>Ga0207691_10001002_pt1 | contig 28034 bp, 49 predicted proteins | sample KBSM13metaG_FD_184327 | JGI IMG/M metagenome (GOLD analysis project Ga0207691, IMG submission 184327) | Miscanthus rhizosphere microbial communities from Kellogg Biological Station, Michigan, USA - KBS M1-3 metaG (SPAdes) (version 2) | ecosystem: Host-associated > Plants > Roots > Rhizosphere >...
ATTTTATAAAGAAAAGAGCGCTTACATGGGTAAATAAAATTATGACTGAACTATAGTCGATATAGAGAAAAGTTCTATGCGATCATTTATTTCAAAAACTGAAATTACATAGTCAAAGCGCCTCAGGTGTCGGCTAACCGGAGTGAACACGGCTGTCCCACCTGAAGATAATATCTATACAGATAAAATATATTTAAAGATTGTTATCAAACACAAAAATACCCTTATAGATTTTTATATCCATAAGAGTATAATCAACTTGTTCAGAGTATGATAGAGGAAAATACACAAAACCAAAATATAAAACTTTGTGAGTGTGGTTGTGGTAAACCAGTTAAAATATACAAATATGTAAAAACCAAATTCCTTGTTGGACATTGTAATAAGGGTAAGAATCATTGGGATTGGAAAGAAGGACGTGTTTCAATGAATAACTATGTTGGAATTTATTCACCTAATCATCCTTACGTAAATTCTATGGGATATGTATATGAACATCGATTGGTTATGGAAAAACATTTAGGCAGATATTTACAACCCGAAGAAGTTGTACATCATATAGACGGTGATATAAAAAATAACAAAATCGAAAACCTAAAATTGTTTCCAAATAATGCGGAGCATATAAGACATGAAATGTTGGGAAATAAAAATGGGAAAAAAGACATGAGTAATAGATTTTGTTTAATTTGTGGTTCAAATCAAACTTATATTGATAAAAAAGGATTGAGTTGTTGGTTAAAAAAGGAAGATGGATTTATTTGTACAAGATGTTATCATAAACTACATTAGAAATTATTATCGAACTGTACCTTTTGTTTATCGCCTGTACCAGTAGACTTTACTATAAATTTTTGTCCAGTTAATGCGGCTCTTGCTAACCTTGAAGTTGATTTCTCAGCCCATCTCAATTTTCTCATTGCCTCACCTATCGAATTTGCTGTCATAACTTCGCCATCTCTGGGAGATAGAGATTGAGTTGGATCATGTGTGATAGGTGTATAATCAATATCCATAGAAACAGCACGAACAGAAACAGGTGTGGCCGATGAGTTAACCGATGTAACCGCTAGATTATCCTGCTTATCTTTTCTGATTGGTTCTGCAACCCTGCCGCATACCTGACAAACATTCGTAACCATGTTATGAAATCTATGGAAATTTAACAAACAAAATTGACAGTAATCGAATAGGCCTCTTTCAGAATCGGCTATCTTATTGGTTAATGAATAAAATTTATTTTTATTTTGTATATGTGTAAGTGGATCTATCTCTTTACCGTAAGCCTCGGGATTATTGCCAAAAGACATAATTATATAATATAGTTTTTACGGTTTATAATGTTTATAATGGGTTGCCACCAATTCAACTATCATCTAATGACAGATTTTATTCGGGATACCTGCATTACTAGAACAATAATTTCCAATGATTTTACCCGATTATTTGAGGGTATTTTTTACAATATAACAGAATATATAGAAAATATTACAGAGATGAACATGCAAACATATAAAAAAATAAGTGGGTTTTGGGATGCTTATACAGCTATTCCTTTTTATTTTTACTCTTTTGTTTAATCTGTTTTTGGTATTCTGTATCTGTAAATATTTCTCTGATCTCGTTTGAGCGAATGTCCACTATTAGATAGATGTGAGTTTTAGCGGCCTTTGATGCATTATATATCCTGTTTTCTGTAACCTTGTCTACCTTTACCACCTTGAGTGTGGCTAGGCAGTCCTTATAAGCTAATTCTCCCTTTAGCGCTTGTATCTGTTCTTCAAGAGCTTTTACATATTGATCAGAATATCCACCCATCACAACATCATTTTTTGATTCTGAATCATCTTGAACTAATCCAAAATCTCCTACTGATTCGGATTCTAGTTGTGGCTGTATATCGGGCAATTGTTCTCTTACCGGTTTTGTTGCGGGATCCTCTCCTTCATGATATGCATCATCACCATCTGACTGATGTTGTGGAGGTTCCAAAACGGTTGATGAACCTGATACACCAGCGTTTGTCATTGCTGCCTGTTTATTTGCTTTGGCTTCACCTCCTTTCTTTCCAGCTACAACCTTTGTGATTTTCTTGAATCTTTCGTCTAAGCATTGACCTACATAGTGAGGCTTCACTCTGTTTCCTAATCTCTCAATTATCAATTCTTTAATTTCTTTGATGGGATAACCTGCCTGCTCGTATTTCTCGGCTGCTATTCTTATTAATTCGGCCTTGGTTTTTGTCTCCCATTCAATGTTTCCATCTATGCCCTCGATCAGTAGACTAATAACTTCCTCAGCGTTTTTGCTCTTTCTGATTTCCTCTATATCCATTTTTAGATAATTCATGGGTAACTCCTAAAAGTTAGTCAGTTATATACGTCTTACTATTTAGAAATTGAATGGAAAAATGCGTTAAGTGTAATAAATACACAGTAAAGGATGGGAAACCAATAAACATTTGTAACATATGCGATTATAATGCAGCACTTGAAGGATTAAAGAGGCTTTTTAAGAAATGAATAAGTGTAGGGGCAACTGCGCCGGATGGAAAAAGATGATTAATTTTGTAAAAGGGTTGCCCAAATATGCGGTGGCTGACCGCTGTGCTTATTGCGAGGTTTGGTATCCAAAAAATACGTTAACAAGATGTCCCTGTTGCATCAATAAGTTAAGGGTGAAAAGGGCCACATTCCCGCAGGGTTCAAAACATCTTAGAAATCCGTCACGAGAAGAACAATTAAAAAAGATAGAGATGGCTGTAAAAGGTGGCTGGGTTCCACTTAACGAGGATATATGGAAATCTGTTTTAGATTACAGGATAATACATAAGTTAGAATTAGAGGGAGAATAACTAGATATATAAAATGTCAAGAGTCCCAGAGCTAGGCAGGCGTAACCCATATGCAGGATCCGAATCTTATAGACGTACAATAAAAAATTGGACATTAGAGCTTGATAATAATCCATTCCATGTTCTCAACGGTCAGGGTAAATGGGCATCCCTTAATTCAGAGACGACGGGGACGGCTATAGGATCGGGCAACGGTGTAACTCAGGTTTATACAATAGCACATGGAATTAATGGAATCCCATACTGCTGTTTTGTTTCGGTTTCTTCTGTAGTCGGGTCAGATATCCCTATATCGTGGGAATATGACGATAGCTATATCACTGTTCACTTTAAGACTGCGCCTGATATAGGTACAGATAATATAGTTTTCCAATGGCGTGCCGTAAGTCCTTAAAAGATAGTTATACTATAGTTATTTTCTAATTTTTAAACACCTTATTCTTCTATGAGTTTAAACGCCACCGGTGGTAATCACACCTGCGAACACGGAATAAACACAGATGATGTAAATGAATGGAACGAGCATTGCTTGGATCCAGCAAATAAACATAGAATAACAGGAGTTACCCCCTGCTCTGATTGTAAAGCACCAGTTATGATAGATATTCCATATAAAAGACTAGGCCCAGATGGTAGCCACAACCTATCAATTCAATGTCCAGAATGTAAAAAGAATTCAGAAAGTAATAATGCTCAAGTAATGAAAATAGACAATCCCAAAGAAGGTTATAGAATGTTAGAACCACATGAAAGACAAAATCCAGCAGCAGTAGAGGAGCAATCACAATGACGCTCCAATCTTCTATGAAACTACACAAGTCAGAATATGAAGGTGAACCATTAGGACATACCTATTGGAGCGCTGTTATTACCAAACTAGACGGCAGACAGATTCTAGTAGCAGATAGAGTTCACAATGTGTTCCCCAGCGCATGTATTGATTCTTTACATAACATGGGATTTATCAATACATCAAATACCGGAACGAGAGGATTCGGGGCCATAGCATTAACCGCCGATACAACCCAGACTATCAACGCAGCACAAACCGCCTTAACCGGTGAGATTACTGCTAACGGATTGGCAAGAGTTGAAGCCGGTACTAAAACACATACAACTGGTACAAACACCTCGCTAGTTGAACATACTTTCACGCTATCCGGCACACAATCCGATATTACAAGAGCAGCCTTATTCAATGCAACCACAGCGCCAGTATCGGGAACAATGGGGCCATTTGCAGCCTTCTCAACAGCAACAGGACAGATGGTTTCAGGAGAAACAGTGAAAGTAAGTATAACTATTACAACATCCTAACTCTATTTTTTTATTTATTTGTTATAGACTTCTTTTCTTTTCAATATTTTAAATTCCTGTATATATGCCAGATTTTGGTACAAATCAATCGGACAGTGTGGAAACCTTGTCCAACAAGACATTAATCACCCCTATCATATCCTCTATATCAAATGCAGGAACCCTAACACTACCCACAACTACCAGTAATATTTTGGGGGATGTCACAAGCAATACCATTATAAACAAGGCAATGGATGCTTTAACCAATAATTTTTCGAATCTGTATTCTGCCCCCCATGTTAAAGAGATAGGTGGAATGACATCACAGATGGGTTCCGGTGCACTTGTATTTGGAATATTCGGCAACGTGGCCAATCTAGGAACACAGTCACAGACTTTTAGTACCACCCATGGTTATTTCACCACATGGACAACCACAGCATCCACCACGGTACAGGGAGGATTGAGGCAGAACACCGCCCATTCAATAAGGGCGTTCAACCCCTACTACCGATGCAAGTTTAACTCGCCTGCCACAACAAACAACAGGGTATGGATAGGTTTCACAAGCAATACAACTGTTGTCACCACGGATACCTTTTTGGGAACGACGGACTCCGGTGTGGGATTTGGATATAGAAGTACTGACGCAAACTGGTCTGTGTTCCACAACAACGGCGGTGGTTCGGCCATGACGGTGGTGTCAACTGGTATCGCAAAGGACACTGCCGTTCATGCGGTGGATTTCCAGTTCAGTGATTCGGTACCCAACTGTGTTGTCAGGTTTTACGGCAGTGGGGGGCTTTTGTCAACTACAACACCAACTACGGCATTGCCGGCGTCAACAACCCAACTCTTTATCTTCAGGTTTGTGGGCCCGTCCACTGCCGCCGTCAACACATTCAACATATACAACGAATGGTATGAACACACGAGGACAACACAACCGCTATAAAATCTATCTAGTATTTTTATAATTATCTAGATTATATTTTATTATAATGGTTGTAACCACTTACACAATTAATAAAGTTCTTAACCATGATTTAATCCAAGAAATAGCAACACAGTTAGCAGCAAGTATTCCTAACATAACTTCAAGCGCTGATGGGTCTTCTGCTACCTTTATAGTTGACCATACAGCATCTCAATCTACAAATTTTAAAAAATGGCTTGCCAACAAATTAATATTATATGGAGATAATATAGCAAAATATACAAATAAAAATGCAGGAACTGCTGCGTTTTTTGTTTATAATAAGGTTACATTAACCAGTATTGGAACAACATACAAAAATCTTTTTACAGATTCAGATGGAATGTCATTCCCGCTTGAAACTGATGTATTTGATCAGATAGGATTGTATTATCATTGGACTAAGAATGGAACCGGTACACAATCGATGCAAATTATTGATATCAATACACCTGCCAATATCATTGCAACAATACCCAGCCTAACAACAGCCGGTCATTGGTCAGGATGGTTAGATATTCCTGCGACGCTGGATAACACATCCAATTTTTATAAAATACAGGTGAAATCTACTGTGGCCGCAGATAGCCCCGTATTTATCGGCCTCTGGGTATACATGAAATAAATATAATGAAAGAAAGGAGAAATAGAACATGGTTACAGTCAGCTCAACCGGATCCCAGACCGCAGTTATAAATACAGAGCATACTCTGTACAATCCAACAACATCAAAATTTTTTTCGGGGTATGTCGACCTGACCAACATGGCATCGGGCGATACCGTTGAAATCCGTGTATATATGATAGTAAAATCAGCCGGCTCTTACATCCAATATTATATCAATACCTATACAAATGCACAGACAAACAAATCCGTGTATATCCCACCAATGCCTTCTCAATATGGCTGGAAATTAACATTGAAACAGACAGCCGGAACTGGTAGGGTTTATGATTATACAGTTTACGAGATATAATAAATGCCAAACTTCAATACCTATTCCAGCATTGCCTCACTCCATTCAGGTAATATTCTTTTACGTAATTTAATAACAACCTTATCTGATTCTATTACGCTTTCTGATTCTTATGCTAGATTACAGGGCAACAACAGAACCTTATCCGATTCTTTAACATTAACAGACTCCTATGTTAGATTAAGAAATAAGTTAATGAGTTTATCAGATTCAATTACCCTAATCGATTCTTATTCAAGATTGAGGGGAAAATTGCGTATATTATCAGATTCGTTAACTATTACATCAACATTAGCTAAACTTACTACAAGATTAAGAACACTCTCTCATTCTCTAACCTTATCTGATTCCTATATCCGACTAAGAAATAAGATTAAATCATTATCGGATTCCATAATGTTATCCGATACATATACAAAACTTACAACGAGGTTAAGAACTCTGAGTGATTCGATTGTCATCTCTGCGACACATGTTAGGTTGAGGTTCAGGCCCAAAGCTCTGTCAGATTCATTAATGCTGGTGGCCACCCATGTTAGATCAAGGGGATTACAAAGAGTAATTGTGGATTCCATAACATTATCGGATAGTATTACAAGATTGAGGCTTATACTAAAGACTTTATCAGATTCTTTCTCAATATCTGATTCTTATGATATAATAAGAGGGAGGATAAGAGCATTTTCTAATACCTTGCCCTTTTTATCAACCTCTTTATTCATAACTACCAGACTAAGGTCATTATCCGAGTCTTTAGGGCTGTCAAGCAATACGGATAGGTACAGAGGTCATCATAAATCCTTAACTGATTCATTAACCTTGGATTCTATTACTACAATACAACGTAATCTTATTCGGGATATACAAATTACCGGTCTAGTTCTATCTGAGGCTCTAGATAGGTTTAGGGGGTTATTCCGACCTTCTACTGCTAATCTGGGCATAAACCATGACGAACCGGTTAAACTAACCACGAGAATAAGGGAACTGGCTCATATACTCAATTTATCCAGTGATTTGGAAAAAGGCGGGACAATTGTTAGGTTTTTATCCGAAAATCTGGCCTTTTTGGGTGATTTTTCGCCTGTCAGAGGGCTAAACAGGGCTGTTTCCGGGGCCTTAACGATAGCCTCAAATACCGCCAAAATGGCCTCAAAAACCCGTATTTTGGCCGATTCTATAGCCTTTTTCAGCCTTACACAGCAGATTAAGGAAGGATTTGGCCGTATTTTGAGCCAATCTCTTACTTTTAGTAGCACTCTAACCAAAGAAACCACTAGACTTAGGAGTATAAGCGATAATTTGGGGTTAACAGATACCTATTCACGTCTTAAAAGCCTTATCAGGGGGCTACCCACGGATAGTATAAGTCTAGCAGTAGAAGCAACCAAGATTAGCGGTAAAAGAAGGTCAATAGATGAGGTTGGGCCAGCATTTGATGAATCTATTACTAATATGACTACTAGAATACGGATTTTTAACGCTATTATTACTTTGGTAGCCACTACAGCCCGTATAACCTCCCGAACCCGCAGCTTTACCGAATCAAAATCCTTTTCTAACTCTGCGGCTTTTATCAAGGCTGGTGTAGGGGTTGGCGTGCTTGCTACAACCGTTTTTATGAAGCGCCTAACAAACAAGTTTATCATTAAAAGGTAATAATTTACCTAAGTAATAAAATACTTAGGTAAATAAGTTTATTAATACCTGTATTATACTAAAATTATGGATAATATGGATAAATGTAATTGTTGCAGGGAGGACTTTGCATTTGGAGTCAGCTACGAATGTTTTATATGCGGGGGCAAAGCCTGTATAAAACATTTTGTAAGTATTCAGGACATGGAGATATGTTTTGGGTGCTATGCCGAGGACTTTATTTTGAACAAACATAAGACAGATCTAATAGAGAATTAATTTTTTGTGTATAGTCTATCTCGCTAGTATCATTAATATCTTCTTTTTCTTTTTTCATTCGGATATTAATTTTGTATGTTTGTCTTTTAGAATTCTTTAATGAGAATTTATTGTGGCAGCAGATACACCTCAAATCAGCAGTTAAAACAAAATATTCGCATTCCTTACAGTATTTGCAGACACCTTCACCGGGGCTAAAAAGATAATTTGTTAATCTTTTAGCAGTATTTGGTAGATACAAACATTTGTTTTTACAGCCCACGTATAGAATTTTTAAATTGTAATAAAATATAATCTTTTAGATAAATTAAGAAAAAAATAAGAGGGAAAAGTTATGGGCCTTCTTGGAAGAAACAATGGCGGCACACGATTGAACCTGTTTTATGAAAAACCTTACCATTCACACATCTTGTTTCAAATCCGCAACAGTCACACACCATTTCTTCTTTTAAGAATCCAAATGTTTCCCCTCTGATTTCTCGGAATACTCCGTTTAAAATTGTTTGAGTCATATCATATTATTATACTGCCCTCTTAATATACTTATTTACCTAGGTATTTAATTACTCAAGTAGTTAAGTTAATAAATACCTAAGTATATTATAATAGTATGAGTAATGTGATAGTAAGCAAAAAAATCGAGCATGTAAGTGGTTATACATGGATAAGTGCAAAGGAATTAATCAGAGCAGAGAAAGGGGCCGAATTAGTTTACCGAGGCAATGTGATTATCATAAACAAGGAGTTGGGTTATGTGGCTTCTCAAACTGATGAAAACAAAATTTATGAGGTTACTGACCTGCATTGTGACTGTGAGTTTTACAAATCAACTTATGCAATATGTAAACACATGTTTGCTTTTAGGTTTGCAAAAGAAAATCAAAATTTAAAATAAAAAATTTTTATTATTTAGTCTATTCTTATTTGATACTGCCACGCATTTTTTCTTCTAGTGGGGGACTTCCTCATAATATTTTTACAGCATGGGCATTTTTTATAAATTTTTGAGTAGGGAACAACACAATAGGCGCAGAAATTAAAATCCCGGTATAGGGTAGATGAGGAAGGCTGTAAATAATTATCATAAAGAAATTGGATTTGGTTTTGACAGGTTGGATCGTTGCATTGCTGTTCTTTAAGCACGGTCATTTCTTTTTATTACCACTACACCCTGTCATTAATTTTTCAATATCCACGTTCTTATTCACTTCAATTTCAAACATTTTTTTCAATATATAGAAATATTCTTCACTGTTTCTTCTCACCATAATTGATCCCAACATAGTAAATAAATTTTGAAGATCATTGAAAGTTATATTATCCGTATCAAACTCTATTTTCATTTTAATAGCTCCCTCTCTATGTTTTTGATATATTATTATGGTCCTCTCGTTAAATCCTTTAATGTTCTGGAAACGATTGAATCCTTACAACGTGTGCAAAGTAATGTCCACCTTTTCAGAATTTCTGTAGAACTGTTTGTGAGATTGGTATCTGCTGTCTCATAATGTCCGCATATATCACAAATGATATTGTTTGCCTCGATCATTTTAATAACTCGTGTTGCATCTGTTGTAGATAATAATCTATCTCATTGGTATAGGCCCCGGTGTGTAGCCTGTAAAGTTCAAAGTCAGGATCATCTGTAAATGATCCGAATGTTAATTGCATAACGGTTATTCCAACCATACAACAGAGGACGGCTCCGACTACCATACAGAAAATCATGGTATAATCCTCCAAACGGTTATCCATTATTGTTCTATCGGTCATTATTCCTTCAATACCTCGTTTATTTTATCCCTAATTTCAATCAATACCGGTTTATCAATAGTCATTCGTTCAATACTATTTGCCATTTTATATACAACAAAGATTTGATAAAGATCCTTAAATTCTTCTCTTTCGTGAATTTTGTAAAGATCAGATATCTCAACAGTGAAATCAGCCATTTCTTTATTGCAAGTTCTCCCTGACATATCTAACCAAATCACGATATTTTTTCTTCTTTTCAAAATACCCCTGCTTATCCTCATCTGTTATGCTGTGAGTGTAGGTATCAAGAATCGCATCGATTGAACTGCATTTATCCTGTACCAAACATTTTATCTCTGCCAGCACTTGTTCCCTATTCAATTTTAGTTGTTGTGGAAATTCTATATTTTCCATAACTTAATATAAACTTAGGTATTTATAAACCTTATTTACTTAATTATTTTAATACTTAGGTATCTTTATATTATAGAGTATTATATGATTAGATATGAATCAACCAAAAAATTTGACATCATATGAACAAAGACTCGCAAACAGACTCATTGACATGCAGAACTTTCTTGTGGCAGCAGGCATGAGCAAAGAGGCAGCCACCAAACGAATTATCAGGGACTTGGAAAAAGGCAACAGCGAAATTAAGCCTAGTTTTGTAAAACTAGTTCTTAATCAATAATTTTTGTAGGTGTAAATAAGTTGAACACAAAAAATATTATCATAACAACCCTTTTAATCGGAACTCTTTTTTTATCGGTGTTTCCAAGCGTATCTTCCTATGCTGTAATCATCCCTTCTAAGTCTCCTACCGTAGCAGAAATTGTTAATTTGGTGAATACATACAACTTACAGCATCCTAATACTCAACTTGTTTTGACTGGTGTAGGAATTGCCCCGGAATCTCAGGTGATTAAGTCAACGTCATCAACAACCGTAATTCACGATAACAATAATAATGAGGACGATAATAATCATAACTCGATTATGGATAATATATCACATAATTTTGAAAATGCTCATGCCGGACTAGCTCACACCGATAATAACAACGACGGTGATAATAACCATCTGGGAGATTTAGGCGGATTCGGTGGCAAGCATCATATCTTTCCTAGTCATGGTCATGTGAGTGGTGGTAGTAGTAGTAGCAGTAGTCATAGCGACGGAGGTAGCGATTCTAGCGATGGTGGTTCCGACGATAACAGTAATAGTAATGACGGAAGTAGCAAAGGCAGTGAATAATTAAATAATCTCTATCTATTTTTTATATAGTTTTAATATTTATATTTTCAATTAATTTTATTAATGTTTGATATATCAGAAATAATAGCGGGTATTATCATTATAGCGGTCGGATTTCTCGTGAACTACTTTTCATCAAGTTTTGGAAATCCTCTCAATAAAGTTCTACAGGTAATAGGTGTCGTGCTTATAGTGATAGGGATTATCGTAGTAATATTGGGGATTTTAGGTTATGGGGTTATAACTACCTAATTATCTCAATCTATTTTTTTACCAAAAATATTCACCTACCTTTACCCAACATACTTACAAATTTCATAAGTTGATCATTATCCCTTTGGAGTTTATACAAAGCTTCCATACACTTTAACATATAATCACTGATTCCATATGCCTTGTCAATCTCTTTTTTAAAATTGGGATCGGTATTTAGGCACTCTAAAAACATGTTCATGAACCTTTCTTTTTCTATGTTTATATCTACCAAAAGAATTCACCTTCTCCTATATTGTGCAGAATAACATTTATCACATATATAACCATCCTTATATTTTGACCAGTGTTTTATACCTTTTTTATTAACACGAGTTTTATCAGAACCGCATAACAGGCAAACTCGATTTGATGTATCCACCTTATTATGGAGAATAGTATGTTCGGAACTCGATAATAACTCTAAATTAATTAATCTATTGTCGTCCTTAATACCATTGATGTGATGAATATCATAACCTTTCGGGATAAACACATGTTCATCTAAAACTATGCTTACATAGTTTTCGTAAATTAAGCGATGTTGTTTGACACATTTATTAATATCACAGAAAGGATGTTCTGGTTTATACACTGAAATATAACCCTCACGGTTCTTTCTTATTCCACCCTTCCATTGTCTGGATTTATCACCTTTCTTTTTTGACTGATTATTTTTATCTCCTGTTTGATCTATTACTCTTAACCAATGTCCTGTAACAAATCTGTTTTTTACACTAACCCCACAGCCACATAAACATTTATTCAATTATATCACCAAAAAAAGGAACCGGTTTGTAACCACTCTAATTTAGTTATTGTCCATACATCATCCGCTAATACATCGCCGTTTGGCCCTGCCCTGAAATAATCATAGGGAATCCAACCAAATCCAAAATTACCCCACTCTTTACCCCATGAGTTCTGAATCAGAAAAGCACCGACACATCTTTTTGTTAATCCATCTGATGTATTTGATATTTCCTTGTTGTCGTCATATCCCACGATTAGAACTGAATGCCCTCCTTCTACACTTTCATCTTTATTGGGATAAGGGAATGCGCCGCCGTTTTTCTCGGCCTGAGTATAGGAGGAATAAACTGTAAATCCAATCTGCATAGCATAACCCTTCGCTAAATATTCCTTCATTCTCTTTATGTTGGCCTCGGTATCCTCTGAGTAATCAAGCCTGAATTGTTTTACTGATTGCCATTCCTTAGCCATTGATGCTACAAGAGTTGGCGGCTCTAAATCGAATTCAGGATCCTTGTCTGTATAGGGCCAGTAATCCTCCGGTGGCACACCGAACATTCTGATTGCCCCCAGCGTGGTTCGGATATAAGCGCCTGAATCTCCTATTCCTTCCTGCCCCATTAAGAAACGGGTTGTTTTATACAGAAATAATCTAGAAGCATTTATGTATTTACCGGCTGAACCATAGGCTTTTCTCTCCATGTATTCATATAAGGAGGTACCAGCGTTGGCGGTGCATGATCCCAAATTCCCCTGATTCTTGATAGGTGAACACCATTTTCTATTATCAACTGATTCGGGTAATTTATCGATCCTATAACTGTCTGTTAATTTTACAGACTTTGCTAAATTAGATATTACAGGTGTTTCAGGCGTGTAATCTCTAACATCAACTAGGTCACGCTTGCGACCAAAACCTTTTATTTTAATTGGCATAACCTTCTGATATATTCATTATGAAATTAAGTTTTTCTATTTTAAAAAAGACGTTAGAATCTATTAATCCGGAGTTTAGAAAGCCGCAGATTAAGCGGGATCCTAGTTGGACTGCTGTATCAAAACAAATGATTATGGATGCTGGAAACAAATGTTCATTATGTGGTAAATCTGAAAATCTAATTACACATCATATTATACCGGTTCATATAGATAAAAGTCTAGAATTAAATCCAAATAATTTAATAGTATTATGTGAGAATCTAACTCATAACTGCCACTTCATTACGGGTCATCTACTTAGCTGGCGTTCATATAATTCAACTGTAATAGATGATGTGAAATATCTCCATGATAAAATAATGAATAGGCCATAACTATATATGTCATTTATTACGAACAACTGTAATAATGGAATCGAAATTATGTGAATGTGGTAAATGTGATATTATAATACCTGTTAAAGATGAACGAAATCGACCACGAAATTATGCAAGGGGACATTCAAAAGATAGGGCGCATTTTGGATTAAGAGGCTCTAAACATCCTAATTGGAAAGGTGGACGAATCTTAAGAAATGGATATTATAAACTTCATAAACCTGATCATCCTAAATCTGATAAACAGGGTTATGTATATGAACATCGATATAATTTTGAACAGTATTATAAATGCTGTTTATTGGATTGGGTTGTACTACATCATATAGATAACGACATAAAAAATAATATTATTTCAAATTTAAAGCCTTTTGGTAGTAATGGATTACATCTATCAACTACAATGAAAAAAGATATGACAAGTAGAGTATGTTCGATGTGTAAAACGTCAAAAACTTTTATAAGTAAAGTTGGTCGCATACAATGGTATTCTGATAAAAATGGTGGATGGTTATGTAATTCATGTGGTTGTAAGATTCATGATAAAAAACTAGAAGCTAAATATAAACGAAACATGAGATTAAAAATAAAAAATAGGTTAAGTTAGTTAACCGGCTTAAATGTTAAATCTCTTAATGCTTTCCTCTTTGCTTCCTCTTGCTCTAGTTTTATTCTCTCCTCTTTTTTCTTTTCCTCATCGGCGCAGGTTTTAACCCAAGATTCTTTCTCTCGTTGCAAGATCTTGTTTTTTTCCTCCAAATCTATCAATTTTCTATGTTGTGAAATTACTGTATCCGTTGCCAGTTTTACGGCCTCTTTGCTTTTATCTAGTTGATTCTGTAACTCCTGTTTTAATGCCTCCAATTCAGAAACCTTATCATTTAATGCCTTCCACTCTACATATTTTACTTGAAATTGTTGATCTAACTCTTGGTATTTTATCTCTAATTTATTATACTCATCGGATTGTGACTTTATTACATCGTCTTTTGTTCTAAGATTTTCTTTATGATTATTAATTAATGATGTTATCTCATTCTCTAATGTTTTAACATCTTGTTTTAATAATCTAATTTCTTCTATTCTTTCATGTATATTTTTACTTTGTTCTGTAATTACTCGATTTTTATAATCTACGTTTGTTCTTAATTGATTAATTTCATTTAATTGCCTTTCTAATTGTGTCATTAATGTGTTTAATTCAGGGTCATTCTTAGTTTCTGGAATTGTAGATAGGTCTATTGTTGGGTTTACATGTGGTGGTTTAGGTTCAGGCGGGGATGTTACTATTGTTGTTTTTGGAATAGCTTGAAATGGTGGCTCTCTTATTTTAGTTGTTTCTATTATATTATTTTCCTGTAATGCAGATTGTATCAGTTCATTTCTCCTTCTTTCCCGTGAATCTTTTTGATAGCATGTCTGGCACTGATATCCGTCATTTCCATAGGTGTACCATTTGAACTGTTTTCTATTTGGATTGAAATATGTTGTCTTGCTCTTACATCTTATACAAATTTTCGGTATTAATTTCTTGTTTATCATGCTGCCCTGACTGCGCTGTAAAGCAGTTATTTGTTCCTGAACACCTTTTATAATCTGGGTTAATTGTTGAATCTGTTTGTTGTTATTGTTATTATTGCTGCTCCCATTATTACGTCTATATTTCTTTTTACGATTATTGCTCCTCGTTGTTGTAGTTGTTGTAGATTTTTTATTTTTATTTAATAATTCTTCTGCTAGTGCTTCTGCTTCCAGTTGTTTTATTCGTCTTTCCTTATTTAATTTCTTTAGATAAGGAACCTGATGTAATGGCGCGAATCTTGTCACATAACCGGATGTGGTTACGGGATTCTCTAATATAGTCCCGCATCCACATATGCAATACTGAGGTTTGTTAAATAAATCTGCTTTCTCCTCTTTTGTCAGGCTTGATAATCTTACCTGTTTGCATAACTCCACATCCTTGTTTTGTCCTATTTTGATAGGATTCGTGTTTGGTTTTGGGTTTATACCCTCACCTGCTGTTATATTATCCATAGTAGTAAATACTTAAGTATTTATGTATTATAAAAACTTAATTATATTGTTTATCTTAGAAAAATAAAAGAAAAAAGTTAGTAGTAAACGATAGGACGTGGTATTCCCATCTTGGTAAATCCTATCTTGCCTTTTTTTGGAACCATCCTCAACGGTCCCGAACAACAGGGACATCTTGATTTTGTCTTGGGATAGTTTGTTACACAGGCTATACATCTGTTAAAATTCCTGTAATCACATGTCATTATACCTGAATCCTTTCTTGCAGTCTGGCATATTTCAGAGTTACATACACCCCAGAGAGGATTGATTATTGATTTCATCCGGCGTTGCCTGAGAAAACAGTCGTAGCATATCCGCCCTTTTTTTACATCGGGATTTTTAATCAAGCGCCATAACGGCCTGCCTGTATTCTTATCTAACTTGGTTGAACGGCTGCCACAAACAGAGCAGAATTTTTCACCGGGATATGCCTTGGTATTTCGGGGATCATTATCATCCATAAATTCTCTTCTACGTTTCTTATCACATATATTACATAGATATCCACCATCGAACCTATACCAATTTTTATAAGTAGTTTTAGGATTTTTCTTGGATTGAAACTCGTATGTTTTGTTGCTCCCGCATAACAAACACTGTCTTTTTTTATCCATAGTTGAGTTATGGATTTTAGGTAGGAGCGTATTTAACAGATATTGCGGGGTTATCATTAATTGACTCATAGCTTGGAATGGATGGGACATTTATTATAATACCCGTTGTTAGCTTTCTGCACGGTTATTAACTGCCCGTGTTTCTTTCGCTTCTTTGTCTGTATCTTTATGGGACATGTACATTTTGGTTTTGATGTTACAGGAACATATATTATATTATCATCCATTTTAGATTCGGTGTCATTAACCAGCATTTCCTCAACCATCTTTCTTAATACTTTTTTGTCTGTGGGTAGTGCTACTTCCCAATCTTCTGGCTTCTCAGGATGCATTGTATCTTTCAATTTGGAATATCCCACACATCGATATTGTAAAGCATGACAGATACCTCCGGATTTCTAGTTGATTTTGTTAGCCCTCGCATACTTACATATTTCTGGATGATTAATTGATTGAGTATGTGTTCGATACAGGTTCGCCTCGAATTTAGATAATAGGATTTAGGAAATGGCTGACCATTTTCAGAATTTCTTAAACTATGTCTATCCTTTACAAATTCGGGTGAGTTTTCTATCATGTAGTTAGCAAACTCTGTAAATCTGAATGTTATACCTGTATTTCTTTCAACTACGGTGGCATTCTTTATCTTTTGTTTTAAAAATTCTTTGGCATAGATAAGATGTTCAGCCGTGCTTTTTTTCTTCTGTTCTCTTTGTTCTATTGTTAGATTAACCATCTTTATCAATCATCACAATCGTTGAGGGGGCCGGGTTCGGGATTTGTAATTGTACCTAGTTTAACAGGCTGGGGCTTTGTTGGTTTTTTTCCTCTCGGTTTCTTTATTTTTACGGGTTCAGATATTGGTTTTTGTTTTATTGTTTCTTCAAGATTAATCCTTGCATTGTTACGCTCAAATGCTTGTGCTTCAAGATCTAGCTCGCTTTTAGGCGCAGGTATTCCGGTTTTAGCTTCCCTTTTTGCATTTGCTATTTTCCTACGTTTATAAAATTCTGCTAATTTAATACGTTCTTCCTCCTCTCTTTTTATTTCTTCGGGTGTTTTTTCTGCCCGGATTAATTCAAATCCATGTTTGCTGGCGGTGGTGGTATTACGTTTCTCATACATTTGTTTGATGTGAGGCGGAGATATCATCATCATCTCTTTTGTGGCTTCGTCTTCCTCTTGTTTTCTCTTTATACAGGAAGGGCAACCGTCATCGATTTCGTGATCTATATTACTCAATTTGGTTCTCCCCTTTTTTATTTTCTATCTTATCGAACCCTGCAATATGTCTGTGATAATTTACTAACAATGGTATCATATATTTTGAATAATCTACACACCAACAAGTAAACTGTCCAATATGTATTTTAATAGATAGTGGATTATTACTCATTGCTTCTCGGCCATCCATTGTAACAAATTCATCTCCTATATCAGATATTCTCTCAGGTTTGAAATGAAACTGTGAGTTCGGTAGCTGCTGTGTTAACGTAAAATCTGGATCTGTTTCCATCGGCTTTACTTAGTAATTACTATTTAATAAATCTTATAATTATGAAGATGGGTGAGTGGAGGTTAAGCTCTCCATCCCACCCCACTTATGAACATACAAATACAAATTATTTGGTTTCTATTATCGAGGTAGTATTGAGTGATCTATGAGTAGTGATTAGCTCTGTATTGCTGTAGTAGTGTTTTTTTCTGTTCCTGTAATGCATTTTTGCGACTCTCTGGGGTTCCGTGTCCTACGCTGGTGTGATGGCATTCTTCACAAATCAGCCATGATATGTTTAGACTTTAGCGCCTCTCTTTATTATGACCGGCTGCATCCCATCACAATAAAGGTAATTTTACTATCTATCAAATATATTTAAAATTTATTATATCAAAAAATAGTGGGCTGGTATAACGCCAGCCACACAAAACAAGGACATACTAACTATGGACACAAAGGGGGTGTAATGGGGTGTTTGCTGAGGAGCAGCAATAGATTATGGAGTTATTAGATTAATAAGTATTTTGATATTTTTTTTACTAAATTATTTTAGTATAAGTTTAATTAATCCTAGTTTTAAGTTTACTTAGTAACTAACTATGGTAGAACGAATTATGAGATGGGTTTATCCCAACAACTTGGATAAAATGATAATAAATTCACTGGTTGATAACGCCAAGATAGATTTATCAAAAATAACAGATGAGGGGGCTAACGAAATGTTTGCTACTAGATTGGAGGAATTGGAATTTTTAGAGTATGTAACATCCGCAACGGTGGGGGCTGATAATCATCTGGAATATTATCCCTCTCAAAAATTTAAGGATGAGTATGCATTTAACAAGGCGCAGGACGATGCAGAGGAAGCCGCTATTCTGGCCAGAGAAGCAGAGCAGGAAGCAATATTAGCAGAGGAAAGAAGGAAACAGCAAGAGGAGGCGCAACAGGCTAGTGGTTAACAACAGTAGTAGTAGTGACAAAAATATAGTTGTTGATCCCGAACTTAAATCTAAGATAATACAGGAGATAATACAAAAGGGATCATATTCTGAGATAGATTTCTATATAACAAAGGCCGACAAGAAACGGGAAACACAAATTAGATGGGTTCTTAGTGATTTATACCACCATGATTATCTATATTCTCAACTATTAAAAATGCCAGAGGATAGGGAATTAATAACAGATAAACTAGTATATCGAGTGTTTTATCCTACTGAGAAGTTTACTAAAGCTGTTGATAAGGGGGAGAAAATAGAGTAATGGGGCCTTTAATGTTTTCGATTCTTATAATCATTTTGGCTCTTGTAATAGCTATTTATGTACATATAAATGATAATATGGCTCACTGTCTCATAGACCTAAATGATGATATGAATAACAACTTTATCCATAATGATAATGGCACTGTCACACGTACTAATATGACGACATCATCAACGGAAACTATAATTTTGCCGGAGGTTTTAGTAGGAAATGATACAAATGGATATTGATATTAACAGTATGGAATTAAGGGATGAAATAGCTGATATAATTTTTGAATCGGATCATCGGGAACTTCAATATATGGAATGTTGCACACAGTTGGCAATTAAGATTTTAGGATTGATTAAAACAAAATATGGGCCAAATTTGTAAAGGGGCCTGCACTACCCTCTTATCTTTTTCATCTGGGGCTACCGGTGGCTACTATGGTGGGATTAGAAAGAGGTGTCAGATATGCTGTCGATACTGTAAGACTACTGAGTTATATTGTGAATGTTGTGGGGCTAAGTTAAGAACAAAAAGTAGGAATAACCAAACAAGAAGAAATAAGGTTTACAAAAGAATTGAGTAAATAATTTATTTATTTACTTCTTCTTTAATTTTTTACGCTCCGGTGATTGTATTCCATCTATATATGAATTAGAATTACTAAGGTTTTTTATATTATTACTAGTTTCTTCTTTCTCCTTCTCGTTATCAGAGTCAGAATCAGTAGGTATCCACTTTTTCACATGCATTTTAGCAAAGGTGGCCCCCATTGTCCTTAATAGAGAAGCCTGTTTATCTGTGAGCCAGAAAAAGTTGCCATCATGCCTGATATTTTCATTGCCGGGTATAGCCATCAAAACATCGAGGGCTATATTGACATCCTTGGTATGGGTCATCTTATAGCGTTCTGTTTTATTGTTTATAATATTATTATTCATTTTCTAATCCTAGTGTTCCCATCTCATATTTTAATATGATTTCTTTAGCTTCATGATATCCTCTGTTATATGCGTAATCCCAATCTTCCTTGTTCCATAGAACAACAGGTTTGTATGTGTATAACATCGATAAATATTTAGATAATATCCAGCAGGCTTGTCTATATTCTGCTTCTGTTCTATCTTTCTTTTCCCATAACTCTACAGCCTTTTTCATATCTTCATATAATATTCCATTTGGGCCTACTTCAATCTCATGTTGTATGTCATTGATATGTTTGTTTAATTCATCATTTAATTCAATAAATTCTTTTTTCATTTCTTCATTTTGAAATATATTGCATGTATGGATTGCTAGGTTTAGTCCTTTCCATATATCTATACACTCATCTAAGTCTAAAACTACAGAGCGATAAGTTCCCTTATACATATAAGTTTGTAATTATTACTCTTATTTTAGAATATAGAATGCCAGAAATTATAATACCAACAGCATATGATCCTAATAATCCAAGACCGCATTCAGGCACTAGGCCTTTGATACCGGTTCAGATGCAGCTACCTAATGGGACGTGGAGTGAAACTGTTATCTTTAACTTTGATACGGGGGCCTCCTTCCCTACAGATATCCCGCTGCAGTTGTTAGATGATTTTGGATATAAAGAAGTGAAGAACGGCAGTACCCGCCCCACCTATAACAAGAAGGTGAGGATAGTCGGGTTCGGCAACCCTGAAATAGAAATGGAAGTTCCCTATATGCTACAGAATAAGGATCATTATGATTTGTTTAGGGAACAAAAGAATAGGTATCCACTTTTGAGGGTGAGGGATTTAATGCCCTATGTATCAATCGTATATAATTTACAGAATACGGTAATCAGGACTAAATCAATGGGTGTACCCCCCGAGATTTATACTCCGGGGACTATTATGTTTCCCGACGCTAAAAAAAGGGATAACACGCCTACTACTAGCTGGTACTGGAATAAATGGACAATAATTAATCCAAAGAAAACTTCAAAGCGTAAAAAAGATTGGTTCCAGTGGTGTACCGGTGACTATCGTATGATTGTAAAAAGGTCATTGGTTGATGATGTAGATATAGATAGAAAAAGAATAGATGATGATAACTCCGATGCTTATGCTTCTTTTGAGTTTACAGAGTCAACGCCTCAGCCTCCCGTTGCCGGTATCAAAAATGTATTGATAGATGCTAGGGATGATGATGCTGATTTCGCTAGAGGTGGTGATCCGAGAAATATATGCGGCGGTCTATCTCTGCTTAAACATTGGAGCCGTGTTATTTGGGACAATCATAGTGCCGCCTGTCCTACTGGGCAGTAACAACCTACTTTTTATTTCATATCTTCATTATCTATCATATCATTAGCATAGTTGTTGCATGTATCCTGTATATGTTTAGCAACAGCATTAGATAACAATCGTAATCTAGCTTTTGATACATTTGGATTTGTTTCTATTATTGAGGCTTCCCTAATCACCTCAGCACTAAACACCGATAAAATATCAATTATTGTTTGAGTTTCAAGAAATGGGAATTTAGGAAAATATTGTTCGTCTAATATATTGTCATATTGTGCCTTCATAGATTTAACTATATTATAAAATATTCCTGCTAATTCTAGCTGTGTTACCTTATCCTCTGGGTTTTGTATTGGTGTTACTGACATATTATATTATCCCAATATTGCCTATTTTATAGTTACAGCATAATAGACGGGATGCATCGAAGAAATCGTTGTAAGCCGTCTCTTTCTTGTTAAATTTACCGTGAACCTCATCGAACTTTGCAGAGTTCCAGCTTACCCATGTGTTGGGTGTTACCTCTTTGTCTATTCGAATACGGCCAAGCTCCATTAATCTCCTCAAGTGATAATTCATCTTATCTCCGTACTTGTTAAAGTTGATAGGACAGACTATCATTCCCATCTGACCATTCATCATTTCTCTTAATAGGTCAGGATTATAATTATGATAGTCTGGATCCTCTCCCAAATCCTGTTTTAATGAGCGGATGAAGGGGACAGCCGAACCATCAATCCAGATCTTTGGGTGGTAAGTAGGATAATCATTATACAGAAATCTTTTTTGTAATTCTATGCCGTCATCTATGGAGGGTGATTGTAACCCTTTTTCTTTTATAATATAGATGATACCAGCTATTTCCTTAGCTACAACAGAAGCAAATATAGATGAGTTAAATGCGGGGTCAGTTCCAATACTGGTATCAAATCCTACTCCCAGATAGCGGTGATCAGATATAATGTCACGAATAGTTAGTTCCCCCACCGGTCTTTGAATGGTTTTACGAATGTCACCTGATTCCATATCTCTTATGATTAGGGTATCAGTGAGACCAGCTGCATAATCCAAGTACTCTTGAGGGAATAAGTTACCACGCTCACCCTTATATTCACCCCAATATTCTTGACGGTAATAAGGTGAAGTAGAAGCTAATTCTAGTTCCTCCTGAGTATAGATATAGCCAACTAACTTATCTGCCAGTATGTATAATTTCTTATAGTTACATTCATCGTCCTTCTGTTCTTCAATACGCTGCATTAAACCGCCGGGTCTATGAGCGGTGGAATTAAAAATAACATATGGATTGTTTTTAGCGAAAAATCCCTCAGCGTTGGCGAATGTATCATCTATTATAGAAAGAGGAGTATAATCTGCCTCATCGAAAAATAAGACCTTTAAGTTATGCAGCCCTCTATAAGAGTCAGGATATTTAGCGGGGTATGCTTGGATTATACAACCATTGATGTCAAGGACATTAACGTTGAAATCGGTAGTGATATTTAGTTTCTGATATAGCTTGTGCTTCATTCTTTCCATAACTACAACAGCGGTTTGTTTTCTAATACCGGTTACAATGGCCATCTGTGAATCATAATAAACTTCTGGATAACAACACGGTAAGTATAACATAAAATAGATGAAGAATTCAGTAATGCCGGCCCCTCTACCTTTCTTAATCCATAGATGTTTGTATCTCCTAGGATCGTTGTTAGGATTTAGATAGGAATCGTTAACTAAAGCCTTTACTACTTCATATTCGTATGGAAATAACGGCATTTCCTCGCCTGTTTTGGGATTTGTTGGACGGCCTAACATATCAACGAAGCAACAGGCATTGTCTGTTGTCTGTCTTAGTTTATAGTGTAAATCTTCATCCCAAATATAAAATGGGACACCTTTTAAGTTAAGTTGTAGGGAGCCGGTATCCTTGTTAAATAGACGCTTACGTTTCTGCTGCACTGTTTCGGTTATCCCCTCCTCTAACACTGAATCTTGTTTAACAGGATTAAGTCTAGACTGTATTAGTTTCTTATACTCTTGATTAATTGTATATAGTTTGCCGAGGGTGGGACTACTCATCTAATAATCAACACTTTGTAGATGGAATTGGTCTATTGAATATTTTAAATCAATTAGTAATCTACTGGCACATTCAAAACATCTTTCGGGCCATTGAGTGTTGTCTGGTATATGTTTTTCCCATCCGCATTCTCTACACTTAATTTTCGTCATTCTCGGTTAACTCCCTGATTCTGCTAATAGCCTCCCGATGCTCAGGTGTTATTATCTGATCCAAGTAATCCATTGATTTCTTAAAATTCTGTTTAACTTTTAGGACTTTGGCCTCATCCTCTGAACTAACATTGGCTAATTCCTCGTCCATTTTTTTCATGTTATATTGAATATATTTGTCCTCAATCTCTTTTCTTTTTTTCTCTTTTGATTCGATAATATCAGGATCGGTGTCATATCCCAGCTCCTGAATCTGGCGCTGCATATCCGACATTACATCTGCGTCCACCGGCTTTTTCCCACCTTCTGATAATATATTTTTGACAATGGTGTTATTCTTGGATTTATCCAGGATGTTGTTCACCAAAGTATTATTGATATCGTTAAATGATGTCTTATCTTTTAGGAAAACCTGACGGTCATCATCGTATCTGTTATTATCATCATGGCGTTTTGCTTCCTTTAGTTTTGTGAATGCTTTGCGGGCATCCGGATCCAGATCGGATACGTCATACATCTTTGAAAGGTTGGTAATGAAGGGAAGGTCTCTTAATAATAAGATGGAAGTCTTGGTAATTGAATGCATCTCCCGAACCGCCATGACTCGCGCAGATACCTCTACCTTTGAGTTCATTATAATAATCCATAGCTCTTTTTCCAGTTGGTCTAACATGTCCAGCGCCTTACGATAGCAGCCCATGTAAGCAATCGAATCACGGGCCAGCTCATAGAACCATTGTCTGGTATCCCAATACTCTATCTCTTTCATGGATTTACAGAATTTGTATGTGACGTTAACTTTAGATTTGATATAGATATACTCAGGTATTTGGTCCAGTCGCCATCCCCTTAACTGTGCCTCTCTAAATAGGAGTTTAACCTTGTCCCGTTCTGCCCCATGTAATTGATATAGATGATTAATTATTCTGTCCTCCTTTATGTATTCTCGTCGGGTATTGCGAGGTTGAACATCTTTGTTATTAGTAGTTTGATTCGATGATAAATCTACCATTAAAAATTATACATCTATAAAAAAAGAAACTTGGGTATTTAAGTTATAAAGTATCTATATACTTGCCTGAAAGATTGATTAAAGTTTAGCCCCGCAATAGGGACAGTATTTTACATCCATTATTCTACAGTTCCACCTATCACATTCCATTACCCATTTTTTATAATGCGGGTCAACTTGGATGTATATCTCCTCCTCTTTGATATAATCACATTCATGTCTCATTATAGTTTCGCTCCGCAGAACATACAATAGACCATCTGAAAAGGTGGTGTATCCTCCCAATTCTCACCCTCAAATGTACCAAATATAGTAATTAGGTGATCATCATAGTCAACATGGAGCAGTCCATACCTGCAATCAACATATAGCCGCCTTCTTTCGGGGCAGCAGTAATCCATTGCGGCAACCTGTTTCAGATATTCCTTATGTTTCTCTATTGAACTTAATTCATTTGTCAAGTTCCTTACCCACTTCTTTCATTCTATTGTATTCTTCATCCCCTATTATATTACGGATCCATTCATTATGGATGGGACATATTCGGTTGATTTTCATCCTACCTTTTGACTTGTTAGTTACGGCCTCAACCCTGCTTTCCCTGTAACAATCCATATTGCATTTGGGGAAGGGATAGTCGCCTATCTGCCTCGGTTTTTGTTTTTTATTTGTTTTAAATAACTTAAACATTTTATGTTTCCGCCTTTTTCTTCTCCTTCTCCTTACATTCTAACCTCTCAAGTTTATCTGCAATCATTTCTAGGACTTTGTATAGTTGAACAAATGCCGGGTAAGAATCCCAGTTGCCGTCTCCCTGATGCTGGAGTTTTTTTATCTCGTTCTTTAGATCGTTGTTGCTATTGTTGTTATTATCTTTCATTATTATGATCACCTAGCCCTTCAAATGCTTTAAATGATCCTCTATTGTCTTATCTTTCTTATTATTTCTTTTTTTTCTAGATTTCCATTCATTCATTTTATCGACGGGCAACATTCTATCATTTTTTCCTAGAACCCATTCTAAAGCCTCTAGTGTCTGATAACTTACTACCTGAAAACCCTGCTCCCTGTAGTTGAACATCTCAGTTAGTGTTTCCAATGCTTCCCTTATCTCCTGCTCTGATTTCATTTGTTTTATGCCTTTATTGTTTTATTTTCTTGGTTGCCTCTATTGGGATAACGGCCGTTAACTCCCCTCAAATCTATTGGCCCCTGTCTATATACCATCATTATGGTTATGAACCGACTAACAATGTTTAGCGGCTCGATGCTCACTATTTTCCTTATGTCAGTTGTTGCCATAAAATCATTCATTTCTTGTTCTATAGCTTCTAGTTGCTCGTCATGGAAATCATCCTTATCTCCCATGAAAAACCTTGTTCTTAGTGGATACATTTTACTTACTAACTAAGGCATGTTATATTTATACCTTCTTTTTGCTACGTTCAACGTAGCAAAACAAGGGTTTATATAATATGAGAGTAAATCAGAGATAAAACTCGTAGTTAATAACCTCTGCATATTTGATGCAGTTCATATTCCGGCGGTTGTTGGCTATGATGGTAAAATAGTTGGCCGTCTCTATAATTTCATCCACCATATGTTTATCCCCCTCTTTAAGATTTAGTGACCAGTTTTCAGTGTTGATATTGAACCGCATAACATTTTCAAATATTTCCGGCTCTATGATTTCTTTATCATCTTTTTGTTTGATAAACTTGTCATCCTTTATTATATTCTGCTGGGAATGTTTACGTACAAATCTTATTATGCCAACACATCCATTTCCTTTATCTCCACAAAATCGGCTTTAACAAACATTGGATAATTAACAGGATTATTCCTAGCCTTCTTAATATAGTTTTTTCTGGCTTTTTTGGCCCCCTCTTTGGTGGAATGAATTGAAACGATATCGGTACATTCATAGTCACTTGAAAAAATTACATAAACCTTCAATCAACATACACCAGTAACTTACCATAGTTTTTCTTTGATTGTGGCCTAGTTCTCAGCATTGTTCCGCAGCAGTAGCAGGTGAGGGATGAGGAGGGCTGTTTCAAAGAAGGTTTGTAACAGATATTACATGTAATACATTGTTTATATCCTTCCTGATACCGGCGGGTGTGACAGTGTTTGAACTCCTCATTTTTACAGAGATCTTTACAAGAAGTTTTTGGGATTATTCCATCATCTCCTTATAATCCCTTTAGAATATGGCCACAGTTAGGGCAGGTTGAATATTCCGATAGAAAATCATTTCTTTCTACAACAGTTTCTTGTTCCTGCTGCGCCTCCTCCTTCTCTTTAATATTTTGTAATTGTTCGTCTTCCTCGGCTGCCCTCTGTCTCAGTATATCTAAAGCCTGCTCATCGAATCCTAACAATGATTTTAACTCATCAGGATCATATCCTAATAAATGTTCCATGTATGATATGTCCTGCTTTACATCATGTTCTCCGTGCAGTTTATTGGCTACCTGTAGGAATAACATACGTTCTTCATCATTCTTAAATGGATACCTTATAACATCGATTTCCTCCACGCCATTACGTTTGTAAATTTCAAAACGCTGATGGCCACTTGCTATCTTGTTTGTACTTTCATCTATGACTATGGGTTGAATATCTCCGAATTTTTCCATTGAATATTCAAGGGAATCGAGCCGCTCATCCGTCATCTTGTTAGGGTTGTTTTTGTCCGGTATGATATCGGCAACCTTCATCCTAGTTATGCGGTGATAGGGCTTGATTATGGGTAAACTATCTGACATTATTAATATTTTTCAGATAACATTTTCTACATATAAACCCGTCTTTATAACGAAACCAACAAAACTCATTTTTATCTTTTCGGAAATAGGTTGTAGTAGACTTACACAACAAACAAAACCGATTAGACATATCCCTAACCAAAGTTTTTGATAGATGTTCACCATTATTTTTAAAAAGGATTAGATTATTACTATCATTATTTTTTACATTTCCATCTATATGATGAACTACTTCTTTCGGGTCAAGATATCTGCCTAAGTCTAATTCCATAAAATAGCGATGTTCCTTGATATAACCATTCTTCATAGCAAATTTATGGCGAGGTCTAAGAATACACCAATACCCATCACCATTAATATAACGTCCACCCTTCCAACGTGGGCTTTCCTCCCTAAATTTATGCACGCCATAATTCCTATTCATTTCGCCTACTGCATTGTGACCATGTTTAAATCTTGAAAGTTTACCCTGTTTATTTCTTATTTGGATTTCAACTCTACAAGGACAGTTACAATAACCTAAAATGAAAGATTTAAATTTCTTTATAACCCTATTCTCTGATGTCAACTTTAGCAATTGACATAATACCTTTAGGTTATTTATAGCTTAAAGGTATTAATATCGTTACCTAATATTGGATCTCAACTATCCTCCTGAATAAAACGCATTCCTTACAATAATAAAAGGTGTGTAATTTTATCTCGTTTATGTAGCAGTCGGCCCGGTGTCCACACTCTCCAAAATATACGGTTCTCTTGAATGGGGATACCATTTTGTTAAGATCGGTTTCTGTTGTTTCTATCTCGGATAAATTATCCATAACTATAGTTGAAATACTCATTAACTAAAACAATGGAAAAAGATGATAAGGGGTTATTTAAGCGTGATGGGATAATGTATCGCTTAAATCGATTGCTCTGTCTTCCCCGCAGCGTCCACCGTGAGCAGCG
>Ga0207691_10001003_pt1 | contig 28006 bp, 29 predicted proteins | sample KBSM13metaG_FD_184327 | JGI IMG/M metagenome (GOLD analysis project Ga0207691, IMG submission 184327) | Miscanthus rhizosphere microbial communities from Kellogg Biological Station, Michigan, USA - KBS M1-3 metaG (SPAdes) (version 2) | ecosystem: Host-associated > Plants > Roots > Rhizosphere >...
GTCGGCCTTGAAGACGACCTCGGTGCCCGAGTTGCTGAGCAGGCTCTTCAGCTTCATCCGCACGGTCGCCGAGTTGCGGCCGCCACGGCTGTATTCGGTGCGCAGCACGACCATCGGGTCCTTGCCTTGCATGATGACGTTTCCGGCGCGAATTTCCTGGGCGAGCTTCATGACGTTGATTCCGTGGAGGCGTCGGAGGTGACGCGCGAAGTGGCAGCCAAGGGTAGCCCGGGCTGGAAAAAGCCCTCTATTTTAGCGTCTTTCGGCTGCGAATCGAAGCAGCTCGGAGGTCAGGTCGACTTGCCCGACGAGGCTTCGACGCCAGCCGACGCAGCGCTCCCGCCAGCCGATCGACGAGGGTAGGCGGGGCGGCCACGGGGCGAAGCCGTTCCAGGCCCGGAACAGGGCCCGGATCGACGGATCCGCGGCAGTCGGCGTGCCGTCGAAGTACCGATCGAGAAAGGCCTCGAGCTTGCGCTCGTGGGCGCCATCGGTCTGCCGATAGGCCTGCCAGACGAATGGCGCGCCGGCCCATTGCGCGCGCACGAACGAGTCCTCGCCACGAACGAAGTTGAGGTCGCACGACCACAGCAGGTGGTCGTAATCACGCTGGGTGAGGAGCGGCAATGCGACCGCGCGGAGCCCGCCGCGTCGGCGGCTCGCGCCGAGGGCCGCTCCAACCTGTTCGGCGGCAATGCCGGCGACCGTCAGCAACAGGGTCGGCTCGGCGGCGAGCGTGTCGAGCAGCGATTCGAGGCGGTCGTTCTCGTAGCAGAACAGGCTGACCACGCGCTCGTGGGCAGCGGCTTCATCGCTGAGTCGGAGGGAGCGCAGCCACGTCCACGCTTCGAAGCGCCGTTGCCGCTCGGCCAGATCGCTTTCGCGCAGCAGCCCGCCGGTGCGCGACGTGAAGCCGGGGTAGAAGAACCAGCGACGCAGGCCGGCGGCCGGGCCATCGAACTGCGGGGACGGCAGGCCGTGGCTGCGCTCGACATAAGGTTCGGCGCTGAGGTATTCGACGTCGATCCAGGCCGGCGGATGTTCGCGCGGCAGGCCGGCGGCATAGGCGGAGGGCAACCCGCAGCCGAACGTCTCGACGACGACATCGGCGCCGCTATCGCCAGCGGCCGACCAACCCGCAACGCTTACACCAGCTGCTCCGTCCGGCGCCATCCAGTCGAGCGCGCGCCGATCGTCGAGATGAAAGCGGACCGATTCGCCGCGCGCCGCCAGATCGGCGGCGAGGCGCCAGGCCACCCCGACATCGCCGTGATGATCGACCACCTTGCAGAACACATCCCAGCGCATCGATCGATTATTGGCGTCGCCGGCAGCAGGGTCTTGGACCGCAGGCGCACGGCACAATCTTTGGAAGATGAACGACGCCGCAGTCTCGCAGGGCGAGCCGCCACCGCGCTCCGCGCCGCCGACGCCGGACAGCCGCGAACGCCTGCTCGCGCAGGTGGCCGCGCTGCCGAACCGGCCCGGCGTGTACCGCTACTTCGACGCCGACGACACCGTGCTTTATGTCGGCAAGGCGCGCGATCTGAAGAAGCGGGTCTCGAGCTACTTCCAGAAGTCGCACACCGGCTACGACGGCGTCCGGATCAGCCACATGGTCTCGCGGATCGCACGGATGGAAACGACCGTCGTTCGCTCGGAAGCCGAGGCGCTGCTGCTCGAGAACAACCTGATCAAGACGCTCGCGCCGCGCTTCAACATCCGCTTCATCGACGACAAGAGCTACCCGTATCTGAAGATCACCGCGCCGAGCGCTGCTGCTGCCTCGGCCGGGACCGGCCCGGTCGCTGCGGCGTATCCAAGAGTGGCCTACTACCGCGGCGCGGTCGACCGACGCCATCGTTACTTCGGCCCCTACCCGAGCGCATGGGCGGTGAAGGATTCGATCCAGCTGCTGCAGAAGGTCTTTCATCTGCGCAGCTGCGAGGACACGGTGTTCGCGAATCGCACGCGGCCGTGCCTGCTGTACCAGATCAAGCGCTGCTCGGGGCCGTGCGTGGGCCTGGTCGCGCCGCCCGACTACGCCCGTGACGTCGCCAACGCCGAGCGGTTTCTCGAGGGCGAGCAGCAGGAGCTGATCGATGCGCTGCAGGCGGAAATGATGGCGCACGCCGAGGCGCTGCGCTTCGAGCAGGCGGCCGAGATCCGCAACCAGCTGGGCGCGCTGTCGCGGGTGCTGCACCAGCAGGCGGTCGAGGACAACACCGGCGTGACGACCAAGGACGCCGACATCCTGGCCGCCAAGGTCGAGGGCGGGCGGGCCTGCGTGAACCTCGCGATGGTGCGCGGCGGACGTCACCTCGGTGACCGGCCGTACTTCCCGAAGCACGTCGAAGAGGCGATCGCCTTTCCGCTCGAAGGCGCCGGCGATGCCGAAGTGGCCGTCCTGCCGGAAGTGCGGGTGCTCGAGGCCTTCATCGCGCAGCACTACCTGGAGGGCGGCGTGCCGCCGCTGCTGGTGTTGAGCCACCCGGTCGACAAGGGCCTGATCGAGGCGTTGTCGGTGCAGAGCGGGGTCAAGGTGACGGCGCAGCACCTGCCGCGCGAGCCGCGGCGGGCGTGGCTCGACATGTGCATCCACGGTGCCCAGATCCGGCTCGCGCAGCTGCTCGCCGAGGAAGGTTCGCAGCAGGCGCGGACGCGTGCGCTCGTCGATGCGCTCGACCTCGAGGTGGAAGATCTGCACGCTTTCCGCATCGAGTGCTTCGACATCAGCCACACCGCGGGCGAATCGACCCAGGCCTCGTGCGTTGTCTTCGAGGCGCACAAGATGCAGAGCTCGCAGTACCGGCGCTACAACATCGAGGGCATCACCGGCGGCGACGACTATGCGGCGATGCGACAGGTGCTGGTCCGCCGCTACTCGAAGATCGTCGAGGCGGCGAGCCGGGGCGAGGCGCGCCTTCCCGACCTGGTGCTGATCGACGGTGGGCGCGGGCAGGTCGGCGTCGCCCGCGAGGTCTTTGCCGAACTCGGTATCGATCTCGCGCGCATCGTCGGCGTCGAGAAGGGCGAGGGCCGCAAGGTCGGTCTCGAGGAGCTCGTCTTCGCCGATGGCCGCCCGAAGATCGGACTCGGCAAGGATTCCGCGGCATTGATGCTGGTCGCGCAGATCCGTGACGAGGCGCACCGCTTTGCGATCACCGGCATGCGGGCGCGCCGCGCGAGCGTGCGGACCGGTGCGAGCCGACTCGAAGACATTGCCGGCGTCGGCCCGAAGAAGCGGTCGCGGCTGTTGCAGCGTTTCGGTGGCGTGCGCGGCGTCGGCAATGCGAGCGTGGCGGATCTGATGAGCGTCGACGGCATTTCGAAGGACCTGGCGGAGGAGATCTATCGTGCATTGCATTGAATGGGGACGCCGCGCCGCGGTCGTGGGGCTGGCACTGTTGGCGACCGGCTGCCTGTCGTCAGGCGGGAGCACACCCGTCGTCGCACCGGCCCCGTCGTCGCGATCGGTCGTCGTGGCCGCTCCGGCGGCAACCTCGCATGCCGCTCAGGCCCCCCGCAAGGCGCCCGTGACAGCGGTCGCGCTGCCGGCACCGCGCACGATGCGCAACTGGGACGACGTCCGTCTGCAGGCTGCGCAGCGCCTTGTCAGCGCCAATCCGAGCGGCACCTACATCGGCCAGGTGCCGGAGCCGCTGCTGGCCATCCCGGTGCTCGAGATCGAGCTGAACGGCGACGGCAGCGTGCGACGGATTCTGGTGCTGCGCGAGCCGAGCCAGGCCCACGACACGATCCAGATCGCCGCCGCCGCGGTGCACCGCGCGGCGCCGTTCGGCGACGTCTCGCGCCTGCCGCGACCCTGGAAGTTCGTCGAGACCTTCCTGTTCGACGACGACCGCCGCTTCAAGCCCCGAACGCTGGACTAGGTGTGACGTACCGATAGGTTGTTCATCCGTCTCTGTTTTGGGAGGCTGGGGTTGTCGAAACGCCCTGAAACCCAAGCAGGAGGACGGATGAACAGCCATAAGCTCGGTAAGGCCGAGCGCTTCGTGCAGACCAGTTTGCGTGAGTGGGCCTATGCCAGGCCTTATGTCAGCTCAGCTCAGCGCCAAGCAGCATTGCAGCCCTTTTTGCACCGCTACAACTGGCATCGGCCACACTCCGCTCTAAACCGTCAGCCGCCTATGAGTCGCATCCCGGCCGTGAGCAACCTCTTGGAACTCGACAACTAGCGCCAACACCGAGTTCGGCACAATCGTCGGATGTTCTTCAACTTGCCGACGTTGCTGACTTGGGGTCGCATCGTCTCGATTCCACTCGTCGTCGGGGTGTACTACCTCAACCTCGAGCCGGCAACGCAGAACATCCTCGGCACCACGCTCTTCATCGTGGTCGCGCTGACCGACTGGGCCGACGGCTATCTGGCGCGGCGACTCAACATGACCTCGTCGTTCGGAGCCTTCCTCGACCCGGTCGCCGACAAATTCCTGATCTGCGCTGCGCTGCTGGTGCTGGTCCATCTGCATCGCCTGCATGCGGTGATCGCGCTGATCATCATCGGTCGCGAGATCGCGATCTCGGCGCTGCGCGAATGGATGGCGCAGATCGGCGCGTCGCGCAGCGTCGCCGTGCACATGGTGGGCAAGGTAAAGACCGTCGTGCAGATGATCGCGATCCCGTTCCTGCTGTACTACGACATGCTGTTCGGCGTGATCGACACCGCGAAGTGGGGCACCGTGCTGATCTGGGTGTCGGCGTTCCTGACCATCTGGTCGATGGTCTACTACCTGCAGAAGGCGCTGCCCGAGATTCGCGCCCGCGTGCATTGACGAATCGCGGCGCGCGGTGAGAGACGAATCGAGCGGCATCGCGCGGGCGATGCCGTGGGTCTTCGTGCTGATCTGGAGCACCGGCTTCGTCGTCGCGCGGCTCGCGATGCCGCATGCGCCGCCGCTCGGCTTTCTCGCGATCCGCTATGCGCTCTCAGTGCTTTGCTTCGGCATCTGGATCGCGCTCGCCCGCGCAGCCTGGCCGGGTAGCCCGCGCCAATGGATCCATCTCGCTGCCGTCGGCGTGCTGATGCATGCCGGCTACCTCGGCGGTGTCTGGTCGGCCGTGAAAGCCGGCATCGGCGCTGGCACGGTCTCCCTGCTGGTCGGGTTGCAGCCGGTGCTCACCGCGATCTGGCTGACCCGCGGTGAACGCCAGGGCCGCGCGAAAGTGTCTGCGGTCCAGTGGATCGGCCTCGCCCTCGGCCTCGCGGGCCTCGCCCTCGTCGTGTCCGGCAAGCTCGGCGTCGGCGAGGTGACCGGCGTCAATCTCGCCCTTGCGATCCTTGCGCTATTGTCGATCACGGTCGGCACGCTGTACCAGAAGCGCTTCGTCCGGCCGTGCGACGTCCGCACCGCGAACGCGATCCAGCTGTTCGCGGCGCTCGTCGTCAGTCTGCCGTTCGCGCTGCTGGAAACGGAGCCGATCGTCTGGCATCCGGACATGGTCGTCGCGATGGCGTGGTCGGTACTCGTGCTGACGCTCGGCGGCAGCTCACTGCTGTACCTGCTGATCCAGCGCGGGGCCGCGACCACGGTGACCAGCCTGATGTACCTTGTGCCACCGTGCACCGCATTGATGGCGTGGGCGCTGTTCGGCGAGGCCTTCACGCCGGTCATGCTGATCGGCATGCTGCTGACGGTCGGCGGCGTGGCGCTGGTGGTGCGATCGAGCGCGCGCTGAGTGGCGCAGAGCCGGCCTCGGCGTAACACAGCAGTTCACGCACTGCACCATCACGGCCTATGGCGCACGGGGCGGGCTGTCAAGCGCGCAAACAAGCATCACGACTCCATTTGCGCATGATTGCCTGCGAATAGAATCGCCTTCCGCGCTTGACAGCACTGGGTCACACGGCTGTAATCGTTTCGACTCTGCGACGCCGAAAATGGCGCGAGTCATCCACCACCGAATCCATGCGAGACATCCTTTGAGGAGGGGAAAACCCGTGAACAAAACCGAGTTGATCGAGCACATCGCCAAGCAGGCTGATATCTCCAAGGCGGCGGCGTCGCGCGCATTGGAAGCGGTCATTGGCGGCGTGAAGACGACGCTGAAGAAGAACAACTCCGTGTCGCTCGTCGGATTCGGAACGTTCAGCGTCGGCAAGCGAGCAGCTCGCAGCGGTCGCAATCCGCGCACCGGCGCTGCGATCAAGATCAAGGCAGCCAAGGTGCCGAAGTTTCGGCCGGGCAAGGCCTTGAAGGACGCGCTCAACTGAGCGTCGGTCGATGTCGAGCGATGGGTGCTTAGCTCAGTTGGTAGAGCGGCGCCCTTACAAGGCGTAGGTCGGGGGTTCGAGCCCCTCAGCACCCACCACCGCCCAGCAGCGGCAGCCGAATTCGGTGCGAACCGTCGGCTAGAATCGACGCACAAAACAGCCCAAAGGCGAACCTCGGTTCGCCTTTGTTGCATCTGGGCGCTGCCAGTCGCGACGCAACCGATCAGCGGTGCGAGTCGCCTGCAGTGCCATCGTCCAGGGCGTCACTTCGATGTTTGATTTCTTCCGCCGCCACACCCGCGCACTGCAGTTCATCCTGGTGCTGCTGATCTTTCCGTCGTTCGTCTTCTTCGGCATCCAGGGTTACAGCCGCTTCACCGGTTCCGACAACCAGACGGTGGCGAAGGTGGCCGGCCACAACATCACGCAGATGGAGTGGGATCAGGCCATGCGCCAGCAACTCGAGCGGGCGCAGCGGCAGATGCCCGGCGTCGATGCCAAGCTGTTCGAGTCGCCCGAGATGAAGCGCTTGTCGCTCGAGGCGCTAGTGCGCGACCGGGTCATGCTGACCGCCGCCGAGAAGCTGCACCTGATGACCACCGACGATCGGCTGCAGCGCTTGTTCGTGACCGATCCGCAGTTTGCGTCGCTGCGTAATCCGGACGGCAGCGTCAACAAGGACGCGATCGGCGCGCAGGGCATGTCGTCGGAGATGTTCGCACAGCGCCTGCGCCAGGATCTCTCGCAGCGCCAGGTCCTCCTCGGCCTCGCCGGCACCGTGATCGCGCCGGTCTCGACGACGTCGGCCGCGCTCGATGCGATGTTCCAGCAGCGCGATGTGCAGGTCGAGCGCTTCGACGTCAAGGACTTCATCGCGAAGGTCGATCCGACCGACGCCGAGATCGAGAAGTTCTACAAGGACCCGGTCAATGCGGCGACGTTCCGGGCGCCCGAGCAGGAGTCGATCGAGTACGTCGTCCTCGACCTCGAGGCGTTGAAGAAGGACGTCAAGGTGTCCGATGAGGACCTGCGCAAGTACTACACCGAGAACGAGAAGCGCTACACCGCACCGGAAGAGCGCCGCGCCAGCCACATCTTGATCAAGGCCGAGAAAGGCATGCCGCAGGCTGAGCTCGACAAGGCGAAGGCGAAGGCGGAGTCGCTGCTTGCCGACGTGCGCAAGAACCCGTCGGCTTTCGCCGACCTGGCGCGCAAGAACTCGCAGGACCCGGGCTCGGCGGAGAAGGGCGGCGACCTCGACTTCTTCGGCCGCGGTGCGATGGTCAAGCCCTTCGAGGACGCGGCGTTCGCGCTGAAGGCCGGCGAGACGAGCGGTCTCGTGCAGAGCGACTTCGGCTACCACATCATCCAGGTGACCGGTGCTCGCGGCGGCGACAAGCGCAGCTTTGAAAGCGTGCGGCCCGAAATCGAAGCGGAAGTTCGAACCCAGCTCGCGCAGCGCCGGTATGCGGAAGCGGCGGTCGAGTTCACGAACATGGTCTATGAGCAGCCCGATAGCTTGAAGCCGGCGGTCGACCGTTTCAAGCTCGAGTTGAAGACCGCGCAAAACGTCAAGCGGACGCCGGCGCCCGACGCGACCGGCCCGCTTTCGAATCCGAAGTTCCTCGAGGCGCTGTTCGGCGTTGACGCCGTCAAGAACAAGCGCAATACCGAGGCCATCGAGGTCGGGGCGAGCCAGATGGTGTCGGGTCGCGTGCTCAAGTACGAATCCGCGCACCAGTTGCCGCTGGCCGAGGTGAAGGCGAAGGTGCGCGACCAGCTGATCGCGACGCAGTCCGCGGCACTGGCCCGCAAGGCCGGAACCGATCGCCTGGCCGCGTTGCGCGCTGCACCGGCGACGGCGCTGAGCGGCGCGACCAAGACGGTGTCGCGCGCGCAGCCGCAGGAGCTGCCGCGCGAGCTCCTCGAAGCGGTGCTGAAGGCGCCGACCGCGAGCCTGCCGGCGGTGGTCGGCGTTGACCTTGGCAGCGAGGGCTACGCGGTCGCAAAGATCCTGAAGGTCGGCGGGCGCGATCCGGCTGCCGCCGACGCGTCGCGTGCGCAAGCCCAGTACGCGCAGTCGTGGGCCGATGCCGAAGCGCAGGCCTATTACGCAGCGCTGCGCCAGCGCTTCAACGTGCAGGTCACGGCGCCGGCGGCCGTTGCCGCCGATGCGCCGGCAAGCGCGGTTCGCTAGCGTTTCCAGCAGGTCGAACAGCTGCTCCGCCCCTCTCTGCCAGAGGGGCCTCCGCTATACTCGACAGCTCAGCGGTGGCTGTAGCTCAGTTGGTAGAGTCCAGGATTGTGATTCCTGTTGTCGTGGGTTCGAGTCCCATCAGCCACCCCACTGCAAACGCTCACGAGACCATGCGGGTTGGCAGCAGACGTCGCTGCATCGCCGGTGAAACTGCTCGAAGGCACGCAGTCCTTCTCCACTCGCCTGACTGACTCTCACCGCAATCGCTGCGTGCCGAATCCGGTTGTCGGCGCGAGGCAAAGCGGAGTTCGGACAGCGCATCGACTGCAGGTTCGTCGTACCTCTCGTCGACAGTGTCGTTGCGTTGAGGGTTCCAGCTTCAGCAACTCGCACCACTCGAGTCTCCCAATCGTGGGAAACCACGCTGCACCGGAGTTCCATGATGGTGGGTGAGCGCCGCCGGCTGACACTGCCGCTGCTGCTCTCTCTGCTGGTTCATAGCCTGCTGTTGGGTCTGACTTTTGGCGGGCAGGGCGTGGGCCTTCCGGGGTTCAGCTTTCCGTGGCAAGACCGACGCACCGAAGCGCCCGAGCTGTCACTGGTGCTCGTGCCGCCGCGCACCACGGCCACGGAGACCGCCGCTGCGGCTCCTGCGGCGACTGTGCCCGTCGACCCGAACCACAGCGCTTCAACCGAGAGACCGGCAGCCGGGGTGACGGCCACCGTGCCAAGTCAACCGCCTGTACCCGCTCCGCCACGTGCGGTCGCCGATACGCGGCCGGCAGAAAGTTCGACGACCGTCGTCACATCCCAAGCCGCCGTTCCGGCTTCTCGTCCCGACCCAACCGATGCGGCTGCGCCATTGAAGGCCGGTCAACCCGACGCAGGATTGCCGGCCCCGACCTCCGAGCCGGTGGCGACCGCGCTCGAGCAATCGCCCGAGTCCAACTGGGTAGTCCCTCCCGCTCCGCCGAGACCCGCCACCGTCATCGCGTCGGCATCTGCGGCCTCAAGCCCCAAGAACTTGCCGCCGGGGCAGCGCAACGCCGACGAGGAAGCTGAAAAGCTGATCGATCCAGGCGTGCGAGAGCCTTCCGTCGATTCGTTACAAACCGATCGCGCACAACAGGAAGCGCAGCGTCGGACGGAGCCGAGAGCGGCCGCGCGTCAGGAGGCGGAACGGCTGGCGGCCGAACGCTTGGAAGCCGATCGTCAGGGTGACAAGCTACTTGAGGCCGCCCGGCAAGACACGGAACGCCAAGCGGTGGCTCGACAAGAGGCGATTCACAAAGAGGCAGAGCAGCGAGAGACCGCACGGCAAGAGGCGGAACGGCTCGAAGCCGCGCGACAGGAAGTCGAGCGCCAAGCGGCTGCGCGTCGCGACGCTGCGCGGCAGGAAGCGGCACAGGCTGAAGCAGCGCGATCGGAGGTCGAGCGCCGTGATGCGGAGCGTCAAGCAACTCTGCGCACCGAAGAAGCCCAGCGTGAGGCGGGCCGGCAGGAAGCGGCGCGCATCGAGGCCGCAAAGTTGGAAGCTGAGCAACGAGAGGCCACGCGTCAGCTGGCCCTGCGTGCGAGGGAACAGGAGCAGAACGCTGCCCGGCAGGAAGCGGCACGCGTCGAAGCGGCCCGAGTAGAAGCCGAGCGTCAAGAGGCGGCACGTCGAGAGTCCGCGCGACAAGCGGCGGCTCAACGAGACGCGGCGCAGCGCGACGAGATGCAACGAGAAGCCGCGCGTCAGGAAGCCGCGCGCACAGAAGTCGCCAAGCTGGAAGTCGAACGCCAGGAGGCTGCCCGCCAAGCGGCCATCCGCCAGCAGGCCGCGCTGCAGGAGGCCGCTCGCCAGGAGGCGGCACAGGCCGAGGCAGCGCGACTCGAGGCCGAGCGGCGCGAAACTGCGCTGCGGGAGACTGCTCGTCAAGAAGCAGCACGAGCCGAGGCGGCGCGGCTGGAGGGCGAGCGCCGCGAAGCGGCGCAGCTCGAATCAGCCCGGCAGGAAGCCGCCGCTCAGGAGACCGCTCGGCGCGAGGCCGCGCGCGCCGCAGCTGAAGCCGAACGCCGTCAGGACGACGCCCGACGCGAGGCAGCACGTCGCGCGATGGGCCGGCAGCTCGACGAGGAAGCTGCGCGCCGTGAAGCCACATCGGCATCAACCCGTCCTCCGAACACACTGCCGTCCTCGTCGAGTGGCACCCGACGCGGGCGGCTGTTCGGTCGCGCCGATCCCAACACCGAGCTTGTCCTGTACGCCGAGGCCTTTACACGCAAGATCCTTCTCAACATGACGTTCGAGATGGTCCGCGAAGCAGCAAAGACGCCGCACACCACGCCTGTCATGACAGTTGCGATCCGGAGTGACGGCTCCGTGGAGTCGGTGACGTTCGTGCTATCGAGTGGCGTCCCGGAGATCGACGAGGCGATCCGGCGCATCGTCCACAGCCAGCTTCCGTATCAGGCGTTTTCTCCCGCGTTAGCGCGCGAGTTCGACGTGGTCGAGATCCGCCGCACCTGGTACTTCGACGGGGCCGTTCGCTTGTACTGACGAGAAGCCGCTCGCGTCATCCGTTCGTCATCACCAGCTTGCCTCGCACCTTGCGGCTGCCCATCAGCTCGTAGGCCTGCATCAGCTGGTCCATCGGCAGACGCCGATCGATGACTGGCTTGACCTTGCCTTCCGCATACCAGCGCGCCAGCTCGGCCAGACCCTGCGCATTCGCCTTCGGCTCGCGCCGGGCGAAGTCGCCCCAGAACACGCCGACCACCGACGCACCCTTCAGCAGGGCCAGGTTCAGCGGCAGGGCCGGGATCGTGCCTTGCGCAAAGCCGACCACCAGATAGCGGCCGCGCCAGGCGATCGACCGAAACACCGGTTCGGCGAGATCGCCACCGACCGGGTCGTAGACGACGTCCGGGCCCTTGCCGTTCGTCAGCGCCTTCAGCTCTTCGCGCAGGTTGCCGCTCGCATAGTTGATCGTCGCGTCGGCACCGATCTGCTTGCACAGCTCGAGCTTCTCGTCGCTCGAGGCGGCGGCGATGACGCGCGCACCGGCGACCTTGCCGATCTGAATCGCCGCAGTGCCGACGCCGCCGGCCGCACCGAGCACGAGCAGCGTCTCGCCGGCCTTCAACGCGCCGCGGTCGAGCAGAGCATGGTGGGTCGTGCCGTAGGTCAAGATGAAGGCACTGGCGTCGTCGAAGGCGAAGCCCGGCGGCAGCGGCATCACGAGAGCGGCAGCGACGCAGGCATGCGTGCCGAAGCCGCCGGTGCCACCGAACGCCGCGACCGCATCGCCCGGCTTCAGCCCTTTCACGCCTTCGCCGACGGCTTCGATCACGCCGGCGTACTCGGAGCCCGGCACGAACGGCAGCGGCGGCTTCATCTGGTACTTGTTCTGCACGATCAGCAGATCGGGGAAGTTCAGGCTCGCTGCGCGGATCGCGACGCGCACCTCGCCAACCTTGGGTTCGGGCGTCGGCAGTTCCTTCCAGGTCAGTGCCTCGGCGCCGATCGGGTTCTCGCAAAGCCATGCATGCATTCGATGGTCTCCTTCGTTGCGGCAAATGATACGCAGTGGGCCCGCCGCTGCATTTCGCCGCAGGGCGACTCCCTACAATCGAACGATGCGCATCCTGATCGCCAACGACGACGGTTATCTGGCTCCCGGACTGGCTGCCCTCGTGGGCGCATGCGAAGGGCTCGGCGAGCTCGATGTCGTCGCCCCCGAACAGAACGCGAGCGGGACATCGAACTCGCTGACCCTGAGCCGCGGGCTCTCGGTCTACACCGCCAGCAATGGTTTTCGCTACATCAACGGCACGCCGTCGGACTGCGTGCACCTCGCGATGTCGGGCCTGCTCGACCAGCGTCCCGACCTTGTCGTTTCGGGCATCAACAACGGCGCCAACATGGGCGACGACACACTCTATTCCGGCACCGTGGCCGCGGCGATGGAAGGCTTTCTGTTCGGCATTCCGGCAATCGCCTTCTCGCAGGTCGAGAAGGGCTGGGCCCACCTCGATGCGGCCGCGCGCGTGGCCCGCCAGGTCATCGAGCAGGTGCTGCGCGAACCAGTGGGTCACAAGCCGTGGCTGCTCAACGTCAACATTCCGAACCGCCCCGACGCCGATCGGCTGCCGTTGCAGATCACTCATCTCGGCCGACGCCATGCCAGCGAGCCGGTGATCCGCCAAACCAGTCCGCGCGGCGACGTGTTGTACTGGATTGGGCCGGCCGGCGATGCGCGCGAGGCCGGTCCCGGCACCGACTTTCACGCGACGTCGAACGGGGCCGTGTCGGTCACGCCGCTGCAGGTCGACCTGACCGAGCACAAGCAGCTGCAGGCCTGGCGCGACTGGCTCGGCAAGGGCCCTGCGTGAGCGAACCGCCGGCGCGGTCTCCGAAGTTTCCGCTGCGGCTCGATCGGTTTGGCCGCACCGGCGGTGCGGCCTCGAAGGTCGAAGTGTTGCGTCCGCAACGGCCACTGGCACACGCGCACGAGATTTCAGCGCAGACGCGCAAGCCCTCGGGGCTCGGGCTCGATTCGGCTGGCGTGCGGCAGCGGATGGCCGATCGGCTGCATCAAGCTGGCATCGTCGACAAGAGCGTGCTCGACGCGATGGCTGCGGTGCCGCGCCACCTGTTCGTCGACGGCGCGCTGGTCACGCAGGCCTATGAGGACACCAGTCTGCCGATCGGGCACGGGCAGACCATCTCGAAGCCATCGGTCGTCGCCCGCATGATCGAGCTGCTGCAAGGCGGCGTGAATGCGAGAGCTCGTCGCGGGCTCGGCAAGACACTGGAGATCGGCACCGGCTGCGGCTACCAAGCCGCGGTGCTCGCGCACCTGTCGAATCAGGTGATCTCGATCGAACGCCTGCGTTCGCTGCACGACAAGGCGCGCGAGCTGCTGGCGCCGCTGCGGGCTCATAACCTTCGCCTGGTGTATGGCGACGGCATGCTCGGTCATGCGCCGAACGCGCCCTACGACAGCATCATCGCAGCAGCGGGCGGCGCCGAAGTCCCGCCGGCCTGGCTCGAACAGCTCGCGGTCGGCGGGCGGCTGGTCTCTCCCGTGCAGGAAGGTGCCGGCTCCCGGCAAGTGCTCGTCGTCGTCGATCGCACCGAGTCGGGCTTCGACCGGTCGACCTGCGAAGTGGTCCAGTTCGTCCCTCTAAAATCCGGCCGAGACCGCTGAAGGCGAACGAGTTGGTGAATGGTTTCGGGATGCTGGGGATGAGCCGGGCGAGGTTCGTGATCGTGCTGCTGGCCGGCGTGGTGATGCTCGGCTGCACGACACGGCCCCACCGGGCTCCGGTCGAGGATCGGATGGCTGCACCGAAGCCGGTCGCCGTCGCGGTGGCGACGCCGATGACGGGCACTCTGGCAACCGAGGCGACCCCGGTCCCGCTGCCGGGCGCCGAGAATGCCGGCAAGGCCGGCTACTACATGGTCAAGCCCGGCGACACGCTGAACCGCATCGCGGCCGAGAACGGCCAGAACCCGAGAGACCTCATCAAATGGAACGGGCTCGAGAACCCGAATGTCATCGAGGTCGGTCAGGTTCTGCGCGTGGTTCCTCCGGGCACTGACCCCGCGCTGGCGCAGACACGACCGTTGACGCCGGCCCGCGTCGAGACACGGCCGTTGACGGCATCGTCTGCGCCGGTGACAGCAGGCACCACGCCAACGCCGATCGTGCCGACCGTCTTGAACCCGACGGCCACAAATCCGACTGCAGCACCGACCCCCATATCGCCGCCCGTGGCGGCCGCTGCGCCCGCGGCTGTACCGCAGACCGCGAACGCGTCGCCGCCGCAAGCACCGCGCGACGGCGATGAAGACGTGCGCTGGGCCTGGCCGTCCGCCGGTGCGGTGAAGGCGTCGTTCGACGATGCCAAGGTCAAGGGCCTCGTGCTCGGCGGCAAGGCCGGCGATCCGGTGCTCGCGGCGGCCGATGGCCGCGTCGTCTACGCGGGCTCGGGGCTGCGCGGCTACGGCAATCTGGTTATCCTGAAACACAACACGACCTACCTGACGGCCTACGCGCACAACCAGACCCTGCTCGTGAAAGAAGATCAGAACGTCAAGCGTGGGCAGAAGATCGCCGAGATGGGTTCGACCGACGCCGACAGCGTGCAGCTTCATTTCGAGATCCGCAGACAGGGCAAGCCGATCGATCCGGCCAAGCTCCTGCCGCCGCGCTGAGGCGCTGCGTGCAACAGGGGATGTCATGGGCCGACGCCGAGCAACCCCTGCCGTATCGGCTGCCGACGGCGCATTGAACGGGCACGCCGCCGGCGACACGGGCGCGCCGGTCGGGATGCCGCCGATCGAGATCGATGCCGCCGCGATGCCGACCGCACTCGATGCGGTCACTGCGAAGGGGCTCGAGCGCGCAGGCGAGGGCGAGATCGGCAACACGCTGCAGGCCTACCTGCGCGAGATCCGCAAGGCGCCGCTGTTCACGCCGCAGGAAGAGTTCGACATGGCGACGCGAGCGCGCCAGGGCGACTTCGAAGCGCGCCAGCTGATGATCGAGCGCAATCTGCGGCTCGTCGTCAGCATCGCGAAGAACTACCTTGGCCGCGGCCTGCCGATGACCGACCTGATCGAGGAAGGCAACCTCGGCCTGATGCATGCGATCGAGAAGTTCGAGCCAGAACGCGGCTTTCGCTTCTCGACCTATTCGTCGTGGTGGATCCGCCAGCACATCGAGCGCGCGATCATGCATCAGGCGCGGCTGGTGCGACTGCCGGTCCACGTGATGCGCGAGCTGAACCACGTGCTGAAGGCGCGGCGCGCGCTCGAGGCTGCGTTCGAGGGCGATGGCGATCGGCGCGCCAGCGCCGAGGACATCGCGACCGCGATGGGTCGCTCGGCGCAGGAAGTGGCCGCGTTGCTGAAGCTGGCAGAGGTGCCGACCTCGCTCGACGCGCCGCTCGACTGGCGCGACGGCGGCAACGGCTCGGAGTCGATGCTCGATCGGGTCGTCGACGACAGCGCGATCGATCCGATGGCCTTGACGCTCAGCAACGAGGTCGAGAGCCTGCTCGAGATCGGCCTCGGCGAGTTGAACGACCGCGAGCGGGAAGTGCTCGCCGGACGCTACGGCCTCCGCGACCGCGAAGCGGAAACGCTCGAGGTGCTGGCCGCGCGACTCGATCTGACGCGCGAGCGCATCCGGCAGATCCAGCAGGAGGCGCTCGCCAAACTGCGGCGCCGCATGATTCGCAACGGCGTCGACCGCGACTCGCTGTTCTGAGCGCCCACGTACCCCACGCCGCGCTCGTCAGCCTGCATGTCGTCCTGGCCGGTCCTCGTCTTCGACATCGAGTCAATTCCCGACATCGCTGGGTTGAGGGCTCTGCGACAAAGCGGCAGCGACGCCGACGATGCGGCGGTCTATGCCAGCGAGTTGGCGCAGCGCAAGGAGTCGGGCAAGAGCGACTTCATGCCGCTGCACCTGCAGCGCGTTCTCGTCATCAGCTTCGTGTTCCGCAATGCCGACGGCATCCGCGTCCATTCGCTGGTCGACCGCGAACCCGAGGGCAAGAGCCAGGAAGGCAAGCTGATCCAGAGCTTCTTCAACACGATCGAGCGCCATGTGCCGCAGCTGGTCAGCTGGAACGGCGGTGGCTTCGACCTGCCGGTGCTGCACTACCGCGGCTTGCGCCACGGCGTCGTCGCCTCGCAGTACTGGGACATGGGCGAGGACGATCGCGACTTCAAGTGGAACAACTACATCGGCCGCTACCACCTGCGCCATCTCGACCTGATGGATCTGCTCGCGATGTACCAGCCGCGTGCGAGCGCGCCGCTCGATGCGCTCGCCAAGCTGTGCGGCTTTCCGGGCAAGCTGGGCATGGACGGCTCGGCCGTCTACCCGGCCTATCTCGAAGGTCGCACCGAAGAGATCCGGCGCTATTGCGAGACCGACGCGATGAACACGTACCTGCTGTACTGCCGGTTCCAGAAGATGCGCGGCGGCTTCAACGACGCCGAATACGCGACGGAGATGGCGTTCGTGCGCCAGTCATTGGCCGCCATCGACGAGCCGCACTGGCGCGAGTACCTGGCGGCGTGGCCGGAGACGGTCCCCTGACCGACGCGCGCCATCACATCGACGCTTCGAGCATCGCGACGTAATCGGCCCGCGTCGCAAGACGCGGGTTGGTCTTGTGGCAATGGTCGGCCATCGCGCCGTCGATCACGCGCTCGAACAGATCCTGGGTCACGCCGAGAGCGGCGAGCCCGGTCGGCAGACCGAGCCGGGCATTCATCGAACGGATCGCCTCGGCAATGGCGTTGCCTGCTGCATCGCAAGAGGGCAGTCCCATCGCCCGCGCCATCCGGTCGAGGCGGCGCTCCTTGACGATCGATTCGGCGCTCGCGTTGAACTTGACGACCGCCGGCAGGAACATCGCGTTCAAGGTGCCGTGATGCAGCTTCGGGTTGACACCGCCGAGGCTGTGGCTGAGGCTGTGGACGCAGCCGAGCCCCTTCTGGAACGCCATTGCGCCCTGCATGCTGGCGCTCATCATGTTCCAGCGCGCGTCGCGGTCCTGGCCGTCGCGCGTCGCGCGCTCGATGTGCGACCAGGCGCGCTCCAGACCGTCGAGCCCGATGCCGTCGGCGGGCGGATTGACGGCCGGCGCCATGAACGTCTCCATGCAGTGCGCGATCGCATCCATCCCCGTGGCCGCGGTCAGGCCCGGCGGCAAGCCGAGGGTCAGCTCCGGATCGCAGATCGCGGCCTTCGGCACCAGGTGCCAGCTGTGGAAGCCGAGCTTGCGGCCGTCGTCGACGATCACGATCGCGCCGCGCGCCACCTCGCTGCCGGTGCCCGCTGTCGTCGGCACCGCGATCAGCGGCAGCACGCGTTCGCTGATCTTCGGGCTGCCGCCTTCGATCGTCGCGTAGGTCTTCAGCGCGCCATCGTGGGTGGCAGCGATCGCGAGGCCTTTCGCGAGATCGATGCTCGAGCCGCCGCCAACCGCGATCAGGCCGTCCGACTGGTGCGCGCGCAGCACCTCGACCGCCGCCCGCACGGCGGCTTCGGTCGGATTCGACGGCGTTTGATCGAATACCGCGTGCGGCATGCCGCCGAGCGCCGCGATCGCGCGGTCGAGCACGCCGGCCGCGCGCACGCCGACGTCGGTGACGATCAACGGCCGACGGATGCCGGCGCGTTCGCACTCGGCCGGCAGCAGCTTGATCGCGCCGAAATCGATCTGGATCTGGGTGATGTAGTTGATCTGGGCCATGGCGTCGACGGGGTTCGTGAAGTCTGCGAAAGATCCAGTCTGGCACACTCGCCGCCGCTCCTTTCGCACCTTGGTGCAACCGCCATCCGGCTGCCGCCCGACCGCCATGAACCGAACCGAATTCCGATTTCTCGACCGTCTGCGCGTCCGCTGGGCCGAGATCGATGCCCAGAAGATCGTCTTCAACGGGCACTACCTGATGTACTTCGACACCGCGATCGCCGGCTACTGGCGCGCTCTTGCGATGCCGTACGCGCAGACGATGGAGTACCTGAGCGGCGACCTGTTCGTGCGCAAGGCGACGATCGAGTACGAGAGCTCGGCGCGCTACGACGATGTGCTCGACATCGGCATCCGCTGCGCGCGCATCGGCACCTCGTCGATCCTCTTTAACGGTGTCGCCTTCCGCCAGGACCAGGCGCTCGTGACCTGCGAGCTGGTCTACGTGTTCGCCGATCCGCACACGCAGAAGTCCAAGCCGGTCCCGCAGCAGCTGCGCGACGTGCTCCAGTCGTTCGAAGCCGGCAAGTCGATGGTCGACGTGCGGACCGGCACCTGGGAGACGCTCGGGCGCGACGCGCGCGAGATCCGCACCGAGGTCTTCGTCGACGAGCAGAGGATTCCGGCCGACATGGAATGGGACGACGCGGACACCGGCTGCATCCATGCGGTCGCGTTCAATCGCTTCGGCGCACCGCTCGCCACCGGTCGACTGCTCGAGCATGTCCCGGGTGTCGCCAAGATCGGCCGGATGGCGGTCCGGCAGACAGTGCGCGGCAGCGGCGTCGGCCGCGCCGTGCTCGACGCGTTGCTGCAGGCGGCCAAGCAACGCGGCGACCGCGAGGCGGTGCTGCATGCGCAGCTCAGTGCCGCGTCGTTTTACGTTCGAGCCGGGTTCTCGACGCGCGGTCCGGTCTTTGACGAAGCCGGCATCCCGCACGTGGAGATGGTTCGCAACCTGTGACAGCGCGACGCCGGTCGTCGCTCGATCACGCGTCGACCACCTCGACTGGTTTCAAAGACTGGGCGACGGCGCGTCGCGATCCGGCCGCTGGCGGCCACGCATCAAGGGTGGTCCGGCGCAGGCGAGGGGGGGCGCTGCGGTCCGCCGCGTACGTGCGCTCGAGCGCGTGAGTGACACTGCCGGCGTCACTTCGTTCGGTGATCAGCAAGGTCGAGCTGCGGGTGCCGTAGCCGCGCGCCGGCATGTCGACGAAGGCGCTCGACAACTGGCGCTCGATTTCTTTCGGCATGCCGGTGTCAGGCAACGCGGCATCGGCGACAACGGAGCGGTCAGCCAGCGCATCGAACAGGTCGCGCGCCAGCGCATCGACCGAATCGGCGGTGCCGAGCGCTTCTCGAAGGCGCCGCTTCAGGTCGACGACCTTTTGCCACGGCGTATCGAGCTCGGCATTCGACAGGCCGTGGACACCCTGCTCGAGCGGGAGCGGTGCGATGCCGCGGTTCGCGGCCCAGAACCAACGGCCGGTCGACACGTCAGCCGCAATTAGGTTGAAGCCGTTGTGGCAGCGCTTCTCGACGTGCGTCCAGAAGGTGTGGGGGTCGTCCGATCCGCTCAGCCAGTCGGTCACGATGCGTCCGCGCGACTCGGCATCCGGGTCCTGTTGCGACGGTGCACGGATGTTGGTCAGCATCGCGAGCCGTCCGGTGGCGGTCAGTCCCATCCAGGTGCCGTCGGCCTCGAGGTCGCGGCCGCTCAGAACCAGCGGCGCATCGGCTCCCGGTGACCACCAGCCGAGCGGCTCGGTCGGTCGCGCGTAGAACTCGTCGCGGTTCGCCGCGACGACGATCGGAAAGCGCGCATGGACACCGAGCGCCAGCGCTAGGAGGCACATGCGACGAATACTTCGACGTGGCGCTCGCCGTCGATCCGCGTCAGATGACGGGCAGCCTCGCGCTCGATGTCGGCCTGCAGCCCGGCACTGACGCCGGCGGGTTCGATCTGCGGCTCCATCGCGTACGTCTCCATCCAGGTCAGAAGACCGTCGCTCGCATCCGGGCGACGCAGCAGCCGGGTCACGAGGCCGGGTGTTTGTGCACGGAGCCTCGAGTGGAACTCGCGCGCTTCGGCTTCGGCAGTGACCGCATCGCCTTCCAGCACCCGATAGTACACATACAGTTCGCGCATCGATCAGGTCAATGCGTATGGCAAGGCGGCAGGGCGTAGCGGCGGCCCATCGATCGAGCCGAGGTGCAAGATTCCGCTGTCGACAGCGACGATCTTCGCCTCGATCAACGCACTCCAGCCCTGCTGCGGATGCGGCGCGCCGTTGACCACCAGGCCGGCCGGCTGATCGGCGTCGTCGGGGTGGAAGACCTCGATCCCAGGACGCATCGGCGCATCGGCGTCGAACAGGAACATCCTGCGCTTGATCGTTCCGCGATACTGGCTTCTCGCGACGACTTCCTGCCCCGGATAGCAGCCCTTCTGGAAATCGACCCCGCCGATCAACTCGTAATTCAGCATCTGCGGCACGAACCGGTCGACCGTCGCCGACTCGATCGTCGGGACGCCGCTCTGCACCTCCAGCCAGCGCCAGTGATCGAGCGGAATCTCAATTTCATGCGCGTCAGCCGGATTGTCCGGGGACGACGCGATGCGCATGCAGCGTGCGTTGCCTGCCACGTGGGGCAGGCGAAGCACGCTTCCACCTTCGACGTCGCGCAGGGTCCATGGCCTGGACCCTGCGATCAGCGCTTCCGCGGCGGGGCCGACCACACCGACCAGGCGCACCTCGGCGCTCGCATCGCTCAGTTTGCATTGCGCCCGCAACACGAACATCGAGAGACGCTTCAACGTCGGCGCCAGCAGATCGGCGGAGCACGCCAGAAAGACGTCGTCGTCGGCAGCCTTCCAGACGATGAAGCTGGCCTGGAGACGCCCTTTTGCCGAGCAGAAGCCGGCCAGTCGGGCCTCGTTCGGGCCGAGTCCGGCGACGTCGTTCGTGAGTTGGCCCTGCAGGAATTTTGTCGCGTCGGCACCGCGCGCGTGAATGACCCCGAGATGGGTCAACGGCACGGCGCCCGCAATCGGCATGGGGCTGTTCATGCCCCGATTATCATCAGCGCCCGTGATTCTTTTGCCCGCGAGGTTTCGTGCCTTCGCAGGCCCGCGCGGGTTGGTCGATGAAGCTCTTGCGCGTCCTCCTTGTACTTCTTCTGTTGCTGTGCGGCGGGCTCGCCGGCGGCACGTATTGGTGGCTGAACCGGCCGCTGCCGCTCGCAGCCGACACCGTCGAGACCTCAATCGAGTTCGGCACCTCGCCGCGCGACATCGCGATGCAGTGGGTGCAGGCCGGCGTGCAATCGTCGCCGATCCTGCTCTACGAGTGGTTCCGCTGGTCGGGCGAGTCGCGCAAGATCCGCGCGGGCAGCTACGAGATCGGTCGCGGCACCACGCCGATTGCACTGCTGAACAAGATGGTCCGCGGCGACGAGACGCTGGCTGTCGTTCGCTTCACGGAAGGCTGGACGTTTCGGCAGATGCGCCTCGAACTGGCCAAGGCCGACTCGCTGAAGCCGACGACCAGCGCGATGAGCGATGCCGAGATCATGCAGGCGATCGGCGCCCCGGGTGTTCCGCCGGAGGGACGTTTTTTCCCCGACACCTACGCCTACAGCAAGGGCAGCGCCGATCTCGCGGTGCTGGCACGCGCCTATCGCGCGATGCAGCAGCGCCTGCAGAGCGCCTGGGCCGAACGGACGCCGGACACGCCTTTGAAGAGCGTCGACGAGGCGCTGACGCTCGCCTCGATCGTCGAAAAAGAAACTGGCCAGTCGGCCGATCGCGGACGCGTCGCCGGCGTCTTCGTAAACCGCTTGCGTGTCGGCATGCCGCTTCAGACCGACCCTAGCGTGATCTACGGCCTCGGCGCGTCGTTCGACGGCAACTTGCGCAAGCGCGACCTGCAGGCCGACACGCCTTACAACACGTACACACGGCCCGGCCTGCCGCCGACGCCGATCGCCATGCCGGGCAAGCTCTCGCTGCTCGCTGCGGTGCGGCCGGAGGCGACCAAGGCACTCTATTTCGTCTCGCGCGGCGACGGTAGCAGCCAGTTCAGCGAGACCCTCGCCGAGCATAATCGCGCGGTCAATCGCTACCAGCGCAAATAGGCAGTCGTGCCCGGCAGGTTCATCACATTCGAAGGCATCGACGGCGCAGGCAAGTCGACCCACATCGAGGCGGTCGCCGCTCACCTTCGTGAGCGCGGGCACTCGGTCGTGCCGACCCGGGAGCCCGGCGGTACCGAGCTGGCCGAGGCGCTGCGCAAGCTGGTCCTGCACACGCCGATGGATACGCTGACCGAAACCCTGCTGATCTTCGCGGCGCGTCACGATCACATCGCGAACGTGATCACGCCGTCGATCTCGCGCGGCGCCATGGTGTTGTGCGACCGCTTCACCGACGCGACCTTCGCGTACCAGGGAGGAGGCCGCAGGTTTGATGCCGACGTGCTGTCGCAGTTGGAGACCTGGGTGCAGGGTGACTTGCAACCCGATCTGACGCTCTGGTTTGATCTCGATCCGGCGCTGGCACTCGGCCGCGCGGCCGGCGCACGCACGCCGGATCGATTCGAGGAACAGGATCTCTCTTTTTTCGAGCGCGTGCGCGCCGGCTACCGGACGCGACAAGCGCGCCATCCGGGTCGCTTTGTGCGCATCGACGCGGCCCAGGAACGAGGCGACGTCCGGCGACAGGTCATCAACGCCTTGGAGGCGCGCGGATGGTAGACGCCGACGCATCGTTGCCATTGCCTTGGCTCGACGAACCGCTCGGGCGCGCGCTGCGCCAGGGTGCGCACGCGTTGCTGGTGCATGGTCCCGAGGGGATCGGACAGTTCGAGTTGGGCCTGACGCTCGCGAAGGCCTGGTTGTGTGAAGGCACCGCCGAGCAGCGCTCGCACGGTGCCGGCTGTGGCGTCTGCCGCAGCTGTCACCTCATCGAAGCGCGCTCGCATCCCGACCTGCTGGTGCTCATCCCCGAGTTGCTGCGCGAGTCGCTGGGCTGGGCCGGCGAGAGCGAGGAGGGCGGTTGGGAGAAGGGCAGCAAGTCGAAGCCCAGCAAGGAGATCAAAGTCGAGGCGGTGCGCACCGCGGTCAGCTTCGCGCAGACCACCTCGGCGCGCGGCCGCGGCAAGGTGCTGGTGCTGCATCCGGCCGAACGCATGAACGCCGTCGCCGCGAACACGCTGCTGAAGACGCTCGAGGAGCCGCCGGGGAACGCCCGCTTCGTGCTCAGCAGCGCGGCGCCGGATTCGCTGCTGCCGACAATCCGCAGCCGTTGCCAGGCGGTTCCCTTGGTCCTTCCGCCGCAGGACGCGGCTGCCGCCTGGCTGTCGGCTCGTGGGGTGAACGACGCGGCCGCGCTGCTGGCCGCGTGTGGCGGCAAGCCGCTGCAGGCGCTCGAATGGCATGAGGAGGGCATCGACGCGAAGCTCTGGCCGAAGATCCCGGCGCTGCTCGCCCGCGGCGACGCCCTGCCGTTCATGGCATGGCCGCTGCCGCGCCTTGTCGAGACATTGCAGAAGGTTTGTCACGACGCGCTGAGAGTGAGCGCCGGCGCCGCCCCGCGATACTTTCCGCTAGTGTCGATGCGAGCCGCTGAAATCCACGCGTTGGGCGCATGGTGGCGCGACCTGCAGCGGATTGCGGAGTACGCCGAGCATCCGTGGAGCGCCGGCCTGATGGTCGAGGCGCTGGTCGATTCGGCCCGAAAAGCACTGTCAGAACCCCCCGTCTCCGGGCGTCCCAGCGGGGTCAAGTCGTTACACTTGCCGGCATGAGCGAACCTCCCCAGCGTCCTTCGGCCGGAGCGGGCACCGCCGTGGCTTCAGCCGCGTCGGCGGCCGCGCGTCCGAGCGTGATCCAGTTGGTGTTTCGCGAAAAGGGTGCGCTCTACGCGGCTTACATGCCGCTCTTTGCCGAAGGCGGATTGTTTGTTCCGACGACCCGCGAGTACAAACTTGGCGAGGACATCTACCTGCTGCTGTCGCTGCCTGAAGACCCGCAGCGTTATCCGGTTGCCGGCAAGGTCGGCTGGATCACACCGGCCAACGCATCCGGCGGCCGCACGCAGGGTGTCGGCGTGAAGTTTCCGTCGGACGAGAAGACGCGTGCACTGAAGCAGAAGATCGAAGACGCGCTCGGCACGATGCTGCAATCGGCCAAGCCGACGCAGACGATCTGACCTCCGGAGGCGCCGCGACCCGGCGCCGCCTTCGATGTACGTCGATTCGCACTGCCACCTGAGCTTTCCGGAACTCGCCGCGCGCGTGCCGGAGATCCGCGCCGAGATGGCGGCGGCAGGTGTCGACCGGGCGCTTTGCATCTGCACGACGCTCGAAGAGTTCGACACCGTGCACGCGCTAGCGACGACGTACGACAATTTCTGGTGCAGCGCCGGTGTACATCCCGACAGCGAGGCGGTGCGAGAACCGACGGTCGACGGCCTGATCGATCTGGCGAATCGGCCGAAGGTCGTGGCCATCGGCGAGACCGGCCTCGACTACTACCGCCTCAACGGCCGCAGCATGGCCGACATGGGGTGGCAGCGCGAACGCTTCGCGGTGCACATACGCGCGTCGATCGCGACCGGAAGGCCGCTGGTGATTCACACGCGCAACGCCTCTGACGACACGCTCGCGGTGCTGGCAGGCGAACAGGGGCAACGTGCAGGCGGTGTTTTTCATTGCTTCACCGAAACGCGGGATGTCGCGCGTGCGGCGCTGGATCTGGGCTTCTTCATCTCGTTCTCCGGCATCCTGACGTTCAAGACGGCGCAGGAGCTTCGCGAGGTCGCTCGCATGGTGCCGATGGACCGCTGCCTGATCGAGACCGACAGTCCGTATCTCTCGCCCGTGCCGTATCGCGGCAAGGTGAACAGCCCGGCCTACGTTCCGTGGGTGGCGCGCCAGCTGGCGGAGATTAAGGGGATCGACGTTGCAGACGTCGCTGCGCAGACGACAGCGAATTTCGAGCGCTTGTTCTTCACGCAGGCACGTCGAATACCGGCCTAGGGGCGCGAAACAACTTTAACTAGGTCTGCTATATCATTGCCGCGCTTGGGAAACAGGTCCATCCCTGGAAGCCAAGCTGATCTTTTGTGCCTCGTCCGCATCCGCTACTATGTATATTATGTCAACTTAGGCAGTGATGGAAATAGCCGGGTTTGGCCAGCGCCGTATCCGAGTGTCTGAGTCAGCGGACAACAATCTCGACAGCAAAACGACGTACGGGACAACAAAGCCTAGGCTAGTTGCAGCGCGCAGCAAATTTCGCCAATGTTGGCGCGACTACAAAGTCGAAATCGAGTGACGGTTTCGGGGCCTTATTGTCGAAGCCCCTCGAAGGTCTGCGGTGACCGCCATGCGGGTGCACATCCTGCTCAAGCGCGAAGGCTGGCAGCTCGGGCGCAGCCAAGCCTATCGCCTGTACAGCGAGGAGCAGCTGCAGCTGCGATCGAAGCTGCCCAAGCGGCGCAAGATGGTCGTCCAGAGACGCCAGCGCATCGAGCCGCGCCGGGCGGGAGATGCCTGGACGATGGACTTCGTCGCCGACGAGTTCGCCTGGTTGCGCGACACGGTGCGCCCAGGCACGTCTTCGTCGACAACGGCAGCGAGTTCACGGGACGCCTGACGGACATGTGGGCGTACCACCGCGGCGTCGGGCTGGACTTCAGCAGGCCGGGCAAGCCGACCGACAACAGCTACGTCGAGACCTTCAACGGCTCGCTACGCGATGAAATTCAAGCGGATCAGACCGAAGAAACCGGGCAGGTCATGCCCATATTCCCGGTCGCGCTCTCCCCTACCCCCGTGTCGCGTGCTGCGGCAGGGCGGTCGTCGGGGATCTCCCTCGCTGAAGGCGCACGATGCGCCACCAACGTCATTCAACAGTTTCAGGCCCCACGACCACGTATTGAGATCGTTGACATAGGTCTTGAACGCGCCGAATCGACGCGGCGCCACGGTGCCACACGGAGATGAACGCGGTCATGCGGTTGGAGGTGCTGATGGAGCCTGCTTCCCGAAGGCACGCCAAGTTCGGGCGCGGTACAGTCGCTGTGCCAGCTACAGGGGAAAGTAGCTCGACCCCATCCCATATGCAAGTTTGACGCGGCCCGAATTCTCGCTGCCCTCGTGGTCCAACGTTGCAATGGCAATGACTGCTGTGCTTTGAGCGTGCCCTGAGCGCAAGACGTCTGCATATTGCGCAACGAGCTGGCGCCACTCGATGCTTTGTCTGCTCAGGTGGCTGGTCATTGAGCACCACTTTCCTGCGAATCGCTCTTCGGCCTTGAATGCCAATAAGAAGAGTCGGGTCCAGTCATCCCTTGACAGATCCGCGTCTTTCGCCCATGGCATCGCGTGCTTTCGAACATGAACTTTGGTGAAGTCGGACCAATGGCCAAACCTGATGCACCACAGGAACGTGGCAAGAGTCTTTCGGTCGTCCGAGCCGACCCACTCAACCATCCTGCGCGAGCCAACCGCTTTAAAAGTTTCGTTTCGAAGGGCGTCCAAAAGACGCTTGATGCCACCGGCCCTTTCAATGAGTTGACCCCATAGATCTCGAAAGACCTCCTCAACCTTCCCGGCTGGCGATTGCGGGGTCGATCGGTAGGCTTCCACGCGCACAAGGTCATCAACGCCACCGGCCAAAGCTGGATGCAGCGAGCATTGCGAGATCGGGAGATCCAAAGCGTGAAGCGCGAGCCCTAAATTCGCCACGCGTTTGTCAGCAGCCGGCAGGAGGTCGAAGTGATCATCCCACCCGCGGCTATCCAACCAGGTTGTTCGCTTAACTTGCCTGAGAGAGGTCGCCAAGGTACCGTAGGCGCTCGTGTCCAGTGTCACCGGCCACCGCATCAGCCCATCGTCGTCCCAGGCGCGCCCCAATGGCTTGCCACAGTTGGTACAGCGCAGCTTTTGGAGAAACGCGGAGTCAAAGGCGTAGCGACCCGTCGGCGCCTGGCAGGCGCGACAGACCTGCAAGATGGGCGCATGGTGCACGGGGCAGCGAACCAGTGCGTCCAACTGGCACAGCGGCGACTGAAAGCCTCGATCGAGGCACGGCGAGCAATACCTGAAGTGTTCGTCGCTTGCGAACTCTCCAGCCCTGTCACCAAAGACATCGGAAAGCGTCCGTTGGCTAAGGCTCTGCGCAATGCTTCCGGCGGTCGCACGGCCTCCGCGTTTCATCCATCTGTCTTCTACGCACGTGAGGCTGTGCGTCCGAAGTGTGGACGATGCGGAACTTCCCCGCACGCCAAAGATTGCAGCAAGCAGGGTCGTCAACGACGTGCGATTCGCAATCGCGAGTTTCGCTAGATAGGTATACGGTCCTTCCTGCTGATCGAACCATCGTGGGGAATATGTGAGGCCTTCCCGAATCGCCAGTGTCACGCGTCCTGCTCCTCGTAGGTCTCCGAGAGTGCCTTCTTCCACATCGGCAGGGACACTGTGAATTCAGCGCCGTCCTGTCCAGTGAAGAAGAGCTCGCGGAGAAGGTTCATCAAGTGCAGCATCGTCACTTGGCCCTTGTTCTTCCTCACCGCGCCGAAGGCCTTCCAGATGTCCTTGTAGTGCGATTCAAGCCTCCACCCCGCTGCGTATGCCAGGGGCATGAAGAATCGCGTGTAGCAGACACCAGAGTGGTCGGGGTACTCGGTCAACTCCGGGTCATCCATTTGGGCCAATATGCCTTTGAGCTCGTCGGCGTTCTGAATAGCCGGAAACTCCTGGATGTTCCGCAGAAACCTTGCAAGCAGATCTTCACCGCCATCACTCAGCGTGGTTATTTCCTCGCGAACACGCAGCAAGTGGCTCTGCCCAAAGGAGACGACCAGCACTCTGATGCGGTAGGGCCTATTGCGGAGCAAATTCACCAGCCCCTTGATATATCGCCAGTGCCGAGAGCCCCAGTTCTGAGCCTCGTCGACAAACATCACAACCAACTTTTCGTCGTGCATTTGCGCGCTTGAAACGATCAGATCCCGAAGCACGGCCTTCGACTCGTGATCATCCGCCCCAGCAATCTGGCACACGACAGCCGGCTGCGACTCCAAAGAGAGCGAGAGCGAGACGCGGCATCACCATCGCTCACGCCGCCTACCTGAAATCACTCGACGGCAACAATGCCTCGGTAATCGACGGCTTCACCGGCGAACAACGCTTCTACATCGGCTTCGCCCAAGTCTGGCGCGGCTCTACCCGCGATGCCGAACTTCGTCTCCGAATCCGCACCGACCCACACTCACCATTCGAAATCCGGACCATCGTGCCAGT
>Ga0207691_10001004_pt1 | contig 27991 bp, 30 predicted proteins | sample KBSM13metaG_FD_184327 | JGI IMG/M metagenome (GOLD analysis project Ga0207691, IMG submission 184327) | Miscanthus rhizosphere microbial communities from Kellogg Biological Station, Michigan, USA - KBS M1-3 metaG (SPAdes) (version 2) | ecosystem: Host-associated > Plants > Roots > Rhizosphere >...
CGCGTGACATCGGTCGTCGGGCGCACCAAGTCGTCGATCAGCGTGTTGAACGAAATCTGCATTTCGCCCCACGCTCCCTCCGAACGGGCGAAGCGCATACGCTGTCTCGTCTTGCCTTCCCGGCCGACGACCTGTCCAACGCGGGCCAGTTCGTCCGCCATCTTTTCGATCGACGCAACGATGCCGTTGAAGCGATCGGCGATCTTGCCGTCCAAGCCTCTCCAGTCGCCCGGCAGGCGAACCGAAAAATCGCCGTCGCCGACCGCCTGCAATGCCGCCAGAAGCTCTCGCCGCTCGGGCAAGTCGCTGTCGGCGCCACCTGGCTGGGCCGCGACGGCGGCTGCGCCGTTGCCGCGGACCGCCGGCTTCTTTTTTGCCGCTTTGGACCCCTCGATCCTGGACGTTTTCATCGCTCACTCCTGGCTGGCAGTCGATTTGCCGGACGCGTGAATCCACAGTGGCGACATACCTGTCAGGAGCCGCCCGCAACGCCTCCGCAAAATCTAAAATAGTGGCTTCAGATGGGCTGTGGCGCGTATAGGCGAAATTGTAAGTCGCGTGTAGGACACCGACTACAGCGAGGTGCCCTAACTGTGCGCGGGAACCCGGCCGTGGTCGCGAATTGCTCGTTGTCTGAGCAGCCTTTGACCGTTAGGCTTACAGACAAGTCGGCATGACGCGTTGTAGCGTGCAACAATGCCCGGACCACCCCCTGAGCCCCCCAAACACGCGTCGCCCAACGATCGCGGGGAACCGCTGCGCGTCTATATCGTCGACGATTCCCCCATCATCGTCCATCTGTTACGCGAACTTCTGGAAGGCGGAACGGATCTTCAGGTCGTTGGCGACACCGGCGAAGCCAGCGTCGCGCTGGCGCAAATTCCGGAGCGTTCGCCGCATGTCGCGATCGTGGACATCGCGCTGCAGGCAGGGAATGGTTATGACGTCCTGCGTGGGCTGGCGAAGCATGGCGCCCGCCGGCCGCTGGTGATGATGCTTTCAAACTTCGCGACGCAGAACTACCGCGACAAAGCGCGCAAGCTCGGTGCTGACCTATTCTTCGACAAGCACGACGAAATAATCGACCTGGTGAGGGCGCTCACGGCGATGGCGAGTCGCTCGCGGCGACCCCGCGACAGCGCGGGGTCCTGACGACTCGCCGGAGCTGCCGGTACTAACGGAATCGGATCAACGCCAGACGGCCGCAATCAACAACACGAACCCAAGCACTGCGAGTACCGCATGGCCGATCATGAGCCCGACGGGCAACGGCAGCAATTTCCAGTGATAGTTAAGATTCATGAACGCGCCGCCGGCAGCCGCGGCAAGAAGAAGAAGCAGGGCCCATCCGGCCAGCGGTGGTAAACCCACGGTGAAGTACGCATACAGCAAAAGCGTTGCTGCAGCGCCCGCGAGGAAGCCATGCAGCATCGCAAGCCATGCGGGGGGATGGGGCTTGCCCGCAAAGCGCATCCCCGCCATCGTCAAGCCGCCCAACGCGGTGATTGCCAGCAGGCAAATGGCCGTTTTAACGAAAAGCATGGGTTCCATGACGTTTCCTCTTCCGTGGGGTGGACTGCTCCGTGTGGGACCGCAACACTTCACAGCATTAGATGTGTTTCGGCCCGTCCGCGTTCCTGGCGCCAGTTACCGCCCGGCCAAAATGCAAGACTCGACAGCCCCTTGAGAAGTGCATGCTCGATGCAGGAGACGCCCCCAATCCACGCATGGTCGCCGGACTCAGCGGGCGTCGATCGTGAACGCCGAGAAAAAATCGGTCAATGCGGCGAATCCGTGCAACGGGAGCACATGCGCGATGTACTGGTCCGGGCGGACGACCACCATGCACCCTTCGTCGCGATTGATCCCGCGCATCGTGAAAATATCGGTCCCCGCCTTCAAATCCGGGCAGAACATCTTTTCGTAGTCGATCAGGCCGAAGCGCCCCTTCCGTGGCAGCAGGACAGGCGGCATGGCGTCGACAGCGAGATCGCGATGTCCCTGCTGGAAGATCGCACGGACGTCAATCACCGAATCGATATCATCGCCGGCGGGTGTAAACCGCTTGATCGGAGACTCGTCGGAGGCGAGGAAATTGCACAAAGCGCCGATGCGCGATGTAGGATCCTGGGGGCCCCGCCAATCCGCGAATGCGTAGATTCGCCACGCGCCATCCGCGAGGGCCGCATGCCCGAGCTGCATCGGCTTCGCGTCCACCAGGCGCACGACAGGCGCGGAGTGGAAGCGCATGCCTACGATCAAACCGGTTGCCAGATGTTGAAACGTGGGCTCGCCGCAAATCAGCGACGGCGCGTATTGCGTCGCAGTTCCCGCGGTGAAGCGGCCCTGCGCAGCGAAGTAGGACTGGAATTTTGCCGGATCCACGCCTTCGGTGCTTCCCGGCTCCTTCGACCCAGCGCTGAACATTCTGGAAAACTCACGATCGAAGTCGATCAGCTGTTGGGCAATGGCCTTCCGTTCCGCAGCGTACGTGTGCAGCAATGCCGGCTTGCTCCTGCCTTGCAGCACGGCCGCGAGCTTCCATCCCAGGTTGAAAGTGTCCTGCATGGACACGTTCATGCCCTGCCCGGCCTTCGCGCTGTGCGTATGACAGGCGTCCCCGGCGATGAAGACGCGCGGCAAGCGGGATTTGACCGCATCCTCGGGCACATCGTCGAATTTGTCGCACAGACGTTGGCCAATCTCGTAGACGGACCACCAGGCGATGTCTTTGACGTCCACCGTGTACGGATGAATGATCCGGTTTGCGGTTGCGATCAATTGGTCGGTCGTGATGTCCTTTGTTGTCAGGTGCTGGTCAGGATCGAGCTTGCCGAGCTCAATGTAGAACCGGACCAGATAACCCCCTTCGCGAGGGATGACGAGAACGTTCCCCGCGCTTCCGCGAATCGCCGATTTGAGGCGTATGTCCGGGAAGTCGGTGACCGCCAGGACATCCATCACGCCCCACGCCTCATTGGCAACGTCGCCCACCAGTTCGCGGCCGATCGATTGCCGGACGCTGCTGCGCGACCCATCGCAGCCGACGACATAGCGGGCCTGGACAGTTTGCTCCCGTCCTTGGTGACCGGGCTCCATCCGCTGCAGCGAAACCTTCACCGGGTAATCGCCCGACTCGCCGACCTCGACGTGCTTGACATGGAGCCCGTAGTGCGGCACCAATCGGGTAGAGGATTCGCGCATGACCTCCAACAGATAGTCGTGCACGCGTGCCTGATTGACAATCACGTGGGGAAATTCGGACAAGTCGTCTTCGGTGTCCTGGATTCTCCCGCTGCGGACGATGTTCGTTGGGTTGTCGGGATCCGGTCTCCAGAAGACCGTTTCGTTGACCCAGTACGCCTCCTTGAGAAGGCGCTCGGCGAACCCCAATGCGTTGAACATCTCGACAGTGCGGCAGGCAATGCCGTCGGCTTGACCCAGCTCGAGCGGGCCCGGCTTCCGCTCCACGATGCGCGTCTTGATGTCGGGGAAGGTGGCCAACTGCGCAGCGAGCACAAGGCCGGCGGGACCGCAGCCGACGATGAGCACATCCACTTCGTCCGCAATCCGCGCCGACGCTTCCATCGCGCCCGGGGCGGCCGGAAGTATTTGGGGGTCGCCCGGCCTGTACCCGTTGAGATAGAACTGCATGCACCGGTCCTCAGTTATCCATGCAATCTGTATTATGGCGAAACTTTCGCCATGAGCGCATTGACAACTCTCGTCGACGATCTCGTCGCTGCCAACCGTATCCTCGCAGGACTCGAGGTGCTGGACGGCTTCGGCCATGTCAGCGTGCGTCACCCGGATCGGGCGGACTGCTTCCTCCTCGCGCGCTCCTTGGCACCCGAACTCGTGACGCGCGATGACATCATGACGTTCGACATGGCTTCTGTCCCGCAGAATGGCGACGCGCGCACGCCCTACCTCGAGCGCTTCATCCACGGCGAGATCTACCAACTTCGACCCGACGTTGTCTCCATCGTGCACAGCCATGCCGCGACGGTGGTGCCGTTTACGACGAGCTCCGTGCCCTTGAAGCCGATCTATCATATGAGCAGCTTCCTGCGCACCGGCGCGCCGGTATTCGAAATGCGCGAACGGTTCGGCATGACCGACATGCTTATCCGCACCAATGCACAGGGCATGGCACTCGCAGAAAAGCTGGGCGACAACTCAGCGGTATTGATGCGCGGCCATGGCTACTGCACCGTCGGCGCTAGCATCCCCGAAGCGGTTTTTCGCGCGTACTACGCGCGAGTCAATGCCGACCTGCAGCAACGCGCGATCGCGCTGGGCGGCGCCGTGACGTATCTCGACGACGAGGAAGCACGCCTGTACGACGAGACCAACCGCAGCGTGCTCGGCCGTCCCTGGAGCCTGTGGAAAGCGAAATTCGCACCGACGAAATGAGACAAGGAGTGAGGATGAAATCCGCCGAGACCGTTGTCCTGTTCGCCGCCGCCCTGCTCGCGATGCCCGCCGCCCTCGCACAGGCGCCGGCGTATCCGACGAAGCCAATCAAGCTCGTCGTGCCATTCTCGCCCGGCGGCGCATCGGACCTGACTGCGCGCACGCTCGCGCAAAAGATGGGCGACTCCATGGGCCAGTCGATCGTCGTCGAAAACAAGCCGGGCGCCAATGGCGTCGTTGGCATCGATGTGGTGGCGAAGTCGCCGCCGGACGGATACACGATCCTGCTTACTGATCGCGGATCGCTTACTGTCAATCCGAGCTTGTACGTAAAACTCGCCTACGACCCGGTGAAGGACTTCAGCTATATCGGCATCGCCACCGACGGCCCGTATGTGCTCGTCGTCAATCCAAACCTCAACGTGAAGACGGTGCAGGAACTGGTCGCGCTATCGAAGTCAAAACCCGGCACGCTCAACTACTCCAGCTTCGGCATCGGCAGCATGGCCCAGCTCAACCTGGAGGCGTTCAACCAGAAGATGGGCACCGACATGCTGCACGTGCCCTACAAAGGCGCCGCGCCGGCGGCCCAGGCCGCGGTGGCCGGCGACGTCGGCGTGACCATCGCCGCCGTGCCGGCGGTGCAGGGCTTCATCAAGGACGGCCGCCTGCTCGCGCTCGCCGTTGGTTCGGACAAGCGCTTCGCGGTATTGCCCGACGTGCCGACAATGGCGGAAGCCGGTGCCAGCAACGACATTCTCGTACCGACCTACTTCGCGTTGCTCGCGCCCGCGAACACGCCTGCGCCGATCGTGGCCAAGCTCAATGCGGAGCTGAAAAAGGCTCTCGCCGATCCGGCGGTCGCGGAGAGGCTCGCGAGTGCTGGACTTATTCCGGTGGGCGGCACCCCCGAGGCAATGGCAGCGAGCGTCAAACAGGACCTGCCGCGGTTTGCCGACCTCGTGAAGAAGATCGGCATCAAGCCGGAATGACCGGTCCCTTCGTATCGAAGAATTCAGATCGCGTCAGCGTTAGTCGCTGGTCCTACGTCCGAAGGAGCCAGTGGGGAATTGTCACGACGTAGGGTCAGAATATGATCGACGTACGTCGAGGCTACGGCGGGTGTGGCTTTTGATCCACTCCACGTCCCGCATGTCCCTCGTGTGACCATTCTCAGAACTGGAGCAGACCGTGAAGCCGATCAAGCGTGAACCTGAGAACAATACCGGGTCGAAGAGAACTCCCGGTGTCCAAGGCGAAGGTGACTACGCCTCCGCACGCGAATTCAACAAAGCCGAGAAGGAATTCGTCGCGTCCGGCAAGGTACCGGCGGCAGCGAAAGCCGCGGCACCGAAATCAGCGGCTGAGCAGCAGGAAATGCTGAGGGCCGAGGAGGCCGGCAAACGTCGAGCTAAGAAGTAAGCGTTGTCATCCCAGGAAAGGCGGTGGGGCCTTCCCGCTGAAATGCGCTCTTCCCGTACTGTTATGGCCGTCGCGCTTGGCGTTGCCGCTCTCGCAGGCTGCGGCGACATGGCCACGCTACCCGTCTCGCAAGGAACTGGGCCGAATCCCGAGTTGCCGCCTCCGCACACATCGCTGATTCCTACCGTGAAGGTGGCGACCGCCACGGGATGGTCGGTGCAGGACGCGCCAACTCCGGTCAGCGGCACGGTCGTCACGCGATTCGCGGAGCAGCTCTCTCATCCACGTTGGGTGTATGCGCTGCCTAACGGCGACATCCTTGTGGCGGAAACGAACGCGCCTCCGAAGCCCGAGGACGGCAAGGGCGTCAAAGCTGCGTTCATGAAGCTGTTCATGACGAAGGCCGGAGCCGCCGTGCCCAGCGCCAATCGCATTACGCTGCTGCGCGATGCCGACGGTGACGGCGTCGCCGAGACGCGGACGGTGTTCCTGGACGGGCTCAACTCTCCCTTCGGCATGACTCTCGTCGGCAACGACTTCTATGTCGCCAACACCGACGCGCTCATGCGCTACCAGTACACGCCCGGCGCAACCAAAATCGACGGCACGGGCACGAAGATCGCGGATCTGCCTGGCGGACCGCTGAACCATCACTGGACGAAGAATGTGACCGCCAACAGCGACGGCAGCAAGCTGTACGTCACCGTGGGCTCCAACAGCAACGTCGCCGAAAACGGCATCGACAAGGAAGAAGGGCGAGCCGCGGTTTGGGAAATCGACGCGAAGAGCGGCGCGCATCGTGTCTATGCCTCCGGCCTGCGCAATCCTGTGGGCCTGGCGTGGGAGCCGACGACGGGTGCCTTGTGGACCGCCGTCAACGAGCGTGATGAACTCGGCAGCGACCTCGTTCCCGATTACATGACCTCGGTCCGCGACGGTGGCTTCTACGGCTGGCCGTACAGCTACTATGGCCAGCACGTGGACACGCGGGTAAGTCCGCCGCGTCCGGAGCTTGTCGCCAGCGCGCTTCGTCCCGATTATGCCCTCGGGCCGCATACGGCGTCGCTCGGGCTCGCGTCGTCGCGCGGCACGAGTCTGCCGCCGCAATTCCGCGAAGGCATGTTCGTCGGGCAGCACGGCTCATGGAATCGCAACCCGCCAAGCGGCTACAAGGTGATTTTCGTGCCGTTCGCGAGCGGCAAGCCGGCGGGTCCGCCGATCGACGTCCTGACCGGCTTTCTCGCCGAAGATGGCACCGCGCGCGGGCGGCCAGTTGGTGTGACGATCGACGGCCGCGGCGCGCTGCTGGTCGCGGACGATGTCGGCAACATCGTATGGCGCGTTGCGCCCGCGCCGCCGCCGAGAGCGTCGCTACAGTAGGCTAGCGCTGGAGCCGGAAACCGAGGCGCTCGGCGGCGGCCTGGGTGATCGATTGCTTGGCGGACGAAAAATCCGCCCACGGGTCGCGACCTTTTGCGAGGCGGTCGCGGATGTTGCGCACGTTGAAGTGGTCAAAGCGGACGTCCTTCGCGAGTTCTTCCCAGAAGATCGGTGTGGCGACTGGCGCATTCTTCCGAGCGCGCACGGAATAGGGCGCAACTGCGGTCGCGCCTTCCGCGTTGCGCAGGTAGTCGACAAAGATCCTGTCCTTGCGCTTGGCTTTCGCCACTGTCGCCGTAAAGCGATCGGGGAATGTCGCGACCATGAATTCCGCGACGGCGCGCGTAAACCCCTTCGCGTCGCCCCACGACAATGTCGGCTTGATGGGCACGACCACGTGCAGGCCCTTGCCGCCGGTGGTCTTGACGAAGCTCGTGAGTTCAAGCTCCTGCAGCAGCTTGCGCAGGAGCCCGGCCGCGGTCTTCAGAGACTGCCAATCCTGCCCTTCGTCAGGGTCGAAGTCGAATATGAGCTGGTCCGGACGATCGAGGCGCGGCTGGCGCGATCCCCAGGGATGCAATTCGATCACGCCCCACTGCACGAGCGCAGCGAGCGCCTTCGCGGTGCGCGCGCCCATATAGGTAGCGGTGCCGTCGCCCTCCGGCACTTCGATGCGCGCCACGGCGGCGTTTACCGCACGATCCGCATGCTTCTGGTAGAAACACTGACCGCTCCATCCATCCGGGCAGCGCACCAAGCTCAATGGCCGCTTCGCGATGTGAGGCAGCAGCCGTTGGGAGACGAACTCGTAATACTCTGCGATGTCGCGCTTGGTGATCTGCGCTTCGGGAAAATAGAGCTTGTCGGGATTCGATAGCGTCACACCGGCCACGGCGTCACCTGCGCTGGTCTTGGTGGAACCTGTGCGTTTAGCGGGTCCGGCCGGCCCGGCTGGCTTCGCGATCGTGGCATTGCGTGACGACATGGGATCCTCGCGACGAACGTCCTGCGCTTTTTTGTCGGCTCGCAGCCCCTGGAAGGACGGGTGCCGCAACGCCCCGTCGTTGCTCCACTCGGTGAAGGCAACCTCGCCCACCAGCACCGGTTCGACCCAATGTGCACCCTTCGCTGCGAACCCGCGGGGCGGATTCGAAAATGCCGGCGTGTCCCGCTCGAGCCTGCGCAACATGGGATACATCGTCACGAGCATCTTTGCGTCGAACCCGGTGCCGACCTTGCCTGCGTAACGAAGCTTCTTGTTCTCGTACACGCCGAGCAGCAGCGCACCGAAGCCTTTGCGCGCACCTTGAGGCTCCGTGTAGCCGCCGATCACCATCTCCTGCCGCTTCGTGCATTTCACCTTGACCCAATCGCGCGTGCGAGCGCCATCTGAGTAGCGGCTGTCGATGCGCTTGCACACCGTGCCTTCGAGGCCGAGCTTGCACGCTTGGCGGAAGAATTCATCGCCCGCTCCAGCTACTTCAGGCCCGAGGCGCACGACATCCGTGCCCTTGCCGATGATCTCCCGCAGCATGGCCTTGCGTTCGCGCAGAGGGACATTGCGCAAGTCGTAGCCGTCGCGGTACACGACATCGAACGCGAAGAACGTGAGGGCGGTCCCGTCTGTCGCGAGCGCGTTCTGCAGCGCCTGGAAGCTGGTGCGTCCTTGCGCATCCGGTGCACATACTTCGCCGTCGATCCACGCCGATTTCACCGGCAAGGACGCAAGCGCGTCGGCCACCGACGAAAATGCGCCGGTCCATTCCTTGCCGGTGCGCGAATACAGGCGTGCCTTGCCGCGGTCGATGCGCGCGACCATTCGATAGCCGTCATACTTGATCTCGGAGAGCCACTGGTCGCCCTCGGGCGGGGAATCGACCAGCATCGTCAGGGCCGGCGAAAGGAGAGCCGGCAACGCCGCGCGTCGGGCGCCTGCCGGTGCCGAACTCCTGCTCGGAGTTTTCGCACGCTGCGCGAGCTTTACCGCACCGGCCTTCACGTTGGCCCGCACCGAGAGGTTCGACTGCCAGACGTTCTTGCGTTCCTTCGCGATCTCGTCGAGGCTGCGGCCCGTCGCAACGCTGTCAGGCGCCGCCACGACGATTGGCGCGGCACGGTCGGAGCGGGCGTGAGCATCCTTCTCCTTGATGAGCAACCACGCCTGCTTGCCGTTGCCGCCGTATTTGCCGCCGCCGGTGCGGACCAGGTCCCATCGACCCTGCAGCTTCGCGCCGTCGAGTTCGAACTTGAGGTGTCCCTTCGCGTAGCCTGCGCGGGCGTCACCTTGCGGCGTCCACGTGCCGCGATCCCAGATCATCACGGTGCCACCCCCGTATTGCTTCTCCGGAATGGCGCCCTCGAATCCGCCATATTCGAGCGGGTGGTCCTCGACCTGCATCGCTAGACGCTTGTCCGCAGGGTCGAGGCTCGGACCTTTGGGAACCGCCCAGCTCAACAGCACACCATCCAGTTCGAGGCGAAAATCGTAGTGAAGATTCCTTGCCGCGTGCTTCTGTACCACGAAGGCAAGCGAATCTCGTCGTCCTTTGGCGACCCGGCCGCCACGCGGCTCGCGCGTAATGCCGAAATCGCGCTTGCGACGATACTGTTCGAGCGACATTCGCCCATGATGGCGTGGCACAGGCGCTATCCCCAATAAGCCGGCGGCGGTTTGCAGTATCGGCGCCGTCCTACCGCGTAGTCCGCGGGCCTACAAGCGTTTGCGACTTCCACCGGCGGGGCTCGGTCAGGACCTCACCCACAATCGGAACACTCATGAGCCTCCCTGCCCTTCCCGACAGCGCCGCCGACGCGGCCGAGATGGCGCACGCCGCCGGTCTCGTCTATGTGAGCGATGCGGGCCGCGGCATTCGCCGCGTGCGCAACGACTCCGGATTTGGATATGTCGGTGACGGCGGGCGACCCGTCAGCGATGACGCCACACTCAAGCGCATCCGCGGCCTCGCGATTCCGCCTGCGTATGAGGCAGTGTGGATCTGCATCAATCCGCGCGGACACCTGCAGGCGACCGGCCGCGATGCGCGTGGCCGCAAACAATACCGGTATCACCCGCAGTGGCGATTGGTGCGCGACGGCGCGAAGTTCGAGCGCATGGCGGCGTTCGGCGCCGCATTGCCGCGCCTGCGCCGGCGCCTGCGTCACGACCTCGCCGGCGCAGGTGTGACCCGCGAACGCGTCCTGGCCGCGATCGTGAGCCTGCTCGATACCACCCGCATCCGCGTGGGCAACGACGAGTATGCGCGGACAAACGGCAGCTTCGGCCTGACCACGCTGCGCAACCGGCACGTTCGTTTCGTGCGCGACGGGCGACTGCGCTTCTGCTTCCGAGGGAAAGGTGGACTCGAGCACGAGGTGGTCGTTGACGACAAGCGCCTTGCGAGCATCGTGCGGCATTGCCACGAACTCCCCGGCCAGCGTTTGTTCCAGTATCTGGACGATGCAGGTGAGCGGCACCCGGTCGACTCGGGCCAGGTCAATGATTATCTGCGCGACGCAATGGGCGCCGACTTCACGGCCAAGGATTTCCGGACTTGGGGCGCGACGCTCCTTGCGGTCGAACTTCTCGCCAAGTTGCCGCGCCCCGACTCCGATGCCGAGCCGGCCGCCAGGGCGTGCATCGTCGACGTCGTGAAGCAAGTGGCGATGGAACTGCGCAACACGCCCGCAGTCTGCAGAAAGTCCTATATCAATCCGGTTGTCTTCGACGCATGGCGCAGCGGGATACTCGACGCGGCGGATGCAGCGATCCCACGCGGGCGCGCGCCCAAGGCCGAGCGCTTGTGTCTCATGGCACTGCGCGCTCAGCGCACTGCTGGTTCTCGGTCGACCTCCGCCCATGCGCGGCGCAGATCGTCGCGGATCGCCTCCACGATTTCATCGCGCCGCGCAGAGTCCGGCGCTCGCAGTGCCGCCGAAGGATGAAAGGTCGCAATCAAGCGCGCCCCTGAAAGATGCTCCAGCGTCGCGCCGCGAGCGCGCGTTATGGTCAGACCTCCCGGCATCAGCGCGCGCAGCGCAACTGCCCCTAGTGCGACGATCAGGCGCGGGCGGACGGCGGCAATCTCGGCATCGAGCCATTGCTGGCACGCCGCAATCTCCCGCTGTGCCGGCGTCTTGTGGATTCGCCGCTTCCCGCGCGGTTCCCAGCTGAAATGCTTCACCGCATTGGTAATGTAGACAGCACCGGCATCAAGACCGGCGTTGGCCATGATTTGGCGCAGCAATTGGCCCGCCGGTCCAACGAATGGGCGACCGGCCAAGTCTTCGCCATCGCCGGGCTGCTCCCCCACCAGCATCATGGATGCATTACGCGGACCTTCGCCCGGGACGCCCTGCGTCGCGCGCGCATACAGCGGGCACGCCCGACATGCGTCGATTTGCTCCTTGCCGGGAGGCTTCAACATTGCCCCATACCGCGCGGGCGGGCGGATTCTCCGGCCGCTACTACTCCGCTACTTGAGTTGTGCCCGAAGTTCGCCGTCCGGGTGCGCAGCGCTATGCACGTTGACGTAGAGGTCGCCCGCCTTGAAGGCATTCATCTGGGCCTCGGTGAGCTTGGCATTGGGCGGTACGGAGAACGTCGCCCCATTCTTGACCAGCGGTACGATGACGCCGCCGTTCTTGCCTACGGCACCTTGGTGTATGTGTGCGGCAGTGGCCTCGATACCGGTCGTGGTGATGGCGCCGGACACCATGCCGTTATCAGCGACCGAGATGTTGCCGGTGGCGGCGGCATTGGTGGTGACCGGCGGGACCTCCTGGGCCCCGGACAATTTTATCGCCATGTCGGCTGCCATCGTCGACAGCGAGAACGCGGCAGGCGCGAGGAAAGTCAGCGCTAGCGCAGCGGCACGCGCGGGTTGGCGGATGAGCTTCGTTGATTTCATCATGGTCTCCTCGAAAGCGCGGCGCCGGAAGGGATCGCCGCCACAGGCAAACATGACGGGTACGCCCATCGCGGGCCAGCGGACGGCCGCGCGCGAATGTGTAGGACTTCTCCCACAGGGTTACCGACGTAAGACTCGGACGACAGCGCATCGCGAGTCCTGCCGATGGCCTCACGCGCGGCGCGGGACCGACACTGTGCTCCGTCGTAGTGTTCCAAATGTAGCTGCAAGGATTGGCGAAGGGGGCATTCAACCCTGACGTCCAGCGCAATTGAGCGTAGCCAACTTACGGAGCTGACTGACATGAAGTCGATTCTCGATCCGACCTTCAAATACGTATCTGCCGCCAACACCGACGTCGCCAAGACCTTCGCCCGCATCCGCCATGAACAGCGGCGCGCGCTGGACACACCCGCCTTCGCGCGCAGCTCGGCGAACGTCGCCCCAATGCCAGCGCGTCGGCCGTTCGTCAATCGCGCCGCTTAGCATAGCGTCATGAGCAAGTCGGCGAGCACGGAAACATGACGACGGTAGTGGCAATGTTCGATGACATGTGCCTGGCGCAACGCGCCGTGGCGGATTTGATCGGCTCCGGATTCCCCCGAAATGAGATCAGCGTAATCATCCGTCACCTCCAGGGACCACCTGAGCCTGTCCCTGTCAAAAGCGATGGGCGTGACCCACTTGGACAAAGCGTCCTGGCGGGCGGCCCGCTTGGCGAAGCGCTGCGTCTGACCAACCACGATGAATCCGCGGTGGCCAATGCACTGAAGCGCGCCGGTCTGCCGCCGTCCGCCTCCCTGATGTTCGCAGACGCGGTAGGCGCCGGGGCCATCCTGCTCGCCGTTCACTGCAAGGACGCGGCAGTACGCGACGCGCGCGACATCTTGGACATTTATGCGACCCCGGAACCTCGTTTGACGCAAGGCACGGCAACCCGCGGAGGTAGCCAGGATGGGGCAACCATGGGTCAACGGGGAGCGGACTGAAGCCCGCATGGCCGGGGTGCCGCGGCCGCGAAACATGAAAGCGCTGATTGCCCTTGCTCGCGATTCGGTCAAGGCATGGCTCGACGACTTCGCCCCCAGCATGGGCGCAGCGATCTCCTATTACACGATCTTCTCGATCGCCCCGTTGCTCCTTATCGTGATCGCGGTAGCGGGCCTTGTATTTGGCGCCGATGCCGCAGCCGGGCGAATCTACGCGGAGCTGGCTGGTCTGCTCGGTTCCGCGGGGGCCGAGGCCATCCAGGCAATGGTGGAAAGCGCCAGCAAGCCGGAACGCAGCGTGGTCGGTTCCATTGTCGGCGTCGCGACACTCTTGATCGGAGCAACGACGGTGTTCGCCGAGTTGCAGTCAGCGCTCGACCGAATCTGGCGCACACCCGCGGCCGCGAAGCCAGAGGGACCTTTTTCGCTGATCCGGGCGCGCGCCCTGTCTTTCGGGCTCATTCTGACGATCGGCTTCCTGTTGCTGGTGTCCTTGATTATGAGTGCAGCGCTCTCCGCTGCAGGTGAGGCGTGGCTGCCCGATATTCCTTCGTGGAAAATCGTTCTTCACTTGATCGACATCACCATCAGCTTTGCGATCGTGACGGCACTTTTTGCGGCTATCTACAAGTGGTTGCCGCGAGCGACCATCGCGTGGGGCGACGTCTGGACCGGAGCAGCGGTGACCGCCTTGCTGTTCACGGTTGGCAAGCTGCTGATCGGGTTGTACATCGGCAAGAGCGGGATCGCTTCCGGATTCGGCGCCGCTGCGTCAATCGTTGTGCTGATGATTTGGGTGTACTACTCGGCACAGATTTTCCTTCTTGGTGCGGAGTTCACCTGGCTGTACGCGTACCGTTTTGGCTCGCGCCGCGGACAACAGGCAGACAAGCCAACAACGCCGCGTGACGATCGCCGTCGGATCAGCGCACCGGGCATCGACTCCGCGGCGGAGTAGATAACGCAGTCATTCTCGCGGCTGCGCTCGCAGCGGGCCTATAGCATTTCCGGTCTGAAGCGCGAACGGAATCGGACCGTATTCGCGCCGGAGATCATGAACACGCCATCCCCGCGATAGTGGATTGTGCGCGGGTACCGCGGCGCGGTCGCAACGCGAGCCCGGATCACTTCCAGCACGAACATACTGTACTTCCTGATCAGGCGGGAGTCGGCAAGGCGACATTCGAAGCTCGCATAGCACTCCCGTATGGAAGGCGCACCGACGACGTTGCCAAAAGAGGGCGTCAACTTGAACTTGGCGAACTTATCGATTTCGCGCCCGGAACAATTGCCGATGTCGACAACCGTCCGGGCCATGTCCACGGTGGGAAGATTGATCACGCATTCGCGGCTTTTGCGTATCAAATCGAAGCTGTAATTCTCTGTCCAGACGTAACATCCCACCAGCGACGGTTCGAATCCCAGGATCATATGCCAACCCATCGTCATGATGTTCGATTGTCCGCGGTGATGCGAACTGACGAGGACGATCGGCCCAGGCTCGAGGAAGCGCCGCACGTTGGCGACGGGAAAGGCTCTTTTGTCATAGACGTTCATGAACCGACATGCCGGCGGACCGCGCGGCAGCCTGCCTGCTTCACTGCGGCGCTCCGATCGCTACCGCCGCGCCGATCGGTGGTCGCGACGCCGAGCGCGTCGTTGCGCAGTGCTGAACCACGTTCGCCAACTGGCGCGACGCCCAATAGTCGGCAATTGCGTCGACGATCCGGTCAACAGTCCTGGACGGAAGATCGCCGGGAGCGATGCGAAGGACCGGGCACGCCGATAGCGGGTCGGTGAAGGAATCGAGCGCGGTGAAGTCAAAACCGAAGGATCCTGCATGCTTGACCGGAAAGTCCTGTCGCGTGAGAGAGGAGCACATGTCGTCCGCCGCCCGCCAGACGGCAGCCGAGTCGCGCGGCACCGCGGGCGTAAGCGTCAGATAGAGATTGTGCTGATAGGTGCGCACCGCTTCACAGCCGAAAGCGGCCGAGAGGCGTCGCGCCGCCCGCCGCGTATTGCAGAGGATCGCGGCTGTGCGCCGCGCCGTGCATACGCGATACTCGTCCTGCCCCACGAACGGCGGGAAGTGCGAGGGCAGCGCCGCAGCACCGAAAAGCCGGATCGCCTCGTGAGTCTCGGCTACCAGCTGTTTCAGCCAGGCATGGCGACTGTCCCGGTCGTCCCCTACGCACTCGATCGAGCCCAAGCGGCCGTATTCGATGCCGAGGCAGTCGAGCTTCGCGTGGCTGCGCACGAGCACGATGGGGAGTTGCGCCCTCCGCGCCCAGTCAACGACATGGACGATTCGACGCGAACCGTTGCTGAAGCACGTCGTGTCGAACACGACGAGGTCGAAGTCACGGGTCGGCAGCAACTCGAAGCCACGGAAACCTGCCGGAACGCACGAATCTATCCACAAGATCGACGTAGCGCCTTGCGCGTGCCCCACCCCAGCCGGCTTCCACGCAGCGACGTCAAGGCGTTCGCCGAACCGCTCGAGCAGTTCTCGGGTCTCACTGTACACGCCGTGCGGCAGCGAAACCGTCGCGCTCCCGCGGACGCGAAGAACGGCCGTCAGCAACGATGCGATAGCGCTCATGCCCGCACCCGTGTAGACGGGGTGCGAACGCTGCGCATGTCGGGCGAGCGCGGGATAGATCGGGGGCCCGCGGATGCTGAGATCCGCCCGCTGATAGCCGAACCTGAACGTGAAGGCGCCCGAGCGCAGATGGGCGACTGTCGGATGCGCGGTTTCAGTCACGGGCCAGCTTTGCATCGCGCGCTCCGCGCGGAGCGCCGCGGCAAGCTTGAATTTCATGTCGATCGCTTCAGCGACGCTCTCCGGCGATCGCGGCTCGAGTGGCACTTCCAGGCAGCTGTTCAGCAACGCGATCTCTCGCCGCTTGCGTTCCATGTATTGCAGGCTGCTGTCCACGGCGATACGCGTCGACGGTCCTGAAGGCTTGTTACGCGCGCGGCGGCAGTGTGAAGTTCACTGCCGCCTGCGCACTCAGCGCCTTAACCCGGCGGCGTCCGTGGTACCGGCCATATTCGCCCGCGTGGCGTAGCGCGACCGATCGCGTTCGATCTCGTCGTAGGAGTACGGCTGCGCCTTCGGATCGAATCCAGTCCAGCCGGAAGCACGCCACTCGTCGACACGTTTGTCGATGTCGATGGCCCCGGCGTCGCGCAGAATCGAGGTTGCTTCCTCCGAGCGCGATTCGTCGGTGCGTACCGTAACGAGGGTACCGCCACGACGCACCGATTCCGCATAGATCTCGGCGTGCTTGGCCTCGACCCCCTGGTCCGTCAGGCTTCCGATAAGCCCGCCCGCCGCGGCGCCAGCACCGGCGCCGACGAGCGCGGCAGCGATCGGACCGGCGGCCAGGATTGGACCGATGCCGGGAATCGCAAGCCCCATCAGGCTCGCCGCGAGGCCGGCCGCGCCTCCCAGCGCGCCACCGGCGACTGCGCCCGTGGCAACGCCGCTCATGTCAGTCTTTTCGCCAGTGCGCACCGTCGAGCCATCTTTGCGAACGTCGTTGGCAATGAAATTGATATCGCTGTCGAGGAATCCTGCCGAGCGCAGCGCGCGCGAAGCGCGATGCGCGTCATCCATTGAGTCAAACGACCCTATGATCGTCTTTACCATGTGGTTTTCTCCTGTTGTGGCGAAGGCGCGCGGTGAGCGCGCGCCGGCTTGATTTGGTCTAGCGGTCATCCGACCCGCGTCCGCCCTGCTGTCCATGGCCCGCGCCGCCCGAATGCTGCTGCTTGGAGCGGCCTTGGTTGGGCATGTTCTTCGAATCCTGGCGTGTGTCGGACTGCTGCTGCTGCTTGGGCATCGATTGGTCCTGCGACTTCTCGCTGTTTCGCTTCTTGTCGTTCATCGCAAACTCCTGTGGCGTTGAGGAATGAAAAGCCGGCGCGGTGGTTGCCGACTGTTGTAATGGTGGGCGCGGGGGCGGCTGGTTCTGAGCCGTCAGTGGGCGATTTGCGTGTAGGAAATCACCAGCATTGGGTGTCCTACGCGCTGCGCGGCCAGGGAGTCGGCGCGATCTCGGAGGCTCGAGCTGGCACACCGCGCCGGCCATCGCCGGCGTCGGCGATCGCTGAGTCGCGAATGCGGATTACGCCCGAATCAGACGCGCACGGACATCAGGACTGCCTGGCACGCGCGATCCTCTTTGCCTGGATCTCTTCGGCGGCAACGTCAACCTGAAATAGCGAGAAGTCCTCATGAAAACCTATCCCGTGACCCTTCCCGAAATGGCTATCGTCGCGCTTACCCGTGGAATGGCGGGCGCCGGCCTTGGCTTGTTGATAGCCGGCTCAATGCAACGGGAGACCCGTCGCACGCTGGGTTGGACGCTGTTCGCACTGGGCGCCGCCTCCACCGTACCGATCCTGTTCGCCTTGCTTGGAAACAGGAACCCGGGCGCTCGCGATACCGCACCGGCGCATTGACGATCGTCGCCTGAGCGCCGTCTTGACTGGCGGTGACTACGGTACGTCGATACCCTTCGGCTGCGTTCGGAAGTCCTCGGGTGTCAGGTTCTGAGTCAGCTGAAAGACGCCTTCGACGACGTGACGCCGCAGGTCAACTTCGACCATCAATGTTCGATTCGGCTCGAAGTACCTCTTCAATGCGCGGAAAGTGCCACGGTGTTCAGCCACGGTGTAATAGGCATACCCCTCGCTCGGCCGCGCGCGGATGCGCACGCCAAACTTTCCTGACAACTCGGGCTTGTTCAGCCAGTCGTTCATGACGTCGTAGTCGATAAAGTAGGTCAGCTTCCCGGGGTTAAGCAGGTTGCGCTGGCGGTCCACGAAGAACCCGGGGGGCAAATGGTTGGGGTCGTATTGCGGACCGGCGGTGAAAAGCACGTCATAGTCGTAAAGATCGTTCCCGCGGTCGTCGCTGATCCTGATAACGAGCATGCAGTAGCGATTCGTGACAAACGTTCGCTCGAATATGAATACTTCCTTCACCTTTTCTTCGTGCTCGTCCTTCTGGGTTCTGGTCGTCAGATCCTCCAGGTCCTTCACCAGCCGGTTGTATGCCGCGGCGCTTCCCACCTCCAGGCATTTCAAGACCCACTTTACCGTCGGGTGAGAGCCATCGTCATCGGGCTTCACACTACCGATGATGCCGATGTCAGCACCGGAGTGGGATCGTCCCGGCAGAACGCCGAGCGCCGTCCTCTCGCTGCGGTCGTCCTTGATGAGCTTGAAGTCGCCGCCGACCTGCTCCATTCGAAGCAGTCCGTAGTTCATGTTGGCGGCAGCGACACGAACCACGCCATCGGAGCCGACCTCGCCAGTGTAGGAATTCAAGGTGTCGTAGAGGGCGCGGTCAATCCTTTGCCCGGTGAGCACGAACGGGTACAGGCCGGCGGCAACGCATTCGTAGGCGAGCCACTCGCGATTGAGCTCCCAACTTTGATCGCTGCCGAGTTCCAGCCAGTCAAGGACGCCCGTGCCCGGCTCGACGCCGTCGGCAAAGAATTTCAATCGGGCAATCCGGCCCTTGCCGAGTTGTGCCAGCGCCGAGCCATGATTTGCAGGCGCCAGCATCACCAGGTGCCCGAGCGGACACTTGTCCAGTTTGCCCCGGTAATAGAGGTCGATCCATTTGCGCACGACCGGCCCGCCGGTCGAGTGCGTGACGCAAGCGAAGCGCTCGCCCTTGCCGAGATGCGGCAAGACTTCGGACGCTATTGCCTGCTGCATCCCGCGCCCGATATCGTCCAGCGTCACCTCGTCGGCAAAACTCACGTATTTGGCGAGGTAAAGGTGCGTAACCAGAAGATCGAGTTCCGCGGAGGCATTCTTCAGAAGCGCGGCGGGCAGGCCGCCGTAGGTGTCGGTGTTGGTGACGCTCCAGCCGTGGACGAAGACTATAAGCATGATTGGGCGGACCTGCGATCCTTCACGCGCCTAATGCGCGCCTGGTGCTGGCGTGTTCGCTTACAGGCACGGTCGTCTCCAGGTCGACGATCTTGCGCTGGGGCAAATGCGCCAACGTTCGACGCAGGACGCGGTAGGTACGCGGATCGAATTCCTCCGGTCTGGATTCCAATATGGCATGCAGGTCGCTGTCGCTGCGCGCGGTTCCCAGGAATTGCCACTGATCGACGACATGAACGTCCGACCGCTCGCGGATGCCCACCGGGCCGCGATAGGGCCACGCTGGTACGCGCAACGCCCGGAGCGCGTCGAAAATGCGCATCAGCTCCTTCTTTTTGCCGGTCCCTCCCCCGCATCCCGCCGGAGGAGCAATTTCGCAGCGCCGACATTCGTGTCCAGCACCCAAACCGAGCAGTTCACGGCAGAGACGGTGCTTGTTCGCCAGGCGAAGCAACGCGTTGCCTGCTTTTCGCTCGGTGGGAAACAGGCCGTACGAATCCTGCGCCCGCAACGACGCGCTGCCAATTTCCGCCACGGCGATGCATGGCACGAGGTCGGGACGAAGTTGCCACGTGTAGGCCGGAACAGCAAGGCGACGCTTTGCATCGGCGAACCACAGCGCATCGAGCTTCGCAGCGCACAGGCGTGCCCCGATCATTCCGCGCGTTGCACGCCAAGCGACACGGGTAACGCGGTGCGCACGTTCCAGCGCCTGGCTGGTCGCCCGATCCAACCTGAAATAATTGAGTACATGCAGCTTGAGATTTTCCGCAGCGCCGACCGCCAGCGGCCGCTCAACTTCGTCGAACAACACAAAGGCTCCCGGTGTTCGCGGCAGCCCGTCAATAAGCGACGGGTCGAGTCGCGGCGGTAATAGCGGCGCGGCCCGCTGGGCAGCGATGGCGCGGTCGATCGTTTTCCTCGGCAGTTCGCGATGGATGATTCTCCACCATTGCCAGACCAGTTCAGCATCCGGCAACGCTCGATGTCGCTCTTCCACGGTAAGGCAATGACTCTCCGCGAGGGCGTCCAGGTTGTGATGTGAAAGGTGCGGATAGAGCTGTCGCGACAGCATGGCCGAGCAGATCACCTGCGCGTCGAACCCAATTCCGGCACGTTCGAACTCGGCGCGCAGAAACGAGTAATCGAATCTTGCGTTATGCGCGATGAGGAGCCTGCCCGACAAACGCAGCGAGAGCTCTTGCGCGATGTCGGCAAACGCAGGTGCATCCTCATGCTCGTCGACCGGCGCTGAATCTATCGCGGAATCGAGTTCGCGACGACGCGGCGTCTTGATCAGCGTAGACCAGCGCTCCACGCCATCGGCATCGACCGTAACGACGCCGATCTCCGCCACGCGATTGTCCGCGGGACTTGGGCCCGTGGTCTCGATGTCGACAAAGGCTAAGGGACGGGCTTTGGACATGCTGGCGTTGGTTAGCAGGCTCCGTGAAGGCCATAGAACGAACGTTCGATGATACCACGCTCAGTCCGTCCCAAGCATGCCTGGGGCGGCATGACCGCCGCTGTTTCCCCTATGTGTCGCGAAGTGCGCCGGCCTGTGAATCGGGCGCGGACATCCGAAAAAAAAGGGCCTGCATTGCGTGCAGGCCCTGGAGTTTGGCGCAGAGGCCGAGCTTGTATCTAGCGGGCCGGCCTACAGCGACAAAGTTCAGCGCTGAGAGATGAAGCGCGCCGCCTCCTCTTCCGTCGGCAGCCGGCCCTCCGGCGTGAACTTGTCGACCGCAGCCGGTAAATCACGGGTCAACCTAGACAGCAACTCGTCCGATGAGAGTCCGGTTTGTTGCGAAAGCGTGTTCAGCGCATCGGGGCCGATCGCCTGCGCTAACTGTTCGCGCGCGAGCGGCTGATTGGGGCCCGTATTGACCCACGAATCGGCGGCTTGGCCGTGGCCACTCTGCTTGAAGCGCTCGATGAGGTCCCCAAGTCCGCCGCTCAACACACTCCCCGCACTCGCACCACCGAGCATGCCGCCGAGCTTGCCGAGAAGGCCGCCCTGGCTCTGATCATTCTCGCCGGGTTTGCCACCCGGTAGTTGCTTTGCCCCGCCAAGCGCTTCGGCAAGTTTGTCGCGGTTCTGATAACCCGCCACTGCGAGAAGTCCCAAAAGCGCAATCATTGATGGCATTCCGCGGCTCATATCGTCCTCTCTGATCAGGTGAAATCATCGGCATCACAGCAATTGGCGTCTCTATACGCGCCGCTTTGCGAAGACTCCCCAGATAAATAGCACGACGATGGCGCCGACGATGGCGCCAATCAGCCCGGCACCCTCGCCCGGCGCGTACCAGCCCAGCGCCTGGCCGAGGTAGCTCGCTATGACCGCCCCAACGATCCCGAGGATCGTCGTCAACACGAACCCGGAGGGCTCGTTGTTTCCGGGCATGATGAACTTCGCCACTACACCCGCAATAAATCCGATGATGATTGTCCAGATGATGCCCATGATTTTTTCTCCTATCAGTGACGCAAGCTCTCGGGAACCTTACCGCCGTTTGCAGCGAGCTTCTGCATTACCGCCTTCGAAAGGGCGATGTTTTGCTCCGCTGTGCCGTCCGCGCCAGCGTGCACGTTCAACTCCTGCGCCAGTTGCTTGCGCGCCGCCAGGCTGGAGTCCAGGTCAAGAAGCTTCAACAGGTCGACGATCGACGTCTTCCAGTTGCCGCCACCCTTGCTGGAGGCCAGCTTCGTCAGCACCGCGTCGACGTCCACGGATTGAAGCGGCTGCACCGCGGCTGCAGTGGGTTGCTGCGCCTGGGGCGTCGCCTGCTGGGCCGGTGGTGCCGGTTGCGCGGGCGTCGCCGCAGTACTGTGGTGAAAGATCTTGTCGAGAATGGATCCAAAAATGCTCATTTGAATTCCTTGATCAGTGAACTGGGACCTGTTCATTGTCGCGGTTTCGCAATGGGCAACCGAATAGGACACTCACGCTCTTGCTTGTAGGCGCATCGCGCACCGTGGGCCGCAGCTCGCTATACAGGGAGCGTGCGACGTTCAGTGAAAGTGGGTCAGGCTGGCAGTACTCGCGCTTCGTTGCCGAAGCCCTCGACGTAGACCCGCATGCCCCGATTCAGCGCCGGGTTTACCGCCTGCGTAATCACAATCAGGACCCCGCTCTGCAGACGCACGAAGACCTGCTGCGCCGGCTGCGGTTTATCGAAGAAGCGGTTCTGCGCGACGTTGCCGCCAATCGCACCGGCAATTGCGCCTGCGGCAATGGCGACGTCGCGGCCCGTACCGGCACCGATCAAGCTGCCGATCCCGGCTCCCGCTACGCCTCCAATGATCGCGCCGAGACCCTGATCGTGCGTACTCTTCACTTCGGTCTGGTTGATCTGCTCAATGATGCCCGTGCGAATCTCGACCGGCGGCGCATATCCACTCCCGCTGACGCCACCCTGCGAAGAGCAGGCAGCAATCGTGACCCCCGCCAACATGACCATCAGAGTTTTCAAAACTTCGTTCATCGCAGGTCGCTCCAATATGAGTGCAAAAGAAAGACGCATGCTCGCGCCGACCGCGCCTCGTATTCCCCGCCTACCACGGTACGACGTAAGTGTCGTCTCGCTGGCCGACCGCCTCCATCCCGTCGAGATCTCCCCGCTTTTTTTGCCAGGCGGACTTTCTCACGGCCTGCTTCTCTGCCGGCGTGAGTTTGTCCCATTTCGCCTTCGCGGCTGCCGCCTCCGCCCTCATTTGAGCGGACTGCGCCGCGGTCTCGCGCTGCATGTCATCCCGCTGCCCAACGAGCTCCATGGCAGACAACTCGCTCAATTTCTTGGTGCGCGCGGCGGCGATCGTCGCCTGTTTCTGCTGCGGGGTCAGAGCAGCCCACTTCGCTTTCGCAGCCTCGTACTCGGCTTTGTACTGCGTCTGCTGCGCTACCGTCATCGGCTGCATGTCATCGCGCTGGCCGGCCTTCTCCATGGCCTTGAGATCCTGCTGCGCCTGCTGGTCCTTGGTAGTCGCTTGCGCAACCTTCTCCGGCCGCTCCGGAGTTGCCTGCGCCCAAACGTCAATTGCCAGGACCAAGGAAGCTATGGCCAGCGACACATAGGCTGTTTTCATCGTCGTCTCCTTTCCACGTGGACGGGATAAATCAACGCACCGACGTGACCATCGGCGGTGCTGCGTCGAAACTGCCTCCCAGCGCCTGATAAAGCTGCACGCGGTTGGTGCGTTGCGCGCCGCGAAGCTTGATGACGTTCGACTCGCTGGCGAGCTGCGCAGTCTGCAGCTGCGCGACCCACAAGAGATCCCGGCGGCCCGCCTTGTACTGGATGGTGGCGATCCGCACGGCTTCCGTGCGATCGTCGAGGGACTTCTGGTCCAGCGGAAGTTGCAGCGCCAGCAGGCGCTCGTTCGCCAGACCGTTCTCGACTTCGCGGAACGCTGTGAGCGCGACTGCTCCGTAACTCGCGATCGCTTGCGACTGCTGCGCGGTCGCGATCTCGATCTTCGCCCGCAGCGCGCCGCCTTCGTAAATGGGGACCGACACGCCGATGCCCGCCGAGACGAGCCACGGGTTGAGGCGCAGCAGCGAGAGGACCTGGTCGCCGAGACGCCCACCCGCGAGCGAGATCGAGAAGTCCGGCAGCAGCGCCAGCTGCGCCGCCTCCTCCTTGCGGAACGCGGCAACCACCTCCCGCTCAGCCGCCAGCAGATCGGGCCTGCGTTCCAGCAGCGCCGCCGGCACGCCGGCCCCGCCGAGTGGCGGCAGCGCGGGATAGACCGCGGCGACGTCGATTTCAGCGGCAGGATAACGGCCGAGCAACACTTCGAGCGCGCGGCGCGCTTCGCCGAATAATTCGCGCGCCCGCTCGACGTCACTTTGCGCGGTCTCGAGCTTGGCGCGCACGTCGACTACATCGAGGTCGGAGTCCTTGCCGGCGTTTCGCCGCATTTGCACGAGCACAAGAAGGTCGCTGTAGATCTTGACCGCCTGCTCGCTGAGCGCCAGCAACTGGCGAGTCTCGACCGCGACGTACCAAAGCTTGGCCGTCGTTGCGGCGATCGACTGGCGTGCGTAGGCATAGTCGAGCGCTGCAGCTTCAGCGTTCGCCTCGGACGCGGCACGCTGCGCGCGGATCCGGCCCCATACGTCGAGCTCCCAGGCCACACCGAGGAACGCCGACGAGCTGCTGAAGCTGCTGTTGTCCTTGTCGTCGACGACCGAGCCACCGAGTTGCGCGCCAACCCACGGCAGGAGCCGCGACCCGACGACGATCACCGTTTGCTGGGCGATGACAACCTTCGCGGCCGCCGATCGCAGATCCAGATTGTTGGCAATTGCCTCCGCGACGATCGCGTCCAACACGGGATCGTTGAATGATTTCAGCCAGTCGTTTGCCACGTCGCCGCCCGGCGAACCGGCACGCCACGCCGGCGGAATACGCGTGTCCTTCGGCAACGCCTGGTCAACGACGTCGGTGTGCGTCGGCGGAACCTTGAGGGCGCAGCCGGCAACCATCAGCACCGCGACGAGAATGGAGCCGCGCATCATCCGGAGAAGGGATACAGCCAGTTGTACCAGGTGTAACCGCGGATCGCGATCTTGCGCAGGATGACGAAGGGGCTATCGGGATTCGTGTAGATCGCGGCGCGCCCCTGCGTGCCGATTGGAAACTTGATCTGCTCGGGATCATCCAGCGTGACGGACACGGCGAACTGTCCCTGCGGCACTTCGCTCGGCACGTATTGGAAGTTCGGCAGTGTTCCGCTCGGCAGCATCTGCCCCGCACCACTCCCCTGCCAGATCGCCTGGACTTTGCCGCGCCAGATCTGCCCGGGGTACAGGTCCAGAGCCACTTCCACAATCTGCCCCGGCTTAACGTACTTCAGGTTTTCCTGGAAGAAGTTGGCCAGAATATAGCGGTTGTCGTCGCAGATGAACGAGGCGATGGCGCCGAAGCGAATGTCGCCGGCCACCATGCCCGGCTGCGCCTGCAGGTTCATGATGTAGCCGTCCTCGGGCGCGACCATCAGCGTATTGTCGAGATAGAAGAGCGCCTGATCCAGCTCGGCCTGGGTCGATGCCACCGCGGTATTCACGCCGCCGATCTCGGATTGATACTTGAGCCGCGAGCGCTGTTCCTCGGCCTGGGCCTCTTTGATCGCCGCGTTATCGGCAGCGACCTGCGCGCTCCATTTTTGCGCGTCTTCTTCGGGTCCGGCGCCGGACTTGGCCAGGTCGCCGGAGAGCTTTTGCTGGTACCGCGCGTATTCGAGCTCGCTTTTGAGCTTGACGATCTTCTCGGCGGTCACCTGGATATCGGCCTTCATGATCAGGACGTTCTGCTTCGCCTGGGCGAGTTGCGCCTGCAACTGCTGCACCTTGGCTTCATAGATGCGCCGATCGAACTGGAACAGTGGCGTGCCGCGCTTCACGTGGACATTCGGCTCGACCAGCACGGCAGTGACGAGCGTGGGCTCCGAAAGCCTTGGTGTGAGCTGGATCGTTCGTTGTATGACGCGGGCTTCGGTAGAAGTCGGGGCGACGAAGCGCAGGCCGATGAGGAAGATGATGCCCAGGTGCAATATGAAGAACGTCGAGAAGAAGCCCCAGGGAATCGTGAATTTCAGCCATCGGAACTTGAAGAACACCAGCCAGACGATGAATCCGTAGGCGAACAACAGGACGAAGCCGAGCAGCATGGTTGTCTGACCCTAGACCTTTGTCCCGCCGTGCGGCGGTCTGGGAGGCGCCATTGCATCGCGCGTCGAGACTGCCGTGTCCGGAACGACGCGACTTTCGGTGGCCGCCGGACGATCCGTCAGGCGAGCGGCCTCTTCCTCCAGTGCTCTTGCTTCCGCCTTCGGAAAGCGGCGGATGTCGACGATGTCGGTGGGCTTGAACGCCCAGATGAAGGCCTGGACCCACGGCAGTATGGTGGGCAGCAGTCCGGCCCAGCCCATGATTTTCACGGCCTCGGCCTCAGGGTGGTTGCGGGCAAGCGCGATGCGCCCGGGCAGGCCGGCGATCCAGATGTAGATGAGGATACCTGCTCCACCGGCCAGGGCGAACGTGGCAAATGTCGCGTAGTCCCAGAAATCGAGTTCGAAGCCAAGCATGACTACTCTCCCAAGCATCAAGGAAGGGTTGCGCTTCCTGTCGCCGGAAAGCGCGGTGCTCGATTTTCACGTCGAACACTACACCCAATCGGTCAACCGTAACCCTTGCGAACCTTGCCGCGAAAGACCCAGTAAACACCGATGGTGTACGCAGCGATCACCGGCAGCACGACTACGCCGCCGTAGAACAGGAACTGCAGCGAAGCATCCGGTGCCGCCGCCTGACCGACCGTAATGGAATAGGGAATCATATACGGCCAGAACATGACCCCCAAGCTCAGGAATGCGGCGACAAAGAAGAGCACGGTCATCGCGAACGGAACGGCATCGTGCCGCTTCCTGTGGACTCCGACGGCGAGTGCAGCCAATGCCAACACGCCGATGGCGGGAAACGCGAGACCCCAGCGCCTCGTCTGCAAGTCACTTCGCGCCAATACGCTGTAGTCGAAGGTGATTGTAAACGCCAGCGCCAATACCACCAGAACGCCGGCCGCGAGCCATACGACACGCCGGTAGGCCCAGTCGCGCAGTTCACCTTCGCTCTTCAGCACGAGCCAGCCTGCGCCGAGCAACGCGTAGCCGAGCACGAGGCCGATCCCGGTAAGAATCGCAAACGGGTGCAGCCAGCCGAACGGAGTGCCGGCAAATTGGCCATTCGTTACAGGAATGCCACGCATCATCGCTCCGATTGCCGCGCCCTGGACGAAAGCGACCAGTGTCGAGCCGAGGAAGAAGCCCCCGTCCCAGATCCTTCGCATGCGCTCGCTGCGAAAGCGGAACTCGAACGCGATGCCGCGGAAGATCAAGCCCACGAGCAGCAGCAGGACCGGGAGGTAGAACGCGCCGAGGAACACCGCATAAACGTCGGGAAACGCGGCAAAGAGACCCGCACCGATCACCACCAGCCACGTCTCGTTGCCGTCCCAGAACGGGGCGATGGTATCCATCATCCGGACGCGGTGCGCTTCGTCCTTGGTCGTGCCGAACAGTATGCCGACGCCAAGGTCGAAGCCGTCCAGGATGGCGTAGAGCAGGATCGCGCATGCGAGCACGCCGGCCCAGAACAATGCAAGGTTGCTAGGTTCCATGGCTCAGCCTTCGGGGCGAAGCTTGCCGCCGGTCGCAGACTCGGCGTTGTCGGCGAATGCCAACGGGCGGTTGCCGGTGGCGCCCGGGATCGCCTTCGCGTCGGCTGTTGGCCCCTCATGCAACAGCTTGTAGATGTAGTACAGGCCGAACGAATAGACGACGCTATAGACGAGGACATAGGTGGAGAGCGAGAACAGCACGTCGCCGGTCGTAAGTGACGGCGTGACCGCGTCCTTGGTGCGCAGCAGGCCGTACACGACCCACGGCTGACGCCCGACCTCCGCCGTGAACCAGCCGCAGAGGACGGCGACGAAGCCGGTGGGAAATGCGAGGAAGGTCCCCCAGAGAAACCAGCGCGTCGTCTCCAGCCGGCCGCGCCAGCGCAGGACGTTACCGAACCACGAGACCGCGAGCATGATCAGCCCCATCCCAACCATCAGGCGAAAGCCGAAGAACGGAATCAGGACCGGCGGCCGGTCTTCCTTCGGGAACGCCTCCAGTCCGATCTCCTTCGCCGTCCAGTTACCCGACGCGATCATGCTGCCGAGTTTCGGGATTTCGATCGCGTAGAGATTACGTTCGCTCTTCTCGTCTGGAATCGCGAGCAGCACTTCGCTCGCCGGCTGCTGCGTCTTCCAGCGTGCCTCGATCGCCGCGAACTTCGCCGGCTGGTGCTTGAGCACATAGAGACCCGTCAGGTGCCCGAAGAAGAGCTGGATGGGGATCATTGCCGCGACAAGCCCCAGACCCCAGCGCAGCATCACGCCCGCCTCGGCGCGATGG
>Ga0207691_10001005_pt1 | contig 27982 bp, 27 predicted proteins | sample KBSM13metaG_FD_184327 | JGI IMG/M metagenome (GOLD analysis project Ga0207691, IMG submission 184327) | Miscanthus rhizosphere microbial communities from Kellogg Biological Station, Michigan, USA - KBS M1-3 metaG (SPAdes) (version 2) | ecosystem: Host-associated > Plants > Roots > Rhizosphere >...
CAAACGTTGGCGACAAGAATCGTGATCTGTCCGCATGCATGACTTGTCACGCAGGGCGCGACACCGATCCGGTCTACGCGCCCATACTCGCCGGACAATCAGAGGCTTATCTGCTCGCGCAGCTCGAAGCCTTCGCGTCTGGATTGCGCAAGAATGATGCTCCCGCGCTCATGCGCAAATTCGCTGGGAAGCTCGCGCCGCATGAGCGTGTCGCGCTGGCCCGCTACTTTCATGGGGATTTCCCACGAGTGGGTGCTCCGACGATCACTGGATCCGCTGCAAGGCGGAAGTCTCCTGCCAACTGAATCCCGATTGGCGCGCGCGCAAGAACGAAGGCCTCTGAGCCCGCCTCGCAGGAGATCCTGGCCGACCGCTCAGAAGGATAGATCGAACATGAAAGTTAGCGCCGCAATCGCAATTGGAGTTCTCATGATGACCGGTCCAGCCGCCGCCCGCCCTGCTGTCGAATATTCGCCACGCTTCAGTGTGAATCGCCAGCTTCTGCCTTATTCGTCGGCGGTGCGCGTCGGCGACGTGCTCTATCTTTCCGGCCAGATGGGTTTCCGAGACAACGGAACGCTCGCCGACGGGATGGAAGGCCAGACGCGGCAGGCAATCGAAAACATTCGAGGTGTCCTCGCCGGGGCGGGTCTTGAACTCCACGATGTTTTTCACTGCACGGTGATCTTGAGCGACATGAAGCAATGGTCGGCGTTCAACCGGGTCTATCTTGAATATTTCAGGGAGCCGCTGCCGACGCGAAGCGCATTTGCGGCAAATGGCCTCGTGCTCGGCGGTCTGGTCGAACTCGAATGCCAGGCATTCGCCGGAAAAAGATAGGCGCAGACAAATCCCTCATGAACAAAAGAAAATTGGTGGCGTGCACAGTGCTCGCCGCAACTGGCGCTTGTTTCCCGACCTGGGTCCGCGCGCAGTCGCGGGCTGATGAAAATGCTGTCACTCAGGCGGACGATGCCTTTGGCTTCAGCATCGGGCGCGAAAGCCTGGGCATCTATAATCAAGGAAATGCTCGTGGCTTTTCGCCTGCGGCCGCCGGCAACCTACGGATCGACGGGCTCTACTTCGATCAGATCTATCCGCTGCAGGGCCCGCTGGTGGATTCGACGAGCATCAAGGTTGGGCTTTCGGCCCAGGGCTATCTCTTCACGGCGCCGAGCGGCATCGTCGACCAATCGTTGCGCCGCCCCTCGGCAAAGGGGGCGCCTCGGTCGTTGCCAATTTCGATAGCTTCGGATCGTACGGCGTAGAGGTTGACGGATCTTTGCCGATCAACCCCGCGCTGACGATCGGCTACGGGTTGCTCGGCTCGCACGTCGAATATCCGGACGGCTCGGATAACTGGAATCATACGCAGAGCGTCGTTGTCCGCTGGAAACCCGCGGCCGATATCGAAGTCGTGCCTTTCTGGGCAACGACCAACAATTACAACGATGAGGCCACTATCATCTACGTCCCCGCCGGAAGGTACCTGCCCAGATTTGCGAAGGCGCGGCACTACGAAGGGGCGAGCTGGGGTGATTACCGCTACGTTGCCCTGAACACGGGCGCGCTGGTGTCCGCGAATGTTTCGGGTAATTGGACCCTGCGCATCGGAGCGTTTCGTTCAGTCCACGATCTTCATACGAGTTTCACGAACGTCCTTGCGAATGAGCAGCCGGACGGAAGCGGCGAGCGCCTTCTTTTCGCGGATCCGCCGCTGCGGGCCTGGTCCAGCAGCGGCGAGTTTCGGCTGTCACACAGCATGACGGAGGGACCTCGGCTCCATGTCCTGCACTTGAGCGCCCGCTTCCGAAGCGCTCGGCGGGAGTTTGGAGGATCCCAACTGATCGATCTCGGCGCGGGTCGTGTCGGCGAAAGGATAAGCGATCCGAAGCCGGAACGATTCGACTTCGGCGAAGTGAGCCACGATCGAGTAAAGCAGGCTACGTTTGGCTTTGCGTACGATGGGCGTTGGAAGCACGTCGGCGAGTTCAGCTTTGGAATTTCGAAGCCGCGTTTTCGCAAGGAGACGCTGGTTCCCGGCCTCGCCGAAGCGGTCACCAGGGCCTCGCCCTGGCTCTATAATGCGACGGCGGCCGTCGAATTGAGCAGGTCTCTTGCGGTTTACGGCGGCTACGCGCGAGGCTTGGAGGAAAGTGGCACTGCGCCGCCCAATGCGGCCAATCGCAATCAGCCGTTGTCCGCGATCCTGACACAACAAAAGGATGCCGGAATGCGCGCCAGGCTCGGGAACGGAGTGACCGCGGTCGTCGGCCTGTTCGATCTTCGCCGGCCCTATTTCGGTTTCGATACCGGAAATCTGTTCAAGCAAATCGGCACCGTCAGGAGCCGTGGTGTAGAATTCTCGATCACGGGGAGCCTGACCGATCGGCTCGACATTGTCGCGGGAGGCATGCTGCTCGATCCCAAGGTGAGTGCCGCTAATGAAGCAGACGCGACGATCGGGTCGAAGCCGGTTGGCCTGATGAGCCATTTGTTGATCGGCAACGTCAATTGGAAGACGCCGTTCGTACGTGGCCTCGAACTGGACCTTGCCCTTTCGCACCGGGGACGGACGCCGGCGACGACCGACAATTTCGTAACCATACCCCCGCGGGCTCGGCTCGACATTGGAACTCATTACCGGTTCGATCTTGCACGCCGCAGCGCAACGCTTCGTCTGCAACTTACCAATGTCTTCGACAAGGCGGGATACGGTCTCGCCGGTTCCGGCGCATACCTGTCCAACCCCGGTCGCTCCGTTCAGGGGTACCTTACCATCGATCTCTGATTGTCCGGGACGCCTCCCGCCGGACAATTCTCCGGATTGGCATGCTGGGGACTGCACCGGGCAGTCCTGCGCCGGCCGATGGTGCCCAGGAGAGGACTCGAACCTCCACGCCCTTGCGAGCGCCAGCACCTGAAGCTGGTGCGTCTACCAATTCCGCCACCTGGGCACGGGTATCTTTGTTGGCAGGCCGCGGCGCTTAAGGGCCGTCGACCTGCCTTGTCAATCTAGGAACTGACGGGCTAGTGCGCCAGTCCATGATCGGGCGAACTGAAGAGCTTGTAACAGTATTCGGCGGCGGGGGATTCATCGGCCGCTACGTCTGCGAGGCCCTGCTCAAAAGCGGGGTTCGGGTTCGGGTTGCGCAGCGCGATCCGAGGCAGGCCTATATCATCCAGCCGCTGGGCCAGGTCGGCCAGTTCGGGTTCGTCGGGGCCGACATCACCAATCGCGATTCCGTTCGCAATGCGCTTCGTGGAGCGACCGCTTGCGTCAATCTTTGTGGCGCGTTCGGGAAGGCCATGCGTGCCATTCACGTCGATGGCGCCCGGAATATTGCCGAAGCGGCACGCGACGCCGGCGCAACGGCGATGGTGCACGTCTCAGCGATCGGCGCCGACGTGCATGCCCAGTCGCTCTACGCCGAAACGAAGGCGGAAGGGGAGATTGCGGTTCGTGAGGACTTCCCGAGCTCGACCATTCTTCGGCCCTCGCTCGTCTTTGGTCCTGAGGACGATCTCACCAACCGCTTTGCCGGAATGGCGAGCCTGCCATTCCTTCCCGTGGTCGCTGCCAAGACGAAGTTCCAGCCGGTCTATGTGCGCGATGTCGGACGGGCCGTGGCGACGGCCGCGCTGGATCCGAAACAGTTCGGCGGGAAGACGTATGAGCTCGGCGGCCCGCAGGTGATGAGCATGGTCGAGCTCCACAAGGCCATTCTGGAGCTTTCCGGCCAGACTACCCAGATACTGGCGATGCCCGACATTGTCGGAAACGTTATCTCGCGCTTCGGCTGGCTTCCGGGTGCGCCCCTCACGCGCGACCAGTGGCTGATGCTGCAAAGCGGAAGTGTTGCGTCTGGCGAATTACCCGGACTGGAGGCGCTTGGAATCCGGCCAACTCCGCTTGGAGCCGTCGGCTACGAGTGGCTCGGGCGCTTCCACAAGGGCGGCAAATTCGCCGGGCGCCGAATTAATTTGACCGCCACCAATTGAGCCTCGACCTCTAGCCGATGCCAATCCTCCTGATCGCCATCATCCTCGGCATCGTCGAGGGCGTCACCGAGTTCCTGCCGGTCTCGTCGACCGGACATTTGATTCTCGCCACCGAACTTCTCGGCTTCGATGCGGAGAAATGGGCGGCATTCAACGTGATCATCCAGCTGGGCGCGATCCTCGCGATCGTCGTTCTCTACTGGCGGACCTTCTGGGCGGTGCTCGAAGGGATGATCAAGGGAAATGCGGTTTCCTGGCGGTTCGTCCGCAACATCCTGATCGGCTTCGTTCCGTCGGCGATCCTCGGTTTCGTCCTGATCAATAAGATCGAGGCTCTGCTCGGCAATGCCAAGGTCGTCGCGATCGCCTTCATCCTGGGCGGAATCGCCATCCTCGTGATCGAGAAAATGGTGAAACGGCACGACGTGGCGGGCGTGGCCGAAATGCCGCTGAAAACCGTGATCGGCGTTGGCCTCGTCCAGTGTCTCGCGATGATCCCCGGTGTCAGCCGCTCGGGCGCAACGATCATGGGCGGCCTCGCCTTGGGCGTCGAGCGCCGGACGGCGGCCGAATTCAGCTTCTTTCTGGCTATACCGACGATGCTTGGCGCGACGACCCTGGAGCTCGTCAAGCATCGCGACACGTTGATGGCTGGTGCAAGCGGAGTCGGGTTCGGAACGGTCGCGGTTGGCTTCATCGTCAGTTTCGTCGTCGCGATTGTCGTCGTCCGGGCGTTCGTCGGCTACATCTCGCGCCACGGCTTCGCACCCTTTGCCTGGTACCGCATCGTCGCCGGCGCGGTGGCCCTCGCCTGGCTGATGATGCGTTGAGTTTATCTCTCTTGTCGTTGCTGCTAAGGGTCATCAGCTAGACAATTCAACGCCTTAGGCGGTGCAGCATGCGTAAAAGCCTGATCTTCGTTCCGCTCCTGCTCTGTTCGAGCCCGGCGCTGGCTCGCGAGCACGCCATCCAGATCCCACCGGAACTCACGGATCCGGCGACGGCCCAAAAGCTCAGCAATGTCATGCAAGTGCTTTCGAATGCCGTGCTCGACCTGCGGGTCGGTGAGATGCAGGCCGCAATCGAAGGGCGGCAGGCAACCCCTGCCGAGCGAAACGTCACCGTCCGTGACATGGCGCGGCGGGACGATCCCGATTTCGATCGGCACTTCCAGCAAAAGATGGCCAACGTCGGCCCCATGATGCAGCAAAGCATGAAGGCGCTGAACCAGGCGATTCCACCGATGATGGAAGGCCTCGGCCAAGCCCGGCAGGCGCTCGAGCGCGCAATCGCCAACCTTCCAGATCCGAATTATCCGAAGCGCTAGACGCACCACATCAACCCGCTAAAGCTGCCTCGCAATGTGGCAGCTCTTCCAATTCCCTCTTTGTCCATTTTCGCGGAAGGTCCGCCTCGTTCTCGCCGAAAAAGGCATTGGGCACGAGCTCGTGCGCGAGAATCCATGGGAAAAGCGCGACGAATTCATCGACCTCAATCCTGCCGGCGAAACTCCGGTCATTGTGGAACCTGACCAGGGCGTGACCCTCATCGGCTCACAGCCGATCGTCGAATATTTCGATGAGACGGTCGACCGGATGCCGATGGTCCACGGAAATGCCGCGCTCCGCGCCGAGATCAGGCGCATGACCGAATGGTTCGACATCAAGCTTTATCGCGAGGCCGTCGAGCCGCTGATGAACGAGCGGATGAGGAAGCGACTCGTCAGCCGCGAAAGCCCAGATACTCGGATTCTTCGGGAGGCGATGCGGATCGCCAGCGAGCATCTCGACTATCTGGATTATCTCCTCGATCACCGACGCTGGCTCGCTGGTCCAGGACTCAGCCTCGCCGATTTCACGGCAGCCGCTCACCTCAGCGTCATCGATTACCTCGGCGCGCTCGACTGGCGAGGTCACAAGCAGACGAAGGATTGGTATGCGGTCATGAAATCGCGACCCTGTTTCAGGCCATTGCTTGCCGAGCGGATGGAAGTGATCGTTCCGCCCGGCCACTATGACAAGGTGGACTTCTAAGCGGCCATCAACGCGCCTCGGTAGACATCGTCCTCGAGCGTGCGCCCGGCGCCCAGCGCGACGCAGCTCATCGGGTCTTCCGCGACGATGACCGGAAGGCCGGTCGAGTCCTGCAGCACGGTAGCAAAGTCCCTCAAAAGAGAACCGCCGCCGGTCATGGTGATGCCTTGGTCGATGACATCTGCCGCAATTTCGGGCTGGGTGTGCTCGAGCGCCGTCCGCACGACTTCGACGATCTGGTTGACCGGCTCGCTTAGCGCTTCGGCGATTTGCGCCTGGTCCAGTTCGATCTCACCGGGCATTCCGCGCCCGACATCGCGCCCGCGCACCAGCGTGGTCAGGCCCCTTCCGTCGGCGGGCCTTACGGCCGCACCGATCTCGAGCTTTACCCGTTCGGCGGTGCCTTCGCCGATCAGCAGATTGTAGTTCCTGCGCACATAGGACGCGATCGCGTCGTCCATCTTGTCTCCGCCGACGCGAGCAGAACGACACAGCGCGAGCCCCTGAAGCGAGATGACACCGACTTCCGTCGTGCCGCCGCCAATGTCGACGACCATGGATCCGATCGGCTCGGCTACCGGCAAGCCGGCACCGATCGCCGCAGCCATCGGCTCCTCGATCAAGGAAACCCGGTCGGCGCCGGCGTTGCTGACGGCATCGCGGATCGCGCGCCGTTCGACGTTGGTCGCGCCCGACGGGATGCAGATGACAACCTCCGGACCCCGCGAAAAACGGCTAGGTCCCCCATGCGCCTTGCGGATGAAGTGCTTGATCATCTCCTCGGCGACCTCGAGGTCGGCGATCACTCCCGCCCGGAGAGGGCGGATGGTCCGGATGTTTTCGGGAGTCTTGCCCATCATCAATTTGGCGTCGTCGCCGACGGCCTGGACCTTGCGGACGCCGTTGGCGATTTCCATGGCCACCACCGAGGGCTCGCTTGTGACGATTCCCTGGCCGCGGACGTAGACAACCGTATTCGCTGTGCCGAGGTCGATCGCAATGTCGCGCGACGAGAAGTTGAACAATGAACGCATGATCGGCCCCCCGGCCCTAAGATTCGGAATTTCAAAGGCTTAGGCCAGGCGGGCACAGGCGCCATATGGTTAATGGCGATTAAACGCCGGGCGTTCCCGAATTGCGGCGAACCGCAGCCGGCTTAGGCCTGAACGGCTGAAATCAGATAATTCAGCCGAACATCATCGCTGAGGTGCAAGCCTCGTATCGGCGACCAGGCAAGGCCCTCGACGTCGATGCACCTCAGTCCGGCGTCGCCCAGCAACGCCTTCATCCGCTCCGGGCCAATGAACTTCCCGAACTCGTGCGTTCCTTTTGGGATTTGCCCGACGCCCTCTGCGACCGCGATCAGGAGGAGTCTCGACCAGCTCGTGGCATTCGGGGTCGACATGATCAGGAGGCCTTTCGGTGCAAGCCGCTTGGCCAGCGCTCCGATGAAGATCCCTGGGTCGGCAACATGCTCGATCACCTCCATACAGGTGATAAGATCGAAACGGCCTGGGAGTTGGCTGAGCTCGCCCGCGACATAGTCGATCTGAATTCCGCCAGCCTTGGTATGCTCACGCGCGATCGCGATCAAATCCGGCGACGCGTCCAGGCCGGTGACTTTGGCGCCTAACCTGGCAAGAGGCTCGGCGAGCAGTCCGGCTCCGCAACCGACGTCCAGCGCGGTCTTGCCCGCCAACGGAGTCCGGCAGCATTCGTCGCACTGCCAATGCTGGTCCAGTTGATCGCGGATGTATTTCAGCCGGACCGGGTTGAGCTTGTGAAGCATGGCGGACGCGCCGTCCGGGTCCCACCAATCGCCCGCCAGCTTGCCGAAATGCTCGGCCTCCTCGGCAACGATGCTTTGCTCAACCATGCGACTCCCCATGCCTTCTTCCCTTGCAAAGCGGAAGGGACTGGTGCGTTGGAACGCGAATGGACCATTTCCAGCTCACGCAGGGCGAACTTTTTTGTGAGGAAGTGCCGCTGGCAGAGATCGCAGCGCGCGTCGGCACGCCCGTCTACGTCTATTCAACTGCGACCATGTGCCGCCATGTCGCTGCGCTTCGAGAGGCGCTGGAACCGATCCAGGACCCGCTCATCGCTTATGCGGTCAAGGCCAATCCCAACAGCGCAGTGATCGCGACCCTCGCCAATTCGGGCTTGGGCGCGGACGTGGTCTCGGCCGGCGAATATCAGCGTGCTCGGGCGGCCGGCGTGCCCGGCGGGAAAATCGTCTTTTCGGGAGTGGGGAAGACCGAGGACGAAATGCGGCTCGCACTTGCAGGCGGACTCTATCAGTTCAACCTGGAGTCGCTGGACGAGGCCGAAATGCTGTCGGCGGTCGCGACGGATATGGGTCGGCCTGCACCGATCGGATTTCGCGTGAATCCCGATGTTGCCGCAGGCGGTCATGCCAAGATCACGACCGGGGCGGCCGAAAACAAATTCGGCATTGCGATCGGCGAGGCGATCGAGGCCTATGGCCGGGCAAGAGCACTCCCAGGTCTCCAGGTGCGGGGCGTCGCAGTGCACATCGGCAGCCAGCTCACCAGCCTGGAGCCGCTCGAGCGGGCCTTTACCCGTGTCGGTGAGCTGATCGGCAGGCTACGCGGCGCGGGACACGACATCAAAGTCGCCGATTTGGGGGGCGGTCTCGGCGTTCCCTACGACCCGGAATTGCCGGCGCCGCCGGGGCCCGCAGATTATGGCGCGATGGTTCGCCGGGTCGCAGCAGATTGGAATGTCCGGCTCGTGTTTGAGCCGGGCCGGCTCATCGTCGGCAATGCGGGCGTTCTGTTGTCGCGGGTAATCCGCGTGAAGCCCGGGGCGACCGATCCTTTCGTCATCGTCGATGCGGCAATGAACGACCTCATGCGTCCGGCGCTCTACGATGCATGGCATCGGATCGAAGCGGTGCGGCCATCGGGGCGGCGGCGCACGGCCAACGTCGTCGGGCCGGTCTGTGAGACTGGGGACACGTTCGCGACGGCGCGGCAGATGGACGCGGTCGAAGCAGGCGATCTCGTGGTCTTCCGAACCGCCGGCGCCTATGCCGCGGCCATGTCCAGCACCTATAATTCGCGCCCGCTCACGCCTGAGGTTTTGGTCGACGGTGATCGCTGGGCGGTCGTTCGCCCGCGGGTCGACGTTGAATCGCTGATCGCGGGTGACCGAATTCCCAACTGGCTCGGCAGTTGCACGGAGTCGCCGAGCCGGTAAGAGCCGCGGCAATGGCGCGGATCGTGATGAAATTCGGCGGGACTTCGATGGCGGGGATCGAGCGCATCCGCCATGTGGCTTCGCTCGTGAAACGGGAAGCCGACCGCGGCAATCAGCTGGCGGTGGTGGTCTCGGCCATGGCCGGGGAAACGGATCGCCTCGTCCAGCTCTGCAAGGAAGCGGCTCCGCTTTACGATCCGCGCGAGTACGACGTCGTGGTTGCCAGCGGGGAGCAGGTGACGGCGGGCCTGCTCGCGATCACGCTTTCCGGATTGGGTTTGGATGCGCGGTCCTACATGGGCTGGCAGCTGCCGATCCGTGCGTCGGGGCACAGCTCAGCGCTGATTGACCACATCGAGGCCGACGTGCTCGAGAAGGTTTTTGCCAAAGGCGGCATCGCCGTCATTCCCGGCTTTCAGGGCATCACGTCGGAAGGCGATGTCGCGACGCTCGGCCGCGGCGGCTCCGACACATCGGCAGTGGCTCTCGCTGTCGCGGTCAAGGCTGACCGCTGCGACATCTATACGGACGTCGAAGGCGTCTTCACGACCGATCCGCGGATCGTCCCGAGGGCGCGCAAGCTCAGCGCGATCACTTATGAGGAAATGCTGGAGCTCGCATCGGTCGGCGCGAAGGTCCTGCAGACCCGATCCGTCGGCCTTGCCATGCGTTACAATATGGCGCTTCAGGTCCTTTCATCCTTCGAGGACAAGCCCGGAACGCTCATCGTGGGCGACGATCAAATCGAGGAGCTGAACATGGAACGGCAACTCGTCACGGGCATTGCCCATGACAAGAATGAGGCGCGGGTGACACTCATCGGCCTGCCCGACAAGCCGGGCACCGTTGCTGCAATCTTCGCGCCGCTCGCCGCGGCTGGAATCAACGTCGATATGATCGTCCAGAGCGGCGCCGGGACGGGCGGCGCGAGCGACTTGACGTTCACCGTTCCGACTGGTTCGCTTGCTCATGCGGTGGCAGAACTTGAAAAGGCGAAGGCGGCGATCGGGTTCGACCGGGTGATGACAGACACCGAAGTCGTCAAGGTAAGCGCGGTCGGAATCGGAATGCGTTCCAACGCCGGCATTGCCGCAAGGATGTTCGAAACTCTTGCAGAGCGCGGCATCAACATCCTCGCCATTTCGACGTCCGAGATAAAAGTTTCGGTTCTGCTTCCTGAGGAATATACGGAGCTCGCGGTGCGCGTACTTCATACCGCTTTCGGCCTCGACGCGGAGCAGGCGGCATGAGCGGCGAAGGACTGATCGCCGAGCCCCGGGCCGTCCACGCCTCGGTCGGGCACGCCCGGCTGAAGGAGCTCATGCATCGGGGGACTGAGTTCCTCGGTTGCGAAGTCGCGATCATGGGCGGGGCGATGAGCTGGGTCTCGGAGCGCAACCTGGTGTCGGCCATTTCCAACGCGGGCGGCTTCGGAGTCATCGCCTGCGGAGCCATGACACCGGAGCTGCTGGACACTGAGATCGCGGAAACCAAAGCCCGGACGACGCGCCCCTTCGGCGTCAACCTTATCACCATGCATCCCCAGCTTTCGGAACTGATCGACACCTGTGCGAAACACGGAGTGGGCCACGTGGTGCTGGCGGGTGGGCTTCCTCCTGCCGGTGCCATCGACCGGATCAAGGGAAGCGGAGCAAAGCTAACGGCCTTCGCACCGGCACTGGCGCTGGCGAAGAAGCTCATGCGCTCCAATGTCGATGCCCTCGTGATCGAGGGCATGGAAGCAGGCGGCCATATCGGCCCTGTGTCGACGTCGGTCCTGGCACAGGAGATCCTTCCGAATGTCAGCAAGGACATCCCCGTCTTCGTTGCGGGCGGCATCGGTCGGGGCGAAGCCATCGCAGCCTATCTCGAAATGGGCGCGGTCGGAGTGCAGCTGGGGACCCGCTTCGTCTGTGCGAACGAGAGCATTGCCCATCCCAATTTCAAGAAGGCCTTCATCCGCGCCTCGGCGCGGGACGCAATCCCCTCTGTCCAGATCGATCCGCGGCTGCCGGTCATCCCGGTGCGCGCGCTCAAGAACCAGGAAATGATCAATTTCGCGGCCAAGCAGCGCGAGGTTGCGCTACAGCTCGACGAAGGCGCAATCGAAATGGCGGAAGCCCAGCTCCAGATCGAGCATTACTGGGCCGGCGCGCTACGTCGGGCAGCGATCGACGGCGACGTCGAAACGGGATCGGTCATGGCGGGCCAATCGGTCGGAATGGTCAATCGTGAGGAGCCGGTCGCCGCGATCATCCAGGAACTGGTCGAAGAGGCCGCGTCGGCGCTCGAAAGCCGGGGATAGTCGCCGGTCAGGCGCCTTTCGACGCAATTTTCTCGCCAACGCTTTCCCAGCGGCGGACTTTGCGATGGCCCGACCAGAGCTCCATCGGGTTAAGATCGCGACACGCATCGCCTTGCGCGATGGCGCTCAAGTCGTCCTCCGCATCGAATTCACGGAAGGTCTCGACCTCGTTCCTGGGTCCGCGAAGGTGATACAATCGATAATAAGCCATAGGTAACCCTCCAGGGTCCTACGGTCCAACGCCACGGCAGTAATAATGCTGGCAAGTCAAACATCTGTCCATTGGGAGATAAACTGAGGCATTGATCGGGATAAACCGCTGATTCGTCCTGATTTGAGGCTATTGGGCCATGAATTAACCAAAACTGTTCTCATCGCGAACATTTGTTTGAAGGTTAATCTTGAGGGCGAGTCGCAGTCGGAGCGCAATTCTCATGTCGGTAGTTTTACCTATGGCCGTTGCTGGCAGGCCCGATAGCCCAACGGCTGTTGTTGCTTAAGCATTGCTATGGGTTTCGGGAGCCGATCATGAAGCATCAATATCTCGCCACGCTCGGGATAGTTTCTCTGACCGTGGCCACCGCCGCGCAAGCCGCTCAATCGCCCGATGCCTCGACGCGGCTTCCCGAAGCGACGGCGAGCGCTGCCGCGGAGCCGACCGCACAGCCAGTTGCCGATCCTTCGCAATCTACTGAAGTCACCTCGCAGACGGTGTCCACTTCGAAAAAGAAATGGGAATTCGCAACGCTCGGCTACGCATGGTTCGCGGGCGCTCACGGCCAAACCGACGTCATCGGTCCGCTCGATCCGGTCGGCCTCGATCTCCCATTCGGGAAGGTCCTCAAGGGACTAAAATTCGTGTTCATGGGTGCGGCGGAGGCGCGACATGATCGCTTCGTCATTCTCGGTGATCTCATGTTCATCCATCTTGGGACGAGCAAGGGCATCGATATCCGGAATCAGGATTTCATCGACGCTCATCTCAGTTCGAAGACGACTGAGGTCACGTTGATGCCCGGCTATCGCCTGATCGACCAACCCGAGGCGAAACTGGATCTCCTTGCCGGCGGGCGGGTTAATTTCTTCAACACTTCGTTGGAAGTCAGCGGACCGAACCGGGAGCTCGACGGCAGGGTCAAGCAGACCTGGTTCGACCCGCTCATAGGCATGCGCATGATCTATCCGCTGGGAGGCAAGTTCAGCCTTTCGCTCTACGGTGACGTGGGCGGATTCGGGATCGGCTCCGACCTCACATGGCAGGCCTTCGGCTCAGTCAATTATCAGATCAACCACAAGATGACCGTCGGTGCCGGCTGGCGGCATTTCAAGGTCAACTACGACCATGGTGATTTTCTGTACGACGTCTATCAGACCGGTCCAATCATCACCTTCCGCACGGTCATTTGAGGATTTGCCAGGGCCGTTTGCGTGACAGGGCGCTGCCGTATCTGATAGCGCTCGGCCATGCCGCTATCCGCAGCCACGTCAGCCCGCGAGATTCTGACCGGTCTGCATGATGTCATGGGCGCTCGAGGAAGCGCCCAATCCAAGCTCGACAAGGTTGTCGACCTGATCGCCGAGGCGATGGGGAGCGAAGTCTGCTCGATCTACCTGCTTCGCGACAACAAGCTCGAGCTATTCGCCACACACGGCTTACGCAAGGAAGCGGTCCACGTAACCCGCCTGAGAATGGGGGAGGGACTGGTAGGCACAATCGCCGCGGAAGGGCGCATCCTCAACCTCGCGGAAGCCGCCGATCACCCCGCCTTCCTCTACAAGCCCGAAACCGGCGAGGAGCGATTTCACAGCTTTGCCGGAGTTCCGATCGTTCGCCTCGAAAGCCCGATTGGCGTCCTCGCGGTGCAGCATGCCGACCCGCGGCGCTACGAGGATGTGGAGATAGAGGCGCTCCAGACGGTGGCGATGGTGCTTTCGGAGATGATCGCTGCCGCCCGTCTGGTCGACGGTGCCCGCCGAAGCCGGCTTCGCAGCGCCGGGCCGCTACGGCTGTCGGGGCTCAAGCTCGTCTCCGGAATGGCGAAGGGCGAGGCTGTATTTCATGAACCTCGTGTCGTGGTTGAACATACGGTCGCCGATGACATCGAGGCTGAGCGTGAGCGTGTTTATTCGGCATTCCGGAAGATGCGCGAGCAGATCGACAATATGGCTCGCGAAGCAGAATTCGGAACGGCGGGCGAGCATCAGGAAATCCTCGAGACCTACCGAATGTTCGCTTATGACGAGGGATGGTCACGGCGCATCAACGCGGCGATCGACAGTGGCCTTACGGCCGAAGCTGCGATCGAGCGCGTCCAGCAGCGGACCCGGGCCCGGATGCGGGAGATCGACGATCCGCTTCTGCGGGAGCGAATGCACGATTTGGAGGATCTCTCCAATCGGTTGCTACGGATCGTTTCGGGGAGGATGGGCACAGCGGCGCAGAGGGGCCTTTCTCATGACGCGGTTCTGATCGCCCGCAATCTCGGCCCCGCTGAACTTCTGGAATATGACCGCCGCCGCCTCAAGGGCGTGCTGCTCGAAGAAGGTTCGCTAACCTCGCACATGACGATCGTCGCCCGCGCGATCGGAGTGCCGGTGATCGGCAGGCTGCACGACATCCGTCACAGCGTAGAAGAAGGCGAGGCGATCCTCGTCGACGGCGACAATGGCAGCGTCATCATCCGCCCGAACCGGCAGCTACTGTCCGGGTTCGAGCACCGAATGTCGCTCAGCCATAAGCGGCGGGCGCACTTCGCTGCAGTCCGGAACCTTCCGGCGAAAACCGTCGACGGTCTGCAGGTCAGCGTCATGGTGAATGCGGGGCTGGCCGAGGACGCAGCATCGCTGCCGATGACCGGTGCCGACGGCATCGGCCTGTTCCGGACCGAGTTTCAGTTCCTGGTTTCGGCGACATTGCCCGGCCGCGACCGGCAGCAGCGGCTCTACACGAAAGTTCTTGAGGCCGCGGGCGACAAACCCGTCATATTTCGGACGGTCGACATCGGTGGCGACAAGGCGCTCCCGTATCTCTCCGACGATGCAGAGGAGCAGGCGGAGAATCCTTCGATGGGCTGGCGCGCGCTTCGCCTGTCGCTTGACCGCTCCACCCTGATGAGGGCGCAGGCACGCGCGCTCATCGAGGCATCCGCGGGAAAGGTCCTGCGAGTGATGTTTCCGATGATTTCCGAGCCATGGGAATATGAGGAAGCCCGCGCCTTGTTCGAGGAGCAGGTGCATTGGGCGCGCAAAGCGCATCGCAAGATGCCCAAGCAGATCGAGTTCGGAGCCATGCTCGAAGTCCCGAGCCTCGCCGAAATGCTCGATCAGCTGCTGCCGCGGGTGAACTTCCTTTCCATCGGGACCAATGACCTGACGCAATTCCTGTTCGCCGCCGATCGTTCCGACCCGCGCCTCGCCCAGCGCTACGACTGGCTCAGCCCGGCGATCCTGCGTTTCTTGAAGCGCATCCTCGACCAAGCGCGCCCAGCGGGAGTGCCGGTCCGAATTTGCGGGGAAATGGCGGGCAGGCCGCTCGAGGCGATGGCGCTCATTGGAATCGGAACGGAAAATTTTTCGATCACGCCCGCCGGGGTAGGGCCCTTGAAGGCCATGATCCGATCGCTCGATGCAGCTGCGATCAGAAGCCGAATGGAGCAGCTTCTCGCCAAGCCGCCGAAGGATATGCGGAAGGCGCTTTCCGACTGGGCGAGAAGGCACGGGGTCGTCGTAGGTTAGCTTGCGGTTGACAGGAGGACAGGAGCCCTCAAACAGAGATTATGGCCAAGCGCGATCCTGAAACTGAGCCGGTGGATGAAGAGCAGGTCGAGGAGCATGTCCCGACCGTCGGTGAGCGGCTTCGCGCCGCGCGCGAGGAGAAAGGTCTGAGCCTGGAGGATGTGGCCGCCCAGACCCGCATTCCACAGCGACATCTCGCGAGCATCGAGGTTGCAGATTGGGACCACCTTCCGGCGCCGACCTACACCGTCGGATTCGCCAAAAGCTACGCCTCGGCGGTCGGCCTGGATCGAAACGATATCGGCAACGACTTGCGCGAGGAAATGGGTGGCCAACGCTTTGCCGCCAGCTCGGCGGACGTGTTCGAACCCGCAGATCCGGCTCGGACCATGCCCAAGACCCTGGTCCTGGGAGCAATCCTCGCCGTCATCATTCTCATTGGAGTGATGAGTTGGCTAAATAATCGTTCGCTCAACGAAACCAATGAGCCGCAGGCTGAAGCCTCGAACCCGGCGCCCGCTCCTGCCAATCCGGCCGCACCAACCACTGGAGCCCCCTCTGTTCCACAATCCTCGAATGGGCCGGTTGTGCTGACTGCCAGCGAGCCCGTCTGGCTGCAGGTCAGCGAGAAAGGCGATGCGACCTTATTCTCGGTGGTGCTCCAGCCAGGACAGACTTACGCCGTCCCGCTGACGGCAGCTGCACCGGTCCTAAAGACCGGCAAGCCTGAGGCACTGAAGGTTAGCGTCGGAAATACGGTCGCCGGGCCGCTCGGCCCGCCTGCGACGACGGTGTCGAATGTCAGCCTGCTCGGCGCCGATCTGCTCAAGACACCGGCCGCTCCCGTCTCGACGGCTGGGCCTGCGCCGACAACGCCAGCTCCTCGCGTGCGGCGGGACCTCCGGCCCGCCGCGCCTGCGGCTCCTCCTGCCGCTCCGCCCGCGCAAGAATCGACGCCCGGGACCAATACTGCTGAATAGGATTCATCGGGGCGCAAGCCGCGCCCGTGCACAATCGCTTGCCAAATCGATGCTGGGGAAAGCCAAGTGAAATTTCGACTGATAGCCGCGCTGACGGCGGCCGCCGCAGTGGCACTTGTTCCATCGACCGTACTGGCGCAGCGCCAGCCTGCGCCAACGCCCGAGCAGCGGATCGACCGCCTGGAAAAGCAGGTTCAGCAGATGCAGCGGCAGGTCTTCCCGAAAGGACGACCGGCGGACACCGCGGGCTTTTCCGATGACCCGGCGGCGACGCAATCTTCGGTAATGACGCTCGACCAGAGGCTCGACGCGGTGGAAAAGCAGATGTCCGATCTCGTTCGCCAGGGCGAAGAGAATGGCAATCGGCTACGCTCGATTGAAAGCGGGCTGAACCAGCTCAAGAGCGACCAGGACCAGCGCATCGGGGCGCTCGAACAGCGTATGAACGAGGCCGCGACCGCCGCCCCGGTTCAGTCCACCGAAACGACCGCACCAGTTTCCACGAGCCCGGCAAAGCCCAAGCCGACGCCGCCGAAGTCGACGTCTGCGCCTCCCAAGACCAGCACGGCAGCACCGCCGACAACTGCACAGGCCACTGCCGAAGCCGGGGTTCCAGCGGGGGATGAGGGCGAGGATGCCTATACCCAGGGTTTCCGCCTTTGGGAGGCGGGCCAGTACGATCAGGCGATCGCGCAGTTAAAGTCTTTTACGAGCGCTTATCCCAAGCACCGCCGCGTAAGCTATGCGAACAATCTCATCGGCCGCGCTTTGCTCGACAAGGGTCAGGCACGCGCGGCTGCCGAAGCGCTGCTTGCCAATTACCGCACCAACCCCTCGGGCGAGCGGGCGCCCGACAGCCTTTTCTACCTCGGCCAGGCCCTGATGAAGCTCGGCCAGCCGGGCCAGGCCTGCAAGGCTTATGCGGAACTCGATGCCGTCTACGGCGCGAAAATCCGGCCGGACCTCAAGAAGCTCGAGACGGACGGCAAAGCCCAGGCGCAGTGCAGCTGAGATCGGCTGTTGTTTCAGCGTCCATTGTGAAGGCGGCCCGGAACTGCTCATAACGCCCTGAACAAGCTCAGGGTGGCGGATGGAACAGGACGTCCTCGATCGCTTCGCCCACGATCTCGATGCGCTGATCCCGCGCGAGGATCGTCTCGGCATCGCAGTGTCCGGCGGTCCGGACAGCATCGCGCTATTGCTGCTCGCGGCCGCAGCCCGCCCAGGCCGGATCGAAGCGGCGACGATCGATCACGGCCTCCGGCCGGAAAGTCGTGAAGAGGCGGAGATGGTCGCACGCCTCTGCGACCGCCTCGGCGTGCCCCATTCGATCCAGGTCGTGGGGTGGATGGCCACTCCGACCACCGGAATCCAGGAGCGTGCGCGACACGAGCGGTACCGACTGCTGGGCTTCTGGGCAGAGGAACGGGGATTCCGCACAGTTGCGACCGGTCATCACGCCGACGACCAGGCCGAAACATTGCTCATGCGCCTTGCTCGCGGTTCGGGCGTCAGGGGGCTCGCCGGCATGCGACCGAAGTCCATCGCCCCGGTGACGCATGTCCGCGTAATTCGACCGCTGCTCGCGTGGAGGCGGGCGGAATTGGAACAGATCTGCTCGGTGGCGGGCGTGACGCCTGCTGCCGATCCCAGCAATCATGACTTGAGGTACGAACGGGTGCGTGTCCGACAGGCGATGTCGGATGCCGGTTGGCTCGATCCCGGGGCAGTGGCTCGTTCCGCGGCAAATCTCGCGGAGGCCGACGCGGCGCTGGATTGGGCCGCCAAGCTCGAATGGACGCGGGCGGTAGAGGAGCGGCGAGACTTGATCCGCTACAGCCCGCGCGACGTACCGGCCGAACTCGTCCGGCGGATTGTCACGCGTGCGATCCGCAAGCTCGCGAACGAGGGCGGCGCCGAGCTCCGCGGGGCGGAGATCGATCGACTTCTGCAAAGCCTGGCCGAGGGAGAGTCGGCCACGCTTCGAGGCGTCCTCTGTCGCGGCGGTGCCGAATGGCGTTTCACGAAAGCTCCGCCGCGCTCGGCTTGATGGCCGAAATTTCACTTGAACGCGCCGCAGTGGCGACCAACAGCGGTAACGGAGATTAGCCATGACGCTGCCGAAGACCCTGGCGCTCATTGCTGTGCTGGTCGTCATTGCGGTCGTTGGCGCCTGGCTGCTGTGGCCGGTCCAGATCCTCGTCCTGGCCAACCGCCTGACCCACCCCGTCGCCGCCAACCGGCCAGTCCGCTGGGCCGAAGGGCCGACACGGTCACCGGCTGGAAACAGACCTCCCAACATCGTCCTGATCCTGGCCGACGATCTCGGGATCAACGACATCACGGCGGAAGGGTCCGATACTGGGGTCGCAGGCGGCCTCGTGCCGACCGCAAACATCGACTCCATCGCTCATGAGGGTGCGGATTTCACTGTCGCCTATGCGGGGAACGCCACCTGCTCGCCGTCACGCGCCGCTCTCCTGACCGGCCGGTATCCTACTCGCTTCGGATTCGAATTCACCGCCGTTCCCGACCAGCTCGCGAAATATGTGCCGCGCTACTCTCCCAAAAACAGGCCGTACCCGACGCTTTATCATGCCGAACTCGAGAGCCTCGTTCCGCCGATGGCGGACATGGGCATGCCGCCCGGTGAGATCACCATCGCCGAAATCCTGAGAGGCCGCGGCTACCACACGATTCATCTCGGCAAATGGCACCTTGGGGAGGCACGCGGGATGCGACCGGAAAACCAGGGGTTCGACGAAAGCCTCGGCTTCCTGCCTGGAGCTTCGAAATATGAGGCGGACGGAAAGTGCGTCGATGCAAGGCTTCCGGGCGATCCACTAGACCGGCTGCTGTGGATGGCGCTGAACGACGCAGTGCAATTCAACGGCAGCAAGCCGTTCCATGCCGGCGAATATATGACCGATTATCTCAGCGATCAGGCGGTCGCCGCGATCAAGGCCAACCGGAACCGGCCGTTCTTCCTCTACCTAGCCTACAATGCCCCGCACACGCCGTTCCAAGCGACCAAGGCCGACTATGATGCGCTTTCGGCGATCGGGGACCACAGGACCCGCGTCTACGGGGCGATGATCCGCGCTCTCGACCGCGGCGTCGGGAAGGTCTTGGCGGCGCTGAAGGCGCAAGGCCTCGACAACAACACCATCGTGATATTCACGAACGACAATGGCGGCGCCTGGTACGCCGGGCTTCCCGGCATCAATCGTCCTTACCGCGGATGGAAGGGCACCTTCTTCGAAGGGGGGATTCGCGTACCTTTCTTCATCCGCTGGCCCGGCAAGATCGCGTCGGCGCAGCGAGTCTCGACGCCGATCCACTTCGTTGACGTCCTGCCGACGCTCGCTGCGGCGGCGGGCGCTGCAATGCCCAGCGACCGGAAGATCGATGGAAAGAACCTCCTTCCGACCGTGACTGCAAAAGCCAGCGCGCAGCCGCCAAGCACTCTTTTCTGGCGCTCGGGAGGCTATGAAGCGGTCCGCGACGGCAATTGGAAGCTGCAGCTCTCCCGCCATCCCAATCGGGTCTGGCTGTTCGACCTTGCCGCCGATCCGACCGAGCGGAACGATCTTTCCGCATCGCGTCGTGATGAGGTGCAGGTCCTCAGCGCCAAGCTCGCTGCCCATGACCGGGAACTCGCCCGGCCTTTATGGCCCGCGCTGCTCGAAGAACCCATTCGGATCGATGTGCCGGCCGATGCACCGTGGAAGCCCGGTCAGGAATATGTCTATTGGCCCAACTGATCAGCTGGCAGGGTTCATCGGCGCGATCAGCGGCTCGTCTCGCTCGAGTTATGAAACGATGCTAACCGACACTCAGGAGATAAGGAAATCGCGGTGTCCGAGCCCCCTTCCGCCGATCCTGTGCGATCCGAGCAAGGCGCCGTTGGGCTACGCGGCGTGAAGCTTGCGCTTTGACGTTGCGAGTCAGCCCGTTTGTCCTGTTGGCAATCATCGTGGCCGCGGCATCTCCGGTGGTGGCCCAGGCAGAACCGCCCACGCAGCTTCCGTTCACGGTGAAGGAGCTCGGGCCGGGCGTTTACGCCGCGATCGACGGGCCGGAGCACAAGTCCGGCTCCAACGCCGGCTTCGTGATCGGAGATGACGGAGTCCTGGTGGTCGACAGCTTCTTCAACCAAGACGCGGCGCGGGCGTTGGTCGCCGAGATCCGCCGATTGACCCCCAAACCCATCCGCTACGTCGTCAATACGCACTATCATGCGGACCACACCGGCGGAGACCAGGTCCTGCGTGATTCAGGCGCGGTCATCATTGCTCACCAGAATGTTCGCGGCTGGGTCCGGACCAACAATATCAACCTATTCGGCGACAGGATCACTCCGGAGCTCAAAAGCCGGATCGAGGCCCTGCCGCTTCCAGACCTGACAACCGACAAGGACCTCGTCGTGTGGCTAGGATCTCGCAGGGTCGTGGTTCAGACCGTGCTCGGCCACACGGGCGGCGACCTGACGATCTTTGTGCCTGATGCGAAAGTTCTCTTCTGCGGCGACATGCTTTGGCGAAAGATTCCACCCAATCTGATCGATGGTTCGGTCAAGGAATGGACGGCGACCGATGCGGACTTCATCGCCATTCCGGATGCCGCCAACGTGCACTATGTGCCGGGGCACGGCGACGTCGCAGGCGTCGCCGACGTCAGGGATTTCAGGGCCTACCTGCTAGACCTGCAGCGCCTGGTCGGAGAGGGGCGCAAGGCCGGGCTCAAGGACGACGCACTTGTGCAGAAGGTCATGCCGAAGCTGAAGGAGCTTCACCCCGATTGGACGATCAGTGACCGCGCGGGCGCGGCGGAAGTGCGCTACATGGACCAGGAACTGGCGGGCACCAAGCGCCGGCCGGTTCCGGAGCGATGACGCCAGAATACGACTTTTCCGGAAGGACCGTTCTCGTCACCGGCGCGGCGTCGGGTATCGGCGAAGCGACCAGCCGCTGGCTTGCGGACCATGGTGCGGAGCGCCTCGTGCTCATCGACATCAATGAGCAGGCTTTGCTGCATAATGGTCTTCAATGCGCGGTTCAGACCTTCGCGGGCGACGTCGGGGACCCGGTTCTATGGGAGCAGGTGGAGCGTGAATCGCCCTCGCTCAACCATGCTGTTCTCAACGCGGGTGTCGGCAGCGGGAGTGCTGTCGCCGACACTTCGATTGAAGAGTGGCGGAGGGTCATGCGGACCAACCTCGATGGAGCCTTCCTCTCGCTCCGTGCCTCGCTTCGCAAGACTCTTGATGGCGGAAGCATCGTCCTGACGTCGTCCGTCAGCGGGACAAAGGCAGAGGCGGGCACCGCCGCTTACGGAGCGTCCAAAGCGGGTGTCATGCAGCTAGCCAGGGTTGCCGCCAAGGAGGCGGCCCCCCGCCGTATCCGGGTGAATGCGATTGCGCCCGGCGGGGTCGACACGCCGATCTGGAATGAAATGCCCTTTTTCAAAGGGCTCGTGGCCCACCACGGTGGAGATCGTCAGGCGGCTATTGCGGCAATGGCGGGAGCGGCGACGCCTCTTGGACGGTTCGCGACGGCGGACGAGACTGCGGCCCAGATCGGATTCCTGCTGTCGGATGCTTCTGCGACGATCACTGGAGCCGTCCTGGTCACCGACGGCGGATATTCGATTTAGCGGAGCAGCGAACGGACTCAGGCTTCCAGCGCAGCGTCGCCACCCTTGGGCCAGCCCTCGAAAAGCGATCCCCGGTTGTTCACTTCCAGGAGGCGCTTCATCTCCCTGCCGCAGGCATCAAGATCGTCCTTCAGCATGTCGATCGCAGTGTCGATATCGCTGTCGGTCAGGCAATAACCGGTGAGTTGCTGCGAGCGCGCGACCACCCTGGTGCCATGGATTCCGTGCTCAACGTGAAACTTGTCGAGAATGCCGCTCATAGCCGCCTCCATGCTCAGCTCGACAGCATAACACGCCAATGGCCTTTTGCGCTCCAAAATCATGCACCGTGTCAGGGAATTGCGCAGCGCGACCATTGCGGACGCGAAATAGGCGACTAAGCTACATTTGGGAGACAGGGGGGAGTGAATTGATCGACGCTTGCTGGCGGGATTGCCGCGGGAGATGAATCAGCGGTCGGCCGGGTGGTTCAATCGATTCCTGCTTCCGGGTCTCGGGGTGAAGGCGGTGGTCATCGGCGGGGGGTATGCGACCGGCCGCGAGCTTGCCGAATTCTTCCTTTCGCGGGGCCCGTGGGGAGGCCTCTACGCGATCCTGTTCGCGACTTTGCTGTTCAGCATCTTTTGCTCGCTGACGTTCGTTGCCGCGCGCCGGTTCCAAACGTTTGATTATAAAAGCTTCTTCAAGCGGCTGCTTGGTCCCTTCTGGCACCTGTTCGAGCTATCCTACGTGCTCTTCGTCGTGCTGATCCTCGCCGTCTATGGTGCAGCAGCAGGCGCAATCGGAAATGCCGTGTTCGGCGCGCCGCTGTGGCTCGGAACCGTCGCGCTCGCCGCGGGGATCGCTGGCGTCGTCGCCTTCGGCAACAAGGCGGTCGAGCGGCTGTTCAGGGACGTCTCCTATCTCCTTTACGGAGTTTACGGCCTTTTCATCGTCCTCGCGCTCTGGCGCTTCGGCGATCGGGTTCCCGGTGGATTCCGGCATTATCCCGACACGTCAGGATGGGCGCTGAGCGGCCTTACCTATTTCGGTTACAATATCGTCGGGGCGGTCGTCATCCTCCCGGTCCTCCGGCACCTGACGAGCGATCGCGACGCCGTCGCTGCCGGGGTGATCGCGGGGCCTCTTACGATGTTGCCCGCCCTGCTTTTTTTCGTTCCGATGGTCGCTTTCTATCCCGAAGTTCAAAGCGCGACCCTGCCCTCGGATTTCATGCTTCAGCGCATCGGCATCCAGGCCTTTCACCTCCTTTTCCAAACCATGATCTTCGCGGCCCTCCTCGAAAGCGGCACGAGCTCGGTTCACGCGATCAACGAGCGCATCGATCAGGCCTGGCATACGCGCCGCGGGCAGCCGCTCACTCACCGCTCTCGTCTGCTCATTGCGGTCGTCGTGCTCGTCGGCTGCATGTTCCTCGCGGGCCGCTTTGGCCTGGTTGCGCTCATCGCCAACGGCTATCGTGCCCTCTCCTACATGCTGCTTGCGACCTACGTCCTGCCGCTGCTTACGATCGGCGTCTGGATGATCTTGCGCGCCAAAGGCGCTCCGGGCCCAAGCGACAATCAACCCACTTCCCAACCGGTCCATACTCAGGAGTGAATTCATGGTGAAACGAGCCGGCGTGGCGCTTTGCCTCGCGGTCGCCCTTTCGACATCCGCATTGGCTGCACCGCCGGCCGGATTTGATCAGCGCGTGGAGCAATTACGCAGGGAATTCGGAGTCCCCGGAGTCACCATCACGATCGTCGAGAATGGGCAGACGACGCTGGCGCGGGGTTGGGGCGTCCGGGAGATCGGGAAGAACGAACCGGTCGATGCGGATACCATTTTCTTCACCGGATCGACCGGAAAGGCCTTCACGACGGCAGCCCTGGCGACCCTCGTCGATGAGGGTAAGATCAAGTGGGACGACAAGATCATCGACCACATGCCCGATTTCCGCATGTGGGACCCATGGGTCACGCGCGAGATGACGATCCGCGACTTGCTGGTTCATCGCAGCGGCCTCGGCCTTGGCGAAGGCGATCTGCTCTTTCTCCCGAATAGCAACCTGTCGCGCAAGGAGACGGTCCGCCGCATCCGCTACCTCAAGCCCGCGACCAGCTTCAGAAGCGCTTATGCCTACGACAACATCCTCTACATGGCCGCGGGTCAGCTGATCGAAGAGGTCAGCGGCGAGACGTGGGAGAAGTATGTTCACGACCACGTCTTCGCTCCTCTCGGCATGAGACATTCGACCGACAGTGTCGCCGAATTTCAGGCCAATCCGAACCATGCCTGGCCCCACAGCCGCAGCGGCGGGCCCATTCAGGGCTTGGGAACACAGACCAAGCTCGACGGCAGCGCCACCATTTCGCAGAATGCCGCGCCGGCAGGAGGCCTTGCGATCAGCGCCAACGACATGAGCCGCTGGCTCCTGACGCAACTAGGCCAAGGTGCGATTCCAGGAAGCAGCAAGCGGCTTTTCTCGGAGGAACAGTCCACCCAAATGTGGACCGGGGTCGTGCCGACGCCGATCAGGCCGTTCCCGGCCGAGTTTGCCGTTACCAATCCCCACTTCAGTCTCTACGCGCTGGGCTGGAGCATATCGGATTATCGGGGCGCGAAGGTCGTGAGCCACGACGGCGCCGTGCTGGGCTCGCAGGCGACCGTCGTGCTTCTGCCGGAGAAGAACATCGGAATCTTCATTGCAGCCAACAGCCAGGACGGCGAAATCATCTTGGGCCTTCGCGACGAGCTCCTCGACCATTATCTCGGCGAGCGGATGAACCAGTGGCCTGAGAAATTCCACAATTGGAAGATCGGGCGGCTGAACGCCGCGGCCAAACAAGTCCAGACCGCCGGAGCCAAGCCAGCTGGGATCGGCCCATCGTTGCCGCTCGATCGTTATGTCGGCGAGTACACCGATCCCTGGTACGGCACGATCAAAGTCACACAGTCCGGCAAGGCGTTGCACGTCGAATTTCCCCATTCGAACGGAATGGAGGGAGCTCTTACCCACTATCAATATGATACGTTCAGGACCAACCCGGCCCTTGGTTGGGTCGAACCGGCCTACATGACCTTTTCGATCGGAGCCGACGGCAAGGTCGACCGGATCACGATGAAGCCGGTTTCACCCGCGGCCGACTTCAGCTGGGATTATCAGGACTTGCTGTTCACACCGCAGAAGTCGGGGCGCTAGGCAGGGAGTCGATGAACGACGCCCACTGAGCTTGCTACGCGGAAGCCGAACTTGCGAACAGTGAGTTCACTTTTCGCCGAATTGCCTTGTGCCGTGGGGGTCAGCCATTGGTCGACCGATAGGCTGCCTTTCATTCGAAACTTGAAGTGATAGCGGCCGCCTATCTCTTCGATCAGGACCGGGCCTGCAGCGTCGGACATGGTTCCGCCGTACCGGCCGGGCGCCAGCTGGCGAATCTTCCAGTACCTCTGTTGGGGAGGTTTGCCATCGTCAAAAACCTGCTGGACCAGCACCAGCGATCCATCGCTAAGAATACGGCCGCTTCCCACAGTTCGCGACCGATAGGGCCTCTTCGCCACCACTTTGACGGTGCTGATCATCTCCGTTCGGCCAGAAAAGAATTGCAGAGGCTGACCGGGGACTACGGCCGTCGCTGAGGCGGGCGTGAGCACGAGGCAGGTCAGGGCTGCAGAGAGCAGATTTCGGGCCGCCGAGAATTGAATCCAATTGAGCATCCGGGAACCAACGCCGGGAGGCCTGAAACTTTCCAATGCCGTTGCCCTCATCAGCGTCGAAAACGGCCAGTGGCCATTTCGGGACCATCGCCGTTCACGCGATCCTAAGGTCGCATTGTTATTGGCCCGAATGCGCCTATTTTAGAGCGACATAGATTTTCGCCGAAAGACGAGCGATGAACGACAAAGACAAAAAGCCCGGTAACCCATGGACCAAAAGCCTGCTGATCTGGGCAGGCGTGCTCTTCGCGCTCGTCCTATTCGTGCAGATGATCGACGGCGGCTCGCGCGCGGCCACAGGACAAGCGATTCCTTATTCGGAATTCGTCCGTCAGGTCGACGAGGGCAATGTCCGCAGCGTTACCATCGCTACCGGTACCAGCGGCAACAGCGGGATCGCAGGCAAGCTTTCGAGCGGTGAGGATTTCCACACCGTCGCCCCCGGCGACGCCAATGTTTCCGACAAGCTTATCGCCAAGGGCGTGGCGGTTCAGGTGAAGGCGGAAGAGCAATCGAGCATCTGGCTCTACATGCTCTACAATTCGCTGCCTTTCCTGCTCATCCTCGGCATCAGCTTCTTTGTGATGCGCCAGATGCAGAAAAATGCTGGCTCCGGCGCGATGGGATTCGGCAAGAGTCGGGCGCGCATGCTGACCGAAAAGCAGGGCCGCGTGACCTTTGCCGACGTGGCCGGCATCGATGAGGCCCGGGAGGAGCTTCAGGAGATCGTTGAATATCTGAAGGACCCGGGCAAGTTTGCGCGCCTCGGCGGCAAGATCCCCAAGGGCGCTTTGCTGGTCGGCCCTCCGGGTACCGGCAAGACCTTGCTCGCTCGAGCGATTGCGGGCGAGGCAGGCGTTCCCTTCTTCACCATTTCCGGCTCGGACTTCGTCGAGATGTTCGTCGGCGTCGGCGCGAGCCGCGTCCGCGACATGTTCGACCAGGCCAAGAAATCGGCCCCGTGCATTGTCTTCATCGATGAAATCGACGCCGTCGGACGTCACCGTGGCGCGGGCCTCGGGAACGGCAATGACGAGCGCGAGCAGACGCTCAACCAGCTTCTGGTCGAAATGGATGGCTTCGAAGCCAATGAAGGCATCATCATCATCGCCGCGACCAACCGCCCGGACGTGCTGGACCCGGCGCTGCTTCGCCCCGGCCGCTTCGACCGCCAGGTCGTCGTTCCGCGCCCCGACATCGATGGCCGCGAGCAGATCCTCGGCGTACACATGAAGAAGGTGCCGCTGGCGCCCGACGTCGACGCCCGCGTTATCGCGCGTGGTACCCCAGGCTTTTCCGGGGCGGATCTCGCGAACCTCGTCAACGAAGCCGCGCTTCTTGCGGCCCGCAAGGGCAAGCGCCTGGTTGCAATGCAGGAGTTCGAGGAAGCCAAGGACAAGGTGCTGATGGGCACCGAGCGCAAGTCCATGGTCATGACCGAGGACGAAAAGCGCATGACCGCCTATCATGAGGCGGGCCATGCGATCGTCGCTCTTCATGAGCCGGCTTCTGACCCGATCCACAAGGCGACGATCATCCCGCGCGGCCGCGCGCTCGGCATGGTCATGCGCCTGCCCGAGAGGGACAGTTATTCCTATCACCGCGACAAGATGTACGCGAACCTTGCCGTCGCCATGGGTGGCCGCGTCGCCGAGGAAGTGATCTTCGGCTACGACAAGGTCAGCTCGGGCGCGTCGTCGGACATCCAGTATGCGACCGGACTTGCCCGCGACATGGTGACCCGTTGGGGCATGTCCGATGCCCTGGGGCCGCTCCAATATGCGGAACCCGATGAGGAAGTGTTCCTCGGTTATTCGGTCAATCGCACTCGGCAGATGTCGAACGAGACCGCGCAGGCGATCGATAAGGAAATCCGGAAAGTCGTCGAGGACGGCTATGCCCGAGCAAAGCATTTGCTCGATGAGCATCGTGACCAGCTCGAGACTTTGGCCCAGGCTTTGCTCGAATACGAAACTCTGTCTGGCGACGAGATCACGAAGGTGATCGCGGGTGAGGCCATCGACCGCGGTGGAAGCAAAGGTCCTTCGATCCCAGCCGCCGGCTCCTCTATCCCGAAGGCAAAACGACCCAAGGCCGGCATCGGGGGCCCTGCAGCGGCGGGCGCCTAGTTCACAACCGGTTCAAACCAAAGCGCCACTCTGCGGCACCAATGCCGTGGAGTGGCTTTTCTTATGCGCAAAACAATTCTTCTGACTCTGGCTCTTTCCTTCTCGGCTTCCGCGTTAGGTGCCGCGCCTGGGACGGCGCAAAACTTCCTTGACCGTGCCAATCGGCTGAAAGGCTTGGGACCGCTCGCCTTCTTCGACGGCGACTACGGGCGACTGAAGGCA
>Ga0207691_10001006_pt1 | contig 27976 bp, 18 predicted proteins | sample KBSM13metaG_FD_184327 | JGI IMG/M metagenome (GOLD analysis project Ga0207691, IMG submission 184327) | Miscanthus rhizosphere microbial communities from Kellogg Biological Station, Michigan, USA - KBS M1-3 metaG (SPAdes) (version 2) | ecosystem: Host-associated > Plants > Roots > Rhizosphere >...
CTCATCAATTGCAACCTGCAGCGCCTCGACGGGCCGGTGCGCGGCAACGGCAAGATCATCCAGGAGCTGGAAGGCGTATTCCGGGGCGCCGGTTGGAACGTGATCAAGGTCGTGTGGGGCTCCGGATGGGACAAGCTCTTCGCGAAGGACAAGCTGGGCATCCTGCTGAAGCGAATGGAAGAGTGCGTCGACGGCCAGTACCAGGATTTCAAGAGCAAGGACGGCGCTTACGTGCGCGAGCACTTCTTCAACACGCCCGAGCTCAAGGCGCTCGTTGCCGATCTCTCCGATGAGGAGGTCTGGAAGCTGAATCGCGGGGGCCACGACCCGTTCAAGGTCTATGCTGCGTATGCGGCAGCGGTCGAGCACAAGGGACAGCCGACCGTCATCCTCGCGAAGACCGTGAAGGGTTACGGAATGGGCGAGTCCGGCGAGGGACAGATGATCTCTCACCAGGCGAAGAAGATGACACACGACGCGCTGAAGCAATTCCGCGATCGCTTCGACATCCCCGTGCCCGACGACAAGATCGCCGACCTGCCGTTCATCAGCCTTCCGTCGGGCAGTCCCGAACAGCAATACCTGCAGGAAAGGCGAGCGGCGCTGGGCGGCTTCCTGCCGCAGCGACGACGCCGATCGCGTTCGTTGCAGGCGCCACCGCTATCGAGCTTCGAGCGGCTTCTCAAGAGCTCGGACGCGCGCGAGATCTCGACGACGATGGCGTTCGTGCAGATGCTGGGCACACTGGTGCGCGACAAAGGGATCGGCAAGCACATCGTCCCCATCGTCCCGGACGAATCGCGCACGTTCGGTATGGAGGGCATGTTCCGCCAGCTCGGCATCTATTCGTCGGTCGGCCAGCTATACAAGCCGCAGGATGCCGATCAGCTCATGTACTACCGCGAGGACAAGGCAGGCCAAGTGCTGCAGGAGGGCATCAACGAAGCCGGTGCAATGAGCTCGTGGATCGCCGCGGCGACGTCGTACTCGACCAACGACTTGCCGATGATCCCGTTCTACATCTACTACTCCATGTTCGGTCTGCAGCGCGTCGGCGATCTCGCGTGGCTTGCCGGCGACATGCGTGCGCGCGGCTTCCTATTGGGCGGCACCGCCGGGCGTACGACGCTGAACGGCGAAGGGCTTCAGCACGAGGACGGCCACAGCCACGTCCTCGCGTCCACGATCCCCAACTGCATCTCCTATGACCCCACGTTCGCGTACGAAGTGGTGGTGATCGTTCGCGAAGGCATCCGGCGGATGTACGAGGAGCAGCAGGACGTCTACTACTACATCACCTTGATGAACGAGAATTACCCGCATCCGGCAATGCCTGACGGTGCCGAGCAGCGAATCATCAAGGGCCTTTACCTGCTCAAGGCGGGCGCAACAGACAAGGGACCGCGCGTCCAGCTGATGGGCTCCGGCACGATCCTCCGCGAGGTGATGGCCGCGGCTGATCTCTTGCGCAACGACTTCAAGGTCAATGCGGACATCTGGAGCGCGACGTCCTACAACGAGCTTCGGCGCGATGGAATGAGCGCCGAGCGCTGGAGCCTGCTGCATCCCTCGAAGCCGCGCCGGAAGAGTTACCTCGAGACGTCGCTCGAAGGTCATGCGGGACCTGTCGTCGCCGCGACGGATTACATGCGCGCGTACGCCGAGCAGGTCCGAAGCCAGATTCCGCGGCGTTACGTCGTGCTCGGTACCGATGGCTTCGGGCGCAGCGATTACCGCGTCAAGCTGCGGCGCTTCTTCGAAGTCAATCGCCACTACGTCGCAGTCGCCGCGCTGAAGGCCCTCGCCGACGACGGCGAGATCAAGGCGGACGTGGTCGACCAGGCGATCGCCAAATACGGACTTGAAACCGAGCGCCCTGATCCGTGGACGGTCTGAGGCCCTTGGGCGAAATCTGAACGGTCGCGTCGGATGCCGACGCTCGTTGCGACAAGGGGAATGCGATGGGAGCTGTGACTGAAGTCAAGGTTCCGGACATCGGCGACTTCACCGATGTGCCGATCATCGAAGTGATGGTGAAGCCCGGCGACCATGTGGCGCCGGAAGACCCGCTCATCACACTCGAGTCGGACAAGGCGACCATGGAAGTGCCGTCGCCGGCTGCGGGGACCGTACAGGAAGTCCGCGTGGAAGCCGGCGACAAGGTCAGCGAAGGCAGCCTCATTCTCCTTCTCGATTCCGGTGACGCCGAGATTGCAGCGGCACCGGCCGAGGCCCCCAAGGAGAAGGTGTCGGCACCGCCTTCTCCGACGAGCACGCCGGGCGGCATCGCCGAAGTGCGGGTACCGGACATTGGGGACTTCAAGGATGTCCCCGTGATCGAGATCCTGGTGCAGCCCGGCGACACCGTCAAGGCCGAGGACGCGCTGGTGACGCTCGAGTCCGACAAGGCGACGATGGACGTGCCGTCACCGCTTGGGGGCACCGTGCAGGAGATGCGGATCAAGGTTGGGGATAAGGTGAGCGAAGGGACGATCCTGCTCACGCTCGCAACCGGTGAAGGCCGCGCATCGGCGCTGGAACTGAGCATGTCGGCCGCGGCGACGCCGCCATCTGCCGCTGCACCGTCCGCACCCAGTGGATCTGCCGCTCCGGCGGCGCCTCCCGCTGCGGCGCGACCCGCTGAGCATGCGGCGATCGACGAGGCGGCCTTCGCGCTCGCCTATGCGAGTCCGGGCGTGCGGAAGCTCGCGCGCGAGTTATCCGTCGACCTCGGGCAATTGCGAGGCAGCGGCGACAAGGGCCGTATCCTCCCGGCAGACGTCGAAGGCGCAGCGAAGGGCGTGCGCGCAGCCAACGCAGCAGCGCCCGCGCCGGCGACCGGCGCGAGCGCCGGCATCGATCTCCTGCCGTGGCCCAAGATTGACTTCACGAAGTTCGGCCAAATCGAGGCAAGGCCGCTCTCGCGGATCAAGAAGATCTCGGGCGCGAATCTGCATCGCAACTGGGTGATGATCCCGCACGTCACGAATCACGACGATGCCGACATCACGGATCTCGAGGACTTTCGCGTTGCGCTCAACAAGGAGATCGAGAAGAGCGGCGTCAAGGTCAGCATGCTGTCATTCATGATCAAGGCGGTCGTCGCGGCGCTCAGGAAGTTTCCCGAGTTCAATGCCTCATTGGTCAGCACCGTCGACGGCGACAGCCTGATTCTCAAAAAGTACTATCACATCGGCTTCGCCGCGGACACGCCCCAGGGATTGGTGGTGCCCGTGATCCGCGACGCCGACCGCAAAGGCGTCGTCGACATTGCGAAGGAGATGTCCGATCTCGCGAAGCTCGCGCGCGACGGCAAGCTCAAGCCCGATCAGATGCAGGGCGGCTCGTTCACCATCTCGAGCCTGGGCGGTATCGGCGGGACGTATTTCACCCCGATCATCAACGCACCGGAGGTGGCGATCCTCGGCGTTTGCCGCTCGTCCTGGAGGCAGGTGTCTGCCGACGGCAAGACGTCTTCATGGCGGCTCATGCTGCCGTTGTCGTTATCATGGGATCACCGCGTGATCGACGGTGCATCGGCGGCGCGCTTCAACAGCTATTTCGCGAGCCTGCTCGGCGACATGCGCCGAATACTGATCTGACGGCGTCGCGCGGCAGCGCCGTCCACGCAGCGGCGACAGCAGCGCCGGCTCCGGACGATAGCGGCGGGTCAATGCATCTCGTCGGAATTCGCCCCGAGGTCGGAGGCTGAGGTGGAATGACCGAGGTATCGCTGCTCCAGCTGATGCCTCAACCATTGCGCGAACGCAACCTCGGCATCCGTCGCGAACTGCGGCGACGGCTCGGAGCCAACGTGCGACTCGGACATTGCGATCTTGAGCATGACGGGACATACGTTGCATATCGCGTGCCATGACGATGACCAGTGCAAAAACAAATAGTTACGCCGCGACACTCCGATCGCCATGCCGCAAATCGTGGAAACGGTGCACGTAAAACCTTCATTGGGGTGCGACGACCGCTGCTGCACCTACACCCGATGTAGGCGTTGGCCTACATCCAGGGCTGCAGCGCTCCACTAGATTCGTCCAATGAAAACGCGGCCGATACGTTGACTCCCGTGCGCGACGGACCGGATGCGTTGGAGAGGACGTATCGAATCTACGTCGTAGAGGACTCGATGATCCTGCTGCGGCTGTTGCAAGAGATGTTGAGCGCCATACCCGACGTCGTCGTTGTGGGCCACTCGGAGCACGCCGACGAGGCGATCGCGCAAATCGTCGCTTCAGAGCCGGATGCAATCATCGTCGACCTCCTGCTGCAGAGCGGCACCGGATACGATGTGCTGGAAGGCGTCGCGCTGCAGGGAAAGCTTCCGCTCTCGATCGTGCTCACCAACTTCACGATGGCCCCGCACCCGGGGCGGGCGGCGAGATTGGGCGCCGCCTACTTCTTCGACAAGAGCACGGAGATCTCGCGCATGTTGCGGTTGATCGCGGAGCTCGCGAAGGCGCATCGCAGCGGCGGGGATTGGAAGCAGCTCGCATCGGACTCCTGAATTCATGACGCCGACTACCGCCACCGCCGCCGAAGTTTCCAGCGTGCTCGATTCGCTGGAGGCGCTCGCGGTCGACCTATCCTGCCACTGCGAAGTGCCCCCGGACACCTTAATTCTCACGGCCCAGCGCACTCGCGACGCGTGCGCCGCCATCGACGAGGGCGTGGCCGCGCTTCGCCGCATCCTGCAGATCTCGGTCGAGGCGGGCGGTGGACCCATTCCGCTGCAGGTCGCAGCGAAGCTCGACGCAGCTAACGACTAGAGACGCGGGCGACCGCGTACTTTCTGCCTGTAGGTGCTGGCTGACCGAAACACGAGTTGGCGGACGATAGGCGTCGCAACGACATTCTCATAACGTTGGCGTGTCGACGGTCATAAGGCGGCGTTTAGTCGTCAGCGGATTGCCGTCCGTTCATCACATTGGAGGTAGATATGCGAAACGAGCTCAAGGTTGCATTGGGTGTCGCCGGCCTTGTGGCGGCGGCGCATGCGTCGGCGCAACTCACCCTTTACGAGCATCAGGGCTTTCGCGGCCCGGCGTTCACCATCAACGGAACCGCCTCGAACTTTTCTTCAGGGCGAAACGACAGGGCCTCGTCGGCCGTCGTGGAGAACGGGCGCTGGGAAGTGTGCGAAGACGTCCACTTCAGAGGGAAGTGCGTGGTTCTGGTACCCGGCAGCTACGACTCGCTCAAGTCGATGGACATTAACAACGTGATTTCGTCGGCGCGGCCGGTGACCGAGTCGGTGGCAGCCTACGAAGTCCGGCCGCCGATGGCGCAACCGAATTACGAATATCGCTGGCGGCCGAACGAGCGCATTTACCAGGCCAACGTGACGTCGGTCCGCGCCGTTGTCGGCGCAGCGCCCGAGCAGCGGTGCTGGGTCGAGCGGCAGCAGATCGCCGATGACCGCAACAACCCGAATATTCCGGGTGCCATCATCGGTGGCGTCCTTGGCGGTGTGCTCGGTCATCAGATCGGCAGCGGTCGCGGAAACACGGTCGCGACGGCAGGCGGCGCGGTGGCGGGAGCGGCGATTGGCTCTAACGTCGGACGCGACGGCCACTCCTACTCGCAGGACGTTCAGCGTTGCACGAACGTCTCGTCGAACGCGCGTCCGGATTACTACGACGTGACGTACAACTTCAACGGCGTCGAGCATCGCGTGCAGATGGCCTCGCCGCCGGGGCCGACGATCGGCGTCAACGGCAACGGCGAGCCGCGCGGCTAGGCGCCGGGCACACAACGCGCACTGGGAAATCGACGCCGGCGATCGCGGGATCGCCGGCGTTTTGCATGCGCTCCGCTCAAATGGTGCGATTGAACCAGAGCAGCGAGAAGATCGACGCCACGAGCAGAAGCAGCGCCGCAACGGCCTCGAAGACGAACGTCACTTCCGTTTCCTTCCGTTCGAGCACGAGCTTGGCGTTAAGGCTCTGGTAAACCTTCTTCAAGTCATTGGCGGTGCCGGCGTGGAAGTATTCGCCGCGCGTGGTGTCGGCAATGGCCTTGAGCGTCTCTTCGTCGAGCCGCACGTACACGGACCACCCCTCGAAGCCGATGGAGGCGCCCTCCTTCGTACCGAAGCCAACCGTGTAGACCCGGACGCCCCGCTCGGCTGCCAGTTTCGCGGCTTCGAGAGGGTCGGGGCCCGTGGTCCTGCGGCCGTCGCTCAGCAGAATGATGACGGCCGAGCTATACGAGCCTGGCGGCACCGGCTTGAATTCCTTCTTGTCCGCGGGTTTCGGCTGGCCCGCAGTGAGCGGCGCGGACGGGCGGCCCAGGCCACCCTTGAAAACGAGCTGCTCGAGATCGATTCCCGCGTCGGGGAAGAGGGTCGCCAGCGCGACATAGAGCGCGCTGCCTGTCGCCGTTCCCCGCTGCAGCTGGAAACGGTCGATGGCTGCCAGCAGATCCTCGCGGTTGTGCGTGGGTGACTGCACGAGCGACGCGGTCGCGCCGAACGCGACGATGCCGATCCTCGTTTCCGCCGGATAGTCCTCCACGAAGCTTTTCGCCGCGAGCTGTGCCGCCGTCAGGCGGTTGGGATCGACGTCTTTCGCGCCCATGCTGAGCGAGACGTCCATCGCAAGCATGATGGTCTGCTGCTGCGACGGCAGCGTGATGACAGCCGAGGGCCTCGAGATCGCGATGATCGACGCGATGACGGCCAGCAGGAAGAAGAGCGGGGGAAGATGACGGCGCAGCCGATGCGCGGGACCGAGCGCTGCTTTCATCAGGCTCAAGCTCGCATACCGCACCGCGCTTTTCTTCCGGCGGTTGAGCAGCCAGAAGTAGAACGCGACAAGCGGCGGCACCGCGAGCAGCAACCAAAGCATTTCGGGCCACAGGAACGTCATGACGGCAACGCGGAATCTTGTCGGGGGACGACGCGATCTTAACTCTTTCCGGGTCGCTTGTTCGCTGCCGAATGCGAACCTCCGGTAAAGTAACGCGCGCCGGCAAGACAATTGTCCGAGAATGGAAATCCGATGAATACTTCTGCCATCGCCGAAACTGTGGCCCGCACATGGGACAGCTCGATCGTGCCGCAACTTGTCGATTACATCCGCATACCAGCCAAGTCGCCGCACTTCGATCCGCAGTGGCAGGAGCACGGCCACATCGAACGCGTGATCCGCCTCGCCGAGGCGTGGGTCCGCCAACAGCCGGTGCGCGGAATGACGGTGGATATCGTACGGCTCCCTGGACGAACGCCCGTGCTGTTCTTCGACGTCGCCGGCAGCGGCGGATCGACGGTCTTGCTGTATGGCCATCTCGACAAGCAGCCCGAGATGGTCGGTTGGCGCGACGGCCTCGGGCCGTGGCAGCCGGTGCTCGCCGACGGCAAGCTGTATGGGCGCGGCGGCGCCGACGACGGCTACGCGGTGTTCGCCTCACTCGCGGCGATCGCTGCCTTGCAAGCGCACGGCATCGCGCATTCGCGCTGCGTCGGCGTGATCGAGACGTGCGAGGAAAGCGGCAGCTACGATCTGCCTCCTTACCTCGACTTGCTCGCGCCGCGAATGGGCGCCGTCGATTTCGTCGTCGGACTGGACTCCGGCTGCGGCGACTATGAGCGGCTGTGGGCAACGACGTCGCTGCGCGGTCTCGTCGGCGGGACGCTCTTAATCGAGGTGCTGACCGAGGGCGTGCACTCGGGCGACGCGAGCGGCGTGGTGCCGTCGTCGTTTCGCATCGCGCGTGCGGTGCTGGATCGGATCGAGGACAGCGCGACCGGACGCGTGTTGCCCGCGGTCTTCCACACGCCCATCCCCGAAGAGCGCGTGCGGCAAGCGCACGAAGCTGCGGCCATCATGGGCGAGACAACGGTCCGGAAGTATCCCTTCGCCGGTGCCACGAAACCGATGGTCGACGGCCACGCGGAAGCACTGCTCAACCGGACGTGGCGACCCGCGCTTTCGGTGACAGGCGCGGATGGCCTGCCGCCGATCGCCGATGCCGGCAACGTGCTGCGTCCCCGCACCGCACTGAAGCTTTCCCTGCGCCTGCCGCCGCCCGTGGATGGGGTCGCGGCGCAGCAAGCGCTGCGCCAGTTGCTGGAAGCGGATCCGCCGCACGGCGCGAGCGTGCGCTTCGAGTCGGACGAAGGCGCGACCGGTTGGAATGCACCGCCGACCGCGCCATGGCTCGTAAAGGCGCTCGGCGAGGCCTCGCAGGCCTATTACGGCAAGCCTGCGGCCGCGATGGGCGAGGGCGGCACGATTCCGTTCATGGCGATGCTGGGCAAGCACTTTCCGCAAGCGCAGTTCCTCATTACCGGCGTGCTGGGCCCGAAATCCAACGCGCACGGCCCCAACGAGTTCCTGCACGTGCCCTACGCGACGAAACTGACCGCCTGCGTTGCCAGCGTGCTCGCCGTGCACGCCGCGCGAAGCGGCTAGACCGCGAGCGAATCGCGTCCATTCAGCAGGACGCGTGCGCGGCGGCGGACTCCCCGGGGAGAGCGAACACGTCGTGCTTTCGGCGCGCGAGCGTGCGGATGAGAAGCCGGGCGATGTCGGTGTCGAACGAGGGGCGGGGCGGCGCTTCGAGCAGTCGCCCGAGCTCGCCGTCGTCGTGCGCCGTGCCGAGCCAACACCAATCGCGGATCACATGCACGTCGGTGCGATCGCCGAGCATCGAGCGCTCGCGGATCGCGGCAGCGCGTGGATGCGGCCAGCACGGGATCGCGTGCGCTGCCAGTGCGTCGCGCAAGCGGTCGTGATGGGTGGCCGCGGATTCCGCGCCGTCGCAGGCGCCGGCGCAGCGCTTTACTTGCCGTGCGAAGCAAGGCCCCAGCCGCTTCTCGAGGCCCAGTGCCTTCCAGCACAGTCGGTGCTGCGACGCGAGCGAGCGCAGCGCCTCGCGCGCATGCCGTCTTGACGTGAACGGCCCGAACGTGCCGGCGAGCTTCGCAGGCTCAACCGCCGAGGCGAAAAGGAACGTCGGCGGGCCCGGAGTTTCCGGCAGCCGGAGCACGCCCGACTCCGCCTTCCGGCGCAGCGCGTGGTTGTGCGCGGGCAGGAGCGACTTGACGAGCGCGGCTTCACGCAGCAGGGCGCCGATCTCGCCGGCCGTTTCCTCGAATTCGATTCGGCGGATCTCGACCGAAAGGCGCTGGTCCGTTGCGGAGCGGTAGTCGGCGGAGAAGTGCGCCGCGACGCGCTCGCGAAGATTGTTGCTCTTGCCGATGTACAGCGGCAGCGCGTTGAGACCGTAGAAGCGATAGACGCCCGGCGCTTCGGGCAGCGCCTCGAGCGCATCGGGCGCAAGATGCGGCGGCAGACTCGGCGTTTTCAGCACGCGTCGCGCGGCGGCCTCGATCGCTTCCGGCCCGAGGTCGCGGTACAGCACCTGAACGAATGTCCAAAGCAAGCGAGCATCGCCCAGCGCGCGGTGCCTTCCATCGATTGCCAGCCCGTGCCGGGCGATGACGCTGTCGAGATTGTGTCGGGGCTCCTCCGGAAACAACCGCCGCGACAGGCGAACGGTGCAAAGGACGCGCGCGGAGAATCTGCGCTGCAGGCGCGCGAAGGCGTGCTTCAGGAAGCCGTAGTCGAAGCGAGCGTTGTGCGCGACGAACAGCGCGCCGGAAATTTGGTCGGCGACCTCGTCCGCGACGCGGCTGAACGGCGGCGCATCCCGGACCATCGCATTCGTGATGCCCGTCAGCGCTTCGATCGCGGGCGGGATGGGCATGCCGGGATTGACGAGCGTGCTCCACTCGGACACTCGCATTGTCGTGCTGTCCAAAGGCTCCGGCTCGATCCGGACGATGCCGATCTCGGTGATCGCGTCGATCGCCGCCGTGGTCCCTGTAGTCTCGAGGTCGACGAAGGCGAGCACCGGGGCGAACAGGCGCATGACGAATCATAGCGCTGGACGCCTCGTGCCGCCGCGTCGGAGCGACGGCGGGAGATCAGAATGGTTTCGCTATTGGCACACAGTGCCCGGCGAGCGGAACACGAGACGCGACAGGAGCTTGGATTGCGACACCAGCGCGCCGCCGACGGTCACCGCGTAATCGAACTGCGCGCTGTTGCCGTTGGCGAACGTGACTGTCATCGTCCCGACGGGCGCGCGACCGACGCGTTGAGCGTCGAACGGCACCGAATTCCAGGCCGGCCCTGCCGTGCGGTAGACGGTGCCGCTGTAGACGCCGGCGCCGCTCTTCGCCGCGGTGGCGGACAGCCACATCGGCGTGCCGTCCGTGTCGTACGTGAACCAGCCTGCGAACAGATTATTGCCCTGGTGCGCGAAATAGATGCCCCACCCGGATTCGGCGGCGCCGGCCGACCACCAGTTGCCTTGGTAGTTCGTCGCGAGCGCGAGATTGTTCTGTCCCCCGAACGTGCACGTCGGCAGCGGCCCGAAGACGAGGCGCGTGAGCGGCTTCGATTGCGAGACTCCGTTGACCGTGTAGGCAAACGTGCCGTTGTTGCCGTCGCTGAATGTGAGCGTTCCAGTGCCGACCTCGGTACGCTGGACGCGGCTGCTGTCGAAAGCCGCCGAGGTAAGCGAGGGCCCGTTCGTCCGGTAGAGCGTTCCCGCGTACGTCATGACATCCGTGCGGAAGGCGCTCATCGTCAGCCACATGGCCTTGCCGTTCACGTCGTAGGTGAACCAGGTCGTGAAAATCACGTCGTCCTGATGGGAAAGTGTGAGCCCCCAGCCGGATTCCACACCCGCGGGCGCCGCCCACCACGGCCCCTCGAAGTTGTCGGTCGATGGCGGCAGTTGCGGCGTCTGTGGCGACGCTACCGGCGCGGCCAGGGCCTGAACACGCAACGGAAAGCGGTACGGTCCCTCCGACGTGTCGATGCGCATCTCATCAGTGCGCGCACCACTGGAGGTGGGCTGTGCGCGGACTCCGATCGTGCACGTCGCACCGGGCGCGAGCGCCATGCCGGCCGCGCAGCTGTTGCTGGCGATGGCGAACTCGCTCGTGGCAACGCCCGCGCTCTGGATCGTCATCGGCGCCGAGCCGTCGTTGTGGACCTGCACCTGCCGCAGCGCGCCGACGGCGCCGGCGGCGACTGGTTCGAATTCGATCTTCGTCGGCAGCGAGCAGATGAAACCGGCCTTCGTGCCCGCTGGCGGGCCATAGAGGCAGCGGCAACCTTGCACGTCGTCCGGCCGCAGATCGGTGAGGTAGGAATATGCGGCGTCTGGCGGGCCGGCCATCAGCGTATCCGTGGTGGCGGAATGCGCGAGGCCGATCGCGTGGCCGAATTCGTGGGTGATGACCGAAGCCAGCACCGCGGGCATAGTTACCGTCGTGGGGTCGATGGCGATGTCGGAGTCGACGAGCGTCTCGCCGGCAACGCCGGAAGCCCACACTGTGGTCGCCGCCATGCCCCCACTCGCCGGCTGCTGCCAGCCGATCACGCTTACGCCATCATTGACGCCATTGACTGTGGCGCCGGGAGCCGTCGTCGTCTCGCCGTCGTAAACGATGTCGACGCCGCACGCTGCCTTCCATTTGGCGGACGTGTCGATCAATTGCTGAATCGTTGCGGTCTTGTTCGCGGCGAATGCCGCGGGCGCGCCGGCCGGGTTGTAACGCCAATGCATGGCGCCCGCCCAATAGGCAGGCTCGCCGTACAGGAACGCGTGCTGCGCAGTGACGCGGCCAGGGTCGGAAGGTCGTGGGACCTGACGCCGGATGTAGTCCGAAGGCGTGTCAGCCGCCGCCCAGGCGGAGAATGAAATCGCGATGGCGACGACCGCAGCCGCGGGGGAGTTAAACTTCAGAGGCCGATCGAGAATAAACGCGCAAATGGCTGTTTTATTGGAAGTAGATGGCATAGTTCGTGGGGGGCTCAGGTGATGCCATCGTAGGGAGCGCCCGCTGTCCGCAAAATCGGCGCTCATCGAAAACCGATGTAGGCGACGCCCGTGCAGGCGCGTCGGACATGTCCTAAGATCCGGTACGGAACCGCACCAAGGTCATGCGCGCGTGCGCCGGCGTGTCCGCGAGCTGACATAAACCCGGTGACCGACTGGACAGGTCGGTACAACTGGACATTCCAACGAGTGTTGACGCGCGAACGCTCGTTCGCTATTGTGGCGGCATGGCGAACGATCGTTCTTACCTTGCAATGCTGCAGGATTACTACTCGCGGCATCGCGTACTGCCGTCGTACGCGTCGATCGGGCAGCTGCTAGGCCTAAAATCGAAGTCGTCGGTCGCCGCGATGGTGGCCCGCCTCAAGCTGCAAGGGTTCATCGAATCGACGCCGGATCGACGGCTCGCTCCCACCAGTCGCTTCTTCGCGCGCCCGCTCGCCTTTTCGCCCGTGCAGGCGGGCGAGCCCAACGCCGCCGACGATGGGCAATCGGACGCGCTCACGATCGACGATTACCTGATCGAGCGTCCGTCGCAGACGGTGCTCATCCGAGTGAAGGGCGATTCGATGCAGGACGCCGGGATCCTCGAGGGCGATCTCGTCGTGGTGGAGAAGGCCGCATCCGCGAAGCGCGGCGACATCGTCGTCGCCGTCGTCGATAATCAGTTCACGCTGAAGCGGCTCGACGTCGAGCGCGGGCAGTTCGTGCTGAAGCCCGAGAACAAGGCCTACGAGGTGATCCGCCCCGAGGGCACGCTCGAGATCTTCGGCGTGATGGTCGGCTTGGTGAGAAAGCTCTAGGAGCCCGGCGCACGCCTAGTCATAGCGGCGCCGTCACACCGGCTTGACAGCGTCACATCCGCTCGACTTCAACCAGGCAATCGTAGAACGTCGCGGCACGGCCGAGGTCGGTCAGCGCCTGGCTCGTAACGGCGTTTGCGTTCTCGCCGCCCGGCGACAGCTTCTTCCACCAGATCGACGGCGCGACGACCACTCCGCTACGTGCACAGTCGGTCACGCGCGCCGTCGCCGTAAAAGTTCCGCGGTCGTTGCGGATGCGCACACGATCGCCGTTCGTGATGCGGCGGGCGTTGGCGTCGTCCGGATGAATCTCGAGGCGCGGCGTCTTCTCCTCGGCAACGAAGGCCGGCAGGTTCGCGAACGACGAATTGAGGAAGTTGCGTGCGGGCGGTGAGATGAACGCCAGCGGATAGCGCTGCGCGAGCGCGGGATTGCTCGCCACCGACTCGCGCGGCGGCACGAACGTTGGCAGCGGGTCGTGGCCCTCGCTCGCGAGCTTCGCCGAATAGAACTCGCATTTGCCCGACGCCGTCGGGAAGCCGCCGCTTGCGAACGGCGCATACGGTCGGGACACGGCGAGCCGCTGAAAGCCGAGCTCTTTCAGCACGTCCCAGTCGATGCCCGCTGCGCGCGGGTGCTGCGCAACAAACGCCTGCCGCGCGAGCTCGTCGTCGGACTCGCGGAAGCAGGGCTCCGAAAATTCCATTCGCGCGGCAAGCAGGCGGAACACTTCGGTGTTGGGCTTCGCCTCGCCCACCGGCGCGATCGACGGGTTGTTCGCGAGCGCGTACAGGTGGCCGTATGAGCTGTGGATGTCGGCGTGCTCGAGCTGCGTCGTGGCGGGCAGCAGGATGTCGGCGTGGTCCGCGGTATCGGTCTGGAAGATCTCGTGGACGACGCAGAAAAGATCGTCGCGCGCGAAACCGGCCGCGACCTTGGCCGACTCCGGCGCGACCGCCACTGGATTCGAGTTGTACACGTAGATGGCGCGAATCGGCGGATCGCTCGCGTCGAGCAGCGCATCGCCGATGGCGCTCATGTTGATCGTTCTTGGCGATCCGTGGATCAGATCCGGACGTTCGAGCGCCGCGCTATCGACCGGATACGTGCCTGAGCTCGACAACAGCGCTCCACCCGCCGGGTCGCGCCACGCGCCAACGAGCGCCGGCAGGCAGGCCACCGCGCGCACCGCGTTGCCGCCGCCGGCATGGCGCTGCATTCCGTAATTCAAGCGGATCACCGCGGGACGGGTCGTGGCATAGACGCGCGCAAGGTCGGTCACGATGTTTGGCGCGATGCCGCAGAGCCGGGCGACGCGATCGGGCGGGTAGTCGGCCGCACGCTCGCGCAGCGCTTCGAAGCCAATGGTGTACCGCGCGATGTAATCGTGATCGATCAGATCCTCGGCGATCAGCACGTGCATCATGCCGAGCGCGAGCGCGGCGTCCGTTCCCGGCAACAGCGCGATGTGTTCGTGACACTTCTCCGCTGTCTGGCTGCGGTACGGGTCGATCGCGATGAGGCGTGCACCGCGGCGCTTCGCTTCCTGGACACGCGACCACAGGTGCAGGTTGGAGGTGACCGGATTGCTGCCCCAGATCAAGATCAGCCGGCTGTCGACGAAGTGCTCGACATCGGTGCCGATCGACGCACCAATCGTCGCCGCCCAGCCGGCCTTGCCGGCCGACGCGCATATCGTACGGTCAAGCAGCGACGCGCCGAGCCGGTGGAAGAAGCGGCGGTCCATCGAGCTGCCTTGAAGCAGGCCCATCGTCCCCGCATACGAGTACGGCAGGATCGCCTGCGGGCCGTCCGGCGAAGCGGCGATCGCGGCGAACTTTCCCGCAATCGTGTCGAGCGCTTCGTCCCATGAGATGCGCTCGAAGCGGCCTTCGCCCTTCTTGCCTACGCGCCGCATCGGATGCAGCACCCGCTCCTTGGAGTACGTGCGCTCGAGATAGCGCGCGACCTTCGTGCAGAGCGTGCCGCCGGTCGGCGGGTGATCCGGGGCGCCGCGAATCTGGATAGCCTTGCCGTCTTCAACGGTAATCAGCATGGCGCACGTATCAGGGCAATCGTGCGGGCATGCGCCGCGGACGACGGTTCGGGAAGGGGCGGGATCGAGCGGCATGCGGTTCGCGGTTCGAATCCCGCATTATCCGCTCATTCCTTCGGGCCGATCGCTCGGTTATGCTCGATGCTATGGCAAAGGCCATGGCCAATGCAGAGATGCCGACGGTCGCACTGCCGGACGACACAGCGGTGCCGCAGCTCGGGCAGGGAACGTGGACGATGGGCGAGCACAAGGCCCGCGCCCCCCTTGAAGCGTCCGCACTTGCGGTCGGGTTCGACCTCGGGCTGACGCTCGTCGACACGGCCGAAATGTACGGTGACGGTGGGGCGGAGGAGGTCGTCGCGCGCGCAATGGCCGCGCGCCGCGACCGACTTTTTGTCGTAAGCAAGGTGTATCCGCACAACGCCGGCCGCAAAAGCGCCATCCATGCATGCGAGCGCAGCCTGAAGCGGCTCCGCACCGACCGCCTGGACCTTTACCTGCTGCATTGGCGAGGCCGCATTCCGCTCGGCGAGACCGTCGAGGCCTTCGAACGCCTGCGCGCCGACGGCAAGATCCTCCGCTGGGGCGTGTCCAATTTCGACACGGCGGACATGCGCGAGCTCATGAATCTGCCCGACGGCTCGCGGTGCGCGACGAACCAGGTTCTCTATCACCTCGGCGAGCGCGGGATCGAGTGGGAGCTGCTGCCGTGGATGCGCGAGCGGAGAATTCCGGTCATGGCATATTCGCCCCTCGGGCAGGGCGCGCTACTCAAGAAGCGCAGCCTTGTCTCGATCGCCAAGAGTGTTGGCGCGACACCGGCGCAAGTCGCACTGCGCTGGGTGATGCGTTCGCCGGACCTCATTGCCATCCCCGAGTCCGCCAATCCCGAGCACGTGCGAGCCAACCGCGACGCTCTGTCCGTCATGCTCGATCCGGCGACGCTTCAAGCGATCGACGCCGCGTTTCCGCCGCCCACGCGGGCTACGCCGCTGGCTGTCATTTGACGACGCGCGCGGGCCATGGGCCGGCGCCAGCGCCGGCTGGATCTGCCGCGGTACGGCAGGCGTTCGCCTCGCGTGCCGGCGCGTCCATTTCATGAGAATCGTCACGGCAAGGGTGGCACGCTTGCTGCTTAGTTGTCGTCGACCCCCTCTCAACGCTAGCGGTACGCAGCGAGGCCCCTTTCGTGATCTACACGTACTACGACTATCTCGAGCTTCCGTTCGGCGCGACGCCGGCGCGCATCGAAGCTGCGTTCTTGAGTCAGCTCGAGCGTCTCGACTACGGAAGCTCGGACACGGGACAGGACATGAGCGGGCTTCTCGCGATGGTGCATTCCGCCTACAAGGTCTTGTCGGATCCGGACGCGCGCAATCGCTACGATGCGACGCTCGCCCGCGAAGCCGCCATGGCGGACGCCGAGCTCAAGGCGACGCTCGACCAGCATGGAATCGGGGCCGGACAACGGCTGCAGCTTGCGCCGGATTCACTGCGCGATGCGCTCGCCGCGATGGCCGCCTGATTTCGAAGCACGCCCGTTCTTCGCCACCGACTTACGACTTACACCGCCCCACGGCCCTCGAATATTCCCTGCATACAGCGATGCGGTCAGCTGCCATTCTTGTACTGAAGCGAAGCTCCGGCGGAACCCGCCGGGCCGTCGCGTGGACGCGCACCAGCGCGCGGCGCGAGCCGCTTCCCGTCGAACGCCGCTTGCGGCACCCGAGCACCGTTCGCATGAGTGCGCGACAAGTCACGCGCCCGCAACTGCCGGCGCGGCCAAGGCTTTCGCGCTGCCGGCCGTTGCGCGTGATTCCGCGCGGCGTCGTCCCGTACCTCAAGCACTGACCCCGGGCGCCAGCACCATATTCATCTTGGCGGCGCCGGCGCGCTTCGCTCGCGCCGCGCTGTACTCCGGCGAAGCGTAGAATCGCTTCGCCGTTTCTTCGTCCGGAAACTCGAGCACGACGACCCGGTTGGGTTGCCAGCTGCCTTCGAGAATCGTGGTCGTACCGCCGCGGACCAGGTAGCGCCCGCCGTATTTCGCGATCGCGGGCGGGGCAAGCTGTTTGTAGACTTCATAGCGCTCGGGATCGGTGACCTCGCAATCGACGATCAGATACGCGGGCATTGCGTGCTCCTTTGAGCTCGGTTGGCGACAGGGCCACAGTATGTCACTTCGCGTAATCGAAACGCCGATCCGCGGCACGCGCGTTCGCTCGTCCGCCGATCGGATCCGGAACTGATGCCTCCCGCGACGCAGGTCAGGCTGCCATCGCCGGTGCGGATTGCGATCGCGGCGGGCGCCGTCGTCGTCACGCCGAACAAGCGAATGGCGCGGCACCTGGTCGCGCTGCATGACCGCGAGCAGCGCGCGGAAGGCCACACCGTCTGGCCGGCGCCCACGATCGTGCCGTGGAGCGCGTGGCTCGAGCGGCTGTGGCTTGACGTGCTCTCCGCGAGCTGCCATCCCGACCCTGCCCGTCGAGTGACGCCGGCTCAGTCCGCCTTTCTGTGGTCGCGGCTCGTCGCGGCGGAAGGCTTGCCGCTGATGGACGAGCGAGGCGCAGCGGACCTCGCTGCGAAGGCGTGGTCGCTCGTCCACGCGTGGGGCGCCGGTGGACCGAGCTGGCGCGGCTGGTCGGACGGCGCCGACGACGTCGCGATCTTTGCACGCTGGGCGGAGAGCTATCGGGCTGCGCTTGCGAGACTGTCTGCGCTCGACGACGCAGAGCTGCCCGATTGGCTCGCAGCTTGTGCCGCGGAGGTGCCGGCGTGGCGCACCGCCGCTACGGCACTCGTCGGCTTCATCGAGTATTCGCCGCAGCAGGAACGGCTGCTCGGCGCGCTGCGCGACGCAGGCATGCGTCTCGTTCGCCACGCGTCGCTGCCCGAGGAGGAGGGCGCGATCGGCCGCGCGCGACGCACGGAAGGAGCGACCCCGCGCGACGAGATCGCCCGCGCGCTGACGTGGGCACGCGACCGGGTCCTGGCCGACTCTAACGAGACCGTAGCGATCGCGATTGTCGATCTGCAATCGCGACGCGCCGAAGTGCAGGCGCTCGCAGAAGAAATCCTCTCCCCGGCATTGCAGTGGCCAGGCCGTGAGGGCGCCCCGCGCCCGTACAACATTTCGCTCGGCGACGCGCTCGCCGACGTGCCGATGGTGACAACCGCGCTCGATCTCATTGCGCTCGCGCAGGCACCGCTCCCGATTGCGCGCGCCGCGGCGCTCCTTCGCTCTCCGTATGTCGCGGGCGGGCACGACGACTTTCTGCGCCGCGCCGCAGTGGAAAGGACATGGCTGCGCGAAGGCCAGCGCGAGATTTCGCTGACGGGCGTGGTTGCCGCGGTCGGCGCGGGTGATGCCGCGTTCCCGCCGCTGCAGCGAGTGGTCGATGCGAGTCCCAAACCGCACGGCTCGATGACGCCGCGGGCGTGGGTGGAGGCGTGGCGCGATTTGCTCGAGGCCGCGGGCTGGCCGGGGACTCGCGGCCAGAGCTCGGTCGAATGGCAGGCGCGCAAGGCGTGGGACGAGAAGGTCGCGGAGTTCGCACGCCTCGGCCTCGTCGCGCCGCGCATGCAGCGGGGAGAAGCACATGGGGCGCTCGTCGCGCTCGCGCGCTCGGAAGTGTTCCAGCCCGAGTCGTCATTGGCATCCGTGCAGATCCTTGGCGCCCTGGAGGCCACGGGGCTCGAATTCGACGGCTTATGGGTCGCAGGGCTTGCTGCCGAGAATTGGCCACCAGCGCCGGAGCCGAATCCCCTGCTGTCCCTCGCATGGCAGCGTGATCGCAATGTTCCGCGATCCACGGCGACGCGGGAGCTCGACTACGCACAAGCGCTGGTGAAGCAGTGGGCAACCGCCGCGCGGGAGGTTGTCTTCTCGCACGCAGTGACGGAGGAAGATCACCCGCGCACGATCACATCGATGGTCACGGGGGCGAAGCCTTGGCCCGGGACTGAAGCCTGCGTGACGACGACGGTCGTTCAGTTCACGGGCGCACCTCCATTGGACGCCCTTGCCGACGACTCTGCACCGCCGCTTCCGATCGGCAGTCGAATGCGGGGCGGTGCGGGCCTGATCGCGGCCCAAAGCGACTGCCCCTTCCGTGCGATGACGCTGTATCGCTTTCGGGCGGACACGTGGCCCGTCCCGCTCGATGGGTTCTCGGCGCTCGAGCGCGGCATTCTCGTTCACGCCGCGCTGGCCACGTTCTGGCGGGACGTCACGGATCACGCAACGTTGATCGCGCTGACGGAGGACGAGCTCCGGCGGCGTATCGACCGTGCGGCGAGGGAAGCATCCCAATGTCTAACATCCGTGCGGTGGAGCCGGCTGCCGCCCGTCGTGGCGGCGGGCGAGGCGCAGCGTCTCGCGCGGATCGTCCGCACGTGGGTCGATGATTTCGAGCGCCCGCGGCCGCCGTTCGTCGTGTCGGAGGTGGAAGTGTCGCGGCCGCTCGCGCTCAACGGCCTGGAGCTCTCGCTGCGCGTCGATCGCATCGATGCGCTCGCCGGCGGGGGCATTGCGATCATCGATTACAAGACGGGCTTCGCGTCGCCGCCGTATCGGTGGTTCGACGAGCGCCCGGAGGCGCCGCAACTCGGCCTCTACTGGCAGTCGCAGCACGCCATCGAACGCTCGCTGCCGGTACGAGCGCTCGTCTATGCGCAGCTTCGTCCCGGCGAATTGAAGGCGGTCGGATTGGCCGAGGAGGAGAGCGTCTGGCCACGGCTTTCCAGGCTGCAAACGCTTCGTGCCCCTGGACTCGAGGATTGGCAGGCACTCGATGTGCGGTGGCGCGAGACGCTTGGGGCGCTGGCGCTCGAAGTGCGGGCGGGTCACGCCGCGGTGGCGCCGCGCGACGTGGTCGAAACATGCCGGCGATGCGGATTGCAGCCGCTATGCAGAATTGGCACTGCGGCAGGTCGCGTCGAGCTCGAGGACGGAGATGGCTGATCGAGGCCAGGTTCACGTCCTCGCCGACGATGCCGCCAGCGACGCATCGACGCGAGAGCGTGCGCTCGACCCGACCCGCTCGTTCCTGGTCCAGGCTCCGGCAGGGTCGGGAAAGACGGAGCTCTTGATCCAGCGTTTCCTGGCGCTGCTTTCGCGGGTCGAGCGCCCCGAGCAAATCGTCGCGACGACCTTCACACGAAAGGCCGCAGGCGAGATGCGCGAACGCGTCGTCAGCGCCTTGAGCGACGCGCTCGCTGGGACGCCCGTAAATTCCGCGCGCGAGAAGCGCACGCGCGAGTTGGCACTTGCGGCGCTCGAGGCCGATACGCGCCATCGCTGGCACCTCATCGATCATCCGGCGCGTCTTGCGATGTTCACGATCGACGCTTTCGCCGCGGGGCTCGCGAGACAAGCGCCGCTCGCGACGGGATTGGGCGGCGCTCCGCGATACGAGGAGCACGCTGAGCCGCACTATGCCGCGGCGGCGCGCGCCACGCTCGCAACCGTGGACGCGGACGACCCGGCGTGGCGCAGTCTGCTCGCGCACGTCGACAACGACGCGGCACACGCGATTCGACTGCTCGCCGAGATGCTGGGGAAGCGCGACCAGTGGATCGGAGAATTGGGAGGCGCGGATCCTGTGCGGTTTCGCGCGATGCTCGAAGCGACTCTCGCCGCGGAAATCGAAGCGGAGCTCGCGTCGGTGGCGGCGCGCTTTCCGGCGGCGCTGGCGGCCGCGCTCGTTGACCACCAGCGCTACGCCGCGGCGAATCTCGCGGCCACGCCGGATGCGGCAGAGCTGGCCCGCGATCTCGCGGCGTGCGCGGAGGCGGGTGGATTGCCGCCGCCGAACGCGGCCGAGCATCACCGGTGGCGCGCGCTGGCGAACTGGCTGCTCGTCTTGAATGACCCGCAATTCCGAGCGGCCAAGGCGAAAGGCTTCCCTCCCATCGGCAAGAGCCTCGAGAGGCGCGTGCGCAACGAAGCGATGGCGGCACTGCTGGCCGACCTCGCCGCAGTCGAAGGTCTTGCCGATGCTCTTCACGATGCGCGCCGGCTGCCACACCCGACCTACGCCGACGACGCATGGGCGTTCATCGAAGTCTTGCTTCGCATCCTGCCGCGAGTCGCCGCGGAGCTCACGCTGACATTTCGTGCGGCGGGAAAGATCGATTTCACGCAGGGTCTGCTCGCGGCGCTCGAGGCGCTGGGCGGCGAGGAAGACCCGACGGATCTTTTGTTGAAGCTCGACTACCGCATCTCGCACGTGCTGGTCGATGAGTTCCAGGACACGTCGTTTTCGCAGCTAGATCTCATTCGGCGCCTGACGGCCGGCTGGCAGCGAGGCGATGGCCGAACGATCTTCGCCGTCGGCGATCCGATGCAGTCGATCTATCGCTTCCGCGGAGCGGAGGTACGGCTCTTCGTCGAAGCGCAGCAGAGCGGCCGTATCGCCGATGTTCCCGTCGATAACCTGGTCCTCCTTCGCAATTTCAGGTCGGATCCGGAGCTCGTCGACTGGACGAATCGGATCTTTCCCGGCGTGCTGGGACGCACGAGCGATCCCTGGCGCGGAGTCGTCGGCTTCGTGCCCGCGACCGCGGCGTGCCCGTTGCGCGCGGGCGCCGCAATGACATTCAGCGCGTTCGCCGACGCGCAGGGCGAAGCCCAAGCCATCGTAGGTCACGTCGAGGCGGCGCTCGAAAGCGGCGCCGAGAGTGTCGGGATCCTGGTCCGCGCGCGAGCCCATCTCGACGTCTTGCTGCCGCAATTGCGCGTCGCGAGAATCCCGTATGCGGCCGTCGATCTCGACGTGCTTGGCCAGCGGCAGGCGATCCAGGATCTCCTGGCGCTGACGCACGCGCTGATACAGCCCGCCGATCGCCTGGCGTGGCTTTCCGTGCTGCGGGCGCCGTGGTGCGGCCTTGCGTTGCCGGATCTTTTCGCCATGGTTGCCGCCGTGGATGAACGATTCGGCGGATCGATCGCGGCGCTGATTCATGCGAAGGATCCGATCGCCGAACTGTCGACCGAAGGGCAGGCACGGTTCGCGCGGCTTGTCGCGGCGCTCGCGCCTGCGCTCGAATCTTGCGGGCGCGCCGGGGTTGCGGCGCGCGTCAGGGGCGCATGGCTTGCGCTCGGTGGCGGTGCCACGCTCACCGAAGTAATCGACGTCGACGCCGCGGAGAAGTTCTTCGCTCGCGTCGAAGCGCACGACGTCGGAGGCGACATTCCGGAGTGGTCGGCACTCGTCGACGCGCTGGCTTGGCTCGATGCGGAGGCTGACGTGCGCGATCGCCCGCGCGTTCAGGTGATGACGTTGCATCGCGCGAAAGGCTTGCAGTTCGACACGGTGATAATCCCGGGTCTGGCGCGGGCGCCCAATCGCGGCGGCGACGAGATCCTTCGCTGGCGTCGGCGGCCGCGCGGGCTGCTGCTGGCATCGATGAAAGCTCGTGGCGGCGAGTCCGATGCGGTCTACCGCTATCTGCGGCGCCTTGCCGAGATCGAGGAAAGCTCCGAGCTCGGACGGCTCCTCTACGTCGGCGCGACTCGCGCAGAGCGTCGCCTTCATCTCACAGCGGTCCTGTCGACCGTTCCCGGCGATGATGGCGCACCGGCGTGGGACCGTCCCGGTCCGGGCACGGCGCTGGACAAGTTCTGGCTCACACTCGCAGAAGCTCTCGCGCCCCCGATCCCGGCAGCCTCCGGACCCGCGACGGCGCCGGTCTTTCGTCCGTTGCGCCGGTTGCCGGCTGAATGGACGACTCCTGAGCCAATGGCAGGTCTTCCTGTCGCCGTGACGCCGATCGAAGTCGAGGCCCCGCCCCCGTTCGATTGGGCGCGCGAAGCGGCACGCCACGTCGGCACGGTGGTGCATCGTGTCCTTGCGCAGATCGCCGACGAAGGCCTTGCGGTCTGGACTGCGGGGCGATGTGCAGCACTCGCGCCGCGTCTTCGCGCCGAGCTCGCGGCAGCGGGTGTCGACGAAGGGGAACTCGCCGGGTCTGTCACGAGTGTGATCGATTCGGTTTCGGCGCTCCTCGGGGACCCGCGGGGTCGATGGCTCTTCGACCCGGCGCATGCCGAAGCGGCGAGCGAGTGGGCACTGGGAGGATGGAACGGGAACGCTGTCACGCACGTCGTGGTCGATCGCACGTTCGTCGCTGACGGCGTGCGCTGGATCGTCGACTTCAAGACCGGGACGCACGAAGGCAGCGACCGCGAAGGGTTTCTCGATCGCGAGCAGGAGCGTTATCGCGGTCAACTCGAGCAATACGCGGCGTTCGTCCGCGCGCTCGACCCGCGCCCTATTCGCCTCGCGCTTTACCATCCGCTGCTGCGCGGCTGGCGCGAATGGGCGCACGATGGGTAGCAACTCCGATCGCTGTCGCGCTACCAGTCCGCTAAAAGTGTCTGCAATGCAGCGGCATCGCGCTCTCGTACCGCCGATAGAAGCGCAATCCGGGCCGCGGTGCGTGCAGCCGGCATCGCGCCATCAGCGCCGGCCTTGCGACGCTGGTCTTCGATCAGTTGCGTCGCGCGCGCCGGCTCGTTGAACCGCGCCGCTGCATTGGGCAGCAGCCAGAAGCGACCCCAGAGGGCGTCGCCCGCGATCTTCGCGAGCTCGTCCCAGTGCTCCAGCGTGAAGCTGTAAGAAAGCTCGCCGAACGGCGAATGCGAGCTGACCATGCCCGGCAGCTCGAAGGCGATATTCGGCGCAGTCACGCCGGCGAGCGACGCCGCCAGAAGTTCCTTCGCCCGCCGCTCGTCCCGCCCTCCCGCCAGCGCGCTTGCGTACACCCAGCGATCTTCCTCGCCCCCGGCGGCCTTGAGACGCGCCATCAGCTGGTCGAAGCGCGCGCGGTCGGCGTGCATGCCTGCAGACTCTATGACGGGCGAGCGAATCGATGCCGCCAGCGGAACGCGCTTCGACTCGTCCGCGTCGAAACGCCTCAGCACCTCCTCGATCGTGGGCGCGTCGTCGAATCGAGCCAGGAGCTCGATCAAGGCGCCACGCAGCTTCAGGGTTTGCGGGTCATCGTCGCGCCGATCGGCCCAGCCCAGACGGGCAAGCTCGGGACTGAAGACGCGTCGACCAGCAGCGCGCAGCAGCGGCTGGCTCGCAGTACCGGCCATCGCGCTGTCGAGAAACCCGAAACTGTTGCCGGCCAGCTCGAACAGCGTCGCACGCGCCGGGCCGTTGACCAGTGGAAGCTGCTTGACCAGCGCGAACCAGCGCGTCATCGGCAGTTCGCCCGCCTGCGCCAGCGCGAAGGTGTCGCTGAAAAAGGAAACCTGATCGGCGGGGGGAAGACGCACGAAGCGCCGCGCCAGCGTGCCGGCCAGTGCATCGTCATACTTCACGCGGTAAAACCCGATCCCTCCCGCGTTGGCAACCAGCGAATCGTCACTGCAACCGGGCATCACGAAGGTCTGCTTGGCGTCGGTGAGAAGCACCGTCGACATCTCGGCGCCGCGCGCAAGCCGCACCGGGACCTGCCATAGGACGTCCGTCCCTCCGGCGCCAGGTTGCGGAGCCGGGGTTGCGCCGTCACGCATGCGGCGCTGCGAGACGGTCACGCGGGTTTGCTGCCCCTCGCAAACGCTCTCCACGAGCAAGAGCGGATAGCCGGGCTGATCGGTCCAGCTTGCCGCCAATGCCGCTACGTCGCGCTGCGACGCCTGCGCCATGTGGTACCAGAGGTCGCCGGCCGTTGCGTTCGAGAGTTTGCGTTCGCGGAGGTACGCCGACAGACCCCGGCGAAACGGCTCCTCGCCCAGCCATTGCTCGAGCATGTCCAGCACAGCGCCGCCTTTGATGTACGTGATATTGTCGAAGACATCGGACGCACTGGCTTCGCTGACCGGGCCGGAGCGGATCGCTCGTGTCGCTTCACCTGCGTCTCCGCTCATCGTGCGATCAAGTGGGAACCGGCGTTCAAGGTGCGTATGCCAGGTCGAGTTGAAGCGCGCCGTGGCTTTGTCGGCCATCCAGGTGGCGAACGCCTCGTTGAGCCAGATTTCATCCCAGGATGCGGCGGTGACCAGGTTGCCGAACCATTGATGCGAGATCTCGTGCGCGACGACTTTGTACAGTCCGCGTTCGGTGTCGGGACTGCTTTTCGCTGGATCGAACAACAGCGAGTTTTCGCTATACGAGATGAGACCCCAATCCTCCATCGCGCCTTGGCGCACCGACGGCACGGCCAACTGGTCGAGTTTTGGCAGCGCGTAGGGAATGCCGAAGTAGGTGTTGTAGAACGGCACCACTTGCCGGGTAACCCGCATCGCATAGGACGCCTGCGCACGCTTGCCGGGCGCGGTCAGGATACGCAGCGGCACCCCGGCGGCGCGTCCCGTGAGCGCGTCGAAGTGGCCCACGGAAACTGCGAGCAGATAACTCGGCATCGGGGGCGTGGGCTGGAAGCGGTGCACCGTGGCGCCACCGTCGCGGCGCGAACCGGTTAGGGGCATATTCGATACGATCTCGAGGCCTCGCGGAGCCCGCACCGACAGCTCGAACACGGCACGGAACGCCGGCTCGTCGAAGCTCGGGAATACCTCGCGCGCGTGGACAGCTTCGAGTTGCGTCGCCAAGGTGCGCCTCGGCTTGCCTGCGGCGATGTAATCGGCACGATAGAGTCCGACCCCACTTCGATTGACATTGCCGCTGTACTCGATGTGGAGCGTGTAGCGACCCGGCAGGATGGACATTGCATCGGACGGCGCCAGCGCCCAGCTCTGACGGATCGGCCCCGGGGCGACCTCAAGCCCTCGCGTTGGGCCATCGTGCCTAAGTTCGGCGCGTGTGGCTTTGAGATTGTGGGCATGCAACACCACGGCCTGCACAGCCTGGCGCACGTCGACGAGGATGTCGGCGCGGCCGGTGAAGCCGTCGCGCGCCGGGTCGAGGTCGAGCTCCAGCGCGTAGCGCGCGGGAACCACGGTCTTCGGCAAGTTGCCGGGGGTGGTGTCGAAATCGAAGCGCGGTTGTGGCGCTGCCTGCTGCTCGCATGGAGCAGCCAGGCATACCGTCACGGCGAGCGCCTTCATGAAATCGCGTGGCATGAGCGCATCCGGTAATCGCAGGGGGCAGTTTGCGTGGCACCTCGCGCCTCTGCAAGCAAGTCGGGTACTAGGTCACTTTGTAGACGGACCTACTACCGCAGTCGCGAGCGGAGCCGCAAGAGCGGGAATCAGCTAAAATATCGAGTTTTGTGGCAACGAGGCCTTAGTGCAGGTTTTTCGCGGTCTTCCGCCGGCCGCCGATGCTCATGTCGCATTGACGATCGGCAATTTCGACGGTGTCCATCGCGGCCACCGGGCGATGCTGTCCCGGCTCGTCGAGGCCGCAGAGGACCTGGCGTTGCCCTCCGCAGTGCTGACGTTCGATCCGCCGCCGCGGGAATTCTTCGCGAAGGCAAGCGCGCCGCCGCGTCTTTCGTCGGTGCGCGACAAGATCGAAGCGTTCGCCGCGCACGGCGTCGCGCGCACCTACGTCGCGCGATTCGACGCCCGCCTCGCATCGCTCGACCCGCAGTCGTTCATCGACGGCATGTTGCTGTCGCGCCTCGGCGTGCGCTGGGTGCTGGTCGGGGAGGACTTTCGCTTCGGGAAGGGTCGCGCGGGCGACATCGCCACCCTGCGCGCCGCGGCGAAGACGTTCAGCGTCGAAGCGATGCGCACCGTGGCGATAGAAGGCGAGCGCGCTTCGTCGACGGCGGTGCGTGCTGCGCTGGCCGCGGGGGATCTCGTCCGCGCGAAGGCGCTTCTCGGGCGTGGATTCACGATCCGGGGCCGCGTGGGACACGGCGCCAAGCTGGGCCGAACGCTCGGGTTTCCGACTGCCAACATCCCCCTCAAGCGCAAGGCCCCGGTCGCGGGAATATTCGCGGTCCGCGTGCACGGCATCGATGGCACACCCCGCACCGGAGTCGCGAGCGTCGGCGTGCGGCCAACGGTCGCTGCAGAGCTGGTGCCCGTGCTCGAAGTGTTCATCTTCGATTTCGATGCGCCCATTTACGGGCGGCGGATCGGCGTCGAGTTCATGCACAAGCTGCGCGACGAGGAGCGTTATCCCGACCTCGCGACGCTCACCCGCCAGATCGGCGACGACGTCGCGCAGGCGCGCGACTACTTCAACACGGCTGGAAACAGCATGGCCGCAAACCATACGGCCGACCGCGCCGCAAGTGCATGAGCGCCCGGGACATGAGCGACCGGCATAAACAACCCACATGAACGACGCTAAGAAAATCGACTACAAGACCACGCTCAACCTGCCGGACACGGAGTTTCCGATGCGGGGCGACCTCGCGAGGCGCGAGCCCGGTTGGATCAGGGAGTGGCAGGAGAAGAAAGTCTACGAGGCGATCCGCGCCGCCTCGAACGGACGGCCGCGGTTCGTCCTGCACGACGGCCCGCCCTATGCCAACGGCGACATCCACATGGGGACGGCGTTCAACAAGATCCTGAAGGACATGGTCGTCAAGAGCAAGACAATGGCCGGCTTCGACGCGCCGTACGTGCCGGGGTGGGATTGCCACGGGATGCCGATCGAGGTGCAGATCGAGAAGACGCACGGCAAGCATCTGTCGACCGCCGAGACGCAGCGCCTGTGCCGCGCTTATGCCACCGAGCAGATCGCGCGGCAGCGCACGCAATTCCAGCGTCTTGGCGTGCTCGGCGACTGGTATCGACCTTACACGACGATGGAGTTCAAGAGCGAGGCCGACGAGATCCGTACGCTAGGCAAGGTGCTGGAGATCGGCTATCTCTATCGCGGCCTGAAGCCGGTCAACTGGTGCTTCGACTGCGGCAGTGCGCTCGCGGAGGCGGAGGTCGAGTACGAGGACCGCACCGACAGCGCCATCGACGTCGGCTTTCCACTGACCGATCCCGTGGAGCGCGCGAAGCTCGCCAAGGCATTTGGCCTTGCCGCGATTCCCGAAGGATCCGTGCAAGCCGTGATCTGGACGACCACGCCGTGGACGATTCCGGCGAACCAGGCGCTCAATGCGCACCCGGAGCTTGCGTATGCGCTGGTTGCCACGGAGCGCGGAACGCTGCTGCTCGCCGAGGACCTCGTCAAGGCGTGCCTCGAACGCTACCAGCTCGAAGGTCGAGTGGTCGCGGCGGCGAAAGGCACGACGCTCGAGAACATCGTGTTCCGTCACCCGTTCTACGACCGGACGTCGCCGATGTATCTCGCCGAGTACGTGACGATCGAGCACGGCACCGGGATCGTCCACAGCGCGCCGTCGTATGGCATCGACG
>Ga0207691_10001007_pt1 | contig 27938 bp, 21 predicted proteins | sample KBSM13metaG_FD_184327 | JGI IMG/M metagenome (GOLD analysis project Ga0207691, IMG submission 184327) | Miscanthus rhizosphere microbial communities from Kellogg Biological Station, Michigan, USA - KBS M1-3 metaG (SPAdes) (version 2) | ecosystem: Host-associated > Plants > Roots > Rhizosphere >...
CAGCGACATGCCCATCTCCGCCTTGAACACGCGCGCCAGCCGGCTGAGGCTGATGTCCAGCTTGCCGGCGATCTGCTTGCCGCCCATCGCCGGATCCTTCGCCAGCATCGCCACCGTCGACGTCACCAGGCGGCGGCTCGACGATTCTTCGGTCGCGGGCGGGCCATGTCCCAGCGATCCGCGCACCGGATCGAGGATTGTGCCCAGCAGCGAGCAGAGGATCGCCGCGTGCGCCTGCTTCGCCTCGTCGACCGGCTCGCCCGAGATGCCGGTGTCGTTGAACAGCATGCCGATGGGCGCGCGGGTCGATCGGATCGGCGTGCACGCGACCCAGCCGCGGCCGATGACGCGCGTCTCGCCCTTGTGGTGCTCGACGATCGGGCAGTTGTCGAACACCGTGAAGTGCGCGCCTTCTTCCTCCGCGCGCCGGAACGCCTCGCGGTCGGTGTCGCTGACGTCGTACATGATGTGGTGCTCGTCGACGATCGTGCCGCCGATGTCGGTGCCCCAGGTCCCCAGCATCGCGTTGCGCTGGCGATCGAGTAAGAAGATGCCGACGCGCATCAGCCCGATGCGCTCCAGCGCCAGCCCGACGGCGCGGCGCAGGATCGCGTCCGGTTCTTCCAGCGCCAGGATCTCGTCGAACGCCGCCAGCAGCGCCGCCAACTTGCCGTGGACGGACTGGTCGACGACCCGGGGCACCGGAATCTCCGGGCCGAGAATGACCGTCCAGTCAACACGCCTGCGCCGCGTTGCCACCGTTTCCGTGATGTTAACATTCCCGCAAACCCGCCCGCAGCACGGGATCCCGCGCGGATCCCGCGCGGCGCCACCCGGTCGGGGCGTTGACAACGCCCGGGTCGTGGCGACCTCAACGGTATGGACGCGGCCCAATCGGCAGCCCAGTCGGCAGCCCAGTCGGATGGGCTGGTGCTGTTCGGGGCCAGCGGCGACCTCGCCTACAAGATGATCTTCCCGGCGCTGGCCGCCCTGGAGCGACGCGGCCGCCTGAACGCGCCGGTGATCGGGGTGGCGCGGACGCCGTGGTCGCTGAAGCAATTTCGCGCGCGCGCCGCCGAGAGCATCGCCCGCCACGGCCGGGAGGCCGATCGCAAGGCGCTGCCGGCGCTGCTCGCGCGGCTGGGCTACGTGTCCGGCGAGTACCACGCACCGGCCACGTATGCGGCGATTCATCGCCACCTGCGCGGCGTCCAGCACGCGACGTATTACCTGGCCATCCCGCCCAGCCTGTTTCCCGTCGTGGTCCGCGGCCTCCACCGGTCGGGCTGCGCGGCGAACGGCCGCCTCGTCGTCGAGAAACCGTTCGGGCGCGACCTCGAATCGGCGCGCGCGTTGAACCGCACGATCCACGGCGTGTTCGACGAATCGGCGATCTTCCGCATCGACCACTACCTCGGCAAGGAGTCCGTCCAGAACCTGTTGGTGTTCCGGTTCGCCAACTCGTTCCTCGAACCGATCTGGAGCTCGCGCTACATCGAGAGCGTCCAGATCACGATGGCGGAGACGTTCGGCGTCGAGACGCGCGGGCGTTTTTACGAGGAGGCGGGCGCCATCCGCGACGTCATCCAGAACCACATGCTACAGGTGGTCGCGATCCTCGCGATGGAACCGCCCGTCGCGGTCGACCCGGATTCGGTGCGCGACGAGAAGGCGAAGGTGTTCCGGGCGATCCGCCCGCTCAGCCCGCGCGATCTGGTCCGCGGGCAGTACGCGGGCTATCGCCAGGAACCCGGGGTGGCGCTCGATTCGACGGTGGAAACGTTTGCGGCGCTGCGGCTGCAGATCGATTCGTGGCGCTGGGAGGGCGTGCCGTTCTTCATTCGCGCGGGCAAGCGGCTGGGGGCGTCGTGCACCGAGGTGCTGGTGACGTTGAAGCGGCCGCCGCTGCGGCGCGGGCCGGAGGACGCCAACTATTTTCGCTTCCGTCTGAGCCCGGACGTCATCATCGCGCTGGGCGCGCGCGTGAAAAAGCCGGGCGACCAGCTGGTCTCCGAACCGACCGAGCTGCGCCTGGTGCATCATCAGGACAAGAACGAGATGCTTCCCTACGAACGGCTGCTGGGCGAGGCGATGGAAGGCGACACCTCGCTGTTCGCGCGCGAGGACAGCGTCGACGCGGCGTGGGCGATCGTGCAGCCGATCCTCGGCGACGTCACGCCCGTGCACGAGTACGCGCCCGGCAGCTGGGGCCCGATCGACGCCGACCGCCTGACCGCGGACGTGGGCGGCTGGCACGCGATGTTCCCACAAGGCGCGAACCATCACCGGGTGGCTGGCGCGCGTTCGACGAATGGCAGCTCGGCGGCGATGTCTCCCGCGCATCCTCGACCGACGCGCAATGGCCGATCAAAGCGCGCCGGCTCCCCACGCGCATGAAGGCGGGAGTCGACGCGGCGGGCGTCGAGGCGGCGGCGCGCGCCGCGCTGGCGTTGATAGATGACGGCGCGCGCGTCGGCCTGGGCACCGGGCGGGCCGCATCGGCGTTCATCGCGGGCCTCGCCGAGCGGGCGCGCGCGGGGCTGTCGGTCACGTGCGTCGCGACGTCGGAGGCCTCGGCCCGTCAGGCGCGGGCTGCCGGCCTGCGCGTCGTCGCGCTGGACGCGGCGGGCGAGCTGGACGTCACCGTCGACGGCGCCGACGAGGTGGCGCCCAACCTCGACCTCTTGAAGGGCCGCGGCGGCGCTTTCGTGCGCGAGCGGATCGTGGCGGCGGCGTCGCGCCGCCAGGTGATCGTCGTCGGACCCGAGAAGCTGGTGGCCACGCTGGGCGCGACCGGTCCGATCCCGGTCGAGGTGATCCCGATGGCGCTGGGCTTCGCCACGCGGCGCATGATCGCGGCCGGAATCCAGGTGACGCCGCGATTGGATGAAAATGGGCAGCAGCGCGTCAGCGACAACGGGAACCTGATAATCGACGTCGCGCCGGCCACGCCGCTCGCGGGAGCCAATGCGGCACGCGCGCTTGACAGCGCGCTGCGCGCGATCCCGGGCGTCGTCGATACGGGACTATTTTTTGGAACGGCCGCAATCGTGATGATCGGCCACCCTGACGGGCGCGTCGACACGCGCCGCCGCGCGGACTAGATTGCCCGCCATGGCTAACCCACCCAACCTGCTCAACGACGACGGCACCGCGTCGATGGCGACGGCGTTCCTCTCTTCGCACCACGGCTTTCGGCGCGACATCCGGCTCTTCGCCGGGGCGGTGGGGCGGGCGGTCGCGGGAGACGCCTCGAAGCTGACCGCTTTGACCGACGAGTGGAAGAGCTACCGCAACACCCTGCACGGGCACCACATGATGGAGGACTCCGCGGTCTTTCCGGGATTGAAGCAGCAGCATCCCGAGCTCGCCGAGATCATCGACGGGCTCAGCGCCGACCACCGGAAGATCGATCCCCTGCTCGAGGAGGGGGACCGTGCGTTTGCGGATCTGCCGGCGCAGCTGCGTCCCGCGGTCAGGGTCATCGGAAGCCTCAATAGCTTGCTGATTTCGCACCTCGAGACGGAGGAGACGCACATCGTCCCCTTCCTGCGTGATGCGAAGGCGTTTCCGCCGCCGGCCAGCGAGGCCGAGCTCGACCTGTACGCGCAGGGCTTCGCGTGGAGCTCGTACGGCATCGCGCCCGAGGTCCTCGAGAAGCTCTACGAACTGCTGACACCCGAGCTGCGCGCGAAGCTTCCGGCCGCGCGCGCCGCCTTCGAGCAGCGCTGCAAGAACGTCTGGGGCTTCGCCGTCGCCGGCGCCACGCGGACGTCGATTCCCGATCTCTAGCCGCCCCCGCGCGAAGCGCGGGATCGCGGCTACCTGAAAAAACAATAGTCGCACACCGCGCCTGCGGCGCGGAGCGACTAACGAATCGCCAGCGTCGCGATCAGCTTGTCGTACGGCTCCTGGAACTTCTTGATGCCTTCGACGATCAGGTCGTCGGTGACGGTGCGCAGGGAAATCCCCGCTGATTCCAGCTCCGCCAGCGTCGTCTTCGCCTGATCAAGGTCGCTCTCCAGGCTGGCGCGCGCCTTGCCGTGGTCGCGGAACGCGGTCAGCGTCTCGACCGGCATCGTGTCGATGGTCTCGGCGCCGATCAACTCCTCGACGTACATCACGTCGCGGTAGCGCGGGTTCTTCACGCTGGTGCTCGCCCACAGCAGGCGCTGCTTGCGCGCGCCCTGCGCCGCCAGCGCCTCCCAGCGCGGCCCCGCGAAGATGCGCTTGTAGCTCTGGTACGCCAGCCGCGCGTTCGCGATCGCCGTCTTGCCGTACAGCCGTTCCAGCCGCTGGCGCTCGCCGCCCGTCGTCCGCTTCACCTTCTCGTCCAGCAGCTTGTCGACGCTGGTGTCGATGCGGCTGACGAAGAAGCTGGCGACGCTGGCGATCTGATCGATCTCGGCCTCGCCGCCAGGCCGGCCCACGCGATCCTCCAGCCCCTCGATGTACGCGCCCGCGACCGCCTCGTACATCTCGCGCCCGAACAGCAGCGTGATGTTCACGTTGATGCCCTCGGCCGTCAGCGACCGGACCGCGGGGACGCCCGCGCCGGTGCCCGGCACCTTGATCATCAGGTTGGGGCGCGCGATGACCTCCCACAGGTGGCGCGCCTCCGCCACGGTCGCGTTGGTGTCGTTGGCGACCTCCGGCGACACCTCGACGCTGACGTAGCCGTCGCCGCCGTGGGTTCGATCGAAGGTGGGCCGCAGGACGTCCGCCGTGTCCTGGATGTCCTTGGTGATCAGCCGTTCGTACACCTGCCGAGCCGGCAGCTCGGGCGTCTCGCGCCGGATGTCCTCGATCTGCGACGCGTACTCGGCGCTGCCGCTGATCGCTTTCTCGAAGATGGTCGGGTTCGACGTCACCCCGACCACGTCCGCCTCTGCGACCAGGCGGGCGAGCTGCCCGTTCGCAATCATTTTGCGGCTGATGAAGTCCAGCCAGATCGACTGCCCGTAGCCCTGCAGTGAGGTCGTCATGATCGATGATTATGGGGATGGAAGGGGGGAAGGGGAGGCGGCGCATGACGAAGGACCAGCTAGATCAGCTGTGCGTCAACACGCTTCGGTTCCTGGCCGTCGACGCGGTCGAGCAGGCGCACTCCGGCCATCCCGGTTTGCCGCTGGGGGCGGCGCCGATGGCCTACGTCCTGTGGAGCCGGTTCCTGCGCCACGATCCGCGCGACCCGCACTGGTGGGACCGCGATCGTTTCGTCCTGTCGGCGGGGCACGGGTCGGCGCTGCTGTACGCGCTGCTGCACCTTTTCGGGCACGAGATGCCGCTCGAGGAGCTGCGCCGCTTCCGGCAATGGGGTAGCCGCACGCCCGGTCACCCGGAGTCGCACCTGACGCCCGGCGTGGAGGCGAGCACCGGCCCGCTCGGTCAGGGCCTGGGCAACGCGCTGGGGATGGCGATCGGCGAGGCGCATCTGGCGGCGCGCTTCAACCGCCCCGGCCACGACATCTTCACCCATCGCACCTTCGTGCTGGCCAGCGACGGCGACGTGATGGAAGGCGTGGGCGCCGAGGCGGCGTCGCTCGCCGGTCACCTGCAGCTGGGGCGCCTGAACGTCCTTTACGACAACAACCACGTCACCCTGTCGGGCACCACGTCGATCACCTTCACGGAGGACGTCGGCGCCCGCTTCGCCGCCTACGGGTGGCATGTCGCGCGCGTCGCCGACGGCAACGACCTGGCGGCGATCGACCGCGCGCTGCGCAGCGCGATCGCCGAGACCGAGCGCCCGTCGCTGATCGTGGTCGACACCGTCATCGGATACGGCGCGCCGAACAAGAGCGGCACCTTCGAGGCGCACGGCTCGCCGCTGGGCGCCGACGAGACCGCGCGAACCAAGGAGAATCTCGGCTGGCCGCTGCAGCCCACGTTCTTCGTGCCGCCCGACGCGACGGCGCACGTGCACGATTCTCTGGCGCGCGCGCGTTCGGAGGTGGACGCGTGGCGGAAGCGCTTCGCCGAGTACGCGTTCGAGTTTCCCGAGCTGGCCGCCGAGATCGTGCGGCGGTTCGCGGGACGCTTGCCGGCCCACTGGGAGAAGGCGCTGCCGGTCTTCGCGTCCGACGACAAGGGGATGGCGACGCGCAAGGCTTCCGAGGGCGTGCTGCAGGAGATGGCGGGAACGATTCCCGAGCTGATCGGCGGGTCGGGCGATCTGGATCCGTCGACGTTCAGCTGGTTGAAGAGGACCGGCGACTTCGAGGCGGAGGCGACGGATCCGAACGGTTCCCAGGGGAGGGTCGGCGGCGCGTGGAGCTACGCGGGGCGGAACGTCCACTTCGGCGTGCGCGAGCACGCGATGGGCGCGGCGGTCAACGGGCTCGCGTACCACGCCGGCTTCATCCCGTTCGGCGCGACGTTCCTGGTGTTCTCCGATTACATGCGGCCGGCGATCCGTCTGGCCGCGCTGTCGCGACTCGGTTCGATCTTCGTGTTCACGCACGACAGCATCGGCCTGGGCGAGGACGGGCCGACGCACCAGGCGGTCGAGCAGCTGGCGGCGCTGCGCGCGATTCCGGATCTGCTGGTGATCCGACCGGGCGACGCCAACGAGACGCGCATCGCCTGGCACGTCGCGATCGAGACGCGCGATCGCCCGACGGCGCTGGTCCTCACGCGCCAGGCGGTCCCGACGCTGGATCGCGATCGGTTCGCGGATCCCGAGGGCCTGCGTCGTGGCGCGTACGTCTTGGATCGCGAACCGGCGGGGGCGCCTCCGCCCGACGTCATCTTGATCGCCAGCGGATCCGAGCTGGCGGTGGCCGTCGCGGCCGCGGACAGGTTGCGCGCCGACGGCCGCATCCGCGTGCGCGTGGTGTCGATGCCGTGCTGGCGGCTGTTCGAGGAGCAGAGCCGCGCGTACCGCGACGCCGTGCTGCCGCCGGCGGTCACCGCGCGCGTCGCCGTCGAGGCGGGCGCATCGTTCGGGTGGGATCGCTTCGTGGGACGCGACGGTACGATCGTCGGCGTCGATCGGTTCGGCGCGTCGGCGCCCGGCGACACGGTGCTGCGCGAGTACGGCTTCACGCCCGCGCACGTCGCCGACGCCGCGCGCTCCGTGCTCGGCTAACGTTCGCGCGCCGCGCCGGCGAGCTTTTGCTCGGTGTGCCGGTGGACAAGCCGTCGCGGCCGGCGTTACGCTGCGAACGGCAATATGAAGGTCGTGTGGCGAGGATCACTTAGTGTTGTTGCCCTTGCGATCATCGCGGCGGGCGCGGGGTGCGGGCCGTCGACTTCGAAGACCGACGGTGGAATGGGCGGACATGGAGGCGCGACGGGCGGACGCGGCGGGGGCGGCGGGACGGCCGGCTTCGCCGACACGGCGGGCGCGGGTGGCGCAAGCAACGTCGCGGGCACGGGCGGAAGCGCGGGCGCCGCAGGCAGCAGCACCGGCGGCACCACGGGTGCTGCGGGAAGCGCGGGCGCGGGTGGAACCGTAGGCGCAGGTGGAACGACTGGCGCAGGCGGAACAACCGGCGCGGGCGGAACGACGGGCGCCGGCGGACGTGGCGGCACGACGGGGAGCGGAGGCGCCGCGGGAAACACGGGCGCGGCGGGCGGCGCCGGCACCGGCGGAGCCGCGGGGCGCGGCGGCACGACGGGCGCCGCCGGCGCGGGCGGAACGACGGGCGTCGCAGGCCGCGGCGGCACCACCGGGAGCGCGGGCGCGGGCGGCGCCGCGGCGGGCACCACCGGAAGCGCGGGCACCGGCGGTAGCGCGGGCACGGGCGGCGTCGCTGGCGCGGGCACGGGCGGCACCGGCGGTGGCGCGGGCACGGGCGGCGTCGCTGGCAATGCGGGCACGGGCGGCGCCGGCGGTGGCGCGGGCACGGGCGGTACGTCGTTCGCGAACCGCGACGTCGACGTGCTGTTCCTGGTCGACGATTCGTCGTCGATGCGGCTGACGCAGACGAACCTGGTGCAAAGCTTCCCGGCGTTCGTGACCGCGCTGAAGGCGGCGCAATCGGGGATGCCGAACCTTCACCTCGCGATCGTCTCGTCCGACATGGGCGCGGGCGACGGCTCGGTCGCCAGCTGTGATTCGAACAACGGCAAGAACGGCATCTTCCAGTACACGCCGCGAGGCACCTGCACGGCGTCGGGGCTCAACACGGGCGCGACGTTCATCTCCGACTCCGGCGGCGTGAAGAACTACACCGGCACCCTCGAGTCTGTCTTCGGGTGCATCGCCCCGCTGGGCGAGATGGGATGCGGATTCGAGCACCAGTTCGCGGCGATCACGCGCGCCCTGGGTGTCGACGGTCGCGGGTCCGCCCCGGCCGAGAACCAGGGGTTCCTGCGGCCGGGCGCCGATCTGGCGATCGTGCTGGTGACGAACGAAGACGACTGTTCAGCGGTACCCACCGCCTCGTTCGGCGATGGTCCGAACGGACGCGTTCCTCTGTTCGACACCACCTCGAACACGGACATGGCGTCGCAGCTGGGTCCACCGGCGAACTTCCGCTGCAACGAGTTCGGCCACCTTTGCCGCAACGACGACATCACGCCCGCGGCCGCTCCGACCCGCTCCGCGCCCCTGAACGACGTGAACGCGATGGTCAGCTACGCGTCCTGCACGTCGAACGACAACCTGTACCTGCTGAGCGTCGTCGACACAGCGAACAGGCTCAAGACGCTCAAGACCGATCCGAACAAGGTCATCGTCGCCGCCATCACGGGGCCGGCCGCGCCCTACGTGGTGACATGGAAGGCCCCCAGCACCTCTGACAGTTCGTGTGGCGCCGCGTCGTGCCCGTGGCCGGTGATCGCCCATTCGTGCACCGCCGCCGACACCAGCTTCGCGGACCCCGCCGTCCGCATCACCCAGCTCGCCAACCAGTTCGGCAGCAACGGCATCGTGGCGTCGATCTGCACCAACAGCCTGGCGGCGCCGTTGCAAACCATCGCGCAGGCGATCGTCGCCCGTCTGACGCCATAAACAGATGGCGGCCGGTCGCGACCTGGACAACCCGCCACCGCCGGATCTAGTGTCTGGGCGTCACGTGATCTCGCGCGGGCGTTGTGCTTCGTCGACCGGTTCCTGGGCCGTCGTCGCGTTCGTCGCCGTCGTGCTGGTGGCCGGTGGCGCGCACGCCGCCAAGTCGAAGGCGGGCAAGGCGGAGGAGATCCGCGAGTACCTCGACAAGGCGACGGCGGCGTTTGCGCTGAATCACTTCGCCGAGGCGGCCGAGAACTACGAGAAGGCGTTCGCGCTGAAGCCCGACGCGGCGGTGCTGTACAACGCGGCGCAGGCCCACCGCCTCGCCAACAACAAGGAGCGCGCGCTGGAGCTTTATCAGAGCTACCTGCGCCTCTACGGCAGCGACAAGCGCGCGGAGATCGAGAAGCACGTCGAGAATCTGAAGCAGGCGATCGAGAAGGACCGGGCGGTCGCGACGTCGCCGCCGACTTCGCCCGCGCCCGTCGGCGGCGCGACCGCCGAGGCGCCGCCGCCTCCCGCGCCCGCGGAGCCGACGCCGCCGCCCAAGCCCGAGCCCGCTCCCGCCGCGGCGGTCGTTCCCGCGGCGCCGCCGCCAGCCGCGCAGCCGGCGCCCGTCCTGGTGGCGCAGGCGTCGCCGCCCGCGGAGGGTGGTTCGGTCGTGAGCAAGCCGTGGTTCTGGATCGCGGTCGGCGCCGTCGTCGTCGGCGCCGTCGTCACCGCCGTGGTGGTGACACGCCCCGGTCCGTCCGATCCGGTCGGCAACCTCGGAGATCCGGTGGCGGGGAATTGAAGCGCATGCGCTCCATCGCGTACAGCGTCGCGTTGCTGGCCGCGGCGTCCGGGCTGCTGGCCGGATGTGGCGGCGGGACGCGCGCGTGCAAGGACGGAACCCTGTTCGTGACCGTCACGCTGGACGGCACGACGCGCGTCGCCGACCGGTTTTCGATCGACGTGTCGATCGACCAGAAGACGCCCAAGAACAGCCTGCGGTCGCGCACCGGCCGCGGGACGGCGGAGACCATCGAGGTGGATTTCCCCAACGGCTATCCGGTCGGCTCGCGCGTCGACGTGACGATCACCGCGCTCGAGAACGGGTCGCCGATCGGGATGGCGGCGACAGGCACCGTCGCCGCGCTGCCAGCGGGATGCGGGACGTTAACGGTCACTCTCGGCGGCGCCGGACCGGGCACGGGCGGCACGGGCGGCGCGGGCGGCACCGCGGGGCTGGGCGGCACCGGCGGCGGCGCGGCTGGCGCGGCGGGACGCGGCGGGACCACGGGCGTCGCGGGACGCGGCGGCACCGGTAACGCCCTGGGGCGGGGCGGCGCCGGCGGCACGGGCGTCGTGATCGCGAACCGCAACGTCGACATCCTTTTCCTGATCGACGATTCGTCGTCGATGCGGCTGTCGCAGGACAACCTGAACCGGAACTTCGCCACCTTCGTCACTTCGCTGAGGAACAGCCCCCAGGGGCTTCCCAACCTGCACCTCGCCGTCATCTCGTCCGACATGGGCGCCGGCGACGGCTCGATCGCCAGCTGCGATTCGACCGGCGGCAGGAACGGCATCTTCCAGTTCATCCCGCGCGGCACCTGCACGTCCAGCGGGTTGAACACGGGTGCGACGTTCATCTCCGACATCGCCCCCCAGAAGAACTACACCGGCAACCTCGAGACCGTCTTCTCGTGCATCGCCGCCCTCGGCGAGCAGGGTTGCGGCTTCGAGCACCAGTTCGCCGCGATCGCACGCGCGCTGGGTGCCGACGGGCGCCTGCCGCCGGCCGAGAACCAGACCTTCCTGCGCGCCGACGCGTTGCTGGCGATCGTCATGCTGACCAACGAGGACGACTGCTCCGCCGCGCCGGGCAACGGCCCGAACGGACGCATTCCGCTCTACGATACGTCGGCGAACACGAACATCGCGTCGCAGCTGGGGCCGCCGGCGAACTTCCGCTGCAACGAGTTCGGCCATCTCTGCAACAACGGCGCGGGGTCCTTGATTCACCCGACGCGCAGCGCGCCGAACAACAACATGTCGGCGGTGGTCACCTTGAACGGGTGCGTATCGAACGACGCGGAAGCCTTCCTGATGCCCGTCGTCGATACCGCGAACAAGCTCAAAGGCCTCAAGGCCGATCCCAGCATGGTCCTCGTCGCGGCGCTGACCGGTCCGGCGACGCCCTACACCATCAATTGGAGAAGTCCGCCCACGGCCGACACGTCGTGCGGCAGCACGGCCAACTGCCCGTGGCCCTTCATCGCGCATTCGTGCACCGCCACCGACGGCAGCTTCGCGGATCCGGCCGTTCGCGTGAACCAGTTCGTCGGCCAGTTCGGCGCGTTCGGGATGACGCAGTCGATCTGCTCCGACAACTTCGGCCCGGCGCTGGACGCCATCGCGAAGATGATCCTCGCCCGGTTGGCGCCATGAGGGGACTACGGGTCGCTGTCCTCGTCGGCGTCGCGGCGAGCGTGCTGTTCGCGGGCAGCGCCCACGCGGCCGGCAAGGCGCGCACGGAGAAGGCCGAGGAGGCGCGCGAGTACCTCGACAAGGCGACGGCCGCGTTCGCGCTGAACCGGTACGCCGTGGCGGCCGAGAACTACGAGAAGTCTTTCGAGCTGAAGCCGGACGCGGCTGTCCTTTACAACGCCGCGCAGGCGTATCGCCTGGCGGGCAACAAGGAACGCGCGCTCGATCTCTACCAGAGCTACCTGCGTATGTACGGCGACGACAAGCGCGCCGAGATCGAGAAGCACATCCAGAACCTGAAGCAGGCGATCGAGAAGGATCACGCGGTGGCGACGTCGCCGCCGACGGGCACCGCGCCTGTGGGCGTCGCGCCGGCGGGCAGCGGCGCAGCGGCGGGCAGCACGATGGTCGCGCCGCCGCCGCCCGCGGCGGGCAGCACGATGGTCGCCGCGCCGCCGCCGCCCGCGGCGGGCAGCACGATGGTCGCCGCGCCGCCGCCGTCCGTGCCCGGCGCGCCGCCGCCCGCGCAGCCGGCGCCGGTGCTGGTCGCGCAGCCCGCGCCCGCGTCGGACCAGAGCTCCGTCGTGAGCAAGCCGTGGTTCTGGATCGCGGTCGGGGGCGTGGTGGCCGCGGCCGTCGTCACCAGCATCCTGGTCGCGGGCCGCCGCGACCCGTCCGATCCGACGTCGACGATCACACCCGTGGACGGGAATTGATGCGCGCGCGGGCGCCGCTGCTGATCGCCGCGCTGATTGCTGCGTTCGCGGGGTGCGGCGGCGGCACGCGCGCGTGCAAGGACGGGACGCTGTTCGTCACGGTCAAATTCGGCGGATCGGCCGCGGCCGCCGATCAGGTGGCCGTCGACGTGCGGGTCGACGGCGTGATGACGATGAACGCGACCGCCATCCGCGATCGCAACGGCACCGGCGACGGAACGTTCGAGCTCAACTTCCCCCACGGGTACCCGGCCGGCAAGAAGGTCGACGTGCTGGTCACCGCGTTCGCGAACGGCACGCAGATCGATTCGAACACGGGCACCGTGACGTCGTTGCCCGCCGGCTGCACCACGCTGACGATCCCGCTCGGCGGTGGTGCGACGGGCACGGGCGGGGCGGGTGGCACCGGCGGCGGCACCGCGGGCCGGGGCGGAACGACGGGCGTGGGCGGCAGCACCGCAGGCCGGGGCGGAACGGGCGGCAGCACCGGCGGGCGCGGTGGAACGACCGGCGCCGCTGGACGCGGCGGCGCGGGCGGAACTGGTCCGACGAACTGCTTGATGGGCTTGAGTGTTCCTCCCGGCGCCGCCTTGATCACCGATTTCGCGGACGCCACCGCCGATAGCCAGAAGCCCGGGGAGATCCGGTACGGCGCAAGCCGTCCGGTTCACGGCGGGACGGCCCGATTTGCCAGCGGAACGAAGGGGACGCTCACCGTGAGCGGTGGCGCGCTGACGTTCTCCGCAAGCGTGGAAGCGCCGACCGCCGCGATGATGTTTCCGTACAACGGCTTCGTCATCTACATCGACGGTCCAGCCTGCGTGAACGCCAGCGCCTACCAGGGTGTGCAGTTCACGCTGAGCAACCTGACCGGCATGTGCCCGATGACGCTGTTCAAGTTCACCGACTCCGCCCACACCGACTTCGCGAGCGATTCCGATCGCGGCGCCTGCACGGGGAGCTGCTTCGCGGGGTCGTTCCCCGTCGCCGCAGGCGTCGTCCAGATTCCGTTCAGCACGATGCCGTCGTTCGCGGGCAACCCGCCCGGAATAATCGATCCCACGAAGCTCACCGACATCCAATTTCAGTTCCAGTCTTCTGGCACCAACGCCTGCAACGGCAGCTTCACCATCGACGACGTCCGTTTCTACGGCACCGCCGGGACGACCGGCACCGGCGGGACGACGGGCACCGCAGGGACGACGGGCGCAGCAGGGACGACGGGCAGTGCCGGCCGCGGCGGCACGACGGGAACGGCCGGCACCGGCGGCACGGCGGGCAGCAGCGGCAGCGGCGGCAGCTCGCCCAACACCTGCGGCGCGGCGTGGAATGTCAGCTCAAACGGCTTCGTCACGCTTCCCGCCGTCAATCGCTGCTGGCACGGTTACTCGTTCGCCGGATCCGATTCGACCAGCTCGGTCTCGCCGACAAGCTTCGCGGCGTGCGGCGCCAACTGCGTGTTGCGCGCGACAGGAACCGTCGGCGCGTCGACGATGGCCAATAACTATGCCGGCTTTGCCTACATGGGCTTCAACATCGCGCAGGATTACGGAGGCACGGGGTCGACTGCACTGTCGCCCATGGGTACGGGCCTGGTCGTTCCCTTCGTTGCCAGCACGGGTGGACTTCCGCTGCGCGTGCAGATCAGTGATGCGCAGACGTTGTGGTGCTACACGCTCACCGGCGCCAGCCCCGCCGTCATTCCATGGGCGATGTTCAACACGGCGTGCTACGACAACAGCGGTTCGTACTACATGAAGCAGCCGATCTCCTCGATCCAGCTGGCGGTAGCGGGCGGCGCGGCCGCGACGCCGAACGTTAGCTTTTCGTTCGCAGACCTCAGCGAGTACTGAATGATGGCGGGCGCCGCTAGCGGCGTTCGCAGTTGTCGGTGTCGTCGAGGTCGTCGGGCCCGAGCTTGTGCAGCGTGATCTGCTTCTGGGCGTCGCGGTCGGTGTCGACGGCGATCTCCTGACCGCGGAAGCCGCGCTTGCGGATCAGCAGCCGCGTCGGGCGCGAGCTCTTGTCGGTGTTCCACTCGAGCTTCGTCTTGCCGAGCAGGCGGTGGTCCTTGGCCAGGCAGATGTCGGCGCCGGACGGCTCTGACGTGATCACAACCTTCACCTTGTGGGGCGCCGGCGGCTTCGACGGCGTGGTGTGGATGGCCGGCGCAGGCGCGTGAGCGGGTGCCGGTGCCGGCGCGGCGACGGGAGTGGGCGGCGGTGGCGTGGGCGCCGGTGCAGGCGCGGGCGGCGGCGCCGCGACCGGCGCGGGAGCGGGCGCGTGAATCGGCTCGGGCGCGGGCGCGGCGGCGGCGATCGGGGCGCTCGCCGGCGTCTCGGACGGCGGCTGCATCTTCATCCAGATCCCGATGCCCGCTGCCGCGACGGCCGCGGTACCCACGATCGCCAGCAACGGGCGGCGGCGGCGCGGCGCCGGGATCAACACGCTGTCGTTGACGGCGTCCATCCGCTCGGCCGATGCCGATCCCAGCGTCGTCTGCGGGCGCGGCTTCTCCTCGGTCGCCGGCGGCGCGCTCGCTGCGGCCGCCGTCCGCGCCACCGGCCGCGACGACACCCCCCGATCGGACGCCCGGTCCGGCGCGGCCGCAGCGGGCGCCGCCATGATCGCATCCAGCTCGCTCATCAGATCGCGCATGGTCTGCGGGCGCTCGTCCGGCGACTTGGCGAGCAGGCGCGCGACCAGCGCGTCGGCGGCCGCTGGAAGCTTCGCGTCGAACGACGTCACCCGCGGTGGAATCGTCGACAGGTGCGCGCTGATCAGCTCGCCGAAACCCTCGTACGTGAACGGCGGCCGACCCGCGAGCATCTCGAACAGGATGCAGCCCAGCGAATAGATGTCGGTGCGGTGGTCGACCTCGCCCGCGCCGCGGCACTGCTCCGGCGACATGTACACCGGCGTGCCCATGATGCTGCCGGTGCGCGTCTTGAAATGACCTTCGCGCGAGCTGGTGTGCATCAGCTTCGCGATGCCGAAGTCGAGGATCTTGATCGGCGCCGCCTCCGAGCCGTTGATCAGGAAGACGTTGTCGGGCTTCAGATCGCGGTGAACGATGCGCTGGTTGTGCGCGGCCGACAGCGCGTCGGCGATGTGCCGGGTCAGGAACAGCGCGCGGGTGGGGGCGAGCCGCTTGTGATCGCGCAGGTGGGCGCCCAGGCTCTCGCCCTCCAGAAACTCCATCACGATGTACGCGTTGCCGTTGGGCAGGACGTTGCAGTCGATGACGTCGACGATGCCGGGATGGCGGATCAGCGACGTCGCGCGCGCCTCGTTGAAGAAACGGGCGACGATCTGCTGGTTGGCCGAGAGCTCGGGCAGCAGCACCTTGATCGCCGCCTTGCGGGCGATGTGCTGGTGCTCGCCCAGGAACACCGCCCCCATGCCGCCCTCGCCCAGCTTGGCGACGATCCGATAGCTGCCGATCGACTCGCCGATCATCGGTCCGGCGAATGTATCATTGCTTTTATTGATCAGATTTTCAGCGTGACGGCACATTAACGGGCATGCGCCGGACCCTCGCGTTTGAAGTTGTCGTATTTGTTGCGGTCTTCGCCGTCGGTTGCGCCAGCTCGAGCGGAACGGGCAGCGGCGAGGGCGGCCGAGGCGGCGGAAGCGGCGCGGCAGGTACCACCGGCGTCGGCGGCTCGGCTGGCGGCGGCACGGGCGGCGGGGCGGCGGGCACCGGCGGCGGCGCGGCAGGGACGGGCGGCGGTGTCTCGGGCGGGACAGGCGGCGCGACGGCGGGGACGAGCGGCGGCGGCGCGGGCGGATCAACCGCCGGCGGTGGCGCGGGCGGCACGACGGCCGGGACGAGCGGCGGCGCGGGCCGCGGTGGCAGCGGCGGGACGACCGGCGCCGCGGGGACCGGCGGCCGCGGCGGTACCGTCGGAACGGGCGGCACGACCGGTAGCGGCGGCGCGGGTGGCCGCGGCGGAGCGGGAGGCACGGCGGGAACGGGCGCCGGCGGCGGCGCCGGAACGGGTGGCGCGACGGCGTCGCGCTGCAACGCCGCGACGCCGGCCGCGGGCACGTACTTCGTCGACGCGACCGCGGGCCGCGACACCAACGACGGCGCGACGCCGGCCACGGCGTGGCAGACGCTGACCAAGGTGAACGGGACGACCTACCAGCCCGGCAACGCAATCTGCTTCAAGGCGGGCAGCTCGTGGACGGGCGCGTTTGCGCCGAAGGGCTCGGGGTCGGCGGCCGCGCCGATCGTCGTCGATCAGTTCGGTACCGGCGCCAAGCCGCGCATCGCCGCCGGCGCGAGCGATCTGCAGCCGCTGCTGCTGCAGAGCGTTCAGTACTGGGAGGTGAACAACCTCGAGCTCACCAACACCAAGAGCGCGCCGGGGGATTACCGCGGCATATCCGTGCGCGGGCGCGACACGGGCGTGCTCAATCACATCTACATCCGCAACTGCTTCGTCCACGACGTGACCGGCGTCGTCAACTGGATCGGCGGCGACACCGCCGACGACAATCCGCCCTGGGTGAAATTCCAGACCGGCTGGGACGCGTCGAAGCGCACCGGCGGCATCGTCGTCGAGGTCGAATCGGCCAACGGCACCAAGACCTGGTTCAACGACGTCATCATCGAGAACAACGTCGTCCAGGACGTCTCTTTCGGCGGCATCGTCTTCAAGCAGCTGGACGGCGGCTACGGCTGGGGCGTGCGCGCGTCGAAGACCGACAGCAAGTTCGCGCCGCACACGAACGTCGTCATCCGCGGCAACTACGTCTCGCAGACCAACACGCAGTACGGCTGCAACGCCTTCTACATCACCGGCGTGCAGCACGCGGTCATCGAGCGCAACGTCAGCAAGGACGCCGGCACCAGCGCGATCGAGATCTACAACGCCGACGACGTGCGCATTCAGTACAACGAGACGATGGGGACGAAGCAGAAGGCGGGGGGCGCGGACTCGAACGGCATCGACACCGACCGCGCGACGACCGGCGCGATCGTCCAGTACAACTACGTCCACGACAACGGCGACGGGATCCTGGTCTGCCAGTTCGCCTTCGGCGACTCGATCATCCGCTACAACCTGCTGGTCAACAACACCCGTCACAACATCAACCTGCACTCGGATTCGTCGGCGACGAACCAGACCTACAACAACCTGATCCTCATCGACGGGATCAACAGCGGGAACCTGATCGCGACCTCGGGGACAGCCAGCGAGACGCTGGCCGCCGCGTACACGATCCGGAACAACATCCTGCGCTCGTCGCGCTCGGCGGCGATGGTGGTGACGGGCGGCGGCGTCACCTACAGCAACAACCTGTTCTCGGGCGTGACCGCCGTCGGCAGCGCGCCGCAGTCGGCCGATCCGATGTTCGTGAACGTCGCGATGCGGCCCAGCGGCGGGATGTCAGGCCCGGCCACCCCGACGCAGCTCGCCGGCCTGCAGGTGCGCGCCGGCTCGGCGGCGATCGACAACGGCGTGTCGATCAGCGGCAACGGCGGCGTCGACTTCTGGGGCGGCACGCTCTACGTGCGCACCGCCGACATCGGGCCGTACGAGGCGCCCTAGCGTTCGGTGCCGCGCGGGCGCCCGTCAGGTCCAGTACACCGGGTGCTTCGACTTCACGCCGAAGAATGACGCGGGCAGGAAGCCCCACGGGTGGAGGGAGAACTTCGTCTTCGGTTTGGCGCCGAACACCAGCCAGCCGGTCTTCTCCTGGGGCGGGTAGGGCGGAAGCCGGCCCTTCGCCGCCAGCGCAAGAAACTTCGCCGATCCCCGGACCTGGTAGTGGCGTTCCATCCGGACGGCGAGCTTGCCCAGGCGGGCGAGCGCGTTCTTCGGAAGCTCCGCCTTCAGCGATTTCACGTCCTGTTCGTTGGTCAGCCACCAGCACCACAGCGCCAGCGCGCCGGCGGCCAGCGAGGCGGCCTCGCCGAGGGTGACCTCATTCGAGCGCGGCTTCTCGTACTCGGTTCCGTCCGCCTTCCACTTGCGGCCCCAGTTGAGCAAGCTCAGGTCGGCCAGCCATGTCTCCAGGCTATCGACCAGAACGTCCGCGACCAGCGGCCGCGGTGCCAGTTGCAACAGCGCGCACAGGCGCGGCGCGGTGTCCGGGACGCTCAGGTTGCCGCGCATCGGCTGGTGACTGCCGCTGACGCCGATGCGCGCCAGCATCAGCGCGGCGTCCGGCGGGGAAGCGGCGCGCAAACGTTCGAGAAAGGCGGCGGGATCCTGGCGCGCCGATTCGTAGAGGTCGGCCTTCTTCTTGATCAGCGAGACGCTGTCGCGCGGGACGTAACAGGTCGGACCTTGATCGAAGGTGAGCAGGACCAGCTCGTTGTCGAACTTCCACGACCCGCCCCTGCCCGTCAGCTGGGCGGGAATGCGTGTCGCGGTGTCGACCTGCACGACGGTGGCGCGGAAATTCGGCGAGCAGCACTGCGGGCGCTTGCTGATCACGCGCGCGCCCGGCCCCAGCTCGGTGGGCGCGCGCGGCGGCACGTCCAGTCTCGCGGCGATCTTCGTGCCCGCGGCGTTGCGTGGCCAGTCGACGGCGAACGCGCGCGAGATACCGAGGCGAACGTATTCGGCGACCGACTTTGCGACCGTGACCCGCGGCGGGCGATCGACGCGCGGCGAGTAGACCAGCTTGGCGCTCTTCGGCGGCGCGTTGCGCGTCTTGATGAAGTGCAGGGGCCGCTCGTTCTGGATGTTGTCGAACAGCAGGCTCAGCACGCCCGGTCCGCCGAAGTCGTTGAGGTAGATGCCGGACCCGCGGCCGTCCTGAACGATCTCCTCACGCTCGCCGAACTGCGTGAGCTCGACAAGCGGATCGATCTCGAAGCCGTCGATCGGCGTGTCGTCGGGGATCAGCGTGAAGCGGAAGGTGGCGCCGTTCATCTCCGCGAAGAAATCCAGCAGATCGTCGGGGAGCTGACCCCGCTTGGCGCGCACCAGCGCCGCCGGCGCGGGCGCGCCGATCTTCTTCTCGCGCACGCGCACGTCCTTGCGCGCCGACATCCCGTCGATGAACGCGCGCAGCATGCGCGCCGGCGTCTTCTCGGCCAGCGCGCGCGTGATGATTCCGGCCGTGGTCTTGTCCTTCATCCGTCCCTTTCTCGGGTCAGTCGCAGCAGCAACGCGTTCTCTTCGTGAGCGCTGACCTCCACCGCGTACCGGCCGGCCTCCACCTCGATCAGCAGGCGATCGTCGTTCGGCTCCGGTTCGGCGCCGTGCAAGCACGGATTCATCAGCCAGATCCGCCCCGAAGGAACGTCGATGACGCCGACGCGACGGAACTCGGCGCGCGCGACCACATCCTGAGCGGGTTCGGCGCTCGTGTTGGCCGTGAACACGCCGGCGGCGGGCCACCACCCGAACGAGTCGGCTCCATCGGAGATCGAGGCGAACGCCCGACCGTTCAGCTCGTTGATCAGAACCGCGGTGGTAGCCTCCTGGTGCCACGCACAGAGGCGATCGTAGTCGGTGACAGGGTTGCGGAAGTCGAACAAGTCGTGGATTCGCCAGCCGACGCCGTCGTCGGTCTGCAGGTCCACGTTGTCATCGTCCGCGTCCGCGCGCACGAAGAAGCCGGTCCACGCGCGGGCAACCTCCGCGTCGATGATCAGCACGCCCGCACCGGAGGTGTTGATGAACGGCATCGGCGCGCCATCCTAGACGAAGCGGACGATCAGCCAAACCGCGCCCGCGGCGGCGGCCCACACGCCCAGCCCGACCAGCATGCAGGCGGTGTCCTTGGGCTCACGATCGCGGCGCCCGAAGGCGCTGAGGACCACGTAACCGGTCGTGCCGATCAAAACCTCGCAAAGGGCGGCGAGCATGGTCGATCTGACGGCGGGCGAACCGCCCGGTCGCGCCGCCGGACCGTCGTCAGGGGCCGATCGCCTGCAACGTGTTGTTGATCGTGACGTATAGCGTCCGGTCCGGGCCGATGGCCAGCGTGGAGCCAGCCGCGCTCATCGCGCGCGTCAGCTTCGCGGCCCACAGGATCTGGTCCGTTCGATCGATGGCGAACACTGTCACCTGCGTCTGCGGCTGGAAGCTGTTCGAGTCGGTCGCGTTCGCGATGACGTACAGCACCTCGTTGCCGTCGAGGATCGGCGCCGTCAGGCGCTGGCCGGTCTGAGCGGGGACGGGCGGGGTGACCGACGACCGCTGCGTGCCGGTCAACGCGTCCAGCCGGTAGATCGTGGGGCCGGCCGTCAAGATCAGATCGTTACCGGCGGACAGCGCTGCGGCGAAGGTCGCGGACGCACCCAGCGACCACGACCACGCGTCGGTGCCGTCCGCGCGGATCGCGCGCACGCTGCCGTCGAGCATCACGTACGTGGCAGCGGGGCCGGCGACCAGGTTCCCGCTCGAACCGACGGATCGTTTCCACTTCACGCGACCGTCGGGCGCGATGGCCCAAAGGTCGGGACAGAGCGCGTAGATCGTTCCGTCTGGTCCCACGGCGGGCGCCGCGAATCCGCCCCCGGTGCGAACCTTCCACAGCGGCGACCCATCCGGCCCGAGCGCGATCAGATCGGGGCGCGCCATCACGTAGACCGCACCCGAAGGGCCGATCGCGGGTACCGAGAGCGGCGTCGATTCGAACGACCACTGCGGCAGACCGTCGAAGCCCAGCAGGCGGAGCACGTTCGCCGCACCGTACGTCGTCGCGTAAAGTCCGTTCTGGCTAAGCACGAGATCCAGCGCGGGCACGGTGGCCAGCGGGGTGGCGACGCCGTCGGGACTGATCGACTGGATCTTCTGGGTGTCGGTCGCGTAGATCGTCCCGTCGGCGGCGACCACGAACGCGGAGACGCCCGGCACCGCCGCCGCCCATTTCGTCGTCGCCGTCGGGGGTCCGAGCAGCGCCGTCGCGCGCGTGCGCTGCGCGTCGTGCGCGCCCGCGGGCCACGCCCCCACCGGCGCGCAGTAACTGGTCATGGAGGTGCACTGCCCGAGCCGGCAATAGTCGCCCTCGCTGCAGGCGATGCCGTCGTCGCACTTGACCCCTTCGAAGAAGTTCGCGAAGTCGCACGTGCCGTCGGGACGGCACGTCGCGGCCATGCATCTCGGCGATCCCACGCACTTCGGCGCGTGGACGCAGCCCGCCTCGGGGTCGCAGCGGTCGACGGTGCACGGATCGTGATCGTCGCAGTCGACCGGTCTCCCCTCGCAGCGCCCGCCGCCGCCGATGGCGTGAATGGTGCCGCCGATCGAGGCGTACAGGGTGCCGTCGCTGCCGATCGCGTACAGGCCCGGCACCCACAGGTTCGAGCTCGGGACCGCCGGGTCGGAGGTGCGCAGCTCCCACTTCAAGACGCCGTCGGCGGCGACGGCGTCGATGGCCCCGGCCGAACCGCTGTACACGGTTCCCTGGGCGTCGACGATCGACCAGGCGCTGCCCGTCTTGGCGTGCCACACGACGGATCCGTCGCGATCCATGCGCACCAGGCCCGTGCCGTCGCCCGCGTAGGGTGCGTCGTCGCTGCCGAGCGCGAAGCCGGAGATCGTCCCGGTCTTCTGCCAGAGAACCTTACCGGCGGCGTCGAGGGCGCCGAACTGTCGGATGGCGGAGTTGGCGTTGGAGTACAGCAAGGTCCTGTCGCTGCGCACCACCAGGTCCGAGAACGCCGGCGTCACCGCCGCGGTCCATAGAGGCGCGCCGTCGCGGCTCAGCGCGGACAGGTAGCCGTAATTCTCGAGCACGTAGATCGTGCCGTCGGCGGCGAGGCCGGTCGGAGCGGCGCCCTGGATCGTGTGGGTATCGTGCTGCCACACGCGGCGGCCGTCGCTCTCGAACGCGTACACGACGCTCGCGTCGCTGACGTAAACGCGTCCGTCGGCGGCGACCACGGGCGCCGAGAAGACGCTCAGGTCGCCGGACGGACCGGACTTGCCGGTCGTGAACTGCCACAGCACCGACCCGTCGCGGTCCAGCGCGTAGAACGCGCCCTGACGGTAGGCGACGTAGACGTTGCCTTCGGGGCCAACCGCGATTGACGGCGACATGGGCCGCACACCGGAAGGCGGCGGGGGCGCGGGCGGCGCGAACGACCAGAGCTGCGCGCCGGTCGCCGGATCGACCGCCACGACCGGATAGGTGTCGCCCCAGCCGACCGCGTACAGCGTTCCGTCGGTGCCGATCACCAGACCCGCTCCCGCTCCGTCCAGCGCCAGCCGGTCGATCGGCGCCTGCGGTCCCACGTAGGGGCTGCGCCGCGTGTTGGCCGTATCGTGGTTGGCCATCGGCCAGGCCGACCAGGTGGTCGCGTTCGCGGCGCGCGCATCGACGACGGCCACGTCGCTCGTTCTCCCGTCGCCGGGGCGGATGTCGGTCGTGCCGCCGTCGGTGGAGATCACGCCTGTCCCGCCGTCGCCCGTCAGCGTGCCGCGGCGGCAAGCGAACAGCAGCACGCACGCCCAGAGCAGGGATCTCGCCCGCATCGCGTTCCCTCGAGCGTAGGCGGCTCCGCCTGTAACGAGAATCCATATTTTCCGGGCAGCGCTATATCATCGCGGTTCACAATGCCGATGAGCGACGGCGATTCCGCGAAGATCGGACGACAGACGGCGATCGCGGCCTTCATCGTGGGCGTCGTGGTGGCGCTGGTCGGGGCGGCGATGTGGAAGAACCGGCCGCGCCTGGAGCGGATCGAGGTGTCGCAGCAGACGACGTACATCATCACGCCCACGCGCGCCGACGGCTGGGTCGACTATCCCGAGGCGGTGGACTGGATGCGGCGCGCGAGCCTGGACGCGGGCGGCGCGAACGCCACGGTGTCCTTGCTGCGCGCGCTGGGGCGTGACGCGCTGCCGGCGGGCAGCGATCGCGGCGCGTTGCTGGAGCGGCTGAAGATCACCGACGCCGGCGCCGACGCGTCGGTGTTGAAGCCGCTGGCGACGTTCACGGGACCGGACGCGCCGTCCACGACCGAGCCACCGCCCGCGACGATGCAGTGGCTGTGGGCGCGCTGTGGCGGCGCCGCCGACGCGAAGCTTCCGCTCGCGCGCATCCGGGGCTGGCTGGCGCAGGCCGAGGGCGCGCTCGCGAACCTTCGCGAGGCGGCGCACGGGGCCGCCCTCTACGTGCCCGTCTCGCGCGGTCGCCATGTCGACGGCATCGCCCGCGTCAACGGGCCGCTGCTCGCCGACGCCGCGCACGCGCTGGGCTGCGCCGCCGCCGTGAAGCTGCTGCAGGGCGACGCGCCCGCCAGCTGGGCCGACGTCGACGCGCTCTGGCGGCTCGGGCAGTTGCTGGCGCGCGCGGCCAGCGTCAGCGAGTACGGAATCGCGCTGGAGATCTGGCAGACGGCGAAGACGGCGACCGTCGATCTGGTCGCCAGCCCGGCGGCCAGCCCCGTGTTGCTGTCGGCGATGGCGGCCGGCCTGAGCGCCAAGCTCGGGTTTTCGCCCGCGACCGAGACATGGATGTTTCAGCGGCTGGCGGTGCTGGAAGCGAACGGGACGCCGCTGGTGCCGCTGCCGCGATCGGGCGCGCAGTCCGGCGGGCCGTACGCGCGCGCCGGAACGGCGGCGAAGCTGGAGGCGATCAATCAAGCGTTCGACGACGTCGATGTCGCCTTGCAGGTCGCGGATCCGAAGCAGCGGATCGCGCGCGTCGATCAGCTCGCGCAGGCAGTGGCGGCACCGGGCGGGATCTCGGGCGCGGTGGTGCTGGGCGTCGAGATCCAGGCCGTCTCATGCCATCGGGTCGCGACGTTGGCGGTCGCCCTGGCGCGGCGGCAGCGCGACGGCGGCAAGCTTCCGGCCTCGCTGGCGGAGCTGGGCGGCGATCTCCCCAAGGATCCGGGCAGCGGCGGATCGTTCGTGTACAAGCCCGACGGGCGGCAGTTTCTCGTCTACGGTGTCGGCGGCAACGGGCGCGACGACGGCGGCGATGCGATCCGGGACGTGGTTGCGACGGCGCACGAACCGCCGCTGCTGGCCGCCCCCTCTCCCTGACGCGGACCCCTTTCCCTAACGCGGGCCCCTCTCCCTAACCCTCTCCCCGCTTCGCGGGGCGAGGGGACCTGATCTGATCTCCCAGGACGCTGTGCAGATCGTGGCGCACCGCGCGTGCGCGTGGCGGGCGTGTTTCGCGCGTCTTGACCGTGCCGGCGTGCGCGGCGGCGCGTTCGGCGGTTGGCGCGGATCCTGCTCGAGGGCTCGGGCGCGCGGTACCGATCAACCACGATTCGAGGAGATCCGTCATGTCCATTTCCAAACATCTCGCACTCATGTTCGCGTTCGCGGCCGCGTCGCTGTTCCACGCCGGCTGCGCCGAACCAGACTCCGGCACCGAGGCCGACGAGGCGATCCAGCAGGTCTACGAGGGCAAGCTGACGATGGCGCAGGCGCAGAACAGTTGCCGCTGCCGCCTCGAGGTCGTTCCCGTCGGCGGCACCGTCTTCCACTTCGGGCTCGACCTCTCGCAATTGCCGCCGGTCCCATTCGACTTCCAGTCCACCGTCGCCGGCGCGCGCGTGTCGATCGCCGAGCTTCCCATCACCCGCCGCCTCAACATCCGTTCCGGCGCGGACGGACGCTGGAGCTTCAAGGCGATCAAGGTCCAGGGCGTGCCGCTCCGATTCTCGCTGGTGTACGAGCTGGCGGGCTACCCGACCACGAAGTCTCAGGTCGTCGACGTGCCCGACGGCGGCGTCACCGACCTGGCGGTCCAGTTTCCGACCGCGGCCTACTACGCCGCCGCCAAGGGGCAGATCGAACAGCAGATCGGCGGGCTCATCGGGGCGCCGTACAGCCTGCGCAACGTGCTGGTCACGACGGTTGGAAAGTCGTGGGCGTCGATGTATTCGACCCAGCTTCCCCACGGCGATCCGGGCGTGCAGGTCGCGATCAGCCCCGCGGCCCCGTTCCCGGTCTCGCTCGGTCCGGTCTACTTCAACGAGGCGGTCGCGCCGGATCCGACGCTGACCAGCACATCGGTCGACGGCGGCGTCCTGTTCGGCAACCTGGCGAGCGGGAGCTATTCGGTCACGGCCAGCAAGGCGCCGTTCTCGTATTCGGCGCTGACGTTCGTGGTCGAGGACGCCGTCGAGCTCTACGTGGCGTCGCCCCCGCACGCGACGCAGGGCACTAACGACTCGCCGCCCGGCCAGCCGTAGGGATTTGCCCTTGCGGGACGGGGGCGGGCGCCTACCTTTGGCGTTGGGGGTGCATCATGGTTGAGCCCCGAGCGTGGAAGGACGGCGACCCGACCGTCCCGGAAGCGGCGACGGAAGAACCGCACATCCTCTCCGGTGAAGAGGAAGACGAGCGCGGCGCGCGCCGCGAGGAACAGCAGGAGCACGCGCCCCGGCCGCTGTGGCCGATGGCGGACGATCCGATGCGGCAAGCGGGGGAGTCCTCGCCCGCCCCGGCGCAGCGGCACCATGCGCAGCGGTGACGACGACCGATTCGACTTCCGGTTCATTTCGGAACCCTCGAAGGGTTCCGACCTCCCGCGATGAGCTGCGCGCGGCAAAGCCGCGCTTCGCTCGACGCGATGTTAGTCTGAGCGGCGTGATACCCGAGGCTGCCGCCACCCGCGCGATCTGCGCGCGCTGCAGGCGCCCGGAATCGGTCTGCTACTGCGCGCACCTGGTGTCGTTGCCGACGCGGACGCGCGTGCTTCTGCTGCAGCACCCGCGCGAGCGCGACGTCCCGATCGGGACCGCGCGGCTGGCGCACCTGTGCCTGCCCGGTTCCCAGCTGCGCGTGGGCGTCGACTTCGACGACGACGCGCAGGTCCGCGCCGCGCTGGACGGCGCCGGTCCGACCTATCTGCTGTTTCCCGGGCCGGATGCGATCGACGTCGCGCGGGCGCGCATCGCCGGCCCGATCACGCTGGTGGTCGTCGACGGAACCTGGTGGCAGGCGCGCAAGCTGCTCAAGCGCAACGCGACGCTGGCGGCGCTGCCCCAGCTGCGGTTCACGCCGCGCGTGCCCAGCAACTACCGCATCCGGCGCGAGCCGGCCGACCACTGCGTCGCGACGGTGGAAGCGCTCGCCGAGGTGCTGGGCGCGCTGGAGGGCGATCCGGAACGTTTCGCGGCGCTGCGACGCCCGTTCGACGCGATGATCGACACGCAGCTTCACTACGCGCGCACGGTGCGCGGCGCGCGGTCGCGCCACGCGGCCCACCGGGCACGCCACCCGCGGCGGCCGCGCACGCCGGCGCTGCTGCGCGAACGGCCGCACGACGTGGTCTGCCTGCACGGCGAGGCGAACGCCTGGCCGGCGCGCGGATCGGCCGGCCATCCCGCCGAGATCGTCCACTGGGTCGCGCGGCGCGCGCGCACGGGCGAGACGTTCGAGGCGATCATCGCGCCGCGCCGGCCGCTGGCGCCGGCGATCCCCGGCCACATCCGCATCCCGCGCGAGCGGCTGGCGGGCGGCGAGAGCTGGGATTCATTCCGATCGCGCTGGGCGGCGTGGACGCGCGCCGACGACGTCATCTGCGCGTGGGGGCGGTACCCGCTCGATCTGCTGGAGGCCGAGGGCGTCGCGCTGCCGGCGGCGCGCATCGACGTGCGCCCGGCGGCGGGCCTGTTCCTGGGCAAGCGGACCGGCTCGGTCGAGGACTGCACGGCGCGGCTGGGCGTCGAGGTGCCCGATCCGTTCGCGCTCGGCCGCGCTGGCGCGCGCCTCGCTGCGCTGTCCGCGATCGTCGACCGGATGATCGCCGCCGCGTGACGCCCACGCGCGCGCGGCGTCAGGAACGCCCGAACCCGAACTCGAGCGCGGTGAGCAGAATCGTGCCGCCGCCGCTCGGATCTTGCTGCGGATACGCGCCGCGCACGCCGACGCCCATCGTCCACGTCGGTCGGTCGACGATCAGCAAGCGCGCCGCGAGCGACACCATCCATCCAGTTCCGCCGAGCGTGCAGGTGCCGTCGCACTGGACCGAGTAGGCCATCGAGAGCACGGCGAAGCCCAGGCCCAGTCCGATCTCCAGGCGCCGATCTGTTCCCGGCACGATCAGGCCGCCCTCGGCTTGCATGTGAAAGAAGATCGTCTGCGTGCCCGTCATCGACGCGAACAGGCCGATCTGGAACGGGTTCACGTAGGCGTACTGCCAGCGGTGGCGCCCGAAGCGAACGCTCGTGCCGACACCGGGCTGAAATGTCGACACGGATCCCTGTCGGCCGAAAGGCGGCGTGTCCGGAAACGCGAACGCGACAGGCGTCAGCTCGAAGCCGACCCACTCCTGCGTCAGCGTCGGGGGTTCCGGCCTGTCGCCTTCGTCGTCCGCGCGGGCCGTGCCCGCCAGCGTCGCCAGGGCCAACGCGGCGATCAGCGCGCAGGCAGTCCAAAGGCGCGATGGCATGAGCACGATCTCTATCTCCATCTCTATCAAACAGAGGCGCTTCGGACGCTGGTATCGTCGCCATCCATGGCCCGACCCGATCAGAACATTCGCCAAATCGGCGCCATCGCCTCCGACCTGAAGTCGTTGGTGGACGCGCCCATGCAGGGTTTCGAGGGCGCGCCCGATGCGTGGCTGGAGGTGGACGCGGCGTTCGCGCCGGCGCTGCACGGGATCGAGGTCGGCGACGAGCTGATCGTGATCACCTGGTTTCATCGCGCCGATCGCGGCGTCTTGCAGACGCACCCGCGATCCGACCCGCGCAACCCGCTGACCGGCGTGTTCGCGACGCGCTCGCCGGATCGGCCCAACCCGCTGGGGCTTCACCCGGTCACCGTGCGCGCGATCGACGGCAACCGCCTGCGCATCGGTCCGATCGAGGCGATCGACGGAACGCCCGTCGTCGACATCAAGCCGGT
>Ga0207691_10001008_pt1 | contig 27916 bp, 25 predicted proteins | sample KBSM13metaG_FD_184327 | JGI IMG/M metagenome (GOLD analysis project Ga0207691, IMG submission 184327) | Miscanthus rhizosphere microbial communities from Kellogg Biological Station, Michigan, USA - KBS M1-3 metaG (SPAdes) (version 2) | ecosystem: Host-associated > Plants > Roots > Rhizosphere >...
GGCGGAGCACTTTATCAAGGGTGGCGTCAATCGCGTCATTCTTGCGACCGACGGCGATTTCAATGTCGGGACGACGAGCGAAGGCGATCTCGTCCGGCTCATCCAAGACAAGGCGAAGGCCGGTGTTTTCCTGAGCGTTCTCGGGGTGGGGGATGACAACTTGAATGACTCTACCATGCAGAAGCTGGCCGATAAGGGCAACGGGAACTACGCCTATCTCGATTCAGTGGAGGAAGCGAAGAAGGTACTCGTTAGGCAAATCAACGGCACGCTCGTGACGATCGCGAAGGACGTGAAAATCCAGGTCGAATTCAATCCAGCGCGCGTCGCCTCTTATCGGCTGGTTGGCTACGAGAAGCGGATTTTGCGGAAAGAGGATTTCAACAACGACAAAATCGATGCCGGCGAGATCGGGGCCGGTCACACCGTGACGGCGCTATACGAGGTCGTTCCAGTAGGCAGTGAAGCGAATCCGGCCACGAGCGTGCCGCCAGTCGATCCGCTGAAGTACCAGCCTAATCCGGCCGCGGTGGCGACCTCGGTAGGCAAGAGCGCGTCGCCAGAATTGCTTACAGTGAAGTTGCGCTACAAGGAGCCGGACGGCGACACGAGCAAGCTGTTGGAACGACCGTTTGTCGACCGCGGTACGGCCTTCGCGAGCGCGTCACCGGACCTGAAGTTCGCCGCCGCCGTGGCCGAGTTCGGGATGATCCTGCGCGACTCGGAATTCAAAGGGAACGGCACGCTCGGCGCGGTCACGGAATGGGCTCGGGAAGGCAAAGGCGCGGATGAGAATGGATATCGCGTCGGTTTTCTGGAACTCCTGCGCAAAGCGCAGGCGCTGAAGAAAGGCTAAGCACTTAGCGCGATCACCCGCTGGAAGAACCAGAACCCCCCTGCGGTTATAACGCACAGCGCTCCTGTCGCAATCACGCGCTGGGCTAAAGCTGGGCTGCGTTGACGAAGGAGCGCAAGCAGCGGCGCCACCAGCATCACAATGCAAGCTTGCCCAATCTCGACTCCGCCATTGAAAGCAAAGAGCGACCAGCCAAGCGCGTGCCGCGGAAGCATCATCTCCTGCAAGGCGCTGGCGAAGCCGAATCCGTGAACCAAACCAAAGCAAAACGCGATGGGGAGTCGCGGATCGCGTGAAGTATTCACGAACAACGCGGTGACTCCCACGAAGACAATGCTGAGCGCGATTGTGGGTTCAACCAGGGAAGCTGGCGGAGTTACCACGCCAAATGTAGCCAGGGCGAGCGTAATGCTGTGAGCCGCAGTGAAGGCCGTTACGACTTTTAGGAGTTGTTTGACAGTCCCGCCGAGGAGCAAAAGACCGATCACAAACAGGATGTGATCGGGTCCGATAAATATGTGATGCACGCCTTCGTAAAGAAATTGCCTGACGACTAAGCCAATCTTCTGACGTGCGCCGGGAAGATAGTCGGTTGACGATCTTGTTCCTTCGAAGATCTCTTGCTGCTCAAGGCGCGCACCGTCGTAGAAGTTGGCGAAGGTCCGGTGTCGTTGGTCGTAGGGGAAAAGCTGGCATTGTAGATGAACCTTCTGCGGAGCGCTCTCAAAGGCAAAGTGGAAGCTCATGCGCAAATCTCTTTTCTCCGGCAATGGCTCGATTTTTCGCAGTTCACCGTCGAGCTTCTTTCCTTCGGCCGTGATCGTTAGGCGTGAGAGGATCGTGGAAGAGAGAGCATTTTTGTTAAATTCAAGAACGGCCGGTTGCAAAAGCATCTCGGGCTCGATCGAGGCCAAGTCGTGAGCGAGATCGGTAGTCGAGCAAGTCAGGACGACGTCGAAACCCCGAACTCCTGCATGGAGATCAAGAAAACTGGTCGGTGTATCGTGGGCATTGGCAAACGGAACGGCGAGCAGGCCGCCTATCGTAACGAGCAGTATGTTCAGCCAGCGTTTCATTTTCTCGCAGCTAACAGTGTTATCGAGACAGGGCGCGCGCTTTTCCAAAGACTCCGGCGGAGGACGTAGCGAGTTCTGGACTATGGGCAAGGTCATATAAAGTCTTGCGCGCCAGGGGTGCATCGAGCGGGCTGAACTCTGGATTGAAGCTTAAGGCGATGGAGAGATAGCGCCGCGCGCCGGTAAAATCGCTTCGTTTGGCAGCGATCATCCCGGCGTGAAAGTATGCGGATGGATCCAGAGTCCCATGGCTAAGTGCGCGCTTTATTGCGTCCGCGGCTTTGTCGAGGTCGCCGTTCTTGAAATAAACCCAGGCCAATGTGTCGGCCTGGAGGACGTTGCGGGTGAGCTTGGATTGCTCGGCCATGCGCAACGCTTCGATCAGGTTGCGCCCGTGATCGGCATAGAAACGCGCTATCTGCATGTGATCGTGAAACCCCGTGGATAGATTGGCACTATGGAGAGCTTCGACCTGACGGTAACAATCCTCCGCTTTCGCCTTATCGCCTTGCAACGCGTATAAGTCACCGATAGCAGAAAGCGCTTCGATATTTGGCGTAACTGCGGTCGCCATTCGGTAATACTCTAGAGCAGCGACATAGTCATGGCGCGCAGTCAAGATACGGCCAGCAGCCAGAAGCACATGGATGTTGCTGGTGGTCGGACTTAGCGCCGGTTCGAGCGTCTGCCAGGCAGGAAGCAAGGCGCCGTCATCGAATAGCATCATTGCGAGCTTGGCCCGGCACCATGCCGTATTCTCGGCGAACGGAGCGCCGGCTCGAATCGCGCGCTGCATTAACTCGATTGCTCTGGCCCGGTGTCCCGTAACCCAAAGGAGATAACCGCTCCGACTATAAGAAGACAGGTCCGGACGCAGGCTTATCATTTTCTGATAGTTGTGGAGCGCTTGGTCGTAATCGCCCAACTCCAATTCGGCATCGCCGAGGATGCCGTAAGCGGTCGGATCATCACGGTCGACCTCGAGAGCCTTGTTGGCCCAAGCGACGCTTTGAGGGAAGAGATGCCGGCCACCATAGACCCAGGCGAGACCTGTCAGAGCGCCGAGATTATGCGAGTCGACGCGGAGGGCGTGGCTGTAGGCCAGCTCAGCCTGCCCGTAGTAAGCCTGGTTATTCGTCTCGCGCAGACATTGCGCGACGGCATCGCCGAGGTTCGTCCAACTGTTAGAGTCGTTAGGCGATTTGCCAGCTCGTGTGAGAGCTTTGACCAGGGCACTGTGCGTCGGCGAATCGCCGGGAGGCATTTGAATGGAAGCGAGAATTTGCTCCGGCGTTTCAGCTTTGGTGTTGGGAGCCGGGACCGCGACCTTTTGATGGTAATGCTTGTTCAGCAGCACAGCAAAAAAAGCCAGGCTCAAACAAAGGACGATTGCGCCGGCACGAAGCCGTATGGGTTGAAGGTCGTTTCGCATATCCGATGTATCGAACCGGGGCGTCCGCCTAAGCGAACGCCCCGATCGGTCTCTGTTTATCTCTAACGGCGGGATTGGATCGATGAACCCATTACGTTTGGCCCCGAGTCCTTCGTATTGCGTGTACCAGAGTTAGGGGTACCGGCATACGGAAACGTCTGATTATAGAGCTGATCGTTCGCGGCTGCATTGTCGCCGACGAGCGTGATCGTGGTGAAGCTTGGGCCGCTGGCTATCGCGGTCAGCGCGATATCGACGACGTCATCGCCAAAACGGCGACCATTCGGCCAGCCGGAAGGAATCTGATTTCCATTTTCATCCGCGACCGTATCTCCGCCGATAAAACTGAGCCGACTGAAGCCCGCTTCACCAGAGACTCGCACTGGGCCCGTGGTGGTATTCACCCGAATGACGTCAGGAACATAGATAGCTTGTAAGTCTACGCGATCTGTGGTTTGAAACGTGGTCCCGAAGACTGCATTGATCAGCACCGCAATCTCGGGATTAAGTGCATAAGTGGCGAATTGCGCATCAGCGGTTGGATAGGTGCGATTGTATTTATCCTTGTCTTTGAGAGCGACCAATCCTTCGTTGAAGAGCGGATTGGCTTCGCGATTGACCTGAACAAAAGGTCCCATTGACTGATCCGCCGCGCCTGCCGTGCGCAGCGTCTGACTCGGCCGGCTCACTGATGCATAGACACCCACGCCTCGACCCGGCGGCTGGAGCGCACCCTGATAGTCGAAAATCGGCAGACTGCTAACCGGCAGCTCGAGTCCAAAATGCAGAACGTTAAAGCCTTTGAAGCCATCTACCCCGTTCCCATCCTGTCCGAGGCCATCATTGGGATCGCCGTCGTTATCGATGATGCGGCCTTCGAGCAGGTCAAAGATGCCGGGAATATCTGAGTAAAATCCATCTTCCCTTGGACCAGCCCAGGCGGTTACGCCATTGGGTAAATCATAGACAGTTTGCTTTGTATATGGATCGAGGGTTTCTCGCGAAGTGGCGCCCGAGATAGCGCGGCCATCGGGGCCATTGTAGAGAGGCGTGGTATTCATGCCGACGTTTGGCGGAGCGGCGAGCAACGGCGTCGGCCCGTTTATTCGCCTCGAGTCACCGCCGGCTGTCTTAATGATGTTATAAGTCTGAACAAAGTTCTGGTGTGCGTCGCCGACCGTGAGAATTGCTCCTACATCGGGCCCTCCGTTAATGTCCGCGCCTCGTCCGTAGTGCAGGATCGTAGCAAGATTTTTGTAAGCTCCTTTTTTCACATCGACTGCCGAAAACCGGAAATCGTAGCGCTGCACTTCTTCGCCGGTTACCGGGTTAGCGATGTGAATGCTATATTGCGCGTCCGGGGAAAAGGCGTCGTAGGTGACCCCGTCTCCTGGCTCGGAGAAAGGTCGCACACTTACTTCTGTGACCAGATACTTCTCGCCGTCGGGGTGTTGCCGAATGAAGGCGTAGACATCCGTGAGGTTCGCCTGTGGATCCAACTTGATCAGCGGTGCATCGCTATGACTGGAAGCGCGAGCGTGCGGAAGCAAGGTGAGTGAGACCAGCGTGGCGCCGATTATTAGCGCGAGTTGAGTTAGATGCCGGGAGAGTGCGTATTTAGGTTTTTTTGAAGTTTTCATTAGGTTGAGGTTGCTTGGTCGAGCACTCCGCTGATGAGCTTCGTTCGGATGCATCTTTCGAAAGTTTTCTTAAGTTTGGCGCCGCGACTGATGAATTTTTGCATCCGAATCGAAGGGATTGGCGGATAACATCGGCGAATAACTTGTCAGGGCCGATCGATTCAGTTATGACCGCCGCTGGAGGAATGCTGACGCCGCAGCAACAAAATGACCGAGAAATGCTCGCGCTGATCGTAAAGGGCGATCAACGCGCGTTTAGCCAGCTCTACGATCGGCTGAATGGGCCGCTTTACTCGCTCGCTATACGAATGCTGGGCGATGCCAGTGAAGCCCAGGACGCCTTGCAGGAAGTGTTCCTCCAAATCTGGCGACGGGCACCATCCTACGATCCCGAGCAAAGCAGCGTCTTCAGCTGGGCGGTGCTGATGACTCGCAGCCGGGTGATTGATCGGCTGCGCGGGCGCGATCGGCGTTCGCGTGTGATTGTTGCTTCCACGGATGACGAGCAAACTGACATGGCAAACACGACTGCATCTCAGGAGGAAAGCGCAGCGGATACCGCAGGTAGAAACGAAGAAGCCATGCGTGCACGATCAAGCCTAAACCAGCTTCCGGCCGAACAACGCCAGGCCATCGAACTCGCATTTTTCAATGATCTCACGCATCAGGAGATCGCCGCGCAGCTGGGCCAGCCGCTGGGGACAATCAAGGCCCGGATTCGCCGCGGTCTTCTCAAACTGAAGGAGCAAACTGTTCTATGATCCCAGATGATCTTCAGGACCAGGCTGCTCTTTATGCGCTCGATGCGCTCGAAGCCGATGAGAGCGCTCGATTCGAGGAAACAATGCGCGAGAATGCTGAGCTGCGCGCCATGGTTCGCGAGATGCGCGATGCATCGGCTGGGCTCGCCTGGTCCATTCCACAATCGCAACCACCCGCGACGTTGAAGCAGCGGATTCTGGCCGACGTTGCGCTGGAAAAACAGGGTAACGCCGCGCCCATTTCTGCCTCGCGCCAGTTGAACTGGATCCCGTGGGCAATCGCCGCCCTTTTCCTCGTCTTTTGTGGAATGCTCGCGCTCGATCGCGCCCGCTTGGAACGCCAGCTCGCGGAGTTGCGACGAATCGATCCTTTGGCGCGGGCTACTCTGGTCACGCTGGCATCTCCCAAGGGCGAGCTCGGCGACGCCAAAGTGATTGTCGCCTGGCAACCGGATCAGCAGAGTGGCGTCATTACCATCCAGAATCTGCCGTTACTAGAAAAAGGGCGCGACTATCAGCTTTGGACGATCGATGCCGATCACAAAGATCCGATTAGCGCCGGCCTGATTCATCTCGACCCGAACGGAACAGCGCGCATCCGTTTCAAGCCGACTCAACGCGCTGATCAAGTGAAGGCGTTTGCGATCAGCATCGAACGCGAAGGTGGGGGGACAAAACCAGAAGGTCCAATTATCCTGATCGGGAACGCGTGAACTCGAGTGTGCCGCCGCCCGCTTCTCTTAGATATTCTCAGTCGATTCAGTGACGGTTGCTGGTTTCACCCGGGTGGCGAGAAAGGCGCCGAAAAGGAGGATGGCGGCGCACCAGATTTGTGCGATCGAGAGGCGCTCGTGAAAAATCCAGGCCGAAAGAACGAGCGCGCCTAGCGGACTGAGCAACTGGAGCGTTTGCGAAAGGGCCACGCCGAGCTCGCGGATGGCGACGTAATAGAGAACGTGGGCGAGAGTGATGCAGAGCACAGCCGAAACGATCAGGATCCAGTTGACGTGAACGCTGGCATGCAACGGGGTGTCGATTTTGCCGAAGATCCAGGTGAGCGGGAAGAGCATGACGGACGTGAGAAAGCTGATCACGCCGAAGCTGCGAATGCTGCCGAGTTGCGCCGACGGTCGTTTAACGAGGACGCAGTAAAGTGCCCAGCAGAAGCTGGCGGTGAAGGCAATGGCAAGGCCGGCTAGCGAAACGTGTCCCGCATTCCAGCGCGGTTGAAACCAAAAGACGCCGACGGCGCCGAACAATCCGAGGAGGGTGCCGACTTGGAACTGCCATTGCCGGATGATCCAGCGCTCTTCCGGGAAAAAAATAAGCGCGAGGAGAGCGGTCATGATGACGGAGGAACGAATGAAGACCGCGTAGACGCCCGGTCCCATGTAATTGAGCGAAACCACCTGAGTGATTTGGTGAATCACGTTAGGCAACGCCGGCAGGAGACAGATGCCGAAGACGTGCCAGTCGAGACGCGGTCCGCGGCGTTGAAATCGATAAAGGGCGAGGGGAAGAACAGCCAGAAACGCGATCGAATAACGATAAAAATTCTGCGCGAAGGGATCGTAGAATCGGTTGAGATAGAATTGGAAAAGCGATGGTGTCGACCAGATGAGAATGGTCGCAAAAACGGCGGCATAACCCTCGGAGAGATTTTTTTTGTGAGAGGATTGCGCTCTGTGGCTGGTCTCAATCGAAGGCATGGATAAGCCGGAGATTCAGCCGCGTAATTTCGTCGGTGACAAACGATTTGTTCTTCAGATACGTTTCAAGAAAGAGAAAGACATGAATATTCCTAAAAATCGAAAAGGAGCGCTGGCGGCTGTCACGATTATTTTTTTGCTTCTATGTCCGGCGGGCTGGGCCAAGCAAAAAGCGAAAACGGACGAAGGGGCGGCGCATCGCGCCGCGGGCGTGCAGGCGGCGGATCAGCGTCAATACGACCAGGCAGTAGCCGAATTTACCAAGGCGATTGAGATTGATCCCAAAGATATCCCCGCCCTCGAAAACCGTGGCTACATGTACCTTGCGCTGCAAAAAGATGCCGAGGCGGCGGCGGATTTCACGAAGGTGATCGAGTTGGCACCCAAGCAAAGCACTGCTTATCTCGGCCGGGGCCAGGCGGAAACGCAGCTCAAGCAATTTGAGCCGGCGCTGGCCGATCTCAGCAAGGCGATCGAGCTGAAGCCCGACGACCTCAACGCCTATCGCTTTCGCGGCTTTGCGAATATCGGGAAAGGCGATTGGACGGCCGCCATCGCTGATTACGACAAGGCGATTGAGAAAAATCCACAGGACGAACAAGCTTACGTCTGGCGCGCCTTCGCCAAGCGGAGCCTGCGCAACTATGACGATGCGTTAGCCGACTACGCCAAGGCGATCGAGATCAATCCCAACGACTCGGACGCGTTCGATAAACGGGGTTACGTCTATTCGTTGATGGACCAGTGGCAGAAGGCAATCGATGATTATCAGGCTGCCCTGGCGATTAAGCCTAACCAACCCGATACCATGGGCCGAATGGCTTTCGCAAAGAAACAGTTGGCCACGCCGCCTCCTCCGCCCCCTCCTACGCCGACACCGACGCCTCCTCCGCCGAAATATGAGGGCCCGTTTACGCCGTGGACGGTGGGAATCGGGATTGGCGTCGTGCTTTTGATCGCGATCGTTCTATTCATTGTGGTGTTGCGACGAAAACCCGACGCGGCAGAGTAAGTTCCGAGAGAAACTTCGAGGCCTGCCTCCTGAAGAAATTGTTTTGACACCGCAAGAGGGGCGGATAGTTTGGCGACGCTTTTTCGGAGAACGAGGCAAGTCCCATGGTCGGCAGGCAGTTTGACCGACTCTGGGACTTTCGCTTCTAACGACGGCGAGCAACCGGTTTGTCCCGCGACCGCGGGGCGAGCTTGTACGATGAACAGCGGCCCATGTAGCTCAGTTGGTAGAGCACATCCTTGGTAAGGATGAGGTCACCGGTTCAATCCCGGTCATGGGCTCCAGAATGAGCTCGTGACCGAAAAATAACCTAACGAAAAGACAGCAGAAAAAGATTAAGTAACCCAAAGGAGAATTCCAGATGGCTAAGGACAAGTTCGAACGCACAAAGCCGCACGTGAACGTCGGCACGATCGGTCACGTTGACCACGGCAAGACGACCCTCACCGCGGCGATGACCACCGTGCTCGCCAAGAAAGGCTTTGCCGAGGCGCGCGCCTACGATTCCATCGACGCCGCTCCCGAAGAAAAAGAGCGCGGCATCACAATTTCGACCGCCCACGTCGAATATCAGAGCGACAAGCGTCACTACGCGCACGTCGATTGCCCGGGCCACGCCGATTATATCAAGAACATGATCACCGGCGCCGCGCAGATGGACGGTGCGATCCTCGTTGTCAGCGCTGCTGACGGCCCGATGCCGCAAACTCGCGAGCACATCCTGCTCGCGCGTCAGGTCGGTGTGCCGTCGATCGTCGTTTTCCTCAACAAGGTGGACATGGTCGACGATCCGGAACTCCTCGACCTCGTCGAGATGGAAGTGCGCGATCTGCTCACCCAGTACGAATTCCCCGGGGATCAGATTCCGATCGTTAAAGGCAGCGCGCTCAAGGCCCTCAACGGTGACGCCGAACAGGAGAAGCAGATCCTCGCGCTGGTCCAGGCGATCGACGACTACATCCCGGTGCCAGAGCGCCCGGTCGATCAACCGTTCCTCATGCCGGTGGAAGACGTGTTCAACATTGAAGGTCGCGGCACTGTTGCGACTGGTCGTGTCGAGCGCGGCATCCTCAAGAAAATGGAGGAAGTTGAAATCGTCGGAATCAAGCCAACGGCCAAGACCACTGCGACCGACATCGAAATGTTCCGCAAGCTCCTCGACGAAGCGCGCGCCGGCGACAACGTGGGTGTCCTGCTCCGTGGCGTGAAGAAGGAAGACGTCGAGCGCGGTCAGGTCATCGCCAAGCCAGGCACGATCAAGCCGCACAAGAAGTTCAAGGCGGAAGTCTACGTCCTGAGCAAGGAGGAAGGCGGCCGTCACACGCCGTTCTTCACCAATTATCGTCCGCAATTTTATTTCCGTACGACTGACGTGACGGGCAGCGTGAAGCTGGCCGAAGGCGTCGAAATGGTCATGCCGGGAGACAACGTTTCCGTCGAAGTGGAGCTCGGCACGCCGATCGCCATGGAGAAAACGATCCGGTTCGCCATTCGCGAAGGCGGCAAAACCGTCGGCGCGGGTCGCGTGAGCGAAATTCTGGACTAAGTTAACGCGAAAGCGGAACCCAAATTAGGTCAGTAGCTCAATTGGTAGAGTAGCGGTCTCCAAAACCGTCGGTTGGGGGTTCGAGTCCCTCCTGACCTGTTGGAGACGATTGGCGCAATGTTAACAAAATCGAAAAATTTTTTCTCCGAAGTCCGGCTGGAGCTGCAAAAAGCCTCCTGGCCGTGGGATCCGAAAGAGAAGGGGATGAAACGTTACAAGGAGCTGACCGATTCAACTCTGGTTGTGATCATCGCCATGCTCTTGCTCGGCGGTTACGTCGCGCTTTTCGATTTCATTCTCGTTAACGTGATCCATTTCTTCACTCGGTTGTAATCATGAGCCACGCTCTTGCCGCCAAAGATCAGTGGTACGTCGTGCACGTCCTCTCCGGACAGGAGAACAAAGTGCGCGACAACATCGAGAAACGCGTCAAGACCGAGGAAATGGGTGACGTCGTTTTCGAGGTGCTCGTTCCGACTGAGCGCGTCTCGGAAATCAAACGCGGGAAAAAAAGCGAGACGACGCGAAAATTTTTTCCCGGCTACCTGATCATCAACATGCATCTGCTCGATGAAGAGAATCAGCTCATCGGCCGGACTTGGTATTTCATTCGGGAAACGCCGGGTGTGATTGGCTTCGCCGGCACGAAGGATCGCCCGATCCCGATGCGTGCCGCGGAAGTCGAGAACATGCTGGCGCAGATGCGCGAGCGTGAAGAGAAGGTCAAGCCGAAGGTAAGTTTCGAAGTCGGCGAGACGGTCAAGGTTGCGGATGGTCCTTTCCAAAACCAGAGCGGTATTGTCGAAGAGATCGATCCGGAACGCGGCAAGCTGCGTGTGTCGGTCACTATTTTCGGACGCGCGACTCCTGTCGAACTCGAGTACTGGCAGGTGGAACGGGGATAGGTTGAATTATGGCTAAAGAAATTGTTGCTCACATCAAATTGCAGATCCCGGCCGGTCAGGCTAACCCCGCGCCGCCCGTCGGCACTGCTCTTGGACCGCGCGGCGTCAACATCATGGCGTTCTGCAAAGAATTTAATGCCGCCACGCAGAAACAGGCGGGCGATATCCTGCCGGTCGTGATCACGGTTTATAAGGACAAATCGTTCACTTTCATCACCAAGAGTCCCCCTGCTGCGGTGCTTTTGAAAAAGGCTGCGAACATCGCCGCCGGCTCGAAGGAGCCGAACAAAACGAAGGTCGGCAAAGTGACCCGCAAACAGATCATGGACATCGTGAAGACGAAGGCCAAGGATCTGAATTCGCGTAATGACGAAGCGGGCTTCAAAATCATCGCCGGCACTGCCCGGCAGATGGGCCTCGAAGTCGTCGATTAAGAATCGGCAATCCAGGGAGTGATTCCCGGGTATCGCGGCAAGGCCCTAGGTTCGGCGGCTTTCGTTTTTGTCGTCGCCCTCCTCGTCTATTTTTGCACGCTGGCGCCAACTGTGACGTTGGTCGACAGCGGCGAGCTGATAGTCGCGGCGCGCTTTCTGGGGGTCGCGCATCCGCCTGGTTTTCCTCTGTATGTTTTGCTGGCGCATCTCGCGTCGCTCTTCCCGATCGGAAATGTTGCGGAGCGAGTTAACTTTGCTTCCGCTTTCTTCGCGGCGCTGGCTTGCGGGACACTCACGCTCGTCGTGGCCGAGGTCATCGCCACTGCATCTTACGTCACCGGGCTTCGGCGCAGGTCGAGAAAAGTAGCGCGCAAGGGCCGAAAGATATCTTCTCAACCGATCGTCGAAGTCGATGGCAATGCCGCTTCGCTCCTAACGATTGCGCCGGCCATTGGCGCCGGATTGTTGTTGGCATTTTCGCGCACGCTTTGGTCGTACGGGACGATTGCTGAGGTTTATACCCTCAACACCTTTCTCATCTTGGCGATCCTGTTTCTGATGCTGCGCTGGCGGCGGCGAATTGTAGAAGATGAAAAATCAACGAGCAGCATCGCCAGCGCTCGCGGTGCGAAGGCCGTTGTCGCTGACTACGATTTCTGGCTTTATGCTGCCGCCATCGTCTTCGGACTCGCCCTCGGGGATCATCACGTCACCGTTGGCTTGGTGTTGCCGGCGTTGGCGGTGCTCGTTTATCAAACGCAAGGGCTGAGCTTTTTTTTAAGCAAACGAATACTTTATGCGGCGCTCGTCTCGGTGGCCGCGTTGGTCGCTGTCTATAGCTATCTCCCGCTGGCGGCCAGCCGCCACCCGATCCTGAATTGGGGCGACCCTCGCTCTTTCGCTGCGATCTGGGCTCACATCACTGGCAAACAGTATCAAGTGTTTCTCACCTTTTCGCCGAGCATCATCGGCGATCAATTCCTTCAGTTCGGCCGCTTGTTGCTACGCGAATTTGGCCGGCCGTGGCTTCCAATTACTCTTGTCGCGGCTCTGGCTGGCTTCGTGAGCGCGTGGAAGCGAGATCGGACGGCGTTCGTTTTTCTGCTGGTCGTTGTCCTTGCGAATCTCGCCTACACACTGAACTACGAGATCGCGGAAGATAAGGACGCGTATTTCCTGCCGGTCTTTCTCGCATTCGCGATTGCCGCCGGAATCGGTCTCAATTTTTTCCTGCGGGCCATGCTTTCGAAACAGTCATCGCCAGCAGGTCGATTCCTTCTTTCCTCCAGCGTCGCGACTCTTCCGGTTTTGGCTTTGGTCGGCAATTGGCCTTTCAACAATCGCAGCGATTACTTCATCGCCCATGATTACGTGGAGAATATTCAGGGAACGATCGAACCCAACGGGCTCCTGTTTACGCTCGATTGGCAGGTGGCATCGCCAATGTTGTACACCCGCGAGGTCGAAAATCGGCGGCCCGACATCAAAGCGATCGACATCTCGCTGCTGCGTCGTTCCTGGTATTTTGATTACCTGCGCCGCGTTTATCCGGACATGATTGCGCGCGCGGGTGACAAAGTGGACGTCTATCTCGCGCAGCTCAAACAATGGGAAAAGGATCCCAAAGCATACGACAAGAGCCAAGCGTTAACCTGGCAGATCAATCAGGCCTTCAACGAATTGTTACGCACTTTGGTCACGGAAGAACTCAAAGTCGGACCGGTCTATGTCACCGAGGAGGTTTTCGTCCCACGGGATTCGGGCGAACGCGAATTGACTCAATGGCTTAATCAAAATTTCCAAGGCATTCCGACCGGGCTCGTCTTTCAATTATTCCGCGACCGCGAGTTTCACGATCCGGGGGAATTGCACCTGCAAATGCGGGGCCTAACGAATGAGACAAAAAGACGGTTCGAGGATGATGACGTGGTGAAGTTGAAAATCATCCCGGCCTACCGATCGATGCTGAAAAACCGCGGCTTGTATCTGGATCATTTCCATCAATCGGAACGCGCGGCTGCGGCGCGGGACCAAGCTGAGCAATTGTTGAAGTAGGACTTCGCGATTCGCGGCGCGACCGTTTCTTGTGCGTCCTACGTGAAAGTTCTAAAATCGCAGCCGAATGGAGCAGCTCAAACAACTCGGCGGAATTTTTCGGTCACTGCTCGAATGGGCACGGCGCCAACCCGCCCAGGCTTTCCTTCTCGCCGGCGCGGTGGCCACGATTGTTTATTTCTTTGGCTTTCTTCGTCTCTATGCGAACCACGCCCAGCCGATTTGGGAGTGGGCCTGGCTCCGCTTTCTTCCCCAGTACAACCAGGAGCACAGCAAAATCATTCCGTTGCTGGTTCTATTTCTCGTCTGGTATCACCGAGCTGAGATTCGCGCTGCGAAAAAAGAAGGAAACAACCTTGGGCTCATCTTCGTTGGCTTTGGGATAGCTTGTTATTTGATTGCGGCGCGCGCCTTTCAACCGCGGGTCGCTCTCTTCGGATTTCCGTTCCTTGTCTACGGAATCGTCCTCTACCTTTGGGGTCGCGAAACCGCCCGCATTCTCGTATTCCCGATCGCGCTTCTCTTTTTCATGATCCCACTCGGGGCGATCGAGCAGATGACCTTTCGTCTCCAGTTCCTGATCATCGGCTTCGTCAAAGTGCTCAGCAATCTTTGCGGGATCGCAATTTACACCGTTGGGACTTCCATCCGTCCGGTGCACGGCGATTGGGGCTTTGAGATCGCAGAAGGCTGCAGCGGTATTCGTTCGCTCATCGCCATGATCATGCTCACGGCGGTTTATGTGCATCTGTGCGAGAAAGTTTTCTGGAAAAAAATAGTCATCCTCCTCGCGTCGGTTCTTTTCGCCATCGTCGGAAATGCAGGTCGCATTTTCACGATCATATTGCTCGGCCAATTGGGATTCGCACGCTTCGCTGGCGGCGTTTATCACGATTGGTCGAGCCAAATAATTTTTTTCCCGATCGCGCTTCTCTGCATGCTCGGATTCAGCCGTCTTCTCAACACTGACTTTAGGAGATGGTTTGGTAAAAGGCGGGTGCTGGAGCCGGAGATCGCTCAACCATGACGACCAAACGTCTCGCTATCCTTTTGCTTGTTCTGGTTGGCGGCTTCGGCGCCATTTTTATTCTCCCGAGAACGACCCTGACGCAGCCGATCGGAATCAAACTCGAACTGCCGCAATTCGTCGGCAAATGGTACGGCGTCGATCAAAAAATCAGCGAACGCGAACTGCAAATGCTTGCGGCTGACACGGAGTTTGCGCGCAAGGTTTACACTGATGCAGCGGGCAACACGATTTATGTCTCGATCGTTTTATCCGGGGCGGATTTGGATAATAGCATTCATCGCCCGGAGCGGTGTTTGCCAGCGCAGGGGTGGACGATTGCTGATTCTCGGAGTCTGCAAGTGCCGCTCGACGGCGGGAACAAGCTGGCAGTCACTCGTTTGCACGATGTGCGCCAGATGCCGCTCCGCACCGGTGAGATGGTCTCTATCTACAATCTAAACTATTACTGGTTCGTCGGTTTTCATCACCTCACCGCCTCCCATATGGAGCGGACCATGATCGATATTCGCGATCGGGTTTACAAAGGATACAACCAGCGTTGGGCTTACATCACGGTTGCAGCTGATATCACGAAAGGTTTTGTGCCTTTCGGGCATACCGAGGCGGAGACCGATACGATCCTACAGAATTTTATTCGGCAGATGTTTCCGGAGCTCGTGCCGGCGCCTAACGAACCGGCGACCGCTTCAGAATCTCAAACGCCGGTAGAATCTGCGTCGCAGTAAACCCATTCGCCGTGAGATAGTGCCGAACCGCGTCGGACGAATCGTAGATGTCCGGTTTGGAAAAAATTACCAAATCCGGTGTCGTGACTGGTCCGGATAAATCGGGCGTGACCGTGAGCTGAGGCGAGCCAAACGGTACGTGGTAGTAGCGACCGGTGCTCACATCAGCCAGCCACCAGACCTTTTCTCCGGCATCAAGCGCAGTACGGGCAACCGCCGCCGCGGATCGATAATCATCGCGGCGAAAATGTGGGCCGAACCGGATTTCCAGGGCGGAAACGAGAACGACGGCGAGCGTTCCAAACGCGGTCGCTCTGGTCCAGATCGTTGGCTTCTCCAGCAGCCTGGCGAGACCGAATGCCATGGCTGCGAGCAGGAATGGCAGCAAGGGAGTCAAATGGCGCCCGACCAATCGCATATGCGCGAAGACACCTGCCGCAATGACGACGAGAAAAGGGATCACGACCGCGAAGAGGAAAAAGATGAGATGACGCCTTTTCGCCTGGCCTCGCAATTCGATGAGAGCAGAAACAATCAGCACAAGCAGAGCGATTGCGCCGAGGGCTAACCGAGGCACGAACCGCATCAGTTCGCCGATACCATTTGTTCGCAGAGCGAGGCGCCCCGGCCCCAAGCCGCTCAGTCCCGTTAGTTCGTAGAAGATGAACCCGACATTAGCCCAACCGGTACGGCCGACATCGGAGGCACGAGCCCCAACTTGTAACGTCCACAGATAATAGAGCCCAAGCGCGCCGAGAGTGACGATGAAGAGAATGGAGGATGTTTTGCAGCGCAGAGCGGAGCGCATCGTTCTGTTCAGCCCGTTCCCGTAAAGGATGGCGCCCAGTGCACCGAGCGCCCATGGGACGGCGATCAGACTGGTTGCACAGAGTCCAATGATTCCAATGCAAAAAAGGTGAAACCAAAAAGTGGATTCCAAACATTCTTCGGAGGCGCGGACCGAACGAAAAAGGCACGCGGCGGTGAGCGAGGCGAAACAGAAGAGAGCAAGGTAGGGTCGCGCTTCACTCAGGTAATACCAGAGGAAAGCATTCGTCAGGACCAGGAGGACGACGGCGGTCTGGAGTCGGCGCCGCGGCGCCAGCCCCCACGCAAGCGCGAGCACGCCACCGACAAAAAAGGGAATGTTCGAGGCCCGTAAGGCGATCTCGGTGTTCCCGAATATTTTTTCCCAGCCCCAAAGATAGAAGAGCTCGCCGATCAGTTGGAGATTCGAATTTCCTTCGCTCCGCAAGGCCTGCCACCAGCCGCCTAACGATGGTTCCATCGCCTTCAGCGCGGCCGATCCTTCGTCGATCCACAAGCTTTGATTCGTTAGTGCGAGAGCCCCGATGAGCACGGCCAACGCAGCCACAGCGAAGTAATACGTTTGTTTTCGCACACTGATTTGTCTGTTCGCGCGATGGCGGAATGAGCGACACTTTTCGCGCCGATGCCTCAGCCCGACGATCTAGTTTCCGAACCTCCGCTTTGCGTCGACCTCGACGGCACGTTGCTCCAGAACGATCACCTATATGAGGCGTTGCTGCTTTTGGTCAAGCGTTCACCTCTTTCGGTTTTGATGCTGCCGTTTTGGTTGCTGCAAGGGCGCGCTTCTTTCAAAAAGCAAGTGAGCAGGCGGGTTGCCTCTGACGTGAGCCAATTTCCTTACCGTGCAGAACTCCTCGCCTTCCTGCGCGAAGAACAGCGTCGCGGCCGCCGCGTCGTCCTCGTGACCGCTGCCGACGTTTCAATCGCGGAAGGGGTGCAACGTCATCTATCGCTCTTCTGCGAAACCATCGGCAGCGATGGCTCGGTTAACCTAAAGGGACCGGCGAAGGCTAAGGTGTTGACGGAGAAATTTGGTCAAGGCCATTTCGATTATGCGGGCGATTCTGAGGCCGATCTCGCAGTCTGGCGCGCGGCGCGTCGAGCGGTTGTGGTCTCGGACAGTAAACGCTTCATTGCCAAGGTGAACTCGATGGCGCCCGTAGAAACATCGTTTCCTAAAAACCCCGGGAAGGTCGCGGCGCTTCTCAAAGCCTGCCGCATTCATCAGTGGGCAAAGAATATTTTGGTATTCGTACCGGTGCTTACCTCGCATCGGGTGACCGACACGCAGGTGCTTATTCCAGGCGCGTTCGCTTTCGTCTCTTTCAGCCTCCTCGCCTCCAGCGTTTACCTCCTTAACGATTTGCTCGATCTCGAATCCGACCGGGCGCATCCGATCAAACGGCGCCGTGCTCTCGCTTCCGGGCAAACCTCAATTCCTTTGGTGGTTGTGTCTTGCCTGATTCTCCTGCTCGCCGGGATCGGTGTTGGATTGTTCTGCGGGAAAATGTTTCTCGTTTTCGCCGGAATTTATATCGTGGGAAATCTCGCCTACTCCGCGTGGTTCAAACGCGTTGTCATGCTCGACGTTGTCGTTCTCGCCTGTTTCTACACCTTGCGCCTGCTCGCCGGCGGCGCTGCTACTGCAATTGGTGTTTCCGATTGGCTTCTCGCTTTTTCGGTCTTTTTCTTCTTCGGCTTGGCAATGGTGAAGCGCTACTCGGAGTTACGCGAACTCGCCGTGCCACCGGACGGGAGTGCCGTTGGGCGCGGTTATTTCCGCTCCGACCTTGAACCGATCGGAACCTTTGGTGTCGCCAGCGGAATGATCTCGGTGTTGGTGCTCGTTCTTTACGTCATGAGCCCCGAAGTGCGGCTTCTCTACCGCCATCCCGCAATCCTCCTTCTGCTCTGTCCGCTTTTCCTCTACTGGATCACGCGCCTCTGGTTTAAGGCCAACCGCGGCGAAGTCCCGCAAGACCCGGTCGTCTTCGCCCTAACCGATCGAACGAGTTACGTCGCGGGAATTCTGGCGGCGGCCGTGCTTTACGCAGCGACCATTTAGGGAACTGCGCAGACTGCAAGAAACTGCAGGCGGCGACCGAAAAGCAAATTGAAGCCTAACGGATATAGATCGACCGAGTGGTAGAGAACCTTCGGCGTCAGCCGCAGATCGTGCAGGATACCATCCCATTCCTCGGGGCTATTATAACTGAAAAGGCACTTCACTCCGTAGGGCGCGTTGGCCGCCCAATCTATTAGGCTGACGCGCATTTTGGCCAGTGGCCCGGAAAGTTGGTGATCCTTGATCACAAGGTCGCGTTTGCTGACGCGCACGCACTCACGCAGCAGTTCGAGCGGCCGCGCTTCGTGATGCAAAACGTCCGCCACCATCACGACCTCGAAAGTGTGATCTGCAAACGGGAATCGTCCGCCTTCGTAGCTGATCACATGAATTGGCTCACCACCGCGAGGGAACCGCTCCAGTCCACTAACCTCGACGTTGACCCCGCGCGCCGCCGCCTCGGAGTGCAGCCGCGCGCCAAGGGCGCCGCCGCCGCAGCCCACGTCCAGAATCCGGTCGCCTTCGCGAAGATGAGGAAGAATTACTTTGCTGAGAACACGGAGGCGCTGCTCGTAAATCGGAGCGTGGAGGTGTGCGAGGAGTGCCTTCATCTACAAAAGTCTGTACAATGAGTTACATCGCAGGATTCCGGCGGCGATCGTGCTTTGCGCAGCTACCGTCTAGATCATTGGGCCATCGGGGCTTGGTGCGTGCAGGATCGCTGGGACAATCTCTGAAACGGTCGGCCACCCGGCAAGAATTTCATCGGACATATAGCTTTGACTGGGCCGATATCCGCGCGGCGTCACTGACGAGTGAATAATGGTTGTGGCCGGCGGCGCCCACTCTTCGATCGGCGAGGTGCGAACGATGGCGGTAGTTCGGCAACCGAGGAAAGCAGCCAGGTGCATTGGCCCGGAATCGTTCGTGATAACGTGTTCGGCAGATCGTAATTCCTGGATAAGCGGGTCATCGGCGATGCGGAAAGTGTCATGCTCATCGATTTTCAGTGGGAGGGGATCGTTAGGCGCGGCGAGAATGGTGACAGCGAAAGAGCGCTCAGCCAAAGCGTCCCGCAATTCGGCCACGTTGGGAAATTGTTTCGAACCCCATTGCGCGCCGACGTGAATCAGGACACGACCATTATTTGGCGACTGGGCTTGTAAGCGGCGATAGGTCGCTCTGATTTCTTCATAGTCGACGCCAGCCAGCTTTGCCCACGAGCGATAACGATTCTGGACTCGATACAATCCCATCGCGTAGGGGAAGTTTACAATCGCGCTTTTGCGCCCAAAAAATCGCAACCAACCCTTCATGCGGATACGCGCGTGGGGAAAAATTTTCCGGGCGGCCGCGAAATCGCGCAGATCGCCGCGAATGCTGCGCACTTCTCTTACATCCTCAAAGCGTTCGTTAGGGTTGCCAGTATCGAAAGGATTTCCTCGTTGTCGGGTGGTGTAGGGCAGATCCACCGCGATCAAATCCAGGTTCGGTATTTCATTAAGCGCGCATCGCAGCAATGGGTGCCACATCGAATGGCACGCGAGGGAAACAGGTTTTTTCGATTCCCGCAGAGCCGCGGCTGCGATGATGACGTCCCCCAAATTCCAGGGCTCGAAAAAAACAGTCCGCTCGGGCGCGGCTGGTTTCATCGGCCGACAGATACAATTCGTCGCACCGGCGGCATGACCGCGTCATGATGACCCTTAACCGCGTCGCGCGGCTGACGCTTCCGCTCATTGTCCTCGATCGCGAGAAGCGCGAGGAACCCGAACATGATCTCGGTGCTCGGGAAACCACCGTTGGTCCAGCCGAGTCCAAGCCATATGATGATGCCGAAGACGGCCATAAAGGCGAAAGCGTGATGATGATCCCGGACCTTTTCATGCAGCAGGACCGGCAGAAGGCGACGCAGCAGGTAAATCAGTACGATCAGGTAAAGGATCAGCCCGACGAGCCCGGTCACGGCAATCACGGTCCACCACCCGGATTCGTAAGCGCCCACCTTGGCGGAAGACTCGAGATAATCTTCGGTGGTGGTAACCCCGGCGATGGTTTCTCGAACCGCATTGTCGTAGGGTCGAATGCCGGTGCCGAAGAGAAAACTGTGCCAGGACGAGGTCCATTTCTTAAAGCCGAGAGCGCGCAAATTCGCGTGCCATTCGTCACTCGATCCGGCGAGCCCGTATTTTGCCGACTGGGCCTTGTCTACCAGAAGAATAGAAGCGGAACGCTGGACGGGAGCAGACACCCGATCGAGGAGGGACGGCTCGAAATTCAAAATCACGAGAAGTGTCCCAGCCGCGAAAGTGGAAAGGATCAAGGGCACGATCTGTCGGTAGAGCAGCGCCGCGCAAATTGGGATGAGACAGACGAGGACGAGGACGGTGCGCCCCGAACCGAAAAGCAGTGCAACGCAGCTCCCAAGGAAGACGAACAGGTGAAATGATTTTCGGAAGAAGCCCTTTTTAATCAAAAAATAACACGCCGCCAGAGTGGCCAAGGCCAAACCTGAAAAGCGGAGATCCGCTCCCCGAGCGTGGGTAGATCCCGGAAGAACGTAGTTAAGGACCGGCACATAGGCGAAACCATTGGTGAAGTAAGTGAACAGACCAATCGCTACCCGAGCACCCGCTGCCAGATAGCTCAAAAGAAGGGCGGCCGGAATAAACTCAGTCGAGCCGAAGCGCCAGAAAGCTATCAAAAAAATGATGACCCAATAGGCATTGAAGTAAGCGCGAGTTACGTTGCCGTAACCGCTACCCGTGTCGAGTTTGTTGTAAATGTTACTTCCGAGCCAGTGTGCCAAAAGGTAAAAGCTCAATAAGTAAAGGACGGTTGGAAAAGGCGGGCGGCCTTCAATCTTGTTGCCACGTCGAAGGGCTGTAGTCATGATCAGCGGGACCAGGCAGCCCGCCAGCGCCACTTCGTGCGGATAAAGTTTGAAACCGAACCAGAAGTAACCCCCAAGCGTGCCCGCTGCCGGTACCAGCAACCACCAACGCTGTTTCGCCTGCGTCACCCAGGCTAGGCCCAGCGCGAGGGTCGCCATCACGATCACAACCACGACCGAGTCCGACCCAAGCATCATGCCGATCGCCGCGCAGACGATGAGTCCGAGCGCGGTTACGATCCAGAGACCAACCCGTGGTCCAATCATCTGGCGCTCGGCAAACGACATGGTCCGAGAATAGATTGTCGGAGTGCGCCCGGCAATGTATTCGCGATGATACCGATGATGCGATCCTCGCCGTTGAATCCTGCCACCTTTCGTGACCGACGAAACCTCCTCCTCGCGCGAGTCAGCGAAATGGGCGCTCCGTTTCTCAAAATGGCCGCTCAACTTTCGTCTCGGAGCGGGCCGACATCACCCGAGTCATGGCGCCGCGGAGTTCTCATCGGCGCGGACCACATCGGGGATATTCTTTACAATACGGCGTCGCTTTCGGTGCTCGCGGAGACCCTTCCAAATTGTGAGTGGAACTACCTGGCGACACCGCCAGCCGGCGAGATTCTCGCGAATTATCCATCCATAAAGAGTTGCCTGCCATCTCTGGAATCGCTCGGCCCAGTTGATGTCGCCATTTGTTATGACAGCGGGGCCTACTGGCGCAATCTCGTGGCGGCGACTCGACGTGGAATACCGAACCGCGTCGGCTATGTCCACAAAGGCTTCTCTGCCCTCGTCACGCACCCCATCCAAATCAACCACCCGCAACCTTTCCCGGCGTATTTCCGTGACTTAGTTGCGCAGTTGAGTAACCGAGAACCGTCGTGGTCCCTGCGACCAAGAGTTTTTCCAAGCGCCGCGGATGAAAACGACGCGGACGAGCTCTGGCGAGAAGTGGAGTTCGATCCCGCCCGCCCTGTCATCGCCTGTTTCGTAACCAGCAGGCAGTCTCGCGGAGTCCTGCCCTTGAGTAAATTCGCGGAAGCAATTCGAGAATTGGAAAAGAAACCGAATGTGCAGACCGTTTTGCTCGGTGCGTCTGCAGATCTGCCCGTTCTCACAGAGCTTAAAGCCGCTTTCCATCTTAGAGCAGTCATCACGGCGGGAAGACTTCGTTTGCTTCCGTTAGTCTGCTTTCTCCGAAAATGCGCGGTGGTTTTCTCCACCGACTCAGGGCCACGACATCTTGCGAATGCAGCCGGCGTCAAAGTCATTTACGTCCGCAACATCTCTTTCAGCAAAGTGGAAGCCGGTCGCTACTGCGAGACGGAGATTGACCTTGCGCCTGATTTGGAATTTGTCGCGCCAGAAGTCGAACAACAGATTTTTGGTGACCTCGATTCCGTCCAAATTGCAAACGGTGTTCTTAAGGGTTTGCAGAGCTCTCCGCATTAACTGTCAGCTGCCAGGAGAATCTTGATCTCACTTAGTAACTGATCCGCGGATATCTGACCGAGGAAGTTACAACATTGCGATTCACTCGAAAGACGCGGGCACCGCTTTGGCTCGATAACTCGGGAGGGCGCCCCCATGTTGCCCCAAATTGTTGCGTTGAGCGGCGGGGCAGGGCAGAACGGAGAGACAGTTGCAGTTCCGACGGCGCTCGCTACGTGGAGCGGACCTGTGCTGGAGCAGACGTAAACTTTCATCGCTTTGACGATTCCCGCTAACTGGCGCACGTCGAGCTGGCCTAGCGAAACCCAGACTCGCTCGGAATCGAGGATCTCCTTTGGCCAAAGGCCTAAGAGCTTCTCCTCACTCCGGGTACCGGTGACGATCAGGCCGCAATCTGTTTCGCGAAGAAGAAGAGCAGCGAGATCGCCATAGACTTCACTCGGTAGGTTGCAGGCATTGCCAGCGGAGCCCGGATGGATGCCAATTAATAGCCGGGTCCGCAAGGGCTCTGGGATTAGGTCACGAGCGGAGTTCAGGTCGTTCGGCGAAAGGAAAAAGTCTGGCCTAAGTCCTTGATCCGGGACTCCGATGGCGCGCGAGCACGCGAGAAGAATCTCTGAAACTGGTCTGGGATCTTCGAGAATGCGTGAAGCGAGGCACTCGTGCCCAGTGAGTCTACCCCATGCTCCCGACCACATCGCGATTCGGCGTTTTGCCCCAGAAAAGGCAGAGGCAAAACAAAGGCGTGCCTCCTTTCCATACGCCAGGATGATGCAGTCATACCTTTCGCGTCGCATCCAACGCGACAATTGCCACCATGCCTTTGGAAAGCCCGGTGCGACTTCTTCAATTCCGAAACACCCTTGGACGAAGTGTGAATTTCTAAAAATTGATTTGAGCGAATCCCGCACCAGGACATCGACCGAATGACCGCCTACCGAGAGTGCGCGGACTAGCGGCGTCGTCAGGAGCAGGTCACCGAGATGATCAAGCCGGACGACGAGAGTTTTCACGCTTAAGCATCACCAAAGAAGTTCCTTCAATTTTCGCCAGCCCGGTGCAAGTCTTGTCTCTCTCCTTAAGTTCATTCAGCGCGCGGATAACGCCCGGCCAATCTTGCTGGTAATCATGCCATAGAATAAACCCGTTATCGGAAGCAAGACGAAGGGCGTTTGCGGTATCTTGCAGGATATAGTCGTAAGAATGAGATCCATCGACGAAGACCAGACCCATCTGTCCCTCGTAGGGCGAAAAATCGAAGGTAGCTGAGTCGCCATATAACTGGGTGATCTGTTTTTCGTAAGCAGTTCCGATGAATCTTGCACCGGACTTTGTCTTGTCGACAAAAGCAGTTTCTCCCGGAGCCAGGGCAAACTTTGTTTCTCCCAGGTCGCTCTTTGGAAGGTCAAGCGTATAGACCTTTGCGGGGAGCGTGAGATTGGCAGCGATATTCAACGTTGTGCGGCCGTCAAAGGTCCCGATCTCAAAAGCCATCGGCGGCTCCGCCTGTTTGGCGACGTTTGCTATAACCATCAGTTCAAGCAGACTGACATTGCCTCCAGCAAAAAGAGGCTCCAGGAGGGTGACGTCGAGTTTGCTCGTTAGAACAGCACTTAGCGGAAGGATAGGGAGAAGCTCTTTCTCGGCCGGCATTTTCATTCCGAAATGCTTGGCGATCTGAAAAATCATGAAGCGATGACGTTCGGATAACACACCAACGGTGAATAGGAAGGGCGTCGCAGCCAGGGCGTAGAGATACTTTGGAAGAAACCTGCGGACGGCCGAAGTTTTTTGGTCTGTGGTCATGTCGCGGATAACAGTCCCGACTGATCTGCGGTTTCTCGAAATTCGTATCGATGTCTACGCAAAATCTCCGCGCATCTTTCGAGAGTACGAACTCCATCCCGTAAATGGTAGGCTTGGATTAAGAGATTCGGATGATCGCGCTCCAGAAGTGCACTCGCACCTTCAAGAATTTCAATCTCCGCTCCTTCGGCATCCATTTTGATGAGGTTAACTTGTGAGATTTCGTTCTCGCTTATCCATTGGTCCAGGGGTTTTACTGCAACCTTTTCTAAGAACGGCAGTTTCCCCCGAAAACGGCTCACGGACTCAAAGGAACTTTCCGCGCCGTTGGTTCGAAAAGCGAGTTCGTCTACACAATTCCAGAGGCCGAATGACTCAATCTTCAAATTTGGAATCCCATTCAAATGTGCGTTGCGTTTGAGCAGAATTCGCTGTCTCTCGGAGGGTTCGAAGGCATAGACAGTGGCCCCGGGGAAGAGCGTGGCAGCAAGAATGGCGAAGTGGCCGGTGGCAGCACCTACATCAATGACAACCGCCGGTTGAAAGCCCTCTGCGAGAGCATCGAAGTAAGGAGCGATCTCAGTTTCAAGGAGTTGTTGCGAGATGTCGTTCCACCAGAAAGTGGAATAAAATTTAAAGGTAATTCCTCGGAATCGAACCGCCCGAATCTGGGGCGTCCAGCGACTATCAAGGATTCGCAACATGCGCTTGGCGGAGTAAAGGATCGATCCGTTCATCGCGAGTTGACTCAAGAGAAAGTTTTCGATGTCACGGCAGGGCCGAACACACCGCGCAGGTAAGCCCCGGCCGAACTTCGCATGGATCGTAATCCTACCAATACCGTCCACCAATTATTGAAACAAAGCTGGACGATCCCAGGCACGAGAATGAGGCCCCAAAGACCCATTTGGGGGACGAGGATGACACTGAAGACTGCGATTACAGCTCCCGAAATCACGACGGGTATTGCAAACGGGTTGCGGTGGGCCGTAATCGCCAGTTCTCGGAAAACGCCATGATGCCCCTCCAAACCTGTCACGACAAAAAGTGCGATCAAAAGCGGTGTGGGTAGGAGCGATGTTTGCGAGCGAAACCACTCGTGGATCACGCGATTACCGAACAAGATCGTAACTAGTGCGAGCGCCAGGTAAACTGTCCAGAACCAGCGCAGGCGGGGAAAGATGAGGCGACCAATCTCATTCGTCCTTCCGAGGGCATGCATCTGAGCGACAAGTGGGAGCTTGACGGCGATAAACGAGGAAGCAATCGCAACGGCTGCGAGTACCAGTTGCAAGCTTAATCCATAAGAGGCGGCAGCCTTTAGGCCGAGAAAAGTGGAACAGATTAGGGTTGCGAGATTAACGGTTGCGTAAATGCCCAGTGTAACTACCCCGGTCCGCCATGCCGTGGGCCATAGTCCGCGCAAGAGCTTCGACGACCAACGTGACGCAGAGCCATATTCATCTGCCTTGGTGAAGCCGTTAAACTTTGCTCTTGCCAGGATCCGAGACACCAAACCCATAAGAACAAATCCGGCTACAGGGGAGAAAAGCCCGGCGCCCATCAGCAGGCCGATAAGGACCGTGAGATAGTTGACGACAAGTCCACAAACGAAAATTTGCTGATTCAGTCGCACTTCGTTAATACCGGAAAGCAGCGGGTGCCACATACCGGCGGTAATATTGACGAAGATACCCGCGAGAAAGAGTAACCACGCCCAAAAGACAGATCGGGCATCTGGGAGCAGGTGAGTCCTCTGAATGACCCACGCGGTCCCCAAAACTCCCATAATCGTGACGATGAGAACACCGAGCCCGGTGTAGTAGATTCTCATCGTTTTCACCAGGTCGGCCAAAAGTCGATAATTAGGCGGCGAGATTGAGTCTCCGGATTGGCGAACCGCTGGGGCGCCGGTTTCATGAATTTCTTCTGCGCCGGCCCAGAGGTAGGCGGTCACGCGTGACATCGTGGGATAGAAGCCAAAGTCGACGAGACTCGCCATTCCTCCCAGCGAAAGAAAGACATACCAAAGACCGAGATTCTCCGGAGTGAGCTTGTGCAGCATCAAAGGCAACACGAGCAAGTTGCCTCCAGCACGGATGGCGGTGAAAACAAACGACCAAGCTACGGCCGAAGCGTAAAGACGTCTCGCGCCCTTCTTGAAAAGGTCATTCATGTTTCGGTTCGCCGGCAGATCGCATACATTGCGACCGCGAAATGCCACTGGAACATGCGAGCCAGCGTCCGTTGCAAGGGTAACTTCAATCGCATCTTAAAGTCACGGACGTGATAAATATCATCCACGCCAAATTCCAGCACGTCGAAGGCCGCGGCCCGCAAAGTCGTACGTAGGGTCGATGGCCTAAAATAGGTGAGATGAATTTCGCCGCCAAACGTGAGCGGATCGAAGGGGCTGCTTTTCGCTTGGCCGAAACGGTGGCGAAGAAAGAAGTTCTCCTCGTTAGGTACGGCAACCGCGAGAACGCCACCTGGGCGCAACAACGCGTGCACGTTCCGCAGAACAGCGTGGGGATCGGGTACGTGCTCCAACACATGCCAAATGGTAACGGCATCAAAACTCGCCTTCGGGAATGTCAGATCGGTGATTTGTCCGAAATGCACATTGAAACCGCGCTGTTGAGCAAAGGCGGCGCCGGCTTTGGAAACCTCCGTCCCTGTGACCGCGTATCCAGCTTTCAGGGCCGTGGCGAGAAACCGACCGTCGCCGGTCCCGACATCGAGGAGTCGTCTGCCGTTGGCGTAACGCTGGAGGATTGCCAAACGGCGATCCCACATCCTGGCGCGGGCCGCCTCTTCGTGCTGCCACGCTTCAAATGTTACGCCCGTGTCGTAGGAGCGGGCGATTTCTGCCTGGGTCGGCCGCGGATTGCGAAAGTAAAGTTGGCAAGCATCACACTGGGTGATCTCTCGCTCGACTATAGTTAGGCCATCATTGCTACCACATCCCGGGCAAGCCTCGAGCTTTTCGAACTGGAGAAATTGGTTAGTCACTGGTCAGGCCGACGTCTGCTCTCCGAGCGACGCAAAAATGTAGGACTCGTCGTAGGGAGTGCGATGTTCCGCCCGGAGTCCGTGAGACCTAGGCATGTCTAACAATCCGTCGAACGGGATTGGACACCAGTGATGATATTCGCAAGCGAGCCTTAGTCGTGACGGTAAACGACTTAGATTGGCGCAGATCCACTGGATGATTTCGCCCTCGGCCCCTTCACAGTCGAGTTTAAAGAAGGCGGATAGTTTCCCGAAAAAATCCACGCAATCGAGAGATACACTCCCCATTGACACTGCTCGGCCGGCGGATTGCAAGATGATTCCGGACGCGCCCCCGGTATCTAGCTCAGTGAAAATCACTTCGCGCCCATCCTGGGTTACTGGCGTTCGGTGCAACGTTACATCGGTTAGACCATTGAGCGTTACATTTGCTTCGAGTAAGTCCGCGTGCCTCGCCGAGGGCTCGAAGGCATGGACTTGAGCGTAGGGATGGGTGTAGGCGGCAAAGCAGGCAAAGGCACCAATATTGGCGCCGATGTCGACGATGATTGCAGGCGCGCATGCGCCGATGCCGTAAACGTCAGCGATTGCCGGCTCGAAAACCTCTCCCCAAGTGCGATGCAGTGGCGGCATGGGGCGGAGTTGTAGGCCGCTCCGAAAGCGAAGTGTCGAGATC
>Ga0207691_10001015_pt1 | contig 27838 bp, 26 predicted proteins | sample KBSM13metaG_FD_184327 | JGI IMG/M metagenome (GOLD analysis project Ga0207691, IMG submission 184327) | Miscanthus rhizosphere microbial communities from Kellogg Biological Station, Michigan, USA - KBS M1-3 metaG (SPAdes) (version 2) | ecosystem: Host-associated > Plants > Roots > Rhizosphere >...
CGCCAATATCCCGGCCGAGCAGCTGCGCATGCATGTGTGCTGGGGCAACTACGAAGGCCCGCACCACTACGACGTGCCGCTCGCCGACGTGATCGACCTGGTGTTCAAGGCGAAGCCGAGCGCGATCTCGTTCGAGGCCGCGAACCCGCGCCACGCGCACGAGTGGACATTGTTCGAGACCGTGAAGCTGCCCGACGGCAAGGTGCTGATCCCCGGCGTGATCGAATCGAAGGCGAATTTCATCGAGCATCCGGAACTGATCGCGCAGCGCATCGGCCGCTATGCGAAGCTGGTCGGGCGCGAGAATGTGATGGCGGGCAGCGACTGCGGATACGGCACCTGGGTCGGACAGGCTGCGGTCGATCCCGACGTCGTGTGGGCCAAGATGGCCGCGCTCGCAGAGGGCGCGCGGATCGCCTCGAAGCAGTTTTGGAAATAGTTGATCATTGCCGCTCGTCCCCGCGAAAGCGGGGACCCAGTGCTTTGCCCTGGATGCCCGCTTTCGCGGGCATGAGCGGCTCGAACTCTAGGCGCTCCTCGTCAGCGTCAGCGAATAGCGCGCGTCCGCCGCGAGGCATTCGGCTTCCGGCAGACCAAGCTCCTTGCGCACGATATTGGTGCCGAGCACCATCGAGACCATCTTGTAGGCGGCGTGGCGGCGTCCCATGCCCTCGCGTCCCATGCCGCAGTCGGACGAGATGATCAGCCGCTCCGGCGGAATGTGCTTCAGTGCCTCGCGGATCAGCGTCGCGACGTCGTCCGGCCGCTCGATCTGCAGCGTGTGATGATCGATCACGCCGATCACGATCTTCTTGTCGGTGATGACCTCGCCGATCGCCTTGAGGTCGCCGGTGCCAGACGAGCAGGTTTCGAAGGTGAGCGCGTCGGCATCGACCTTGTTGAGCGCGGCGAGCGTCGGCTGGTAGCTCTGCACGTCGACGAAGATGCGCTGCTGCGAAGGATTGCCCCAGCAGGTGTGGCACCACACTTCGGTCTTGTCGCGCAGCCCCTTCACGGTGTTGTTGAAGATCTTCACCAGGTCGTCGACGTCGAGCTTGCCGAACGCCTTGCCGCGCACCGGCACCATGTGGATCTGCGGCTCCTCCATCTGGATCACCGGACAGCCGGCGTCGGCCAACTCGTTGAGTTCCTGATTGATCGCATTGGAGAACGCCCAGGTTCGTTCGATCGGGTCCTTGTAGTGATCGTCCGCGACCGAGGCCGCCAGCAGTTCAGGCAGGATGGTGCCGAACTTCACCGGCCGCCTGGTGATGCGCTGCGCGGTCTTCCACATCGCGGTGTATTGCAGATTGCCGCGCCCGATCGCGCCGGTGATGCGCGGAAACACCCGCGCCTCGAGGAAGTCATGCAGGATGTGGCCGCGCGGATAGGCGACCGCGCCGACATTGTAGATCGCCGGCTCCGCCTCCGCCGCAAAGCCGGCCATGTGGGTCAGCGGATAGCTCTGCCAGCTCATGCCGCCGACTTCCTCGTCGTAATGCGCGTCGCCGTCGGTGACGATGTCGAGGCCGGCGACCTCCTGCGCGCGCACGAAGCACGACACGGCGTCCTCGTACTGCTCGCGGTAGCGCGAGTTTACCATCGCCTCGAGGAAGCTCTTGTTGCCGAGCACCGCCGTGTACCAGGACGGCCGCGGCAGCGAGCCGATGATCGAGGTCGGCAGCATCACGTCGGCGGAGGCTTTGAACATCGTTTCCTGACCCGTTCTGGCAAATTTGCGCGGACTGTAGCGCGTCATGCGAAGCGGTCAAATGCAACGGATCGGCGACTTCTGGCAATCGATTGCCAATCTGCCGTTTGCTCGCTAGCATTCGCTTCAGACCTGCGGAAAGCGGGCCAAAGCCGGGAGGAATTCATGTTCCACGCATTGTCGCGCCGCGCGGCGCTTACCATCGGCGCGCTTCTTCTTCTCGCTGTCCCAGCGAGCGCCGCAGATCCCATTCGTATCGGGTTGAGCCTCAGCCTGACCGGCCCGACGGCGCCCGCCGGCAAGCAGGTGCAGGTCGGCCTCGAGATCTGGCGCGATGACGTCAATGCGAAGGGCGGGCTACTCGGCCGGCCAGTCGAGCTTGTCTACTACGACGACCAGGCCAACCCCGCCAACGCACCCGGCATCTATGCGAAGCTTCTGTCGGTCGACAAGGTCGACCTGCTGATCGGTCCGTACAGCACCAACGTTATCGCAGCCGCGATGCCGGCGATCATGCACGCGAACCGGACGACGATCGGCATCTTCGGGCTCGGCGCGAACAACGCGTTCAAATACCCCAAATATTTCTCGATGAATTCGCAGGGCGGCAGCCCGCGCAACTATTCCGGCGGCTTCTTCGAGATGGCGAAGGGACTTCAGCCAAAATTGACGCGTGTTGCGCTCGTCGGCGCCGACGTCGAGTTCTCGCGCAACGCGATCGACGGCGCACGCGAAAACGCCAAGGCGATGGGTTTCGAGATCGTCTATGAGCGCAGCTATCCGGTCGGCGCCGATCTGTTGCCGATCGCGCGGGCAATGCAGGCGACCAATCCCGACATCGTCTATGCGGCGACGCTGCCGCCGGACACCGTCGGCCTGATCCGGGCGTCGAGCGAGATCCAGTTCAAGCCGAAGCTTTACGGCGGCGCATTCCTCGGTCTGCTCATCACGGGCCTCAAGCAGCAACTCGGGCCGTTGGCGAACGGGCTCGTCAATAACGAGTTCTACGTTCCGGCGCCGAGCCTCCAGTTCACCGGAACGAAGGAGTTCCTCGAGGCCTATCAGAAGCGCGCGGCGGGCGCCGGCGTCGATCCGCTCGGCTTCACTTATCCGCCTTACGCCTACGCGGCTGGACAGGTCCTCGCCAAGGCGGTGACGGAAACCAAGTCGCTCGATGACGACAAGATCGCCGGATACATCCGCGCCAACACGATCGACACCATCATCGGCCCGATGGCGTTCGGGGCGGACGGGGAGTGGGCGAAGCCGCGCATCATCTACACCCAGTTCCAGAATGTGAGCGGCAGCGACATCGCGCAGTTCAAGGATATGAGCAAGCAGATCGTGGTCTGGCCGCCGGAACTCAAGACCGGCGAGCTCATCCACCCGTACGAGAAGGCCGCGAAGTAAGTGAACAGGCGTTCGCGCGCGACACTGAAGGACGTCGCCCGCGCGGTCGGCGTCAACGTCTCGACCGTGTCGCGCGCGCTCAATCCGGATTCGCGCCATCGCGTCTCCGGTGCGCTGAGCAAGAAGATCCGCAAGGCGAGCGAACGGCTGAAATATCTGCCGAACGCCGCCGCGTCGTCGCTGCGCACGCTGCGCACCCGCACGGTCGGCGTGATCGTGCCCGACATCGCCGATCCGGCCTATCCGCCGATCATCCGCGGCATCGAGGACGGACTGGCGGCGCACGGTTATGTCGCGATCCTCGCCAATACTGACGGCGACGCGCGGCGCCAGCAGCGCATCGTCGAGACGATGCGGGCGCGCGCCGTCGACGGACTGATCCTCGCGACGGTAGCGCGCGACGAGCCGGCGCTGGCGCGGCTTCCGATGCCGGTCGTAACCGTGGTGCGCGCGAGCGACGACGAACGTGTCTCGTCGGTGGTGCACAACGAGGAGGACGGGATACGCCGCATCCTCACGCATCTGGTCTCCTACGGCCATCGCACCATCGCGGCGATCGCCGGTCCCCAGGCGCTCTCGACCGGGTATCGCCGCTACCGCTCGTTTACGCTGCACCGCAAGCTGCTCGGCATCGGCAAGGCGAAGCCGAACGCCGTATTCGCCAACGCCTTCAACGAAACCGAAGGCGAGCGCTGCGCCGAGGAACTCCTCGCGCGACGCCACCCGTTTACCGCGCTGGTCTGCGCCAACGACAGGCTCGCGGTCGGCGCCATCGCGGTCCTGCGCCGTCATGGCCTGCGCTGTCCGGAGGATGTGTCGGTGACCGGCTATAACGACATGCCGCTCGCCGACCGCCTGTCTCCCGCGCTCACCACGGTCCGGGTGCAGCACCAGAAGGGCGGGCTTGAAAGCGCCGAACTGCTGATGGAGATGATGCGCGGGCAGGGCGGGCAGGCGAGACATGTCGTGCTGCCGGTCGAGATCGTGGTGCGCGGCTCGACGCGGCGAGCCGGATAAGGAGGATACGTTGCAGGTTGGATTCATCGGCCTCGGCGCGATGGGCGCGCTGATCGTCCCGCGCCTGATGGCGGCGGGGCACAGCGTCACCGGCTGGAACCGCTCGCGCGACAAGGCTGCGCCGCTGATCGCCGCCGGCATGGCCTGGGCCGATACGCCGCGTGCGGTCGCGGCGATGTCCGAGATCGTGTTTTCCATCGTGACCGATGGCGCGGCGGTGCGCGCGGTCGCGCTCGGCGATGGCGGCGTGCTCGCCGGCCTCAAGCCGGGCGGCATCTATGCCGACATGAGCACGATCAACCCGGATGTCAGCCGCGAGGTCGCCGCCGAATTCACCAAGGCCGGGCGCTTCATGCTCGACTCGCCGATCTCCGGCAGTCCGGTGACCGTCGTCGCCGGCAACGCGTCGGTGATGGTCGGCGGCGATGCGGGCGCCTTCGAGCGCGCGAAACCCGTGATGCTCGCGATCGGTCCGAAGGTGACGCATATCGGTGCGAATGGTCTCGCCTGCCAGATGAAGATCGCCGTCAACCTGCTGCTGATGGTCGAGGTCATTGCGTTTGGCGAGGCGGTCGCGCTGGCCGAGAAGGGCGGGGTGAGGCGCGAGGTCGCGGTCGACGCGGTGCTCAAGAGCGTTGCGGCTTCGCCGGTGCTCGGGTATCGCGGGCCGTTCATCCTGGAAGGCAAGATGCCGGACGTGCCGCTCGCCGACGTGACCCTGCAGCAGAAGGACATGCTGCTGGCGCTCGATCTCGGCCGCAAGCTCGGTAGCCCGGTGCCGCTGGCGGCCGCGGCCAACGAGATGATGAACGCCTGCCGCGGGCTTGGCATCGACCACAAGGATTTCGTCACCGCGCACGAAGTGTATCGGCGCCTTGGAGGACAATCATGACATCGAAGGTCGAACTGTTCGGCGCCGCGCTGGGCAAGGCGTTCAAGGAAACGGCGAAGAAGATGAAAGAGAACGCGCCGCCGACGAAGATGTACCGCACCAGTCTGCGCGATGTGCCCAAGGTCGAAGGCCTGCCGCGCGAGGACGGCTGGGTCGACATGCAGGTCCAGTTCCTGATCGACAAGAAGTCCGCCGGCGCCGATCACGTGGTCGGCTGGACCGTGCTCAAGCCCGGCGCGCGCCACGAGAACCATCGTCATCACAACTGCGACGAGTTCTTCATCGTGCTCAAGGGTCACGGCCACATCTACACCGACGAAGGAGAGAAGCCGTCGGGCGAAGGCGACGTGATCTATTCGCCGCGCGGCTGCTGGCACGGCTTCAACAACACGTCGAATGAGGATGTCGTGCTGGTCTGGGGCTGGATGGGCGCGGGCTCGATCGAAGCCTCGGGCTATGAAGTCGATCCGGAGAGCCACAAATGAACGCCTGGGACGATCCACGCATCGCGCGCGGCATGGAGAAGCAACTGGCTGAACGCCGCGCGCGCATCGCGGCGGGCGAGAAGCCGATCGGCTGGAAGGTCGGCCTCGGCGCCAAGGCCGCGATGGAGCGGCTCAATATCAAGATGCCGCTGGTCGGCTACATGATGCAGAAGTCGCAGGTCGCCAATGGCAGTACTGTCTCGGTCGCGGGCTGGACGCAGCCGGTCGCGGAGCCCGAGATCGCTGCCTATATGGCGACCGATCTGGCGGGCGGCGCGAGCCGCGAGGCCGCCATCGCGGCGGTGGGGGCGCTCGGCCCCGCGATCGAGTTGGCCGATCTCAATCCGCCGCCGGCCGACGTCGAGGTTGCACTCGCCGGAAACATCTTCCATCGCAATGTCATCCTCGGCGCGCCGGACAAGGCACGCGCCGGCGTGAAGCTCGATGGCCTCGCCGGGCTGGTGTTCCGGCGCGGCGCGCAGGTCGCGCGGCAGGAAGACCTGCAGGCGAACATCGGCAACATCGTCGATATCGTGGCCCACGTCGCCGGGACGCTCGCGGCCTATGGCGAAAAGCTGCGTGCGGGAGACGTCATCATCACCGGCTCGATCGTCCCGCCGCCGCTGATCGAGAAGGACGAGACCGAGTTCGCCTACACGCTTGCGCCGATGGCGCAACTGTCGGTGAAATTCAGCCGTTAGAGCATGATCCCGAAAAGCATGTCCTCGACCCCGATCGGGGATGGGCACCGGTTTTTGGAAAAGATCATGCTCCACCAATAGCCGCGGCCCGGCGAAGTGTGCACCGGTTCGCCGCCAAGGCCACGCCCACGAATACGCGACAATTGGGCCAAATTGACCCGCCGGTCCAAGCTGCTACGCTGAAAAGAAAGAATGCGGGGCGCGCGCGCACGCAATCATCCAGGGAGGAAGAAACATGCGAATTTCGCTTTTCGCGGCGACAGCATTTGCCGCAATCGTAGTTGCCGGTTCGGCCCACGCGCAAAACACCGTCAAGATCGGCGTCATCCTGCCCTATTCAGGCCAGTTCGCCGACACCGCGACGCAGATCGACAACGGCATCAAGCTCTACATGAAGCAGCACGGCGACGCTGTCGGCGGCGCCAAGATCGAGATCATCCGCAAGGATGTCGGCGGCATCGCGCCGGACGTCGCCAAGCGTCTCGCACAGGAACTGATCGTGCGCGACAAGGTCGATATCCTGGCCGGCTTCGTGCTGACCCCGAATGCGCTCGCGGCCTGCAGCGTCTCGGAAGAGGCGAAGAAGCTGATGGTGATCATGAATGCCGCGACCTCGATCATCACCACCAAGTCGCCGTACTGCACGCGCACGTCGTTGACCTTGCCGATGGTGACCGAGACGCTCGGCGCGTGGGCAGCAAAGAACGGCGTGAAGAAGGCCTACACCATGGTTTCCGACTACGGACCGGGGCACGACTCGGAAGGTGGCTTCCACCGCGCGTTCAAGGCCGGCGGCGGCGAGATCGTCGGCGCGGTGCGCATGGCGGTCGCCAATCCTGATTTCTCCGCTTACGTGCAGCGCGCGAAAGACCTCAATCCGGAATCGATCTTCGTGTTCGTGCCGGCCGGCGCGCAGCCGGCCGCGATCGCCAAGGCGTTCTCGGAACGCGGCGTCAACCCGAAGACCATCAAGGTGATGGGCACCGGCGAACTGACCGACGATTCGGCGATCAAGCAGATGGGCGAGGCCGCGCTCGACGTGATCACGGCATGGCACTACGACCACAATCACGATTCGAAGATGAACAAGGACTTCGTCGCCGCGTTCAGGAAAGAGGCGAACGGCGTCAATCCGAACTTCCTCGCGGTCGGCGGCTATGACGGCATGCACCTGATCTACGAGTCGCTGAAGAAGGCCGCCGGCAAGACCGACGGCGATGCGCTGATCGCCGCCGCCAAGGGCATGAAGTGGGAAAGCCCGCGCGGACCGATCTCGATCGATCCCGAGACGCGCGACATCATCCAGACGATCTACATCCGCCGTGTGCAGAAGGTCGGCAACGAGCTGGTCAACGTCGAGTTCGACAAGACCGAGAACGTCAAGGACCCGGTGAAGGCCGGCATGAAGAGCAACTAGCTTTAGAGAGCATGATCCCGAAAAGCATGTCCTCGACCCCGATCGGGGATGGGTACCGGTTTTCGGAAAAGATCATGCTCCACCAATAGCGCGGCGACCCGGCAGGCGGACGATCCTCGTCCGCCTGCCGTTGCATCTGGAGCATGCGATGCCGGACCGGATCCTGACGACTCACGTTGGAAGCCTCGTGCGCCCGCCGCGGGTGATGAGCTACATCGAGGCGATCGAGGGCGGCGTCGCGGTCGACAGCCAGGCCTACGATGCCTGCCTGCGCGAGGAGATCGCCACCGTCGTGCGCCAGCAGGCCGAGGCCGGGATCGACATCGTCAGCGACGGCGAGTTCGGCAAGCTGCGCAGCTGGTCGTTCTATGTGCTGGATCGCCTGACCGGCATCGAGGAGCGCGACGTCGATGCGCCGCGCGGCGCCGGGCGCGACCAGACGCTGTTTCCGGAGTTCTACGCCGAGTATTTCCCGACGCAGAAATTGCCCAAGCGCGGCACCGCGGTCGCGGTCGCGCCGATCACCTACAAGGGTCACGCCGCGGTGGCGCGCGATATCGCGATCTTCAAGGACGGGCTGGAGGCTTCCGGCGCCAAGGTTGAAGGCGCGTTCCTGCCCGTGGTGGCGCCCGCCAGCGCGGTGCCGCGCAGCAGGAACGAATACTACAGCAGCGACGAGGAGTTCCTGTTCGCGCTCGCCGCGGCGCTGCGCGAGGAATACAAGGCGATCGTCGACGCGGGCCTGTACGTGCAGGTCGACGATGCGTTCCTGCCCTACATGTACGACGTCGCCTTCGCGGGGAAGGATTTGGCGGGCTATCGCAAATGGGCGGAGGTGCGCATCGACGCGCTCAACCACGCGCTCGAGGGCCTGCCCGAGGAGAAGGTGCGCTATCACATCTGCTGGGGCAGCTTCAACACGCCGCATGTCAGCGACGTGGCGCTGAAGGACATCGTCGATCTGGTGCTGAAGGTGAAGGCCGGCGCCTATTGCATCGAGATGGGCAACCCGCGCCACGAACACGAATGGCGCGTGTGGGAAACGGCGAAACTTCCCAAAGGCCGCAAGCTCGTGCCCGGCGTGATCAGCCACTCCACCAACGTGGTCGAGCACCCGGAGCTGGTGGCCGAGCGGATCGTGCGCGTCGCGAAACTGGTCGGGCGGGAGAACGTCATGGGCGGCACCGATTGCGGCTTCGCGCAGACGCCGCATGTGCGCCGCGTGCACCCCTCGATCATGTGGGCGAAGCTGTCGTCGCTGGCCGAGGGTGCGCGCATGGCCTCAAAGCAGCTATACAGTTGAGAGTGGGGCGGCGCCCATCATCCGTGCCCAATCGCGCGTCGGTTCGATAGGATTCGACCGCGCCCGCCTTCATGGCTAGAATTTCACGCAACAAGAAAGAACGCTTGGGGAGCCTTATGCGCAAAGCGCTGATCGCAGGCCTGCTGGCCTTGCTCGTGTCGCCGGCGGCGGCGCAGCAGACCGTGAAGATCGGCCTGATCATGCCCTATTCCGGCCAGTTCGCCGACACCGCGACGCAGATGGACAATGCCATCAAGCTTTACGTCAAGGAGCACGGCGACACGGTCGCGGGCAGGAAGATCGAGTTCATCCGCAAGGATTCCGGCGGCATCGCGCCGGATGTCGCCAAGCGCCTCGCGCAGGAACTGGTGGTGCGCGACAAGGTCGACATCCTCGGCGGGCTGATCCTGACGCCGAATGCGCTCGCGATCGGCGACATCTCGGCCGAGGCCAAGAAATTCACCGTGATCATGAACGCCGCGACCTCGATCATCACGACCAAGTCACCCTACATGGCACGCACGTCGGTCACGACGCCGATGCTGAACCAGACGCTCGGCACCTGGGCGGCGACCAAGGGCGGCGTGAAGAGGGTGTTCACCATGGTCTCGGACTACGGTCCCGGCCACGACGCCGAAGGCGCGTTTCATCTGGGCTTCAAGGAAGCCGGCGGCGAGATCGTCGGCTCGGTGCGTTTCCCGGTCGCCAATCCGGACTTCTCGGCCTTCGTGCAGCGCGCCAAGGATTCCAATCCGGACGCGATTTACATCTGGATCCCCGGCGGTGCGCAGCCGGCCGCGGTCGCCAAGGCGCTGTTCGAACGCGGCATCGATCCGAAGAAGACGAAAATCCTGGGGCAGGACGTCGTCGCCGACGACTCGGTGCTGAAGGGCCTCGGCGAGCAGAGCGCCGGCATCATCTCGGTGACGAACTACGACTACAATCACGACAGCGCGCTGGGCAAATCCTTCCTCGCGGGTTTCCGCGAGATCTCCGGCGGCCGCAATCCGGACATCTTCGCGATCGGCGGCTATGACGGCATGCATCTCATCTACGAGTCGCTGAAGAAGACCGGCGGCAAGGCGGACGGCGATTCGCTGATCGAGGCCGCCAAGGGCATGAAGTGGGAAAGCCCGCGTGGTCCGATAATGATCGATCCGGAAACGCGCGATGTCGTGGAGGACATGTACATCCTGCGCGTCGAGATGGTCGGGGGCCAGCCGAAGAACGTCGAGTTCGACAAGGTCAAGGACGTCAAGGATCCGGTCAAAGAGCGCATGAAGAAGAAGCAATAGAGCATGGCTTTCCCGGTCCGATTCGGACAGCGATGCGCCGTTTCGGCTGACCTGACTGGCGACATGTCCTCATGATCGGCCCCGTGATCGGCGTCCTGTTCGACGGCTTCGCCTACGGGATGCTGCTGTTCCTGCTGTCGGTCGGGCTGTCCGTCACGCTCGGCATGATGAATTTCGTCAACCTCGCGCATTGCGCCTTCGCGATGCTCGGCGGCTACGTCACCGTCACCTTGATGAACCAGTTCAAGTGGCCGTTCTTCGCCACGCTGCCGTTCGCGTTCCTTGCAGCCGCCCTCATCAGCGTCGTGTTCGAGCGCGTGCTCTACCGAAGGCTCTATCGCGCAAGCGACCTCGACCAGGTGCTGCTCACCATCGGGCTTGCCTTCGTGTCGGTCGCGGTTGCCGCCTATCTCTACGGCACGATCCAGCAACCGGTGCAGATGCCGTCGTACCTGCGCGGCTCGGTAACGATCTTCGGGCTCTCCTTCGGCGTCTACCGGCTGTTCCTCGTCGGCGTCTCGCTCGCGATCACGCTGCTGCTCATCGGTGCGCTCGAATACACCCGCTTCGGCGCGCAGGTGCGCGCCGCGGTCGACAACCAGCGCATGGCGCGCGGCCTCGGCATCAATGTCGACGGCGCGTTCGCGTTCACCTTCGCGCTCGGCAGCGGGCTCGCAGGCCTCGGCGGCGCGCTCGCGATCGAGATCGTCGGCCTCGATCCGTCCTTCGCGTTTACTTACCTGATCTACGTGCTGATCGTCGTCTCGGTCGGCGGGCTCGGCTCGATCGCCGGCTCGTTCGCCGCCGCGACGCTGATCGGCATCAGCGACGTCGCCGGCAAATACTACGTGCCCGAACTCGGCGCGTTCCTGATCTATCTGGTCATGGTGGTGCTGCTGATGTGGCGGCCTGCCGGGCTGTTCGGGAGGCGATGATGTCGACCGTCTCCCCCGTTGCTTCACCACACGCCTATCTGCAGGCGCAGGCGCGCTGGCAGCCGGCCGAGATCGTGTTCTGGCTCGCGACCTTGCTGCCGTTCTGGCTCTTCCCGGACTACCTCGTGCTCGCGAGCCAGATCGCGATCACCGCACTGTTCGCACTCTCGCTCGATCTCATCCTCGGCTACGCCGGCATCGTGTCGCTCGGACACGCGGCGTTCTTCGGGCTCGGCGCCTACACCGCCGGGCTGGTCGCGAAACACGGCTGGGGTGAGCCGATCAGCGGGCTCCTGCTCGGCGCGCTGGTTGCCGGCATCGTCGGCTACGGCGCGAGCTTCATCGTGTCGCGCTTCCGTCACCTCGCGCTGATCATGATCACGCTCGGCATGGGGCTGCTGCTGCACGAGGCGGCGAACAGCGCGAGCTGGCTCACCGGCGGCGCCGACGGGCTGCAGGGCGTGAAGATCTGGCCGATCTTCAACACCTTCCGCTTCGATCTCTACGGCTATACCGCCTACACCTATTCGCTCGTCGTACTGTTTCTCGTTTTTCTCCTGACGCGGCGCATCATCAATTCGCCGTTCGGGCTCTCGCTGCGCGGCATCCGCGAGAATTCGGTGCGCATGCCGGCGCTCGGCGCGCCGAGCCGCGCGCATCTGCGCAAGATCTACACGATCTCCGCGGTGATCGCCGGCGTCGCGGGCGCGCTGCTCGCGCAGGCCACCGAGACCGTCTCCCTCGAAGTGCTCGGCTTCCAGCGCTCGGCCGACGTGCTGGTGATCCTCATCCTTGGCGGCGCCGGACGGCTCTACGGCGGGCTGATCGGCGCGATCATCTTCATGGTGGCGCGCGACCAGTTCTCCGGCATTGCTCCCCAGTACTGGTACTTCTGGATCGGTCTGCTGCTGATCGGCGTTGTCATGTTCCTGCCGAACGGAATTCTCGGCGGGATCGCGAAACTCACCGCTTCGCGGCGCGAGCGGCGGGGGAGCGCATGAACGCCGCCCTCTCCACCCGCGGGCTGGACAAGAGCTTCGGCTCGCTGGTCGTCGCGAAAGGCATCGAATTCTCGCTGCCGCAGGGCGCACGCCACGCGCTGATCGGTCCGAACGGTGCCGGCAAGACCACGCTGATCAACCTGATGACCGGCATGCTGCGGCCGGATGCGGGCGAGATACTGCTCGGCGACGAGCCGATCACGGCGTTGGCGCCGGACAAGCGCGTCAGCCGCGGGCTGGTGCGCACGTTCCAGATCAACACGCTGTTTCCGAATCTCAGCGCGCTCGAAGCCGTCACGCTTGCGGTATGCGAGCGCGAGGGGGTGTCGCGCACCTGGTGGCAGCGCGTCACCGCGCATCCCGCCGCGGTCGACGAGGCACACGCGATCCTGTCCTCGCTGATGCTCGGCAACGACTGCTATCGCCCGACGCGCGAACTGCCCTACGGCCGCCAGCGCCTGCTGGAAATCGCGCTCGCGCTCGCCACCAGGCCGAAGGTGCTGCTGCTCGACGAGCCTGCGGCCGGCGTGCCGCGCGACGAGAGCAAGGAATTGTTCGAGGTCATCTCCAACCTCTCGCGCGACATCACGGTGCTGTTCATCGAGCACGACATGAACTTCGTGTTCCGGTTTGCCAGCCGCATCATCGTGATGGTCGGCGGACGCATTTTGCTCGAAGGCACGCCGGACGAGATCGCAGCCGATCCGCGCGTGCGCGAGGTCTATCTCGGCAAGTCGCGTGGTGCGCATCATGGCTGAGCCGCTGCTCGTGCTCGACGATGTGCGCGCCGGCTACGGCGACTCGGTCGTGCTCGAGGGCATTTCGCTTGAAGTGCCCGAGCGCGGCAGTCTCGCGGTGCTCGGCCGCAACGGCGTCGGAAAGTCGACCTTGCTGCTCACCATCATGGGCTACACCAATACCACGCGGGGCCGGGTGCTGTGGCGGGGCGAGGAGATCACCGGCCGGCCGCCGCACCGCCGCGCGCGGCTCGGGCTTGGCTGGGTCGCGCAGGAGCGCGAGATATTTCCCTCGCTGACCGTGGAGGAAAATCTCACTGTGGCGTCGCGTCCCGGCCGCTGGGATCTGAAAGCCGTGTACGGGCTTTTCCCGCGCCTCGCCGAGCGGCGCGCCAACATGGGCAACCAGCTCTCCGGCGGCGAGCAGCAGATGCTCGCGATCGCGCGCGCCCTGATGACCAATCCGGCGCTGCTGCTGCTCGACGAGCCGCTCGAAGGCCTCGCGCCGATCATCGTCGAGGAACTGACCGCCGCGATCTCCCGCATGATCGCCGATGAAGGCACCGCGGTCATCCTGATCGAGCAGCACGCGGAAGTCGTGTTGTCATTGACGCGCGATGCTGTCGTGATGGAACGCGGTGTGATCGTGCATCGCGCGGCCTCGCGCGAGTTGCTCGGCGATGCCGCGACCCTCGACCGGCTGATCGGCCTGCGCATCGAAGGCGAACAAGAAAAGGCAAAAGCATGAAACGCTCGACCGACCGCATCCTCACCACCCACGTCGGCAGCCTGCCGCGCCCGCCCGAGCTGATCGCGCTGGTGCGCGCCAGGCTGCGCGGCGAGGCGGTCGATCCGCAGGCTCATGCGACGGTGCTCAAGGAGTCCGTCGCCGGCATCGTCAGGAAGCAGGTCGACCTCGGTGTCGACGTGATCGACGACGGCGAGTTCGGCAAGCCGAGCTTCGTCTCCTACGGCAACGAGCGGCTCGGCGGCTTCTCGCCGCGCACCGGCGGTGGCGGCATCAGCCCGTGGGCGAACTCGCGTGAGGCGCAGACCTTTCCGGAATTCTATCAGGCGCAGATGGGCAGCGTGTCGGCGCAGCATGCGCGGCTCGTGTGCACCGGACCGGTCACCTACAAGGGCGAGGCCGCGCTCAAGACCGATCTCGATAATCTCAAAAGCGCGCTGAAGGGCGTGAGTCCCGCGGAAGTGTTCGTGCCGGCGATCTCGCCGGCGAGCTTCGAGGACTGGAACAAGAACGAGTACTACAAGACCGACGAGGACTACGTCGTCGCGCTCGGTGAGGCGATGCGCACCGAGTATCAGGCGATCGTCGACGCCGGCTTCCTGCTGCAGATCGACGATCCGCGCCTCGTCACCTATTACATCCTGCATCCGGAGGAGAGCGTCGCGGACTGCCGCAAGTGGGCGCAGATGCGCGCCGCGGCGCTCAATCATTCCCTGCGCGGCATCCCGACCGAGAAGATCCGCTATCACACCTGCTACGGCATCAACATGGGCCCGCGCGTCCATGACATGGAACTGAAGGACATCATCGACATCATTCTCGGCATCCGGGCCGGCGCGTATTCGTTCGAGGCCTCGAACCCGCGCCACGAGCACGAATGGACGGTGTGGAAGGACGCGAAGGTGCCGGACGGCACGATCCTGATCCCCGGCGTGATCACGCATTCGACCGTGCTGGTCGAGCATCCCGAACTGGTCGCACAGCGGCTGGTCAAATACGCCGGGGTGGTCGGGCGCGAGAACGTCATCGCCGGCACCGACTGCGGCTTTGCGACCTTCGCCGGCGCGGACGAGATCCACGCCAGCATCGTGTGGGCGAAGTTCGAGTCCTTGGTGAAGGGGGCGCAGATCGCGAGCCGGGAGCTGTGGGGGTAGCCTCGCGAGTTCCTGCCGGACGCATTGGGTTCGTTCTGCCAAACAAAACTCATGATTGTATCGATACAATGAACAACCTGAATGCGAGGCGCACATCGCGAGCGCGGCCATCGCCCGCCGCCTGCGCGACAGCGCCCGGCGCTCGTAGCGCTCGAGCGCGGACAACTCGTCGAGCGCCATTCGCTCGAGTGCCGCGGCGCGCGCCCGCCGGACCCGCGCGATCAACAGACAGCATTCGGCAATGATGAGGGCGTGATCGTGCGCCGGCAGAGTCCCCGCATCGCAGATCAGGCCGGCGAGGCGCATTGCGTCGGCGCTGTCATCCGCGCGCCGCGTGGCGAGGCCGTGGCGCAGCGCGTTGCGGCTGGCGCGCGCCTTGCCGCGGCGCGTTCGCGGCCCGGTGCTGTGCGCCGCATTGGCCCGGTTGGCGATCGACCGCGCCGTCACGTCGCCTCCTCGTCGAGCACCTCGCCCTCGATCACATCGAGGCGCCGCAAGGTTTTCCCGAACCCTGCGACGTGGCGCTCGATGTCGCGCAAGGTTGCGATGAACCGCTGCTCCGCGGCCTGCAGGCAGCGATCGAGCTGCTGATATCCGCCGATCCAGGATGGAAGATTGGCTGCAACATCGTCGTCGGTCGGATTGTCGGTCCCGGCGATCACCAGGTCCCGCAGCCAGTCCGTCGCGTCGCGCTCACTGGCGGCATAGGCGTCGAGCTCGGCGCAGTCCTGCGCGACGTTCGCCCCGCCGCGCGCCTCGATCTCTGCGCGGGTCCGATCGGTGACTTCGTCGAGCAAACTCATCTGGTTCTGGTACGCGGATCGTAACTGCGCCAGCATGGCTTGGGTGGAATGATCGACAGAGTGCCGGACCACCGCCGCCCTGAGCCTGCGGTAGCGCGCAATCTCCAGGCGGTGATCCGCCAGGTCCTTGATCAGCATCCAGGCGATCAGATCCCTCGGGCCGACTTCGCGCGCAAAGTGCGCGAGCGTCGCCTCGTAGATCGCGGCGTCCTCGCTCGACAGCAGCGCGGGCGGACCGAGAATCGCCCTGATGGTGGCGGGCACGTCGGTGGTGGCGGCGGCGGCGGGCAGCGTCATGTGTCGGCTCCGGCAAGAGAATGCAGGAGCGCAGTTCGCGCCTTGTCCGATTCACAAGCCAAGCGGATTTTTTGTCGCAGGCGAATTTTTTTCGCGCGGCCTGAATCACAAACTCGCAAAATCCCAAAGCCGCGTGCGGGCGCGAGAACGTCATGGCCGGCACCGATTGCGGCTTTGCGACGTCCGCCGGCGCGGACGAGGTCCGCGCCAGCATCGTGTGGGCGAAGTTCGACGCGATGGTGAAGGGGGCGCGGATCGCGAGCAGGGAGTTGTGGGGGTAGGGGCGGGCAGCGTGCTCCGCTCTGTTCCCCTCCCCCTTGTGGGGAGGGGTTAGGGGTGGGGGTCGAGCCTGGGTTCACCGTCGTCGCGATAAACTCCGACCCCCCTCCCCAACCCTCCCCCACAAGGGGGAGGGAGCGCGCCGGAGCGTGTTCACCCCGCCAGCGTCACGATCGCGCCTTCATACTGTCCGCCGCCCATGCCGGTATCGGCGAAGATGCCGTGGTCGGCGATCCACTTGCGCGACTCCTCGAACACCTCGCGCGAGTAGGGCTCGAACACGATGCGCTCGCCCGGTCCCCAGCGCCGCGTGTCCATCGTGGCGTGGAAGCGCGTCGGGAATTCGTTTTTGTAATAGTGCGTGTAGAGCTCCGGCCGCAGGTCGATGTCGCGTTGCGCGCGGCGCAGTGCGTTGAAGAACTTGCGCAGGTCTTCCGGATCGGGATTGCCGGTGATCATGGTGGTGATCATGAAGGTGTTGTCGATGATCTTGCGGAAGCCGAGCTGCTCGGCGAAGTAATATGGCCCGGAGAACAGCGCGCAGGCCGGCAGCTTGCCCTCGACCAGCAGCTCCATCCGACGGAACAGCATGCCGTCATTGAACGACAGGTTGATCTTGTCCGCCGGCATGTATTGCTCCAGCGCCTGGATCGTCGCGTAGTGGCTGCCGGACTGGAAGCCGACCGAGACCGGAACGCCGGCCAGGTCTTCCGGCGTCTTCACGGCTGAGTCCGCGGGCACGAAGATGCCGGACGGTGCGACCGAATAGAGGTCGGCGTAAAGCTTGCCGTGGCCGCTGGTCGACGCGACGTTGACGGTCCAGTGGCAAGCGCAGCTCACGTCCGACTTGCGGCCTTCCTCGAACGACTGGTACGCGCCGACCTTGGCGCCCTTGTCGTGGATCTTGCCGCCGGTGGCCTGCACCTCCTCGCGGAATTCGTAGTCGAGCCCCTCGTCCTTGAAGTAGCCCTTCTCCTCGGCGACCCATTCCTGCAGCCGGAAGTGCGGCTGGATGATGAATTTTTGATTGCGCATGATGTCCATGGCGTTCTCCCTTTTGGTTTTTTGTCAGCAGCAGTGATCGGGTTCGTGTCCGTGCTCGGCGACGCGCCGCGCGCGGATCATCTTGACGTGGTCGTCCATCAGCCGCCGCGCGCCGGCGGCGTCGCGCATCTCGATCAGGCCGTAAAGCTCGCGATGCACGGCGAGAATGCGGCGCGCGACCTGCGGCGTCAGCGTGCGGTTCTCCGATGGCCACGAGACGTGCTGCAGCGAAATCAGCTGCGTCACCAGCACGCGGTTGTGCGAGGCCTCGGCGACCGCGAGATGGAAGTCGCGGCAGGAGCGGGTGTAGGCCGGCGTGTCGTCGATGATCGCTTCCGCCTCGGCGAGCAGACGCTTGAGCTTGTCGTGATCGGCGGCGGTCGCATGCTCGGCGGCGAGTTCGGCGGCAAGCGTCTCGATCGCGCGCTGCGCGTCCATGATTTCCGCCGCGCTCACGCCGGTGAGGTCGAGTTGCACCGCGAGCGCCTCGGCGAACAGCCGCGGGTTGCCGCGCGACACGCGCGCGCCGCCGCCCTTGCCCATCTTGATGTCGGCGATGCCGAGCGCCTGCAGGGTGCGCAGCGCGTCGCGCGCCACGATCCGGCTCACGCCGAAGCGCGCCGCGAGGTCCTTCTCGGTGCCGAGGAAATCGCCGGGCTTGAGCTTCTTGGCAAACAGCGCGTCGCGCACCTGGCCGACGATCTGCGCCGAGAGCGAGGCCGAATGCCCGCCGACGAAGATCGGCGTCGCTTCGCGCGCAGTCGTCAGGATCGCCGGGTGGACGGAAGACATGGCGTGTCCAGTGATCGATAGTAAAGATGATATCTTATGGAGGGAGACTGTCAATGGAGACGGGCCGAGTCAGAAAGCTTCGCAAATTGAATGGCCTAGAGATCTACGAGTACGTTGCGCCTAAGCTAGGGGTCATTCCGGGACGGCCCGAAGGGCCGGGCCCGGAATCCATAACCACGGTTCGGGCTTATGGATTCCGGGCTCCTCGCTTCGCTCGGCCCCGGAATGACGGTTTACGCGGTCAGTCCGGCCTCAATGAAAATTCCGCCCCTTCGGCATCACGCTGGCGATCTGCGCGGCATGTGACCGCACGGCCTCCTTCAGTCCCGTCACCAAGGCATCCCCCGAACGCGGATGGCGGTGGCGCTCGACCACCGGCCGGCGCACCTCGTCGGTCGGCGCGAGCGCATGGACCGGGCTGTGCTCCTCCGACAGGCGGCGCAGCAGCGGGGTGAGATCGTCGATCTGCTCGGCCACCACGTGGATCACGCCCGACGCGCTCTGCAGTCTGCCGGTGACGGCGGCGAGACGCGCGCCGAGCACGACCGGACGGAACGTCTCGAACGTGCGCTGCCAGACGATCGTGTTGGCGATGCCGGTCTCGTCCTCCAGCGTCATGAAGATCACGCCCTTGGCGGTGCCCGGCCGCTGGCGCACCAGCACGAGCCCCGCGACCGTGACGGTCTCGCCGGAGGCGATGCCCGGCAGATGCTCGTGCCGCGTGATGCCGCGGCGGTCGAGATCGGCGCGCAGGAACGACACCGGATGCGCCTTGAGCGACAAATGCAGATGGCGATAGTCCTCGACCACCTGCTCGCCCGGCGGCATGGCGGGGAGATCGGCGTCGGGCTCCAGCTCCGGCATCGCGACGCGTGCAAACAGCGGCAGATCGTCCTTGTCGCCCGCGCGCCGCAACGCGCGCACCGCCCACAAGGCGTCGCGCCGCGAAAGGCCGAGCGAGCCGAACGCGTCGGCATTGGCGAGCCGCTCCAGCGCGGCCGGCGGCAGCCTGGTGCGCAGCCACAGATCGCGCACCGAGTCGAAGCCGCGCCCGCGCACGGATTCAATCTTGAGAGCGTGCGTCTCGGAAAACCCGCTGATCTGGCGCAAGCCGAGGCGCAGCGCGTGTGTGCTGCGGATCGCGCCTTTCATCGAGGCATGGCGGGGGTGCACCTCTTTCTTTACCGAAGCATCGGCTGTGGCACGAAGTGCGTCGGGTGAGGGTCCCTTTTCGAAAGCTGACCCCACCCCGGCTCGCTGCGCTCGCCGACCCTCCCCTTTCAGGGGAGGGATCAGCTCCAGCGTGCAGTCCCAGTCCGACCGGTTCACGTCGGCCGGCCGCACCTCGACGCCGTGCTCCCGCGCGTCGCGCACGATCTGCGCCGGCGCGTAGAAGCCCATCGGCTGGCTGTTGAGCAGCGCCGCGGCGAAGACGTCGGGGTAGTAGCACTTCATCCAGCACGAGACGTAGACGAGGTTGGCGAAGCTCGCCGCGTGGCTTTCCGGGAAGCCGTATTCGCCGAAGCCCTCGATCTGCTGGAAACAGCGTGTGGCGAATTCGCGCGGATAGCCGCGCGCGCTCATGCCGTCGATGAACTTGTCGCGGAATTTGTCGATCGTGCCGGTGCGCTTGAACGTCGCCATGGCGCGGCGCAATCCGTTCGCTTCGACCGAGGAAAATTTCGCCGCCACCATCGCGATGCGCATCGCCTGTTCCTGGAACAGGGGAATGCCGAGCGTTTCCTTCAGAATGCTTTTCAGCTCGTCCCTGTCGCCGTGTTCGGGACTGGGCGAGACGTAGTCCGGCTGCTCGCCTCTTTCGCGCAAAGCCTCGCGACGCTGCAAATAGGGATGCACCATCTTTCCCTGGATCGGCCCGGGCCGCACGATCGCGACCTCGATGACGAGATCGTAGAATCGTGCCGGCTTGAGCCGCGGCAGCATCGACATCTGCGCGCGGCTTTCGATCTGGAAGGTGCCGACCGTGTCGGCACGCTGGATCATCTGGTAGACGTGCCGACGCTCTTCCTCATCCTCCTTCTCATGTTCTTTTCTGATGCTTTCCCTGTCCAGAAGGGGGCGGATTGCCTCGGCGCGGCCGTAATGCATGCGCAGCAGATCGAGCCCGCGCCGCAGACACGACAGCATGCCGAGGCCGAGCACATCGACTTTCAGCAACCGCAGTGCTTCGAGATCGTTCTTCTCCCACTCGATGACGGTGCGGTCGTCCATCGCGGCATTCTCGACCGGCACGACCTCGTCGATGCGCGAGCGGGTGATCAGGAAGCCGCCCGGATGCTGCGAGAGGTGGCGCGGCGTATCGATCAGCTCGTCCGCCAGCGCCATCACGCGATTGAGCCGCGGGTCGGACGGATCGAGGCCCGCCCGGCGCGCTTCCTTTTCCTTCACGCCGCTTGCCGACCAGCCCCACAGCGTGCCCGCGAGTGCGCCGATAGTATCGTCGGACAGCCCGAACGCCTTGCCGACCTCGCGGATCGCGCTGCGGCCGCGATAGCAGATGACAGTGGCCGTGAGGTTCGCGTGGTGGCGGCCGTATTTGTTGTAGATGTGCTGGATCACCTCCTCGCGCCGCTCGTGCTCGAAATCGACGTCGATGTCGGGAGGCTCTTTCCGTTCATCGGAGACAAAGCGCTCGAACAGGAGATCGACCTTCTCGGGGTTCACCTCGGTGATGCCGAGGCAATAGCAGATGACGGAATTCGCCGCCGATCCGCGTCCCTGGCACAGGATGCCTTTGGAGCGCGCGAAGTTGACGATGTCGTGCACGGTGAGGAAGTAGGGAGCGTATTTAAGCTCGAGTGTGACCTTCAACTCCTTGTCGAGCGCTTCGCGGACTTTCCGATGCGCGCCGTCGGGGTAGCGCCGCCTGAAGCCTTCCTCGGCAAGCGCCACGAGCGCATCCTGCGGCGTTGCGTAACCAACGCGGTTCTCGTCCGGATACTCGGTCTGCTTCAACTCGCCGAGCGAGAAATTGCAGCGGTCGAGGAAACGCAGCGTCCGGTCGACCGCCTCCGGTGCGCGGCGGAAAATGCGCGCCATCTCCTGCGGTGATTTCAGGTGCCGCTCCGCATTGGCTTCGAGCAGCCGCCCGGCCGTGTCGATCGTCACGTGCTCGCGGATGCAGGTCATGACGTCCTGCAGGGCCCTTCGCGCGGGGACGTGATAGAGCACGTCGTTCACGGCGATCAGCGGAACGAATGTCTGCTCGGCGATGGCCTTGAGGCGCGCAAGCCGGCGGCTGTCGTCGCCGCGATACAGCATGCTGGCGGCGAGCCAGACGGGTTGCCGGAACGACGCTGATTTCAGGCGAGCCAGCACAGTGCCAAGAGCATCCGCCTTGAATCGCGCGGGCGGCATCACGATGAGGTTGAGACCCGTGATGTGTTCGAGCAGGTCGTCGAGAAACAGGACGCATTCGGCTTTCTCGCCGCGGCTCTTGCCGACCGTCAGCAATCGGGTGAGGCGGCCCCATGCGGTGCGGTTCTGCGGATAGGCCAGAATGTCGGGCGTGCCGTCGGCAAAGACGAGCCGCGCGCCGACGATGAGCTTCAACTCCGGATGATCGGTCTTGCTCTCATCATTCAGCCTCCTGATTTCCTCGTTGAGTTGCGCGGCGGCCGACCAGGCACGCACCACGCCCGCAACGCTGTTGCGGTCCGCGATGCCGATACCGGTGAGGCCGAGTGCCGCGGCCTGCCGCACCAGATCTTCCGGTTTTGACGCACCGCGCAGGAACGAGAAATTGGTGGTGACGGCAAGCTCCGCATAAGCGTGCGACGGATCGGGCCTGGGCAGGACGATCTCCGCCTCGGCCCTTTTTTCCTTGTCGGGGAACGCGACGACGTTTCTCATGCGAACACGCCATGCACGAACCAGCGCGGCGCAAGGTGCGGATCGGCCGGCCATTCATGGAAAAGCCAGACCCGCACGCCATCACGGCTCTCGACCCGGAAATAGTCGCGCATGAGTGTGCGGCCGGCTTCGTCGCGCCACCATCGCATCGCAATGCGCTCCGGGCCTTCGGCGCGGGCAACGATGTGGCGCACACGCCGCCAGGTGAATTGCGCCGGCGGTCCGTCGGGCAGTTCGGCCGTTGCATCGACCGGCTCCGGCCGCGCGAACAGGCGGATCGGGCGGGTGGGGAAGGGGGAGTCGAGCGAGACGGCAAGCTCTCTCGCTCCCTCCCCCCATAGCCCGTCGAAGACGGGCGTGAACGCCCTGGTGGCGGGGGAGGGTTGGGGAGGGGGGTCGTGCGAGTTGGACGCAGTCGTGAGCAAAAACTCTGACCCCCACCCCGACCGCCTTCGCTGCGCGACGGCGGTCGACCTTTCTCCGTCGAAGACGGGCGTGAACGCCCTGACGCCCCTCAAGGGGGAGGGTAAAGAAGCAGAAGCCGCCACCGCCGTCACGGCGAACTCCGGAATATGCGTGTCCTGCGGCATCTGCCGCATCACGCGGCGCAAGCCGAAGCGCGCGCCGAGCCGGTCGATCAGATGCGCAAGCTCGGCGTCGTGATCCGGCGTCGCCAGCCCCGTCTGCTGCGGATCGCTGCGCTCGGTGACGAGCGCGCAAAGCCGCACGATGTCGAAGCCGAAGCCCGGATCGACCTCGTCACCGATCACGTCAAGCCGGTCGGCGAACAGGCGCGCGATCAGGCGCGGCTCGCGCAGCGGCGCGCCGGTGCCGGCCTCGAGGCGGAACACTTTCCCGTCGGCGCGGAACAGCACCACCTGCAGCAGCCGCGCGCCTTCGCCGCGCTGTTCGAGCACATGCGCGAGGCGGACGGCGAGCCGCTCGATCGTGCCGAGCACGTCACGCTCATGCGCGATCGGCTCGGGAAAGCGCTGCTCGGCCAGCGCGGCCGGAACGGGCAGGCGCGGCGTGATCGGCTCATCCTCGAGCCCGAGCGCCTGATCGATGCGCCGCACGAACGATGCGCCGAAACGTGCCGCGAGCGGCGCGCGTGGCCGGTCGAGCACATCGGCGATATGCTTGAGGCCGACCTGCGCCAGCGCCGTGATGGTGTCGGTATCGAGGCGCAGCGCCGTGAGGGGAAGCGGCGCGATCGCGTGCCTCTCCTCGCCGGAAGCAACGACCCCCACCCGGCTCGCTGCGCTCGCCGACCTCCCCCTTTCAGGGGGAGGTAAAGAGGCCGAGTGCCGCGCCACGCCCCACGCACACCCGACCGTGCCGGCGACCGCGGCGCGCGCCTGCAGCCCGCGCTCGCCAAGCTGCCGCACGAGATCACGCGCCAGCGCTGTCTCGCCGCCGAACAGATGCGCGCAGCCGGTGACATCGAGCAGCAAGCCGTCCGGCGCATCGAGCCCGACCAGCGGCGTATAGCGGTCGCACCAGTCGGCGACCGCTTCGAGCAACGCGAGATCCGCGCGCTCGTCGGCCTGCGCGACCGCGATTGCCGGATGCATCGCGCGCGCATCCGCGAGCGGCATGCCGGCGCGCAGGCCGAGCGCCGCCGCGGCGTCGTTCACGGCGGAAAGCCGCAACGCGCCTTTGACCGGGGCAGCGATGATCAGCGCTTCATCCGGTGCGAAGCGTTTCGCGATCCGGTCGGTCGCGATCCGCCTCAGCCACACCGAGAGATAGCGCCGCGAAGACGCGCTCATGGTGATCCCAGGTGAGAGTCCAGGTGCCGCAGGGGCCGCGGCGGTTGCGGGTGAGTTCGAGCGAGAACGCCGTCGGACCGAGCCCGCCGAATTCGTCCGGCACGCTCGGCGCGGATGCGATCTGCCAGCGCGTGCGGGCCGCGCTCGGCGCATCGTTTGACCCGTGACGCAGGATGAGCCCGAGGCTGCCATGATCCTTCGCGGCAAGCGAGAGACGGCGCGTCGCGGTGAGATCCGGTGCTTCGCCGAATTCGGCGATGACCGCCGAGAGCGCGCGGCATTTCAGCGCCTCTTCCATCGCGAACAGCGCATCGACCGGACGCGCGACCCGCACGATCAGCAGCCGGTCGGTCGCGAGGCCGAACTGGTCGAGGCCGGGACCGTAAAGCGCGCCGGTTTCGAGGTTGCCGAAATCGGTCGCGATCCAGAGCGTTTCCTTCGCACGTTCCTTGGGCGCCTCCTGCGCCAGCGAGGCGAGCGCAAGCGCAAATCCGGCCGCGACGCCGAGATGCAGCGGCGTTGCGCTGAGCTCATGCAGCGCCGCGCCGGGCAGGCCGCCGCCGAGCGCCGCATCGATCGCCGGGACGCCGAGCGCGAGCGAGCGCGTCTCCTCCGGCAGCGCTTCGCTTTTCGCGATGGCGCGGCGCAGACGCGAAAGCTGCTCCATGTCGGCGGGGAGCATGGGGGTACCATATGTTCATGTTTTGTTCTTATTGATTCCCCGACGGCGAGGCTGAGTCAACCTACTGTATCTAGTTGGATTAATGGCCTTTGCTTACCGCCCATCGCCTACATCGCAGGGCACGAACCGGCCGTAGCCCTCATTGGTGAAACACTGCTGCGGCGCCGCCCAGACCGGACGGTTGGCGACAGCCGGATGCATCACGGGGCGTGTTGCACCACAGCCGGCGGACGGACCTTGTGCTTGTGACGGGCGGCCGCCTCCGCGGGCGACATGCCGGCAATGACGACGGCAACGAAGAGGGCGAGGCGGTGCATGGCTTTTCTCGCTGGTGGAGCAGTTATCGTCATAACAACCGGCAGGGCCGCATATGCCGTCTCACGACACCCCTTCGCATCACGATGACGCGACGGCGGTCACCTCGACCTCGATCTTGAATTCCGGCCGGGTGAAGCCGGACACGATCACCAGGGTGGAGGCGAAGGCATTGCCGGACACGTAGCGGCTGCGTACCGCGCCATAGACCGGGAACCAGGCGCGGTCGGTGACGTAGGCGGTGAACCGCACCACGTCGGCCATGGTCATTCCAGCCTCGGCCAGGATCGCCTTGATGTTCTCGAAGCACAGCACGGCCTGTGCCTCGGCGTCGTCCGGCACCTTGTCATCGGGGGACACGCCGAGCTGGCCCGAGGCAAACACCATGCGCGCGGGCGCCGCCACTTCGACGGCGTGGCTGTATTGCGCGAACGGCGCGCGGATCGAGGCGGGATTGAGCGGGCGTTTCATCACAGGGCTTCCGGTGAGTGCTGTAAATCTGCTTTAGCATGACGAGGTCACAGGAAAGAACAGATGCCCGGCTCGATCACCATTCCGAACGTCACGAGCTATCGCCTCACCAACGCGCGCGTGCCGGCCTGTCTCGTCGCCGACACGGCGCAACTCGTGCCCGACGCCGACGGCCTTGCGCCGTGCAGCATCGTGATCGACAACGCGCGCATTGCCGCCATCGGCCCGGCAGTGCAGGACGGGCTGCCGCGCGTCGACCTCGACCACGGCATCGTGCTGCCGCGCCTCGTCGACGTGCACACCCATATCGACAAGGGCCACATCTGGCACCGTGCGCAAAATCCGGACGGCACGCATCTCGGTGCGCGCAACGCCGTGATGGCCGACCGCTCGGCCAACTGGTCGCGCGCGGATGTGCGAAAGCGCATGGACTTCGCGCTGCGTTGCGCCTTTGCGCACGGTACCGGCGCGCTGCGCACGCATATCGATAGCTATCCGAAGCAGACCGAGATCTCGTGGGGCGTGTTCGCCGAAATGCGCGAGGAATGGAAAGGCCGCATCGCGTTGCAGGCGGTCGCGCTGTTTCCGATCGACCGCGCGCTGACCGACGAGGCGGAATTCCGCTTTACGGTGGCGACCGTGGGCAAGCACGGCGGCGTGCTCGGTGGACTCACGTTCCTCGGCGAGGCGCCGGGGCCGCACACCGATGCGATGCTCGACAAGGTGTTCGAGGCTGCCATCGCGAACGGCCTCGATCTCGATTTCCACGTCGACGAGAGCGATTCACCCAACGCGCGCTCGCTCGGGCAGATCGCCGAGGCTGCGCTGCGCCACAAATTCAAGGGCCGCATCGTCGCCGGGCATTGCTGTTCGCTCGCGCTTGCCGGCGACAACGAACGCGCCACCATCATCGCCAAGGTCGCGGAGGCCGGCATCGCGGTCGTGTCGCTGCCGATGTGCAACATGTATCTGCAGGATCGCGTCGCCGGCCGCACGCCACGCTGGCGCGGCGTAGCTCCCTTGCACGAGCTCGATGCCGCAGGCGTCACCGTGATGGTCGCGAGCGACAACACGCGCGATCCGTTCTACGCCTATGGCGATCTCGACATGCTGGAGGTCTATCGCGAGGCGACACGCATTCTGCATTTCGATCATTCGGATCGTCCGTGGCTCAAGACGATCGCGGCGACGCCGGGCGAGATGATGGGCCTGCCGAACGGCCGCATGGCGGTCGGCGCGCCGGCGGGCCTGGTGCTCACGCGCGCACGCACGCTGAATGAACTGCTGTCGCGCCCGCAGGCGGATCGCGTGGTGCTGTATGCCGGCAAGCCGGTCGACCGCACGCCGCCGGACTATCGGGAGTTGGATTGAGCCGAGATGGAGCCACGCGCTCCGTTTTCCCCTCTCCCGCTTGCGGGAGAGGGTGGCTGAGCGGACGTCAGTCCGCGAAGGCGGGAGAGGGCGCTTCGCTGAGTTTCACAAGAACCCTCTCCCGCCCTCGCTTTGCTCGGGCACCCTCTCCCGCAAGCGGGAGAGGGGAAAGAGAGACGCCGCACGACCTACGCCAACCGGCTCATCTCAAACCGCTCCACGTCGCGCAGCAGCTCGATGAACCGCTCGGCCTGAAACTCGGCCCACTGCCTGCCCTTCTCGGCGGTGCCGAGCGAGGCATCGCCCGCGGCGCCGGCGGGATGGATGTCCTGCGCGATCCAGGCATGCGCGTGCAGCCCGGTCGGACGCAGGAACTTGAACTCATTCTCCATCCGCACCGACGACGGCACGAAGTTCTGCACTTTCTCCTTGCGCACGAGGTCGGGGCGCAGGTGCAGCATCAGCGAGGTTTCGATGTCGCCCGCATGGATGCCGTGCAGCGCTTCCTGGTCGGAGAACAGGCCTTTCGGCACACCGAAGCGCCACCCCGTGGTCACCACCAGCATCTGGCAGTTGACGCGCAGTTCGCGCGCCACGATTCGCATGGTGTCGACGTTGCCGCCGTGCGAGGTGACGATGACCATTTTCCGCAAACCCGCGCGCGCGACGCTCTCGCCGATCTCGGTCCACACCCGCTGCGCGGTTTCGGCCGTGTAGGTGATCGTGCCCGGCGAGCGGATGTGCTCGTTCGACTTGCCGACCGCCTGCACGGGGAGGAACAGCACCGACAGGTCGTCCGGCAACCGCGCGATCACGGCGTCGATCATGCCTTGCCCGATGATCGTGTCGGTCGAGACCGTCAGATGCGGCCCGTGCTGCTCGATCGCGGCGATCGGCAACACGGCGATCGTCTTCTCCGGATCGAGTGCGGCAAACTCTTCCGTGGTCAGTTCGAGCCAGTGAACTTTGCGCATCTTTTCAAAACCCCGCCATCGCGGCGCGCACTTTAGCCGTGAAGGCTTTCCGCGTCTCCTCGGTCGCGACATTCATGTGATAGAGCGGATAGTAGTCAACCTTCGCCCGGCCGCCGGCGAAGCGCGGCATGTAACGCGTCATGATCTTCTTCGGCGGATTGCCGATCAGGAGCGCGTTCCACCACGGCCGCCCGTAGGTCGTGATCCCGGCGATGCGCTTGAGGTTGGTCAGCAGCGGGACCGCCATGTTCGGGTTCGACAGGTCGAATGCCACGCCCGGCATCAGCAGGCGGTCCATCCAGCCCTTGAGCATCGCGGGCGGACCGAACGACCACACCGGAAACTGGCAGACCAGCGCG
>Ga0207691_10001018_pt1 | contig 27740 bp, 19 predicted proteins | sample KBSM13metaG_FD_184327 | JGI IMG/M metagenome (GOLD analysis project Ga0207691, IMG submission 184327) | Miscanthus rhizosphere microbial communities from Kellogg Biological Station, Michigan, USA - KBS M1-3 metaG (SPAdes) (version 2) | ecosystem: Host-associated > Plants > Roots > Rhizosphere >...
ATCGAAAAGGTCATCAGCGACATCCGCAAGGTGCAGAAGGACGTCACCGAAGCCGACGTCGCGGCATTTGAGCAGAACCTGCACGCCTGGGGCGCGGAGCGCCGCATCTATGGCGCACTTGTTTTCCGCCGCGCGGAGCGACCCGCCGCGACGGCGCCGCTGCGCCTGCAATTGTCCGACGAGGCCGCCGGTCCCGTCCTACAGCGCGCCGTCGACTGGCGCGCGGCGCGGCGGCGCGTCGACTTTTCCGCACGAGTCGCCGCGGCGAAGCCGCGTCCGACGCCACATGTCCAGATGAACGCCCGGCACGTGGTCCGCGACGGCCGGCTCGTGCTGGAGGATTTCCTGTTCGAAATGGCCGAAGGAATCCTCGGACGGCTCAAGCCGGATCCCTGGGTCGTGCCTTCGCTCATGCAATTCGACGGAACACGGAGCGTCGGCGAGGTTTTTGTCGCCGCACAGGCCGGGAAAGCTCTGCCGCGCGATTTCGGAATGACGGATTTCACCCATCTGGTTTCAGTCATGCTCGAACGCGGGTTCCTCGACGCGGATGCACCGCACGCGACTTAGCGCGCCAGCGTCGACTTGCCGTGTAGCCCGGCCTACACCGGACGCCGTCTCATCGCAGGCGGTCGGTTCCTGACCTGCCAGCGATATCGTTGGAACTTTGCTTGATCACCGCCTTTGGTCACGGCACCCGAACCGTCGGAACACGAATGGTCGGTGTCGGGATCGTTGGTACTTTCACGCTCGGCGTATTCACCCTGATGGTCGTTGTGTTCACCCTCACGGTCGGCGTGTTTATTTTAATGGTCGGCGTGTTTATTTTAATGGTCGGGGTTTGAACCGCAGGTACGCGCACATTCGGAGCGATAGCGATTTTCGGGGTCACGACGGGGGTTACCGCCAATGCGCGGACTGTCGGCGCATTGATCCTGATGTTCGAAGTTTGAATGGCCGTGAGCCTGCCCGTCGTGATGCCGAGCCTTGGCGTCGCGAGCCTCGGAACGATATGCTTGATCTTGATGCTGGGCGAGCGACCCGCGGGAAGGGTCGCTACCGGCGTATGCCGGACGGTACCGAAGGAATTCGCCGGAAGCTTAAAGAGCCTGCCACCCAGGAGCCGGACAGTGCCTACCTTCGAATTGATGAGAACCGACTTGCCAGCGAGCGTCCGAGGCGATGCCGTATGGGTCGCCGATCGAAAATTCAAGCTCTTGAGTTTGCCGTGCGCGCCAGGTGGAGGTGGAGGAGGTGGTGGTGCCAGCGAATATCCAACCGAGCCCGAATTCGTGGGCGCGCCTCCGAGCGCTGGCGATGCGGTCGAACTTGGTGCCGGTGCGCCTGCACCCGCTCCCGACGGAGCACCTGGATTTCCAAGCGGCGACGATCCGAAGTTCGGAGCTGCCGCCGGCCCAGCGCTCGCGGGCAGACCTGTCGAAGGGGAAGCCAGACCGTTGGTGGTAAGAATCGTTGGTACTGCGGCGATCGCGGGATCGACATTCTTCGGATTGAACAACGCCAAGCCTTGCAAATTCGTCCCGCTCACCAGCATGTCCCTTCGACCACCGCAGGCATCGCCAAGTGCCTGGCAAAGCGCAAAGCGAAAGCGGTAATCATAGGTGAAGCGGGAAATCAGCGGATATCGGTGTAGCGCATTCTGGCATTCCGGAGCCAGGATATCATTCACGCGGAAGCATTGTAGCACATCGTAGTCTTCCGCTGCCTGAAGCATGGCCGTGCGGGAAACCAGGATCCGGTCACGGAAATCCTGCACGGCCGTGCGCGGCCGCGTCACGTCCGATTGGACAACCGGCGCGAGAGCCGCGACACGGCGACTGTTGTTTGGAAAGCGGTCGGCGAAACGCCGTATGACGTTTGCATCTTTGCTGTCCTTGACCACGTTCCAGGCGGTTTCGACGGCCGGGGTCGTGCGGCGAAACGGGCGCGAGACTTTCACCTCGGCCTCGTCTAACGGTGTCGGCTCCTCCGAGGCGAGCAAGATGACCCCGATCGGAGGCGCGTCGGAAACCGATGTTACCTGGATCGCGGCAATCCGCTGCTTTGCCAGCGGCGCCTGATTGCTGTCGGGAAATCGTTCCGTGAACCGGCGCAGCGTCTCGACGTCGGCCGTGGTCCGGAGAAACGACCACGCGATCTCCGCCGCCTCGGCGGCTTCGGTTTCGGACGGCAGTGCCGTCGCGACCGTTGCGGTGCCCGCCGAGCCGGCGAGGTAAATCTCGTCCTTCGACAGTGAGCCGTACAAGAACGGTTGCTGCGCGCCATTGGTGGCTTGCCAGACGTCGTCGCGAACGTTCCGGAACAGGAACTCAAGCTCCAACCCCGGCGTCTCGATGTGGCGCAGCAGCGCCGCGGTGAACGGGCTGTTTCGTCCGGTACCGTCTCTCGCCGTCGTACCGTCACGTGCCGCATAGGCGACGAGCACGTTCTCGCTTGGCTCGATCGGCGCAAGACCGCGACTGGCCGACCTTGTCGCGCTCGCGCGCCTGATATGCGCGAACGGGTCGTTTCTGCATGCATCCAGAATGACCAGTCCGAGCGTCTTGGCCTCCGACACTGCGAGCATGGCGGCGCGCATGTCGATCGCCTCCGTGTTCACATCGCCATCGTTTCGCAACTGGCCGTCGACCGGAATCAGCCAATTCTCGCCGGCCACCTCGATGCCGTGACCCGCGTAATAGAGGACGGCGAGGTCCGCGCCAGCGGCGGCGCTACTGAACTCGCGCAGCGCGACCCGAAGCTTCTCGAAGGTGGCGTCAGTGACAATCGTGACATTGAAACCCAGACGTCGGAGCGATTGGGACAGATCCCCCGCGTCATTCGCGGGATTGCCGAGGCGCGGCAGCCGCTCATAGGAGCTGTTGCCGATGACCAATGCGACGCGCTCGGCAGCGCTCGCTTGATCAGACCGGGCCAGGCAGAAAGCACAGAGCAGCAAGCAATGGAGAGCGATCGCGAGACATCGGCTCAAGGTTGCCTCCTTTGTCCCGGCGGTGGGACAAAGGATGTCACAGAATGTGGTTTGTTCCAATGGAACACCTGACATGTCGGCTGCCACCGTCACTGTGTCTGTCTCGGTGCAATGGCCTCCGGTTCACCTGCCTTGGCGGCTGCCCGCGACTTTTGTCGCCACAGGCGGGCTTGCGCGCGGTCCTTGCGAATCCCGAGGCCGCGCTCGTAGAGCGTCGCAAGCCGCGCCATCGCGTCGCGGTCCCCACGTTCGGCGGCCTTTCGATACCAGCGTTCCGCCTCGCGGTAGCTGCGTTCTTGTCCGAGGCCCATTTCGTACAACTTGCCGAGCCTGGTCGCAGCCTCGGCGGCACCCAGGTCAACTGCCCTCTGGTAGAGTGAGCGCGCCTTGGTGTAGCTCGGCGCCCCTGCCCGATCGGACTCATACAGAGCTCCGAGCCGCACCATCGCCACGCTGCTGCCTCGATCCGCCGCGTTCTCGTACAGCTGCGCCGCCTTGGCGTAGTCCTTGCTCACCTCGGCGGCGTATCCTCCCTGAACCAGATAGCGTGTCACCTCCGGGACTGCCGTTATCGCTTGCTCGCACGCGCGCAGGGCTCGCGCGGCCCCCTCCCCGAGCGTAATTGCGACGAACGTGATCTTTCGCTCGCGTTCAGCCACGTTGTCGCCCTTGGCGACACGGTCGCACTCGCTTCCGGCCTGCAGTCCCGCAAGACGCTGCCTGGCATCATACAGATGTGAGCTTTGCGGAAACTGCTTGATAAAATTGTCGAAGAGACTTTCGTCCGTCGATTTGTTGATCGTAGCCCACACGTTGTTGTCCGGCCTCCGTGCGACGGCCTGAAGCGGCGCAGCGGTTGAAGCGGTAGGTGTCGGCGGTGCGCCATCTTCGCGCAGGTAAATTGCCTTGCTGGAGAGTGAGCCATAGACGAAAGGTTGTTGCCTGCGGCCGGTCGCGGCGAGAACGTCATCGCGCACCTTGCGGAATATGAAGCTGACTTCCAGGCCGCTGGTTGGCATGTGCTTCAGCAAGGCAGAGGTATAGGGGCTGTTGCGGCTGCTGCCGTCGGTTGCCGTGGTGCCGTCCTTGGCCGCGTAGGCGACGAGGACATTGCGTGTTGGTTCCACCCGCGCCAAACCGCGCTCCACCGAGCGCGTCATCCTGCTGCGGTTCATCTTTGCGAGGAATGGATTGTCTCGGCATGAGTCGAGAATGACCAGCCCAAGCTGGCTCGCCCGGCTGACCGATTCCATCACCGTCTTCAGGCTGACCGACTCGTACGGCAGGTCGCGGTCGTTCTTGAGCTCGGCATCGACCGGGATCAGCCAGTTTTCGCCGCCGAGCTCCATGCCGTGGCCCGCGTAATAGACGATGCCGATTTCGGCCTCGCTCACCGCCGCATTGAAGGTCCGTATCGCATCCCGGATCTTGCTGAAGTCGCCGTTGAACAGGCGGATGACGTCGAACCCGAGTCGCTCGAGCATGTCAGCGACGTCTGTGGCATCGTTCAGTGGATTGGCGAGCGGCTGGGAGTAGCGATACTCGGCGTTGCCAATCACCAATGCCGCCCGACTCGCCGCATGGGAGTTGAGCGCATAAAGGCAAGAGAACAGCGCAATCAGGAGGAGGCGAAGCGTCGCGAAGCCAGCCCTAGCCATGACGCGGCTCCTTCTGCCGCAAATCCGTTTTGAGCTGACTATGATCGATCTTCCCTGTTGGGAAATCAACCGACCGGGTCGAATTGCCTCAAAGGTTTGCCAGGGGCGCCGCGGCGCTCTCAGAAGGAGTACCTCAACCCGAGTCGGCCGGCGGCGCCTAATACGCCCTCCCGTCCGCGCACCTCGCCCTCCACGTAGCTCGACAGGTTCCTGTTCCAAAGGAAGTTCAGCTTGGCGATGCCTTGACCGAAGATCTTGCCTTCGTCGGTCGGTATGCTCGGCACGCCGGTTGCGAGGGCCACCGTCCCCCCCTGAATCGCAACGTCGCTGTAGAGCATTGCGGCGAGCGTCGGCTCGACCGTCACGCCATTCCAATCGTAACTGGTGCCCGCGCGAATACCGCCTTGAATGCGTAACACGTGCCCGTCCTGGAGGCCGAGCGTGCGGGATGCCTCGTCCCAGACCGTGCTCGTGTGAGAGAATCCGATCGTCGGCTCGATCCACCACGGCGTGGTGCTGAACTTGTAGTTCACGTTGTACGCAAACACGTAGTTCGTGAGGTTCAAACCAAGATCCGGAGTACCCGGCGCGGAGCGGTTAAGATCGAAAAAGTCAACCTTGAACGTTGCATCGGTCGAGAACCCGCCGTTCACGTAGATCGAGTAAAGGCCGATGCCGGGACCGTCGACATTCGCGCTGGAACCGTCCGCGTTCTTCACCTGCGCCGAGGCAAACCCTCCCAGAACGCCGATTACAAAGGCATCGCTGGAGGACAGGATATTCGTGATCGCGACATCGGCCCCGCCAAGCGCTCCAACGGTCCCCGTTGTTCGTCCAAGATCGATTCCATTGAACGTCCCGCGGCGCCATTCGATATCGCCGAATCCCTGCCCCCAGAGCGCATAGGTCACGGTCCGCGTCATCGGCGGTTGCGGCATCGCCTTAAACACGGGGCTCTTCGAAACTGGCCTTGAGCCTGAGTAATTCATCACCACGTCGTCGTCATTCGCGTCCCACGTGTAACGCATCGCGACGGGGCTCGAGCTTTTTGTATGTTGAACGCTGTCGCGGATGCTCGTGATCATACCTTGCACGGCGCCGACGCTGACTTGGGAGGTATTCTGGGCCGCTCGAACCAGCGTCTGTCCCGATGCCGAGCTCAAGGACGAACCCGCGCAGCCCGGCGAGAGGGTGAAACCGCTGGGGTTACTGGAGTTCCCCGTTACCGTACAGCCGCCGAACACGACCGTGAAGCCACCTGTACTGGGATCGTAGGTTCCAGTCGCGCCGTTCAACGGACCGCCCACGACCCTGCAAACGCTGCCGCTACTACAGTCCACGCTCCCGCCGACGGGAAGCGGAAACGACTGCGCAAAGGCCGGCATCTCCAGCACGAACAGGCCAGCCGCTACGAAAATAAGCCCAAAAAGCAGACGCATGATCCGCTCTAATTTGCGCCACGTGTGCCCTAGGTAGATTAACCAGCGACTCGCCGTTTGCAATTGCAAGACTGCAACAGTCGGCGACAAACGCATGATCGCAGAAAAAGGATCTGGAATTGCGCGCCCACGCAAACCTGGAAGTTACATGAACCCGGTATTCTGCAGGCGCGACAAAGGTCCGAGCAATAATGCAATAAGGGGTTAATGTTGGGCGCCGATTGACAAATAATTTTGCAAGTAAACTAACCAGTGTTGGACCGGTTGTCCGACCTCACCCGATTGATACTTGGAGCACGTCAAACACCGCCCCGACTGCCTTGGATTTGCGGAAGCGAGCGGGCCCCTCGACCGTGGCGCGATAGGTCAGCGAGCCACGGGGCCGACACCAGGGACCGTTATCAGGCGCCGGCACACATCATCGTCCCGAACGATGGCCAGCAAGCGGCGGTGCAGGGTGACGTCTGCACGCGCAGCACGCCGGACAATGAGCAGCGGTTCGACCAGAACCTTGGGCGTGACGTCAGCGTGTCTCAACGAAGGTCGACTTCCGCTGTCACCCTGCTCTAAAGTCCAATTAGGATCACGCATAGTCACTAAGATGGCTCGGGACAGGAATGAACTGAATTGGGAGGGCCGCATGAGGATGGCCGCGGCGTCGGCGCTTGCAACGGCGGGTATTATGATCTGCGGGGCGCCGGCTCTCGCTCAAGCGCCCGTCGCGCTGGTGGAGGACGTGCGCGGGAATACCGTAGGCGTGGAGTTCATGGATTATGTCTCGGCCGGCAAGGTGATCAAGCTCAGACCCCAGGATTCGATCGTACTCGGCTACCTGACGTCATGCTGGCATGAGACGATCACGGGCGGCATTGTGACCGTCGGCAGCGAGCAGAGTGATGTGCAAGGCGGCAAGGTCGCACGTAGGAAGGTCAAGTGCGACGGCGGCAGAGTAGCGCTCACTGCGGGCCAGGCGAACCAGAGCGCCGGAACCAGCTTTCGTTCGCTGGACCGGGAATCGCCGCTGACGCTCTACGGCCTATCTCCGGTCGTCGAGGCAACGGGCGGCGCGGCACTACTGATCGTGCGCACCGATCGCCACGGCGAGTATCACGTTGCGAAGCTGCCGAAGCCGGGCGCGCAGAGATCATTTCTCGACTTTGCCGTGACCGCGAAAACGCTCGTGGAGGGCGGTACCTATCGGGCCAGTATCGGTTCACGGCAGATCATCTTTAAGATCGATCCAAGCGCCAAGGCACGTGGCGTGCCGATCATCAGCCGCTTGCTGCGCTTTCAGCCGGCGAGTTGACATTGCTGCGCCACATGAGCCGCATTCGTCAGCGCAACGCACTCGTGGGCATGATCATTGGGCTGACAGCCGGCATCATCGCAGCATCTCCCGCCTTCGGCCTGCTGCACGGGCTGTCCGTCGATGTGCTCACGGCGCTGCGCTGGCTTGCGTTCACGCCGGCACGCGACCCTGCCTCGTCTCCCGCCGTGATCATTGCACTCGACGAGGAAACCTACCGCACGCCACCATTCGTTGGCACGCCGGGCGTCACCTGGACGCGCGAGATCAGCCGAGTCCTGATGGCCGTCATCGAGGGTGGCGCGAAGGTCGTCGGGTTCGACGTCGTTTTTCCGACCTCGATCGAGCAATCCGAGATTTCGTTCGGCGACGAGACCTTGGGCACGAAGCTGCGCGGATTCGACCGCGACTTCCTGAGGGCGCTCGCAGTCGCCAGCCAGTCCGGCAAGATCGTTCTCGGCCAAATCCAGCACCAGGATCACCCCATTTTGCCGTCACCCGGTCAGCGCGCGGCGGTTGGTCAGATGCGCAACATCCGAGCTCTGAATGTATACACGGACCCCGACAATGTGGTGCGTCGGGTGCCGCTCACGTTCGAAGTCGATGGCGCAACGGTTCCCTCGATGTCCGTAGAGCTGGCAGCACGAGCACAAGATGTCCCGCCGGAGTATACGCGGCACGGCGCGGTGACGCTGGCCGGTTACCGGATACCCACCGCCGTCCCGAATGCCATGACACTCAATTTCGAAGGCGGCGCGGGCGAAATACCTGCCTACTCGTTGGCCGACCTGCGCGCCTGCGCCGAGAAGGGCGACACGGACTTCTTTCGCCGACATTTCGGCGGAAAGGTAGTGCTCATCGGCACCCTGCTTGACGCCGAAGACCGCAAGCTCACCTCGAAACGTTTCGCGACTGCACCGGAGGGCGCACGAGCGGCGCGTTGCGCGCTCGCTGCGCCGCCGCCGGCCGGCCGGTTTGCTCGGGATTCAATCGCCGGTGTGTATGTGCACGCGACCGCAGTGAACAATCTAATCCGCCGCGACGCGGCGTTCGAACTCGGGCAGACCGGCCGCATTCTCGCAGCCATTGCATTTGCCATACTGACGGCAGCGGCGGCATTGGCGCTGACTCCGATCTCCGCCACCTTGGCATATCTCGGTCTGGCCGCCGCATGGACGAGCGGCGCCACCGCGTCCTTCACGCAGGCTCTCGTGATTCCGCTTGCAGAGCCGCTCATCGCTGGACTTCTCGCGCTCGGCGCAACGATCGGCTACCGATTTGTCACGGCTGATAAGGACAAGCGCCTGCTGCGCCGGAGCTTTGCGCTCTATCTCGCTCCCGAGGTCATCGACAAGCTGATGGCGTCGAACAAGCCACCGGCGCTCGGCGGCGAGATGCGATGTGTCACGGTGTTTTTCTCGGACCTCGCCGGGTTCTCATCATTTTCGGAGGAGATGACGCCGAGCGAGCTCGTAGCGCTGATGAACACGTATTTCACGGCGATGACCGAGATCATCGAAGCGCACGACGGAGTCGTCGACAAGTATATCGGCGACGCGATCGTGGCGGTTTTCGGCGCACCACTCGACGACCCCGATCATGCGGTTCACGCGGTGCAGGCGGCGGTCGCCTGCAGCAGGCGGCTGCAAGAGCTCAATTGTACCGCGGCCGCACTCAAGGGTCGACAACTCAGGTGCCGCATCGGCTTGAACACGGGTGAGGCGCTCGTGGGCAATATCGGCTCGCAGCGGCGGTTCAACTACACGGTGATGGGCGACACAGTAAACCTTGCCTCAAGGCTCGAAGGCGCCAACAAATATTTCGCCACGACAATCATGGCCTCGGAAATGACCGTGTCGCTCACCGGTGCGGCGTTCGTCTGGCGCGAGCTCGACGCGGTCCTTGTCAAGGGCCACGCGATGCCGGTCAAGGTTTTCGAGCCGCTTGCGGCCACCGGGGATGCGGCCACGGAACAGCACGCGCTGGCCGCCGTCTTTGCGGAGGGCCTCGCCTGTTGGCGCGCGCGAGACTTCGCCGGCGCCGCGGCGCGCTTCGCGCAGATCGCCGCTGCCGATCCGCCGGCAGCACTGTTCTTAAAACGGGCTACCGCGTTCGTGCGCTGCCCGCCTGGCCCGAGTTGGGAGCCGATCACAGCCCTCGGAAGCAACTAGACTAGCAATCGCGTTTCATGGGGGTGGTGTGGCATCGCCCGCGCGGTGTCTTCTTCGCATCCAGCTTGAGCCCTGCCCCGTCTAGTGATCCAGCGGCCACTTGCGATTCCGTGTGCTAAGGCGACCTCTACCCGGCAGCAGGCGGAGCAAACCTTTGCAGGAAATGCGCTCGCCCGCGGCCTCGTGACGGGCGGCCCGAAGATAGACCTTGTGGTCTCTACACAGCCAGCCGCACCGCCGGCTTACCTGGCGATACGAGGCTCTACGTTCAGGGGCAGCTTATAATCGAAGGCCCTCGAGGCGGATCATAGGTGCAGCACCATTTGGCGCCCACTTGAATCCGCGATTGGCATATCGGGCTATGGAATGCCGCCGGCGGTTTGGAGGCCGCATCGGCGCGTGACGATGCCTTCACGCGCGGCGGATCCGTAGCCCGGCGCTCGCGCGGCGGATCCGCAGCTCGGCGCTCGCGCGGCGGCTCAGCCCTGCGACGCGCCGGTGGGTCGACCCGTTCGACCGCGACGCACACGTCTCCACGCGCGCGCGTGCCGGGGCCGCATTCGAGCGGGCACACACGTTTGTCATAGCTGCGCAACGCAGCCACCATTTCGGGTGAAGGTCTATCGATATCGAGCTTGGCCTTGGCGTATCGATTGAATTTGCGCACCGCTTGCCTCGCGGCGGTGCTCCAGCTGTCCTCGGCGTCGTCCTTCGCGCACCCGAGCCGCATCAATTCGAGTTGGGCATTCCTTGCAAGGTCGTCGTCCCTCGCTGGAGCCACCGGCGGCAACGCTGCGATCTCCGGCAATGCCGCAATGTTCGGCGGCGCCGGGTCAGACCGTGGGTTGGGCTCGGGGCGTGGGATTGCGCTCGGCTCGGGAGCCGGGGGCGGGCTGGCCGACGACATCGCTGGACCAGGCGTGAGCCTCGGTGCCGAGGCATCAACGGCACCCGGCGCGCCGGGCTCGGGCGTCGCGGTGACGCGGCGTGCCAATGGGCACAATCGACGCTCGGCAAGCTTTGCGAGGTCGATGAAGGCACCATCCGGGAAGCGCTGGATATAGGCGCGAATGGAGTCGCAGTCGTTGGAAGCCTGCGCCGAACTCCAATAGGCGACGTCAAGCGTGCGGTCTGGAGCCGGCGCCGCCTTTTCGACCGTCTGAGCGACCGCGCCGGTACTCAGCGCACTGGCAAAATAGAAGGTCTTCGACATATCGCTAAGCTGTTGCGGACGCTGCGCATTGCGTGTCTCGCGCCGGACGTCCGCGGCCACTTCTTTCAACATGACGGAAACTTCGACGCCCGGCTTCGGAATGTGTCGCAGCAGAGATGCCGTAAACGGGCTGTTCCTGTCACTGCCGTCAGCGGCTTCCTGACCGGGCGCAGCGGCGAACGCGATCAAAGTGTCACGGGCCGAGGGCTCCATGCGCGCAAGGCCCCGCCCGAGATTCGCGCTCCGCTTGAGAGCAGCGAGGTTGCGTCGCAAATTCTCTGCCAAGGGGTTGTTGCGGCACGCGTCCAGAAAGACGAGATTCGTCTGCGACTTTGACTCCATCAGACGGACGATCGGCTCGAGTTCGATCGACTCCGAGGCGATGAGGAACTCGTTCTCGAGCCGCGCATCGGTGGAGACCAGATAGTTCTTCTCGTTGATCTGCAAGGCATGACCTGCGTAGAACAGCAAGCCGACATCGGCACCTTCGAGTTCGCGCGCGAACTTTTCGACCATCATGCCAAACCCGCGCTGATTGAGGTCGAGTCCCAGATGAACCTCGAAGCCGACCTGCTTCAGCGTCGCAGCAACATCGTTCGCATCGTTGCGGGGATTGCGCAGCGGACTTGTATTGGAATAGTCCGAATTGCCGATGACCAGCGCCACACGCCGCTCGGCGTGCGCCGCATTCGGGGTGGCGATTACGGCCCACCCAATTCCGATCAAAATCGCCAAGCTGCGCAACATTGCATTCTCCGTCAGCGTGTCCGTAGCCGCGGCAAGGATCACTTAGGAACCGCGCTGCTCGACGATTAGGTCTGTAACCCTCTCTTGATCGGAAGCCTAGAACCTGCGGCGACCGCCGAATCCGAAGAACATCATGCCACCCATCGGCGGGCCCATCATGGGCATCGGCGCTGGAGTCGGCTGAGGCGCTGCAGCGGCGGCGGTCGCCGGCGCAGGTTCTCGATGGTGCACGCGCGTGGTGCTGGCGGATCGCGTATTGCGTTCGGCGCGGCGCGTCTGTTTCTTGGGCTCGGGCTTTGCAACCGCCACGCAGCTCTCGCCACGGGCGACCGTTCCGCGTCCGCACTCGATCGGACAGACGCGCCCGACCTGCTTCTGCAGCGCCGCCACGATAGTGCTGGAGGGCTCATTGGTGTCGAGCTTGGACTTGGTGCGCAGATTGAACTTGCGTAGGCCTTCTCGCGTCACCACGGTCCATTTGCCATCGGCTTCGCTGGTGCCGCAACCGAGGCGATAGAGCTCGAGCTGGATCACGCGCGTCAGGTCGGTGGTCGACGGCCCGAGGGCTGTGGCGGAAGGCACGGAGACCTGAGCGGAGTCGAACACGGCAGCCACTGCGATGGGTGCCGGCTTAGCCATCGTGACCGTCGCATCCGGAGCGGGCGCGGGCGGTGCAGCTGGGGTGAGCGTTGCGGCTGCGATGTTGCTGGACGCCGCTTCCGTCGCGGCCGGATCGACCACCGAAACCTTGCGGCCGACGGAGCACAAGCGCCGCTCGGAAAGCTTCGCCAGCTCGACAAAGATGCCGCGCGGGAAGCGCTGCAGATAGGCGCGCACGGCGTCGCAATCGTTCGAGGACTGGGCGGCATTCCAGAACGCCACGTCGAGCGCGGTGTCGTTCCCGCCGGACGCCGCCGGCTGTTTCGCCGAGTCGGGAGCGGTCAACGCGTCAACCCGCGTTGCCGCAAGCTGCTCAGCTTTGGCGAAGTAGAACGTCTTGGTCATGTCGCTGAGCTGCTGTGGCCGCTGTCCGTTGCGCGTATCACGGCGAACATCCGCCGCCACTTCTTTCAGCATCACGGAAACTTCAAGTCCGGGCGTTGGGAGGTGCTTGAGCAGCGCGGCGGTGAACGGGCTGTTGCGTTCGGACCCACCGTCGTTGGCCTCCTGCCCTGGAGCTGCCGCGAACGCGATCAGCGTGTCGCGGCCACTCGCTTCCATGCGCGCGAGTCCGCGCCCGAGCTGCGCGCTGCGCTTGAGCGTCGTCAGGCTGCGGCGGAGATTCTCGGTGAGAGGATTGTTGCGGCAGGCATCGAGGAATACCAGATTGGTCGGCGCCTTGGATTCCATCAGGCGGACGATCGTGTCGAGCTCGATCGTCTCGGAGGACAGGAGGAATTCGTTCTCGAGCCGCGCATTGGTAGAAACCAGGTAGTTCTTGTCGTTCATCTGCAGGCCGTGGCCAGCATAGAAGAACAGCCCGATCTCGGCGTCGTCCAGCGCGCGCGCGAACTGCTCGATGGTCTTGGCGAAATTCTGTTGATCGAGATCGCGGCCGAGCAAAACCTCGAACCCCAGCCGCTTTAGCGTTTCCGCCACATCGGTGGCATCATTGCCGGGATTGCGCAGAGCCGCGGCATGCGAGTAGCCGGAGTTGCCGACGACCAGCGCGACGCGCCGCTCGGCGCTTGCCGTCTGGGGCAGCAGCCCTGCCGCCAGAATTCCCACTGCCATCGCAAGACGGGCCAGCATAGGTATCCCCTCTAAAAAGCGATGGTCATGCGCCCGGACACCCATCGACATTCCTGACAGTAGCCCGCGGGCCGGGTTACTCCAACGGACCCGATCCGGTATGCACGCAGGCGGGTCACCTGAACATTTGTCATCGCCGCGAACCCCGCGGTTCACCGGTTCCATCTACTTCACCAGATAGAGCTTGGCGTCGAAGGACCATTTTGCCTCGGCGAGCGCCCCATCCTCGCGCGCGATGCGCAGCCGGCGCGCAACATCCATGAGCTGGTCGAAAGCGGTCTGGCCGTTGTGCGGGGGCGCGATATCCGGCAAATCGACCAAATGCACTGGTCGATCGCTCAGAATCGCAACCAGCATGCCCACTCCGGCTGGCTGGGAGGCGACAAACTCGAAGCCGGCGAATGGATTGTCCCGGTTCGGGATGGTGATCGGCTGGCCGGGCTTAATCAGATTCAGCGTCTCCCGGCTGTCCCGCACCTGCAGGCTGTGCCGGTTCGGATAGATCTGCGTCAATTTGCCCGTTGGGTCGACGTCGACAACGATCAGGTAACCCTGCTGCTTGGTCGCGATGCGCAGGCTGACTCGGGTGCCGGGGACAACTTCCACATCGGGCAGGACCGCGAGCTCGACCCCAGCCGGATTCTGTACCTTAATGGGGCGACGGATGTCGACGCTACCCATCGGCGGAGCGGCGAGAGCGGGTGAGCCAGGTGCGGCAGGCTGCCCCGGGGGAGTTTCGATGATGCGAACGGCGCGCGAATTGTCGTTGTCCTCGAGTTGAGCATTTGCCGGTAGCGCAACACAGGCGGCGGCGAGAGCGCCGGCCACCAGTGTTCTCAAAGCCACCAGACAGTACGTCATGTCCGTCGCCTCAGGGAGTTGTGAAAATACCGGTGGAGCCGATTCTCCCATCCACCGGCCGGTAGCGTTCCACCACCTTCAACGCCTCCAAGGCGCTCTTGCGCTGGTTGAGCGGTTGCAGCGCCTGCTCGAGCTGACTCATCGGCTGCTCCGACGTGATCGCGACGACCAAGTCTGATCCAAAAGGACCGCGTACCCGCACTGGCAGCCGATAGTCCACCTGGTGCAAAACTTTCGGGTCGCTTCCGACGGGGTAGAGAAGCTGCACCGTCCCGTCGCCCGCGATGTTCAGCAGAATGAGCGCGCGTCTGGAGACTCCGCCGATCTCCACTGTCACCTTGCTATCATTGCGATGCAGCTTGTCGTCGGGCAACACCCGCATGGCTTGCGGCGAACGTGCCGAAAGGGCCTTGAGCGCACGCGCCGCAGCCGCGCGATCGATCGCGCTCGGAAGCTCTGCGCGGTCGAGCCGGTACGCGACCACGTCGGCCCCTGCGAGGAGGTCGCCGGTCGTCGCATCCCACACGAGCTCCGGCGTGTGAGAGGGTGGCACAATCTCGAACGGTGCATCGCGCGGCCGCAAGCCCTCGAACCGTTCGGCTTGTCCATCAAGCGCCGCAATTCGCACCGGAGTAAGCTTCGTGGGCACCGATGCCGCGATCGGTGTGGCGGCAGCCGACGTCGGCTTCATCTCCGGCGCGGCGTCGACGATTTTCACCGCGCGCGTCATCTGGAACGCGACCTCGCGGTCGATGCTGCGATGCGGCGAATTGAGCGTGACGGCGTTCTGCCGCTGATCGGAAAGCTGGTACACGACCTGCCGCACGTAGCTGAAAAGCTCCTTGAGGGTGACTTTGCCGTCGTTGTCTGAATCGGCCGATCCTTCCAAGGCCCGCGCAAGCGCATAGCTAAGCGCGCCGCGATAGCCGTTCACCCCTGGAATACGGACTTCCGGCGCTTTGGTCTTGCGATCGACTGCGGCCAGGAACGCGCTCTTCTCAAAATCGAGTTCGGTCAGAAAGGCTTCCGCCGCGGTCGAGATCGGGACATGCGCATCGTTCGGAATGCGATAGAGCGGAACCTGGCGGAAGGTCATTTCGCCGGCGCGGGGATCGACGTCCCGCGTCATCCCGCCGCCATGGCAGGTATCGGCGACGAACAGCACGCGCGCACCGCGCTCCTCCAGCCGCTTGATGAAGTGGTTGAATTCCGTTCCGATGATCCGCTGCCGCGAGCCGGCCGTGGTGGTGGCGAAATCGGCCAGTAGGAAGACGCTGTCCATCCCGTCCGGCTGCGATCCCTTCACGCGCTCAGGCTCCTGTGCGCCATGGCCGGCGATCGAGATCATGACCAGATCGCCCCGCCCGCTTCGCTGAATCAGCGCTTCGATCGCGCCGATCACACCATCGCGGTTCGCGCGCTCATCGAGCAGCACGGTGAGGTCGGTAATACCGCTGCGCCGCAGCACGTCTTCGATGTCACGCGCGTCGGAGATGGCGCCTTTCAACGGTCGTACATGCCGATAGGCGTCGATGCCGATCAGCAGCGCGCGGATCTGACCTGCCTCAGGAGCCTGCAGTGCGACCGGCTGCGCCGACGCGGGTACAGGGACACAGGCCAACCCGGCCAAGAGACCGAGGACCTGGAACCATGCGGTGACGGGCCTGCTCCTCATGACGCACCTGCTTGCTCTAGTCACGTCGCCACTCGACCCGACGGTTGAGGGCATAGATATCCTCCTGCGTGAGACCGGACGTGTCAGGGAGGCGGATCGGCTCGCTCGCGCCTTTGCCGTCCGTCCCGACGACCGCGTTGATGCCGTTCTCGCGCAGGAACGTCGCCACCGCTTCGGCGCGTGCGTGTGACAGCTTTACGTTGGTCTCCGCCGAGCCGCGCACATCCGTGTGTCCCACCAGCGTGATCCGGTCCGGCTGCTGCTCCTTGATCGCGCTGAGCAACTCGCGCGCGGCCTCCGCGCCGACATCAGTAAAGGTGGTCTTGGCGTATTCGAACGTGATCGGCACGGGAATCGCGCGCGGCACGATGCCGCGAACCGATGGCGAGTAAATTCCACCGAGCTTGCCGTCGCGTTGATCGCGCGCGGTCCGCACGAAACCTCCCGACTCCTTGGCGGCGACATTCGCGGCGAGCAGGCGCGCTTGCGCCGCCCGATCGATTAGCCCTTCGATCTCGAATTTCGATGGCACAGTCGGCGTGCGTGCCTCGTTCTTCATGATCTCGATCGCGCGATCGAATACCATCGCGGCCTCGACAAAACGGCGCTCACCGAAGCGGACCTCGCCCAAGGTCGCCGAAGCCTGCCACAGCACCTCCGGACGTTCAGCCTCGGTCAGCAGCCGATCGATCTCCGCATAGGGGCGACCGCGCGCCAGCAGCGACTGGACCGCCGCGAGACGCAACGCCGCGAGACGCCGCTGCGCCGGGACCTGAAAGCGTCCGCACAGCGCTTCCTGGGCGATCCGGTCGACCAGGTGTTGTGCTTCGCGTTCACGCCCCGCATCAACGGCGCGGTTGAAGGCTTCGACCAGATCGGTGCAGTCGGCCGCACGCGTCGCGCCAGCGCCGCCGAACACGGCGCTGAGGAGAATGGCCAGCCAGAGATATCGAAGCGGAGTCATCGCAATGCCCTATGCGCACGCAGATTCAACCCCTCGATCCGCCCAACCGCGATGCTAGTACAAAAATGAAGCGCGAACAAACGGTTGGACGTGAGAGACAGGCGACCTTAGCCGCCTTGCCAAGTCGACCGCTGTGATCAGCATCACACTTCGCACCTTTGCGCCACTCCGCGTCCGCGCACGGTTCAGACCGGCCGGTAGAGGTCGCCCCATTCGGCTTGCCATATTGAATCCGGGTCAATCACGACGACCGGAGCCTTGATCTCATTGGCGAGCTGGATCGCACCGCGAAAAGCATCCTTGATCGGCATCTTGTCGGTCGTGAGATTGGTCGGCAGCTTGCCGCTGCTGAGCGCGGACGGAACCGTCACCGTACCGTACATGTGGTCGTCCACGCGCCAGAGCGAGAGCGTGATCGCGTCATCCTGCTTCTCGTCAACCTGCTCGAAACGATTGCGCGCCATTTGCTGCCTCCACTGTGCAAAAGCCTTGTCCTCCGCGCCGCGCCTCTCAGCGCAAGCCGCGGCTCTTGTTCGCGCTGGTGAAGCGATTGGCGCCGCGCCAGATCATTGCTGCGAATGCAGGAATTCCGATCAGCCCGATGCTCTCGGCAAGCAGCACAGCGGCCTCGTCTAGCTCGCGCTCGTCGCGTGCACGGCGTACCAGCTCGAGCGTCTGGTCCAGCTTGTCGGCGGCTTCCATGCCGGCGGAGCTGGACGTGGTCAGCCCGTCGGCCAGCAGTATCGCCTCGATGATGAAGCCGGCCGCGATGACATGCGCCGCCGTCCAGATCGCGAGGACCTGCGCGGCCGCGGCGAGCGGACCTGGTGCGAACAGCTTGACCGACTCCTCGCGCAGGGTAGGCGGCATGCGGCGCGGGGCACGGCGCAGGACCTCGACGACGCGCGCTTCGATCGGCATCAGCGCGAGTTGCAGCGGACCCGGCTTGACCTCCCCGCCCTGAGCCGGATGCACGGCTCCAACGCCGGAGGTCGCGGTCACGGCGAAGGATGCATCAGCTCCAGGGGCAGGCGCCGCCGGCGCTGCCTGTGTGGCAGAAGAGACCGCGGCGGCCACCGCGGCGCGTGCACCGCCGATGACGCTCGCCCCGGCCCGGCGCAGCGGCCGCTGCGGCGCTACCGTCTCGGCGGCCGACCCGAGCATGTGCTTGACCGACGCATCGGGCACCAGGTAGGCGGCGAGCGGCCCGCGCACCGTCGCAAGCGCGATTGCATCGATCAGCTCGCGGTTGGTCATGTGCGTCATCTGCCGCGTGTCGAAATGCAGCCGCGCCCAGAATGATCGCAACGTCTCGAGCGCGCCCGGATTGCTCATCGCCCGCGTCAGCCGCTGACGGACGTCATCTTCACTCTCCAGCCGGCACAGGCCGCGGCCGTGTCCGAAAGCGGCGCGCTGGCCGACCACCAGCGTGTCGGCTCCGACGCTCAATCGCAGCACTTCGGTGGCAAATTGTGTCATCGGGCGCGCTTCTTTGCTTTCGGTTGGGCCTTGGCAGCCACCTTCTTCTGCTCAACGTCCGGAACTGACACGTTGACGACGGTCTCGTTGGCGAGCCCGCGGAAGCGCACCGGCGCGTAGCCGCGCGCCAGCACGGATGCGAGCGGATAGATGTTGCGGCAGACCCGACCGTTGCAGGCGCCGGGCGAAGCCTCGATCACCTCGGCCTTGCGATCCGCCGTGAAGCGCACGAACAACATCACGTGCGAGCCCGGCTTGTTAAACGCATCGCCCGGCAGGAGGTCCCAGGGGTTGTCGAGACGTTTGCTGATCGAGGGGATCGCCATGGTGGTGAAATGCGTGGCGAGCCCCCAGGTGGCGCTCACAAAGGCCGAGCAGTCGACGCCGATGACGTCGCGGCGCGGCGCATTGCGGGTGCAGACATTGCCCGCCATCATACCGCCCTGCATCTTCGCGCGGATCTGATGAAGCGAGCCGTGACAGCCCCAGCAATACGGGATCCCGCGCACCTCCTGTCCGAGCTTGCCGTTCAGATAGCCGGGGCGCCGCACGCGGTTGAAGCCAGTGCAGGCGGTGTCGGGGTCGCGTCCATAGGCGCTCGGCGTCACGTTCCATCGAATGCCCTCGAAGGCAAAGGCGGTGTCGACCACGCGCTGCCGCGTCAGCGGTACCACCGCGGCGATCGGACCTTTTCCTTTCCGGGGCTTCACCCCGCCATCGAAGGCGGGCTGAGTGCGCACCTCGATGATCTTGCTGCGCAGCGGCCGGAAGCCGACGCCGATGACATCGACCGACGCGGTCAGGGTGCGCATAAAATAGACGTCGCCGTTCTCCGAGACGGTCACGAAACGCCGCGTCAGCGCAACGCTCTGCGACAAAGGAAGGTCGTAGACGCCCTCCAGCGCACCCGTCGTGGAAAAGCGCGCGACGAATGCGGAAGGCAGTTCTCCCGACACCGGCACGTTCTCGCCGAGTACGAAGATGCGTCCCTGTCGGTCAATCTCGAGCACCTCGAGTGCGCCGAGCCGATCGCGCACCTTCACCTGCAATTTCGGCAGCGTGCCGGCCTGATCGCGCGTTTGCAACACGATCTGCGCGCCGGCGCCGCCCTTTTCGAGGTTGACGGTGGCGACGATCTGACCGCGCACGCGCGAGTTTATGTATTGCCGGGCTGGTCCTGACGACGGCGTCCGCGGAGTCACGCTGCGCGTGGCCGCGAGATCGCCATCACCCTCGGGCCGTTGCGAGCCCATCTGAGCGAATTCCGAGACCGTGAAGGGGTCATCCGCCGCGCGGGTCGAGACGATTTCGAGCCCGCGGGTCGGTGCGTCGTCCGGTCCCGTCGGGCGCAACACATGGATGTCGCCGTCCCACACCATGATCTGGCCGCGCCGGACGATCAGATCGGTCGGCTGCAATTCGGCGGGGAGCTGGAACGACCGCGTCGCTCCGTCGGCTCTTTTCGGGTTGAACCCCAATACCCGGCCGTTGACTTGATCGAGGAGATAAACCTCGTCGCCCTCGCCGGCGTAGATCGCCTGCGGGCCCGCGACCTCGGTATCCTCGCGGGCATCGACCATGCCGACCGCATCCGGTCCGATGCCGCCGAGAAAGCGCTTGAGCACGGAATTGTCCGCACCTGCGGCTGAAACTGACAGGGCGGCACCGGCGAGGATGCCGACAAGCACATCTCGAACGAACTTGGCCAACGCGGGCTTCATCACATCATCCGGTGTACAGGATGAACTCGATCTTACCGAACAGACCGTGGTTCAAATAAACGCCTTTGTGGCCGTGCAGCTCATGCAAGGTCCCGAGCAGCGGATCGAGCACCACGACGGCGTTGCTCTTCGCAATACGAGCCGCGACGATGAAGTGCCCTCCATTCCGCGTCAGCTTGCCTTTGCTGTACTGGTACCAACCGATCAGGATAAGGGCCGGCTTGCTGTCGCGGATGCGTGGTTTGTCCCATTTGAAACCGTATTTGGCGCCGGTCGGATCAAAGCTGTCGACCTTGGTGAGCTGAACGCCCAGATCAGCGAACGTCTTCGCGGCATTCGCCACCGTGGTGCCCCAGCCGAGACCGCCGTTGTCGCCCGTCAGCTGGCTCGCCAGCAACGAACCCGGATGCGCGCCTGAGACCTGCTTGATGCCGCCCTCCCCCTCCGCATGCGTCATCTGCTCGACTTCGTTCTCGATCATGAACATGCATGCGAGTGCACAGGACATCGGCTCAAGCTGCGCATAGATGTAGTGCATCACGCCGTCGGAGTCGGCCACTGCATTATAGCTTCCTGCCATACTGCATCCTCTGTTGCGCGGCGCCTATTGCCCAAAGCACGGGTTATTTCTTCGGACGATAGACCGAGATCGACCCGCTCACCGTAACGGTCGTGGTCACAATCACCTTGGCGGTTTGCTTCTGCGTCTCTTTCTTCGCCGCCGGGACATCCTTGGTGTGAAGGCTGTTCAACTGCACTTTCTTTCCGGCGGGAGCGACGTTCTGCTCCAGGATCTTGAGCAGCCCGCCACCCTTCACCTCGCTTACGACGGCGGTGTGGTGCGGCCGTGTGAACGTGCTCTCGGACGTATAGGTGTCCGTGCTTCCATCGGCGTATCGCGTTTCGGTCTCGGTGGTAGTCGTGACGGCAAAATCGCGAAACTGCAGGATGTCTCCGGACTGCACGTCCTTGAGATCAGAAACCTCGTCTCCCCACACGTAGTCGGCATCATCGCCCATCGGTCCGAGATCCGCCGAGCTCTTCGCGCCGGCCTGTTTCAAGGCCCCGTCCGCAAGGTCCCAGCACTCGCCCTTGCCGATCTGCTTGCCGAGCTGGGCCCGCGCCCAGACGACCACCTGCTGGCTGGTCGTTCCACTCATCGCGACTCACCCGTCATGGCACCGTGTCAGCTCCACGTGTATGCGAAATCGCCGTTTTCAATCTTCACCTGCGCCTCCCTGGGCTCCTCCTTCGCGAGGGACCGGCGCAGGAATTCGCGCGACAGCGCCGGCAACATGGTGTTGGTGATGATGTTGTCGATCATGCGCCCACCGGAATCCGGGTCGTTACACATGGAAACGATGTGGCTGACGACATCGTCTCCGTAGACCAGCTTCGCGTCGTGGTTCTCTTCGATGCGCCGGGCGATGCGACCGAGCTGCAGGCGGACGATGCCGCCGAGCAGGTCTTCGGAGAGCGGGAAATACGGGATCGAAACGATGCGACCGAGCAGCGCGGCCGGAAAAACCTTTAGCAGCTCGGGGCGAAGCTGCTCGGCGAGGACCTGCGGATTGTCCCGATAGTGCGGGTCGCGCGCCAGGCCCATGATCACGTCGGTTCCCACATTGGTGGTGAGGATTATCAGCGTGTTCTTGAAATCGATCCGCCGGCCGGTCCCATCCTCCATCACGCCTTTGTCAAACACCTGAAAGAAGATCTCGTGCACGTCAGGGTGCGCCTTTTCGACCTCGTCGAGCAGGATGACGCTGTAGGGGCGGCGCCGCACAGCTTCGGTCAGCCGCCCGCCTTCGCCGTAGCCGACGTAGCCCGGCGGAGCACCTTTGAGCGTCGAGACCGTATGAGCCTCCTGGAATTCCGACATGTTGATGGCGATCATGTTCTGCTCGCCGCCGTAGAGCGCTTCCGCAAGTGCGAGCGCGGTCTCGGTCTTGCCGACGCCGGAGGGGCCTGCGAGCATGAATACGCCGATCGGCTTGTTCGGATTGTCGAGCTTCGCGCGGTTTGTCTCGATGCGCTTGGCGATCATCTGCAGTCCGTGCGCCTGACCAAGCACACGGCGGTTGAGGATGTCCGCAAGACCCAGAATGGTCTCGACCTCGTCCTTGACCATGCGGCCGACCGGAATGCCGGTCCAGTCGGACACCACCGAGGCGACCGCCTGCTCATCGACATGCGCGTAGATCATGCGCTTCTCGGGATCACGCGCTTCCAGCGTGTCGAACTTCTCCCGGATCTGGCGGCGGACGTCATCGCGCGACGTGCCGTTGTCCTTTTGGGATGCAGCGGATGCGTCGTCCGGGTCCGGGTCGGCAAGGCCTTCGCGCAAGCTACGGATCTCGCCGACCAGATTCTGCTCGATCTCCCATTCCGCCTCGAGCACCGCCAGCTTTTCGCGCAGCGTCGCAATTTCGGTGTCGATCTCAGCGATCCGCTCGCCAGTCGCGGTGCCGAGGTCGGTGTCGCTGGTGAGCGCCGCCCGTTCCGTCTCGCGTGCCTCGATGGCTCGGCGGGCGTCCTCGATCTGCGCCGGGATCGACGACTGGCTGATGGCAACCCGCGCCGAGGCGGTATCGAGCAGACTTACCGCCTTGTCGGGCAGCTGGCGCGCCGGAATGTAGCGGTGCGAGAGCTGCACCGCAGCGACGATCGCGGCGTCCGAGATTCGCACGTTGTGGTGCTTTTCCATTGGACCGAGGATGGCGCGCAGCATGTCGCAGCAGCGCGCCACATCCGGCTCACCGACCTGGATCGGCTGGAAACGGCGGGTCAGCGCCGGGTCCTTCTCGAAATACTTCTGATATTCGAGCCAAGTGGTCGCCGCGATGGTGCGCAAAGTGCCGCGCGCGAGCGCGGGCTTGAGCAAATTGGCGGCGTCACCGGTGCCCGCCGCACCTCCGGCGCCGATCAGCGTGTGCGCCTCGTCGATGAACAGGATGATCGGCGTGGGGGAATTCTGCACCTCGTCGATCACCGAGCGCAGCCGCTGCTCGAACTCGCCCTTCATCGACGCGCCGGCCTGCATCAGTCCGATATCGAGCGCGCACACCTTTACGCCGCGCAGCGGCGGCGGCACGTCGCCGGCCGCAACCCGCTGGGCAAATCCTTCGGCCACCGCGGTCTTCCCGACGCCAGCCTCGCCGGTCAAGATCGGATTGTTCTGCCGTCGGCGCATCAGCACGTCGATGATCTGCCGGATCTCCTCGTCGCGGCCGAGGATTGGATCCATTTCTCCTGCGGCGGCTTTCGCGGTCAGGTCCTGCGAGAAGCGGTCGAGCGCGGTGGTGCCGCGCGGCCCGGCTGCGGCCTCTGCACCCGGCGTGCCGGCGGCGCGCAGCCCCGAGCCGTCCATCGGGCGGAGATTTTCCTCGTCGGAGTTGCGCCAGATCGCGCGATGCTCGGCCGCCAGCGTGTCGACATTGATCTTGTTGAACTCGCTCGACAGGTTGGTCAAGGCGCGGCGCAGCGGGTTCTTCTTGAAGGCGCCGACCAAAAGGTGGCCAGTGCGGATCTGCGTCTCACCGAAGAACAGAGTCGCGTAGTACCAGCCGCTGTCGAGCACCTCCTGCACCTGGTCCGAAACCTCCGGCATCTCAGTCTGACCCGAGCGCAACGCACCAACGGCATCGCCGAGGTCCATGAGCAGCTTGGCACGGTCGAGCTTGAAATGTTCGGCGGTCAGCGTGATGTCGCTGCGATTGTTCTGCAGGATATGGCCGAGCCAGTGCGCAAGCTCGACATTGCGGTTGCCGGTGCTCTTGGCTTGGCGCAGTGCCTGGATGAAGGACTCATAACCAACCCGGTTCAGCTTTCCGGTCACCGCTTCGAGACTGATATCGGCCATCGGTAGCTCCCAAATGCTGCGTCAGGATGCGCGGCGGCGGCGCCGCTGCTTGAGGATTTCGGCCGGATGGAAGCGCGCGTCCGATCGGTAGGCACGATCCGTCTGAGCCCAGTTCGGCGCCATCCAGCTGGTCCAGCCGAGATGGCCGAACTGGGAAAGCCGCACCGGCTCGATCGCACCTGCCGGGATCGCCAATTCGACCTCCCAATCGAGCTGGTCGCCGATATAGAAGAATATCAAATCGGCTAGCGGCTCGCAGCGCCCGCCGCTTGGCAGGTACATCACGTAGTCCGCCATCGACTGGACGAAGATGCGGACCCTGAACTTGTCCTGCACGCTGTAGACGCTGGCCCCGACTAGGATATCGACGCCGAGCCCGCTGTTCCTCCGCCCGAGGCGGGTACGCTCGCTTTCCTCGAAAACCAGGCGCAAGCCGACGAACTCGTCGATCTCGACCGCGACGCCGAAGAACCCACTCACCAGGCTGCGTAGCCGCGACGCGCTCTTGGCCTGCGGCGCCACCAGCCCGGCGAAGGCAAGCTTCGCGCCATCAGGCATCGAGTCGCGATCGCGGTAGTGCGGCGACCCGATGCCGATCATCGTTCCGACATAGGCGGCGAAGCGGTCGGCATCGGGGCGGTCGTGCTGTCCGATCGGACGGGCATCCGACCAGGCACGAAAGAACAGCTGCAGGAAGCGATGATTGAGAATGTCGACGAAGCGTGGAAAGGCGTCGTCGCGCATCAAATTCCAGTTGTACGCTTCCTCGGTGGTCGCCAGCGGGAGCGCGCCCTGCGGTCCGAGCAGCCCGAGGAATTTCACGAACAAGCGGAAGCGGTTCGCGGTTTCGCGCTCGAACTTGCTAAGATTGGAGGCCGGAAAATCCATGTATGGATCTTGGCCGAGCACAACATATTCCTCGCGCCTGGACGCGGCGTCGCCGATGCGCGGCCGGTCCGGATAGCTGCGCTCGAGGCGCCGCATCACGGCGAAGAAGTCGAAGCGCCACGGCTCCTCGCGGATCTCCTCGATCAACTTCACAGCGGCCTCCGCAGGCCCATGCGCACCGGCCAGCGCATGATCTCGCCGCGTTCGGTGGTACGAATGACCGTCTGGGTAAAATGATTGAGCGCGGAGTATTCGCTGAGGAAGCGATCGAGGATCGCACCGAGCAGAAAGGCCCCGCTTCCTTCGAACGACTTCTCGTCCATCGTCACCACAATCTCGGTCCCGCGTGCGATGCCGCTGCCGGTGCGATGCTGCACGCGGCGCACCGCCGCGCGGCTGTCGACGCCGCGAACACCGCGGATCTTGCGCTCGGTCGCGCTGTCTTGCAGGTCGGCGAACAGCGAGAGCGTTTCCCGCAGCGACTGTCCGTTCTGTCCGGCCGCGCGCTCGACCAGCCCAAGATGATTTAGGCTGAGCATGTTGATCAGCCGCCAGGTCACGGTGCCGGTGTGGGCGGTTTCGCTCCGGCTGCGCGACTGGCCGACCACCGGCCCGCGCGGCGGCGTCGGCCCGAGGATGCAGAGCACGTCGAGCGTCACGTCATCGAGCAGGCGGAAATCGGCGCCTCCTTCGCCGACCGGCAGATGCTCGGTCAGGTGGCGGTTCGAGCATAGCGCGCGGACGCTCAGCTCGGAGACGCTGTCGTCATCCTCGATGCCGGCGGGCTCGCCGATCGAGATGAACATGTCGGTGCCGGTATAATCGGACGCCGCGCCGTATTTCTTCTCTTCGACGGTCCGTCGACGCGGCAGCCGCCGCACCGTGTACCAGAGGCCGGATTCGGCGCCGCTCTCGACCGGCGCGGAATAGAGCGGGCGCACCGGCACCTTCTCCCGGCCGCCGGGGAAGTGCGCGTAGACGTCGACCAGGCTATGCGGCTCGAAATCAAGATACCGGCTGCGGTCCGGCACGATCTGATATTCATGCTGGTTCGAGCGGATCGCAACTCGGTCGGTGGTCTTCTCGAACAGGTTCACTGCCGGCGCGGCATAAAGCGCGAACATCCCCGGCTGCACTGCGGCCGGAAGCCGATTGTTCACCTCATCGAACACGAACAGGATGTCGACCGTCTTTCCGGCGAGCCGCGGGATGACCTTGTCGAGCTTCTTCAGCTCGAAACCGAGGAACTTGCGCGGGAACATGAAGTACTCGCGCAGGAAATCGAACCCGTGGAAGATCCGGTTGTCGTTCGGCAGTAGTGCGTCGGCATCGTCGAACCCGGGCTGCACCAGGCAATCGGGCGGCCCCGGGATGAGGACCGGGTCGCCGAATTCGTCGAGATAGCGAAAGAACACGCCGACGCAATCAGCGAACAGCTGCTCGTATAGCGCGACCGAATCCGCCTCGTTGCCGATAAGAAAGACCGGAAGCTCGGTAGTGCGGCAGCCGGCGAACCAGGCGGTCGGTGTCTTCTGGACAAGCGCTTCGGGCAGCTCGTCCTCGAGTCGCGCAGCGGTGCGATGTGTGAGTGATAGCCGCATCCCGGCGACGGCGTCGGGGCCAGCAGACAGTCCAAGCGCCTGCAACGGCGCGACGGTGGTGAAATATTCTGCGCCGATGACGTCGAAAGGCCACAGCGTAATGCCCGAGGCTAATCGATAGCGGCAGGCTACGTTGCGGTCGAGCTGGCGGTAGGTGGCGTCGAGATAGGCGCCGCGCGCGATGCGCCGGCCGTCACGCAATGCCAGATCGGCGAACGGCGGGACGATCTTGGCGAGCATAGCCGAAGGCGTCGGTGCAAGGTAGTTCGGCACCAGCTGCTCAAGCAAATTGTTGGTGAATTCCGGGAACTCGTGCTTCAGCTTGAGCTGCACGCGGGCGGCGAGGAAGGCCGCGCCCTCGAGCAGGCCCGCCACCATCGGATCCATCCGTTCGGTGACAAGCCCACCCAGCCGCTCCGCGATGCCGGGATATTCGTCGGCGAACTCGCGCGCCTGCTCATGCAGCAGCTGGAGTTCTCGATTGTACAGATCGAGAAATTCCCGGTCCATCCAAGGTCACAACCGGTTGATCACGATCTTGCCGCTGTCGATCTCCACATCGGCGACGAACTCGATCGGAACGTTCAAGGGATCGCAAGCCAGATCGGCGCGCACGATGAAGCGCACCTTGAGGTCCGCGGCATCGACCGCGGTGTCGCGCGTGACCTGAACGGTCTCGCGCAGCAGGCGGGGCTCGTAGTTCATCAAGACGGTCGCGATCTCGTGGCTCACGTCATTGAGCGAGATTTCGTCAATGCTTCGATGCGCGATATCGGGAAAGCCGAAATTAAGGATCGATTTGCGCACATGTTCGCTCGACCGCAGATCCTGGGTCGACTCGAGCGCAATCGTGTTCATGAGTGCATCCAGGTCACGCGACACTTCGCGCCGGAGCGTCGGCTCGGTGATCGCCATGCGCGCGGCGGTACGGCGGCTCGCGATCACCCGCTCGCCGCTTTCATCGCGCAGATCGAGTTTCTTCTTCGAATCGCGTGCTTCGAACGCGCTGCGAAACGCATGCATCAGCGGCGGACTGAGCCGTTCCTTCTTGCCGATATTGCTCATGCCACCATACCGCCGTGCTGCCGTTCAAATCGCGCCCCGCATGGCGGCAGCGCCCAGGTCAGGGACGACCTGGCCGCGCCGTCATGATCCGGTCATCCCGACGCTTCAGACAGCCCACCGATATGCAGATCAGGCTGACTTTCCGGCCGGAATATCCCACTTCATCTCCGTCTTCGGGCCGCCCGAGCCGTCAGGCTTCTGCTCCTGATACTCGGCCTTCACCTTCGCGAAGTTGAGCGTGACGTTCTCGGTCAGGCGGTCCTCGCCGTGCGAGCCGCCGGTCGAGACGTGGCTGACCAGAAGGTCCTCCATCTCCACCGTCATATACTCGAGCGGCTTCTCGCCC
>Ga0207691_10001019_pt1 | contig 27733 bp, 26 predicted proteins | sample KBSM13metaG_FD_184327 | JGI IMG/M metagenome (GOLD analysis project Ga0207691, IMG submission 184327) | Miscanthus rhizosphere microbial communities from Kellogg Biological Station, Michigan, USA - KBS M1-3 metaG (SPAdes) (version 2) | ecosystem: Host-associated > Plants > Roots > Rhizosphere >...
AGCTTGAAGAGACTCGGGTTCACCGCATAACTGCCGGCAACCAGCACGTACGTATACCCGTCGGGCGGTGACTTGATGCCGATTTCTGCACCGAGCGTGCCGCCGGCTCCGGGCCGGTTGTCGACGAGCGTTTGCTGACCGAGGCTTTCGGTCAATTTCTGCGCGACCACGCGCGCGATGAAATCGGTGCCGCCGCCCGGCGCAAACGGTGCAACGATGCGAATGGGTTTCGTCGGGTAATTCTGGCCGAACGCGGCCGGCATGGCGGCGGCGCACAAAATGACGGTGGTAGTTGCAACAGAATGCTTCATACAGTGCTCCTCGGTGGGTCGTGAGACATGTTAAGCCGTCGGGCAGTCGAGTCGCCGCAGCTGCGGCCACGTTGACTTACATCAAAGCGTCCTCAGAATCGCCGCACCTTTCGCGAGCGTTTCCTCGGATTTTGCGAAACAGAACCGCAGCACATTATCGCAATGTCCATCGTGATAAAACGCCGAGAGCGGAATCGACGCCAGACCTTTTTCCTTCGTCAATCGGATGGCAAGGTCGCTGTCTTTCTCGTCCGTAATACGATCGTATGCAAGATTCTGAAAGAAGGTGCCGCGCGAAGGCAGTACGCGAAAGCGGGAGCCTTCGAGACGGGTCACAAAAAAGTCGCGCTTGCGCTGATAGAACGCAGGCAGCGACAAATACGCGTCCTTGTCGCCCATGAATTCGGCGAGCACATGCTGGAGCGGACTATTTGTCACGAACACATTGAATTGGTGCACCTTACGAAACTCGTTCATTAACTCCCGCGGTGCGAGCACATAGCCCATCTTCCAGCCGGTAACGCTGTAAGTCTTGCCGAATGACGACACGACGAAGCTGCGCTCGGCGAGTCCGGGGAAGCGTGCCACGCTCTGATGCTGATGACCATCATATACGAGGTGCTCATAAACTTCGTCAGAGACGACGATGATGCCGGTGTCGCGCAGCACGTCAGCGAGGACGCGCATGTCCTCAGCCGAAAACACGCTGGTCGTCGGATTGTTCGGCGTGTTGATCACGATCATGCGTGTCTTATCAGTGATCGCGCGCTGCACGTCCTGCCACACGATTCCATAGTCCGGATATTGCAGCCGCACGAACACGGGTTTTCCACCATTGACTTCGACCGCCGGCGCGTAGCTGTCATACGTGGGCTCGAAAAGGATGACCTCGTCGCCGGGTCGCACAAAGGCGCAGATCGCCGTGAAAATCCCGTACGTCGCGCCCGGCACGATGGTAATTTCGGTGTCGGGGTCGTAAGTCGCGTCGTATAACGCCTGGACCTTTTCGGCGACTCGCTCGCGCAGGCTCATGACACCGGCCGAAGGCGGGTATTGATTAAGTCCCGCATTAATGTACTTTTGTACCAGCTCCCGCAGCTTGGGCGCGCAGTCGAAGTCTGGAAAACCCTGCGACAAGTTGATCGCGTTATGCTCGTGCGCAAGCTGCGACATCACCGTAAATATCGTGGTGCCCACCCGCGGCAGCTTGGACGAGATAGCGTTTTTATATGCCGGCATGGGCGTGTTATTCGAGTAAGGCGATGGCGGTGTCCAGCGGAAGAGCCGCGCTGGAGCCCGGCCGCGCGGACAGCGATTTACAGTCGTCAGCGAACTTCTGCATGCGGCTTATGAAAGTCTGGCGCTGGTCCGGCGTCAGTATTTTCTCCACCGCAATGTAAAAACCAACTCGCTGGTCGAAGACTTGTTTTGCAAGCTGGCTGTATTCGGGCGTGCGGCCGTGATCCCATTCGATCAGCCACTGCCGCAGCCGCGGCTCGAAGTCTTTGCTCTGGCGCTGCTTCAAGAGCTCGACAAATTCATGCTGCCGGCGCAGCCGGTCCTGATAACGCAGATGTTCGATCAGTGGAATCGGCTCGAGCAGCGTTGCCACCTTTCTTTCCTGCTCATGCGTAAGGCTGCCGGTCCAGTCTTCGATCTGGCTCACGGTCTTCTTCAAGCGGGCGTGCTTGCGTCTGTCCGGTTTCTCATTGAGCTCATTTTCGGACACATATTTCCGGTTGTCCTTATCCAACTGCTTTTGCAGCGCACCGATCTGATCAGGCGTAATCGTCGCCAGCACTTCGGCCGCATCGGGTGACGCACGATTGACAATGACCCGGTAACGGGTCGATATGCCATCAACGAACCACAGAATGTCCTCGCGCTTAAGTCCGGGCTCGGCTTTCGCAATAGCGGTCGTCAGGAATGCTGCGTAGTCGGGAAGCTGTTCATACCGATGCCAGGCCAGCAGTCGTTCCAGTCGTGTGCCGAAGTCCTGGCGCTGATCGCGGTCGAGATCGAAGTAGGTCCGCGCCCGCCAGCTCAGGAAAACATCGGCCTGCGGATATGTAAGCCGCAAGGCGCTGCAGCGCTCCAGCAGCGCGCTGAGCAAGGCCACGACAATCCACAAAGTGAACCGCATCAGAACGTGCCTATCAGTTCGGCCATGCGCTTGCGCTGCTGCATGTCCGGCAGCCGGCCTGCGCCCGCATTCAGGTTATCTGTCATGTGGCGTACTTTGCCGGTTCCGGGAATGACACAAGTGACAGCGGGGTGCGCAATTATGTATTTGAGGAAAAATTGTGCCCAGCTTGTGCAATCGAAATCTGCTGCCCATGACGGCAGCTCGCGTCCTTTTACTTTGGGGAAAAGCTCGCCCTGTGCAAACGGCCGGTTGATGATCACGGCAGTGCCTGATTCCGCGGCGACGCCGAGCAGACGCTGCTCCGCTTCACGCTCGGCAAGCGAATAGTTGAATTGCACGAAATCGTACTCGCGCGTCTTCAACAGCTTCTCGAGCTCCGCATATGCTCCGGAATGATAGTGCGTGATGCCGAGATAACGTATCGTGCCTGCCGTCTTCCATTCGCGCAGCGTCTTCAGGTGAGTTGGCAGATCGAGAAGATTATGGACTTGAATGAGATTCATCCGGGGCGTACGCATCAGCCGCAACGAGTCCTGCATTTGCCGTATGCCCGCGTCGCGGCCGCTCGTCCACACCTTGGTCGCGAGAAACAGCGACGGCTGTAAATTGAGCGATGTGGCGAGTTCGCCAACCACAGCCTCAGCGCGTCCATACATCGGTGAGCTGTCGATGAGTTTGCCGCCGCCATCGACGAAGGTCGTCAAAACGTTCTTGAGTTCGGGCAGTTCAGCCGAGCCGCGCGGCACATCGAACACGATGTAAGTGCCGAGCCCGATTACAGGAAGCTGTTCGCCGCTGCGGGGAATCGGACGTTTAAGGACCGAAGATGCAGTGGCCGGCGCTGATGGATTGGACAAAGTCATAAGTGCGCCGGCGCCCAGGGTTGTAAGCGCCCGGCGGCGCCGCAGGTCAAACGGAAAAGGCATGCAACATTGACCGTTGCATTCTACGGGAGTTCGCCCGGACGGGAGAGACGCTCCTGCGTACGGCCAAGCGCCAGGCCGAGAATAGCCCAGGCAACCAGAAACGGCACTGTGGCAAGCGAAATTGTCGAGAGCTCGAGACCCGCTCCACGCAAAGTCGCGAACAGCCATCCGGTTACTGCATCGGCGCCCCTGAAAACCACAATGTCGATGACATTCTTTGCTTTGTATTTTTCCTCACGTGATACTACCGTGAAGAGCACTTCACGCGCCGGATTTGAAAGCGCGAAGTTGGCGGCACGCTGCATGGCCTGAAAGGCGATAACGACGAGCAACGCAGGCGACAGTGCAAGCGCCACGAAGCCGCAGGCAAAGACAACCGGCAGAAAAGCGACGGCGGGCCCAACGCCAAAGCGCGCGATCAATCGCCCGGTCGCGAAACACTGAACGACGAGTGTGACAATGCCAATCGCAAGGTCGATCGTCGCAAAAATACGCGTGCGCACCGCTGGATCGTCAGATGCGGCCGCCACTATGTTCGCTTGCTGGAAATACAGAAACGTACCGGCGAGTGACAACAATACCACCCACAAGGCGATGCCGCCGAGGTAACGCGAGCGCAATACCATCAGGATGCCCGCAAGCCATCCGCCGCCGAGCACGTTGCCGGCGGGTTGCGCATTTGCAGGCGCTTTCGGCTGAGCGGCGCTGCGCGCGGTGGCAAGCTCAGCGGCGGACGTCTCGAGACGATGCGCGCACAACACCGCAAGTTCGAGCAGCACAGCTGCAATGATGAGAAGGTTCACGGGGCCCAGCGGTACCGCCAGCGCGACGGTTATGGCAGGCCCGGCGAGCGCTCCTGCCGAGCCGCCCGCCGCGATGAAACCAAACAAGCGCTTGCCCTGTTCGCTGGCGAACAAGTCCGCCATGAAAGACCAGAACACGGACACCGCAAAAAGATTGAATACGCTGATCCAAACAAAGAATACGCGCGCAACCATGACTCTTTCGATGTTGAGCGTCAGCAGTACCCAGAAGATCGCAATATTGAGAACGAAGAAGTGATAAACCAACGGCACAAAGCGCTTGCGCGGCAGCCGTGCAACGATTGCGCCAAACACAGGCACGGCTGCAAGCATGACGAAAAAAGTTGCCGTAAACAGCCACTGCAGATTTTTGACGCCGCCCGCGATGCCCATTTCGTCGCGCAACGGTCGCAGCACATAGTAACCCGCGAGCAGGCAGAAGAAGTACGCGAACGACCACAGCAATGCCCGCATTTCGCCGGGGCGGACGACAACTATACGTGCGAGCCAGCGTGTGGCCAGGGTATCGCCGTTCATCTCGCCACTCGCGCTTTAACTATGAGTTCTGTGAGTCGAAACACTGACGAGTGTAACCGAATTCGTTCCTCGTCAATCTAAGCGGATGCCCCGGACGGCAATACGCCGGCGGCATGCAAGTAAATCGCCTACACGCTGCAGACGCGTATGCACGCATGCTGTTGACCATTCGCGCATCGCGCCTGATACTGGCGGCCTCGAAATTTCGGTGCCCCGATTCTGCAGTGAAAGGAATTATATGAATGCACATGTTTGGCGTGCAGTTTTGGCTGCGACAGCGGCTACGCTGTGCGCGCACACGCAGTTCACATTGGCGCAAACTTATCCGGGCAAAGGCGTGCGTATCATTGTGCCATTTGCGGCAGGCGGACCAGCGGACATTTATGCGCGCTACGAGAGTCAGCGTCTGCAGGACGCGCTAGGCCAGCCATTTGTGGTGGACAACCGTCCGGGCGCAGGATCGATTATCGGCACTGAAGTCGTGGCGAAATCGCCGGCCGATGGCTATACGCTGTTGCTCATGTCGAATACGCACACCATCAACGAATCGCTCATACCGAAAAAACCGTTCGCGCTGATGAAAGACTTTGTGGCGGTTGCACCGATCAATTACTCGGATCTTGTGCTGGTCGTACATCCATCCGTGCCCGCGAAAACGGTCAGGGAGTTGATACAGATGGCGAAAGCGAAGCCGCGCGGTCTGAACTATGCGTCTTCGGGTAACGGCACGCCTTATCACCTGGCCGGCGAGCTGTTCAAATCGATGGCGGGTGTGGACATCGTGCATGTGCCATATAAAGGAAGCTCTGAGGCGCGCACTGGCGTTATGGGCGGCCAGGTCGAGATGATGTTCGACGCGATCACTACGATGACTCCCATCATCAAGGGCGGCAGAGTCAAAGCGCTTGCGACCACGGGCTTGAAGCGGTCCAGCGTGCTGCCCGACCTGCCGACAGTATCGGAGTCAGGGGTGAAAGGTTATGAGGCCACGATTTGGCTGGGCATTATGGCGCCCGCGGGCACGCCGAAACCTGTGATCGATCGGCTGAATGCGGAGATAGTAAAAGTGGCCGGACGCCCGGATGTGCGCAAGGCCTGGAACGAGCAGGGCGCGGAGCCAATGAGCATGACGCCGGGCGAATTCGAGAAATATCTGAACGACGACATTGCGAAGTGGGCCAAAGTCGTCAAGGTATCGGGCGCCCGGCCCGATTTGTAACGCCCTAAATGCGACGTATTAAATAACGGATGTTGGAGACTGTATGCGGCTGGTGACGTTTTGTGATGCCGCGGGCATGCGCATCGGTGTGCACGACAAGGATTCAAACACTATCGTCGACCTGGCGGCGACGACACGTCTGCCGAAAGACATGACGGCGTTTATTGCGCTTGGAAAAAATGGACTGAAGCGCGCCCGCGCTGCAGTCAAAAGCGGCGAAGGCCGTGTGCCGTTCGCAAGTGTGAAACTGCACGCGCCGATTCCGCGCCCGGCAAAAAACATTCTGTGCGTGGGCAAGAATTACCATGACCATGCGCGCGAGTTTCACGCCAGCGGCTTTGATGCGAGCGCCGGCAAGGATGCGATTCCCGAGCTGCCGATCCTGTTTACGAAGTGGCCGAACTCCGTGATCGCGCACGACGAGCCGATCCCGAGTTACCTCGATTACACCAATTCGACAGATTACGAAGGCGAGCTGACCGTAGTGATCGGTCCCGGCGGCCGCGGCATTTCGGGGAAGGACGCGTACGATCACGTCTACGGTTACACGATAGTGAACGACGCGACGGCGCGCACGCTGCAGAATCAGCACAAGCAATGGTTCCTCGGCAAAAGTATCGACGGATACTGTCCGATGGGACCCTGCATCGTCACTGCCGACGAAGTCGCCGATGTGACGAAACTGCAGCTCACCACGCGTGTCAACGGCGAAGTCCGCCAGGACGCGCCGGTCAGTCAATTGATATTCGATATTCCAACTTTGATCGAAACACTGTCGAGGGTGATGACGCTCGAGCCGGGCGATCTCATTGCCACGGGCACCTGCGCGGGCGTCGGCATCGGTTTCAATCCGCCGAAGTTTCTCAAGAAGGGTGACCGCGTTGCCATCACTATCGAGCCGATCGGCACCCTCGAAAATCCAGTCGAGTAAGATCGTTCGCTGCATCACGATCGATGCGCTGCTGCGATGACTCCGCGTGGTGATTTCGCTGCCGATTAGCGGGTCACAGGTAAGCTCGGTAGAATCCTCAAAGATATTAAAACAGTGCGAATACCGGAGGAGTGATGCAACGCAGCCTGATTGCAATTATGCTGGCGCTCGCCTGCGCGGCGTCATCGGCGCAGGAAGCATATCCGTCGCGTCCCATCACATTGATCGTGCCGTTCCCGCCGGGCGGGGTCGCCGACATCACAGGCAGGCCGACCGCGAATGCGCTCGAGAGAGTACTAAAGCAGCCGGTCGTCATCTCGAATCGTCCGGGCGCCGGCGGCGCAGTCGGCAATTCCCTCGTCGCCAATGCCAAGCCCGACGGCTACACGCTCCTGATGGCGCTTTCGAGCATCTCCGTCATTCCGGAAGCGGATAAGCTCTTCGACCGCAAACCTGCGTACACGCTCGATCAGTTGATTCCGATTGCCCTCATTTCAGCCGACCCGACAATTCTTGTCGTTCATCCATCCCTGCCCGCAAAATCGCTGAAGGAAGTTATCGCGCTGGCGCGTGCAAAAGCAGGGCAGCTCACGTACTCGACTTCCGGGATCTACGGCGCGTTGCATATGCCGATGGAGATGTTCCTGCATGCCGCAAAGCTTAAAATGCGCGCGGTGCATACGACCGGCGGCGGTCCGGCGATTACCGCGCTGTTGGGAGGCCATGTCGAGATGACCGTCGGCGGGCCGGCCGCAATTGCGAGCCATGTGAAGGCAGGCCGCCTGCGTCCGATCGTAAGCTGGGGCGCCAAGCGCAGTGAGGCCTTTCCCGATGTCCTGACGTTCAAGGAGCAGGGCTACGACATCGAATATTACATATGGGCCGGCATGTTTGCGCCGCGTGGCACACCGGAGCCGGTAATGAAAACAGTGCGCGATGCTGTGCACAAAGCCGTCGAAGATCCGGCTTTCAAGTCGACAATGGCAAAGATCAATTCGCCGATCCAATACATGGACGCGCCCGAGTTCGCCAAGTACTGGGCGGCCGACGCCAAGCGCCTCGGCGAAGCGGTGAAGGCGATCGGGCGCGTCGACGAGAACAAGTGAACGGCGTAGAGCCACATACGCCGGCGTCAGGCGGCGCCGCGCATGGAGTGCGCAGCGACCACGTCGCAGGCATTGTCATCGTTCTGATTGCGCTTGCCGTGGGCTGGCAAAACCGGGCGTATCCGCTCGGGTCGCTGTCGGAGCCCGGGCCGGGCTATGTACCGCTGCTCCTCGCGTGCGCGCTTGCTGTCTTCGGCCTGCTGATCGCGCTGCGAGCCGGAAACTCGCCGCTGTTTAACACCATCGACTGGTCTGAGAGTCGGCGCGGGATCGTCATGCTGCTCGCATGCGGCGTGGCTGTATTTGCGCTCGAGCGCATCGGCTATCGACTCACCATGATCGCGTTGCTCGTTTTCATGCTGGGCGTTGTCGAGCGCAAACGGCCTCTGCCGACGCTGCTCGTCGCCTGCGGCTTTGCATTCCTGTCGTTTTTTCTGTTTGCGACGCTGCTTAAAGTGCAATTGCCGACGCTGGGCGGACTCTGATGGAGTCTGTGCTCAGCAATCTGATGCTCGGTTTTTCGGTCGCCCTGCAGCCGTCAATTTTGGCATATGCGTTTGCAGGCTGCGTGATCGGCACGCTCGTCGGCATGCTGCCGGGTCTTGGACCGCTCGCCGGCATCAGTCTTCTATTGCCAGCAACGTTCGGGCTGAATCCGATCATTGCGATGGTGTTGCTGGCCGGTGTGTATTACGGCGCGATGTACGGAGGCTCCACCACATCGATCCTGATGCGTATACCGGGCGAAGCCGCGTCAGTGATGACGTGCATAGACGGCTACGCGATGACCCAGCGCGGCCGCGCCGGTCCGGCACTAGCGATCGCCGCCATCGGTTCATTCGTTGCAGGCACGCTGTCGGTGATTGCGCTCATGCTGCTGGCGCCAACGCTGGCATCGTTTGCGCTGCGGTTTGGTCCGCCCGAATATACGGCGCTGCTGCTCATGGGTTTCCTGGTGCTCTCCTATATGAGCGGCGGCTCCATGCTCAAGACGCTTGCGATGGCGGTGGTTGGTTTGCTGCTGGGTATGATCGGCATCGACGCGATGAGCGGCTACACGCGTTTCAGTTACGGCATAATCGAACTCGGCGATGGCATCGGCATCGTGCCGGTGGCGGTAGGCTTGTTCGGTCTCTCGGAAATCCTGCTCACAGCAGGCCAGCCGACGCCCCCGGCGATTCAACGGCCCACACTGCGCCAACTTATCCCGTCCAAGGTCGAAATGAAATCGTCCTTCGGGCCGATCTGGCGCGGCAGCGTGATCGGTTTTTTAATCGGCATCATTCCGGGTTCGGCGCATATCATTTCGTCGTTTGTATCGTATGGAATCGAGCGCAGAGTATCGAAGCACCCGGAGCGCTTTGGCAATGGAGCAATCGAAGGCGTCGCCGGGCCGGAATCAGCAAACAACGCAGCCGCGACGGGGGCGTTCGTACCCATGCTTGCACTGGGGATTCCAACCGGACCGATCACCGCAGTGATGCTTGCAGCCATCATGGTTCACGGCATCTCGCCCGGTCCGTTGCTCATCACGCAGGAACCGCAGCTGTTCTGGGGCTTCGTTGCCAGTATGTATGTCGGCAATATCGTGCTGCTCATACTTAATCTGCCGCTCGTTGGATTGTTCGTGAATCTGTTGCGAATACCGTATTCGTATTTGTATCCGGCCATTCTGTGTTTTTGCATACTCGGTGTTTATTCGGTGAGCAATAGCGTCGTCGACGTCTGGATCATGCTCGTCATGGGCGCGTTCGGTTATGTGCTGCGGAAGACCGGATTTGAGCCAGCGCCGATTGCGCTCGGTCTCATTCTCGCACCGATGCTCGAGCTGTCGGTGCGGCAATCGCTCGCCATGTCAGGGGGCAGTTACGCGATATTCCTGCAGCGCCCGATCGCGATTGGAATGTTCGCAATCGCCGCTGTGCTGATTCTGTTAGGTCTCAAGCCGCTGCTGTTCAAAAGCAAGGATTGGCGCGACAAGGTGGGGCTCGAAGAACAGGTTTAACCGGGCGCGTGCGACACTCGCATCGTGCCCACTGAACCGTGGAACATGAAAATGACTCGCGCGAAGTCGATAACCGCGTCTATGTATTTGCGCCCGGTTGAAGTGCGAATCGGTACGTTGATCTGCGGACTGAGTTTACGTCGGCGGCAGTGACTGACCACCACCCACATCGCGCTGCATCAGCACCGAATCGACCCAACGCCCGAACTTGAATCCCACGGCGGGCAACATGCCCACGCGCGTGAAGCCGAATTTTTTATGCAGGCGGATCGAAGCAAGGTTGGCGCTGTCGCCAATCACGGCGATGATCTGGCGGCGACCCGCGCGCTCACAACCATCGATTAAGCCCGGCATCAGCGCACTACCGATGCCTTTACCCGCATAGGCCTGATCGATGTATACCGAATCCTCGACGGTATAACCATATGCAGGGCGCGCCCGATAGGTTGCCGCGTATGCGTAGCCGCCTATAGCGCCATCTATTTCGGCGACAAGATACGGGAGCCCGAGGTCGACCACCGTCCGGTGCCGGCGCGACATTTCGTCTACGTCGGGCGGATCGAGCTCGAATGAGGCGAGACCATACAACACGTGGTGCCGGTATATCGCCGTGATGGCAGGTAAATCCCCGTCGTTTGCCGGCCTGACGAGCATTGCGCTCATAGCTATCACTTTCTCTGCGCAGAAGCCGGCAGGTCGCTGATGCGTGCCATCTCGGCGCTCGAAAAGTAGGCTGGACGCCGCAGATAATCGACGACCATATCGGTCGCATCAAAACCCCAGAATACTTCCCCGTCGATTACAAACGTCGGTACGCCGAATACGCCCAGTGAAATTGCGCGCTCTCCATTGGCGCGCAGTTCGTCTTTAACCGCCTGGACCGCGACTAGTTCGTCGACGTTCTTGTCGGTCAATGCGCTGGTCAATGAGCGCCAGTCCGGGGCGGAATCCACGGAGCGGCCATCACGCCATATGTAGCGAAAGATTGTCGCGATGATTTCTTTACCGCTGCCGAGCGCAACGGCGAGCCGCAGGGCAGGCAACGGATTGAACGGATGCGCAGGTGGAAATCTGAACGCAATATCGTGATGATGTGCGAGCCAATGCACATGACGGTAGGTGAAGCGGCGCTTCCCCGGGATCTCAGCCGGGCCTTTGTGCTGCAAATGATTGAGCAGTCCCGCGAAGACGATCGGCTTGAACGTAATCTTTACGTCGGACGGTAATCTGTTAAGCGATTCGAATTGCAGATAGGCAAACGGTGAGACGAAGTCGAAATACCATTCTGCAGATTGCATCGCCGTCGCCCTTATTTACGCGGCACTGCCGGTCGCTTCGCGTGCCGACGTAATCATATCGCTTTCGCGGGCGGTGCTCGTATTCAGCGCCGCGGCATTCCAACACCGCTGCCTCTGCGCATGAGTGATTCGAGTCCTTGCGCGCCTATGCAGACTTGCTAGCCCTGGTTTAACATAGCCGTGTTTCGCGGAGCTCAAGACTGATGCGCCTTGTGTTAGCGTTCATCGCGTGCCTTTACGGTTCGGCTGCCGCAGCGGCAATCACCTGCGAGCAGCTCGGCAATATCGCATTCACCACTGAACAGTTGCGCAACGAGGGCTATTCGCTGCCCACCGTTTTGAATGAAGCGGACAAACTCGAGACCAGCGACAAACTGACGAAAGTAGAAATCGCAAGAGTCCGCGAGGTCGTCGAGCAGGCGTTCAGCCTGACGCGCACGCCGCTCGAAATTCTCAAGGCCTGCAACGACACCCCCCGTCGCTAAAGCGCATGGAGCACATCATGAGTTTCCCATTAAGAAACTGGTCAGGCGCTGCACTGCTCGCGGCGCTTCTGCTGGGCTGCGCAGCGCACCCTCCCGCGCCTGACTACGGCGCGATCGTAAGCAGTCCCGATCGCAGTGAAGCGGACCGCACGAATGACACGCGGCGCAAAGTTCTTGAGATGATGCAGTACATCGACGTTCGGCCGGGCATGACAGTGGCAGACCTTGATGCAGCGGCCGGTTATACGACCGAGCTGCTGGCGCGCGCGGTCGGACCGACCGGAAAAGTTTACGCACAGAACACCCGCAATGCGGTCGAAAACATGATCAAAGGCCGCTTCGAGGAGCGGATGAAAAAACCGGTCATGAAGAACGTCGTGCATGTGATTCGTCCGTTTGACGATCCGCTGCCCCCGGAAGTGCGCGATCTCGATCTAGTCACGTTCAATTTCGGTTATCACGACACGGTTTACGAGGGCGTCGATCGTGCACGTATGAATCGCGCAGTATTCAATGCACTCAAGTCCGGCGGCACATATATCGTCGCCGACCACTCGGCGCCGTCCGGCGCCGGTACGACCGTAGCCAAGTCGCTACACCGCATCGAGGAAGCAGCGGTACGCCGCGAAGTGGAAGCGGCGGGCTTTCGCCTCGTAGGCGAAGGCGGATTCTTGCGTAATCCGGCCGATCCGCGCGATGCGCCGGTCTTCAAACCGAGCCAGCCGAATGACGAATTTGTTCTCAAGTTCGTAAAACCATAACGTGACAGGAGTAAAAGATGATGCGATACCTTCTGAAAATTATTGTGGCCATACTGGCAGCAGCGGCACTGATAACCGGATGCGCAACATCGCCGGATGCCGGCAAGAGCGGCAATATTGAAGTCTGGTGGCTCGGTCAGTCTGCAATGCGCATTACGACGCCGGGCGGCAAAGTCATCATGGTAGATCCATGGATTACCACCAACCCGAAGACGCCTGCTCAATACAAGACGCTTGATGCACTCGGCAAGATCGATCTCATACTCGTTACCCATGCGCATGGTGACCATCTCGGAGACGCCGTTGCGCTGGCCAAGAAAAACAACGTTCCCGTCTGGGGACCCGCCGGATTGAACCAGCAACTGCAGACGCTCGGTGAACTGACGGCCGAACTATCGCCGCGCATGAACAAAGGCGGCACGATTACCCCGTTCCCGGGCATCCGCATTACGCAGACACATGCCGAGCACAGCTCTGAGATGTTATGGACAAATCCTGCCACCAAAAAGCCGGAAACGCTGGCCGCCGGCGAGCCGATCGGATTCATCATCGAACTCGAAAACGGCTTCAGGATTTATCACATGGGCGACACGGCGCTGTTCGGGGATATGAAATTAATCGGCGACTACTACAAACCTGATCTCGTCATGATGCCGATTGGCGGCCACTTTGTGATGGATCCGCGAGATGCGGCCAAAGCAACCAGCGATTTCATCCGGCCGAAGTATGTGATCCCGATGCACTATGGGACGATCCCCCAGTTGAAAGGAACGCCTCAGGAATACATGGACGCGCTCGGCAATTATTCGGCAAAGGTGTTTCCGATCAATCCCGGCGACAAGCTGAGATTCTGAGTGTGACTCGTATTCAACGCTTAAGCCGGTCTCTTGCGTGGCTGTTTATTTCTGCCACTGTTGCAAGTGGCGTCTTCGCCGCCACCATTGAGCGCACGGGTGGTCCTTATGTGCCGACACCGGAGGCCGTCGTCGATCATATGCTGCGGATCGGCAACGTCAGCGAGAAAGACTACGTAATCGATCTTGGCTCGGGCGATGGTGTCATCGTCCTGACGGCTGCCCGTTTGTACAAGGCGAGCGGCATGGGCATCGAGATCGATCCTGCACTGGTGAAACTCAGTAACGACAGCGCAAAAAAATTCGGCATCGCCGATCGCGTGCGCTTTGTCGAGCAGGATGTCTTCAAAACCGACTTGAGCAGGGCGACAGTAGTAACGTTGTACCTGTTGCCCGCCATGATGCTCAACCTGCGCAGCAAAATCTTCAACGAGCTGCAGCCGGATGTTCGGGTCGTCTCGCACGATTATCATTTCGGCGAGTGGCGCCCCGACGACAGCGTCTCGTTCGACGTTCCTGAAAAAGAGAAAATCACCGGCATCCCATCGGCAACGGTGTACATCTGGCATGTGCCCGCGAAGATTGCGGGCACCTGGTCAATCAAGGTTGCAGGCGCTGACACGTATGACCTGAACGTCAAACAGCGCTTCCAGGTTATCGATGCGACCGCGATCACGAGCGGCAAGCCGGTGCGCGTGCAGTATGCGTCTCTGCGCGGTAATGACTTCACGATGGCGGTGCCGGACGGTAAAGGCGTAGCCCGCTACACGGGCCGCGTCAACGGCGATTCGATCGAAGGCTCGGTCGACTTTGCGGGCAACAAGCCAGCTGCGCGCTGGACAGCGACGCGCACACTACCGGGAAGCGTCGTCATCGAGTAGTCGGCATCCGCGCGGCCCGTTGCAGTCACACGAATAACGAAGGTAGTAACTGCACGGAGGCGCGCTGCGAATCGCATTCGAGCGCACGTCCGTGCCGCTGCCATTGTGCCGGGCGGCTTTTATACGCCGTTTTTATACCGGCCGATCCATAATTTGCGTCATCGTTACACCGTTAGCCGTATGCTGGCCACGTGATGAGCACGCTGCAGACAGGATCGATGACCACCAGCGCTAACGATGGCGCGCCCGCTGTTGCTGTCGGGCGGCGCGAGCTCGGTAGTTATCTGCTTGCGCTGTCGGCATGCGCCCTTACCACGCTGATTGCGGCGCCGCTCAGCAGTTACTTCGACCTCGCTAACATCGTCATGGTCTTTCTCCTTGTCGTCGTGCTGGTGGCGGTTCGCCTTGGACGCGGGCCCGCCGTTACGGCGGCGTTCGTTAGTGTCGCGCTATTTGATTTTTTCCTGGTACCGCCGCGTCTGTCGTTCGCAGTAAACGATGCGCAGTATCTGCTGACCTTTGCGATCATGCTGACGGTCGCGTTGATAACCGGGCAACTCACTGCAGGATTGAAAGTGCAGGCGCAACTGGCATCGGTGCGCGAGCAGCGCGCCGGCGCCCTGTACGAGATGTCGCGCGAGCTTGCAGGCGCTTTGTCACTCGATCAGGTCATCGCCATTTGTCAGCGGTGTGTAGCTGCGGTGATACAGGCGGAGTCATGCCTCGTGTTGCCCGATGATGCGGGACAACTGCAAGTGGTCGGTAGCGGCGGCCAAACCGCACACTGGATCAAGCCGGACATGGCGCGCATGGCCTTCGACGGCGGCGCTTGCACGGACCTCGATGCAGCGAGCGCGGTCGGGTATTTTGCGCTGCGTGCGCCAACACGCGTTCGCGGCGTTCTGGCAGTAACGTTTCACAGCGATAGCACTGCGCGGCTGCTCGAGCATCACAGCTTGCTGGAGGCGGTGGCTTCGCTTGCTGCCATCGCGATCGAGCGCCTGCATTATGTGGACGTTGCCAATAAGACCGAATTGCAGATGGTGGCGGAACGCTTGCGCAGTTCGGTTCTATCCGCCGTTTCGCATGATCTGCGCACGCCGCTGACGGCACTTGTGGGGCTCGCGGATGCGCTGGCGGCCGGGCGGCCCGCGCTCGCAGACCATCAGCGCGAAAGCGCTGAAGCTATCCGCGACCAGGCCGTGCGCTTGAGCGGACTCGTCGGCAACCTGCTCGACATGGCGAGGCTTAACGCCGGCGCTGTCAAGCTGCGCAAGGAGTGGCAACCGCTCGAAGAGGTCATCGGGTCGAGCATCAAGCTACTCGAAAGAAACCTGGCTGCTCATCCGGTGAGTGTCGCGCTGCCCGCAGATCTGCCGCTGCTTGAGTTCGATGCCGTTCTAATCGAGCGTGTATTCTGCAATCTGATCGAGAATGCCGCGAAGTACGCGACGCCGCACACTCCAATCGAGATCTCTGCGCGCGTGCAAGATGCGTTTGTGCAAATCACGGTCTCTGATAGCGGTCGCGGCATCCCGCTTAAGCCCGACATCGACATTTTCCAGATGTTTGTGCGCGGCACGCGCGAGTCAGCGGAGCCCGGTATCGGCTTGGGACTTGCGATCTGCCGCGCAATCGTGGAAGCGCACCTTGGCACGATTACCGCGCATAACCGCGAGCAGGGCGGAGCGTGCTTTATGTTTACATTACCGAGGGGAAACCCGCCGGTAGTTGAACTCGACGATACGCCCGCGATCGCTCGCGATGGCTGAAATCGCGCCGCGCGTCATAGTAATCGAGGACGAAGTGCAAATACGCCGCTTCGTGCGGCAGGCGCTCGAAGAAGAAGGATGCCGCGTCTTTGAAGCAGGCACCGCAGCACAGGGCTTGATCGACGCAGGGACCCGCAAACCGGACCTCGTCATTCTCGATCTCGGACTGCCCGATCGCGATGGCATTGATGTCATACGCGACTTACGCACATGGTCCGATGTGGCCATCATCATTCTCTCTGCACGATCGCACGAAGATGACAAAATCCGTGCGCTGGATGCCGGAGCGGACGATTATCTTGCCAAGCCGTTCGGCGTCGGCGAATTGCTCGCCCGAACGCGCGCAATGCTGCGCCGCAAATCGCGCGCCGGCGATGAGGTCGCACCGACCGTACATTTTGGTGACGTCGCCGTCGATCTCTCGCGGCGGACAGTACACCGCCATGATGAACCCGTGCACCTGACAGCACTCGAGTACCGGCTGTTGGGCGTCTTATTAGCAAATTCGGGCCGGGTGCTTACGCATCGTCATTTGCTCAAAGAGGTGTGGGGCCCTTCTTTCATAGAAAGCAGCCACTACCTGCGCGTATACGTCGGCCACCTGCGGCAGAAGCTCGAGGGAGATCCTGCGCAGCCCCGCCACATTCTGACTGAGACCGGCGTCGGTTACCGGTTTCAACCGTGAGCGCGTCATCGCTCGATGCAACAACGAAAGCACGCATGAATCCACCGGACATGTCGAAGCAATCGGCCAGCGCTGCTGCATTGGCTGCACTAGGTATCGTTTACGGTGACATCGGGACAAGCCCTCTCTATGCCGCCAAGGAAGTATTTAATCCCAGCCACGGCATTCCTTTTTCGACGGCTAATGTGCTCGGCGGCGTCTCCGCGATCTTCTGGGCGCTGATGATCATCGTCTCCGTCAAGTACGTGATACTCATCATGCGCGCTGATAATCGCGGCGAGGGTGGCATCATGGCGCTGCTCGCGCTAGCCACCGCATCTGTCAGGACGCGCGGCCGCTGGGGTACAGGTCTTGCGCTGCTCGGCGTTTTCGGTGCGGCGCTCTTCTACGGTGATGGTGTCATCACGCCCGCCATCTCGGTGTTGAGTGCTGTTGAAGGTCTTCAAGTGATGGCTCCCGCGCTCAAGCCATACGTTATTCCGCTGACAGTGATTGTGCTGATTGCGCTTTTCGCCATTCAGAGCCGCGGTACGGCAACTGTCGGTTCGCTGTTTGGCCCGGTGATGATCGCCTGGTTCGTGACGATCGGTGCGATCGGCGCGATCAACATCTTCAAGGCGCCGGCAGTGTTGCAGGCGCTGAGTCCCGTATATGCGTATGCGTTCCTGACGCAGCACGGGCTCGCTTCATTTAGCGTGCTCGGAGCGGTATTTCTCGCGGTCACCGGAGCCGAGGCTTTGTATGCTGACATGGGACATTTCGGGAGCCGCGCGATCCGCATGGCTTGGTTTCTTTGCGTGCTGCCGGGTCTCGCGCTCAATTATTTCGGACAGGGTGCGTTGCTCATCAACGATCCGAAGGCGCTCGAGAATCCGTTTTACCTCATGTTTCCGGCCTGGGCGCTGCTGCCTGCAGTGTGTCTGTCTACTGTGGCGACGGTGATCGCGTCGCAGGCGGTGATCTCCGGCACATTCTCGATGACCAAACAAGCGATCCAGCTCGGCTTCCTGCCGCGTACCAACATTGTCCAGACATCGGCAAAAGAGATCGGTCAGATTTATATTCCGAGCATGAACTGGGCATTGCTCGGCGCAATCATCGCGGCGGTGATTGGCTTCGGTTCATCGAGCGCGCTTGCGTCAGCGTATGGGCTCGCGGTCTCCGGCACCATGCTGATTACGACATTGCTGACGTTTTTTGTCGTGCGCTACGGCTGGGGCTATAGCCTGGGCGTCTGTCTTTTCTCAACCAGCTTCTTCATGTTCATCGACGCCGCATTCTTCTCGGCGAATATGCTGAAATTTGTCGAGGGCGGCTGGTTTCCCCTTGCCATGGGCACGCTCCTGTTTACGCTGATGGTCACATGGCGGCGCGGGCGAGAAATTCTGTTCTGGCACCTCAAAGCTTCTGCCATCGACCTCAAGCCGTTTCTCAAGTCATTATTCGCCGCGCCCCCGGCGCGGGTCGAAGGCACCGCCGTTTTCCTTGCCGGAACACTCGATTCAGTACCGCGAGCGATGCTGCACAACCTCGCGCACAACAAGGTTCTGCATGAGCGCGTCGTTTTTATGACGGTAGTAATCAAGGACATCCCGTGGGTGCCATTCGGCGAGCGCATCGAGCTCGAGCCTCTCGGGCGGAACTGCTATCAGCTAAAAATCAATTTCGGCTTCAAGAATCAGCCGGATGTTCCGCGCGCCTTGCGGCTGTGCAAATCGCAAGGGATTGAGTTCAACATGATGGAAACGTCGTTCTTCGTAAGCCGCGAAAAAGTTATTCCAACGCCGGGCGACGGCATGGCGTTGTGGCGTGAACGCCTGTTCGCGGCGATGACCAGAAACGCGGGCAGCATCGTCGATTACTTCAGCATCCCGGCCAATCGGGTCATCGAGCTCGGCACGCAGGTCGAAATATAGCTGGCCCGAAAGGGAATCGATCGGTCAGTTCACGAAAAATGCCGCAGGCAGCGCTTCGATGACGTAACGGCGGTTGACCATCTGGCTGTCGGCGATATCCATAGCGGCTGGATTATCCGCGTCCGTGATTACACGTCCATCCTCCAGTAGCCGCTGGTCGAGCGGAATGGGATGCGCAAACATCACTTTCATCAGCTCGACATGCCGCGACGGCACATCCGACAAGTCTGCACGTGCCGGGGTGCGCAACGGGGAACTGGCCGCGACGATAAAACTGTTGACGTGATTCGCGCCATAACTCGGACGGTACAGCGTCATGAACGGCAGTTCGCTGCGCAACGTGGCGAGGAAATGCGCGTAGGCGCGCGGTTTGTCCAGATCCGCGAACGTATTGAACACTGCGACGCCGCGGTCGCCCAGACATTTTTTCAGATCATGGAAAAACTCGCGCGTCACGAGATATTCCGGCACGCCGTCGCCATGAAAGAGATCGAGTATCACGACGTCATAGCCGCCATTGCATGACCGCAGATACGTGCGCGCGTCTGCCTGCAGCGTATTTGCTTTCTTGGGGTCAAACCCGAAGACTTCCCTGGCCGCGTGCAGTGATGCGATGTCAATGTCTACTGCCGTAACGTCGATGCCGCGGTCTGCCAGCCGCATGGGCACCATACCTGCGCCGATGCCGAGTACGAGCGCCCGGCGCAAGCCGGGCCGGTAAGAAAACGAAAGTGCTTCGAGCGCATAGGTGTACATCGACAGCGACTGATTCCGGGCGCCCACCATATTCTGCAGCAGTCCGTCATGAAAGTACATGCGCGTGTAGGGTTCGTTGTCGCGCGGACCGCTTTTGAGGATCTTGACTGTGCCGAACGACGAGCGATAGACCTTCTCGACGTTCCACGTCGATCCGGCATAGTTGACCGGCCATAGATGCGAGGTGTACGCATCGGCACCTATGAGCAGCGCAAGCGAAGTCGCAAGTGCAAGGGAAGCGGTGATGGTGAGCTGTCGGCGGCGCGCTACATTGAGGTTAGACGCAAACACTACGATAAGCGGCAGCGCGGCGAGGATGACGGCAATCACAACGGTGGCCGCGAAATTACTCATGAAGCGGATCAGGCCGAATGCGGTCAGGACAACGCCCGCCACCGAGCCAATCGTGCTGATGAAGAAGACGCGGCCGGCGCCGGCGTCGGCGAGATCGCCGCGCGCAGATTTCTGTCGCAGAACGATCGCGACGAGCAGTGGATTCATCGCTGAGGTCACAAACAACGGAACAAACAGCAGTGCGACGCATGCGATAAATGCGCCGAGCACGAGATCGAGCCGGGCCAACCGGTAGAAGAGGTAAGGATACAGAAGGCAGGCGGCGACGATCGCGAGCGATGCCAGCGCAGGCATGAGCGCAAACAGGAACGCAAGTTTTTCCGGTGGCGGCGCGCGCCCGGACTTTCCGCTCGCAAGACGTCCGCCATGCCAGTAGCCCGCGGCCAGCGATATCAGCGTAATTGAAAGTATGCCGCTCCAGATATAAAGACTCACGCCGAAATAAGGCGTCATGATGCGCGAGGCGAGCAGCTCGAGTGCAAGAATCGCGGCGCCGGTGACAAAAATGATCGCGTGCAGCATGTCGTGGACGATTTGCGCTCGGGTATAATGAGCGCGCGTTTGTGCGGCTGAACGAGCGCCGCGGGAATGTGATGTGACCGAGCGCGAAATCTACCAGACTTCATACGTCGACGCGAGCATGCGGCCCGCCTGCGGCACCGCATCGCCAGCGGTTTGCACATTCGCATTTGATCCATCTTTAGCGGGATAAACGAGGGGAAGTTAATGGCTTCAGGCATCCAGCGCTTTTTACGCCACGGCGCGCTGATCGCAGGGTTGGCCCTCGCAGTACCGGCGCTTGCATGGCAGGGCACGGTCCCTTATGTGCCAACGCCGCAGGTCGTGGTCGACCGCATGCTGCAGATGGCGAAAGTGACGCCGCAGGACTATCTGATTGATCTCGGGTCCGGCGACGGACGTATCGTTATCACCGCTGCGAAAAAATACGGGGCGCGCGGTTTCGGTGTCGATCTGAATCCCGTGCGCATCAAGGAAAGCATGGAAAACGCGGCGCAGGCCGGCGTTACGGATCGAGTATCGTTCCTCCAGCGCAATCTGTTCGAGACGGATCTCTCTGACGCGACAGTGATCACGATGTATCTGTTGCCGCGCGTGAATCTCGACTTGCGGCCAAAGATATTGGAGCTCAAGCCGGGCACTCGCATCGTGTCGCACGACTTTTCTATGGACGACTGGCGTGCCGATGAGGCGACAAGCTTCGAGGTGCCGGAGAAGTACGGTGCCGGCGGCGGCTCGGGCTCGAGCACAATTTACTTCTGGGTAGTGCCTGCCAAGGTAACCGGCCCGTGGAACTGGCAGATGAATGTCGGCGGCAAGCCGCAGACATACGAGATGGTGCTCGAGCAGAACTTCCAGATGATCGGTGGAACGGTGCGCGTGGGCGGGCGCGACGTGAAGCTCGAGGGCGCAAAGTTGCGCGGGGATCAGATCACCGGCAGTTTCAATGTCGAAATCAATGGCCGTCCGCTCAAGCACGACTTTACCGGTCAGGTAACCGGCGGCGATATTGTCGGCAGCATTGCCGTGGCCGGCAGCACGACCCAAGGGCAATTCGACTGGAACGCTTCGCGTGGTCAGAGGACGGGCCGGGTGTCCGATAGCGTCAACATCACAGAGGCGTCACATTAGGATGAACGGATCTACATTTTGTGCGACTGCAAAACGCGCACTCGCTACGCTCGGATTGCTGCTTACGACAGTGCTTGTTCCACAGGTGGCATCCGCGCAGGATTTCGGCGATACGCCGTATGTGCAGACGCCGCAGAATGTGGTCGAGCGCATGCTGCAAGTGGCGCATGTAGGTCCGGGTGACTATGTCATCGATCTCGGCTCCGGTGACGGGCGGATGGTCATCACCGCTGCGAAAGAGTACGGCGCGCGCGGCTTCGGCGTCGATCTCGATCGCCGGCTTGTCGAGCTCGCGAATAAGCGGGCGGTAAGCGCGGGCGTCGCCGATCGCGCTGCTTTTTATGAGCGCGACCTCTATGAGACCGACTTAACGCAGGCGAGCGTCATTACCATCTACCTGCTGCCCGAAGTTAACCTCATGGTCAGGCCAAAACTTCTGGCGACGCTCAAGCCCGGCACCCGGGTCGTCTCGCATGACTACAACATGGGCGAATGGCCGCCTGATGAACAAATGGTGCTCGATGCGCCGGACAAGCCGGTTGGTCGCGACAAGAAAAGCAAAGTCTTTTTCTGGGTCGTTCCCGCCAACGCCGCCGGCAAATGGCGCTGGGACGTGCCTGCGGGCAGCGGCAAGCCGGTCTCGTTCACTTGCAGCCTCGCGCAGAATTTTCAATCGGTCAGCGGCGATGTCACGATCGACGGCCGAACACTGCCGCTCGAAAATGTGCACTTGCGCGGGGAGGACCTGCAGTTCACCGTGAACGATCCGCTTGCTAAAGCGCGCTACGAATTCGCCGGCCACGTTGGAAGCGCGCAGATCACCGGCACCGTACGCATTGCGAGCACAACTGCGCAGCGGCAGCTGGAATGGGATGCGTCGCGCACCGAGCCTGGTGCGCCGGCGCATGCGGCGCTCAAGAAACCGGTACTCCAAGAATTGCAGCTGGTCCAGTAAATGATTACGCAGCGCCGCGTGCTGCGTTGGTTGTTCGCGATGTTGGTATGCGCCACGGCGGCGCGATCCGCTTGCGCTCAATATCCGTATGACGTCCCGTATGTTCCGACACCTTATGTCGTCGTCGAGGAAATGCTGCGGCTCGCGCGGGTCGGACCCGGCGATTTTGTAATGGATCTGGGCTCGGGCGACGGACGCATTCTAATCGCCGCAGCGAAGAAATTTGGCGCCCGCGGCATCGGCGTAGATCTTGACCCCGAGCGCATCACCGAAAGCGAATACAACGCCCAGGAGGCAGGTGTTTCCGATCGCGTGACGTTTCAGCGCGTGGATTTATTCAAGTTTGATATTGCGCCGGCAAGTGTGATCACGATGTACCTGCTGCCCTCCGTAAACATGAAGCTGCGTTCACGCATACTGCAGGAGCTCAAGCCCGGCACGCGGGTCGTTTCACATGATTTCAATTTCGATGACTGGCGGCCGGATCAACAATCAACGGTGCGCAAAAATGTGTTCCTCTACATCGTGCCTGCGCCGGTCGAAGGCCACTGGCGGACAACCATTGCGCTGCCCACCGGCAGTCGCAGCTACGATATCGAAATCAGACAGAAGTTTCAGAATATCGATGGTGTCGTGCGCTATGACAAGAAGGTGGCCGGTCTGTGGAACCCGAAGCTCGCGGGCGAGCGGATCAGCTTCGTGATCGTTGATGACAGCGCGGAGATCGAAAGCAATCTGTATTTCGATGGCAAGGTGGCGGGCGATGCAATGGAAGGCGTAATGCTGCGCGGTGTAGGCAGCGACCAGCGCAGAATCGAGTGGCGCGCAAGCCGGATCACCAATGCCAAGTAACACACTCGCGAGCCGCCGTAGCCTTGTCATCGCTGTCGGCATAGTGGCTGTGCTCGGTGCATCCGGCGCCGCGTTGTCGCAACAGCAGCCGGATGTTCCCTATGTGCCCACGCCGTGGAACGTCGTCGACGCGATGTTGGAAATTGCACGGGTCGGCGCCGCCGACAATCTGCTCGATCTCGGCGCCGGCGATGGCCGCATCGTAATCGAGGCGGCGCGTAAATACGGCACGCGAGGCACGGGTATAGAGCTCGACGCCAATCTGGTTTCGACTGCGAAGAAGGAAGCGCAGCGCCTGGGCGTCGCAAGTAAGGCTTCTTTTGCGCAGGGAAATCTTTTCAACTACGACCTGGGGAAGGCGAGCGTGCTTACCATGTATCTTTTGCCGAATATCAACGCTCAGTTGCGCCCGCGCATATTTGCGCAAATGCAACCCGGTGCGCGGGTGGTATCGCACGACTTCGACATGGGGCAATGGAAACCGGACGTGAAACGCGAGATATCGGTCCCCGACAAATCTTACGGGCCGCCGATCAGCAAGGTGTATCTCTGGTATGTGCCCGCGCAGGCGGCCGGCAAATGGATATGGCGCTCGACGGGGGCGGCCCCGCGCGCGTATGAGGCGATGGTCAATCAGACGTTTCAGGAATTATCGATCAACGCTTCCGTTGACGGCGCGAAAACGAGCATAAGCGACGCGCAGCTTCAGGGTAACGCCATCAGCTTTGCGCTAACGCGCGAATCAGGCGGCGTGAGCTCGCGCGAAGAGTTCAGCGGCCGCATCGAAGGCGACACGATCGTCGGACGCATGACGGCGGGCGGCGGTAGTACGGGGACTGAGTGGCAGGCCACGCGCATCGCCCGCGGGTCGATGAATACTGAATAACTGAAGGAGAAGTCGATGCGCAGTACGAAGTGCTTGCTGTTTCTGTGTCTTCTCATCATGTCGCCTGCACGCCTGTCGGCGCAGGAAGGCGCGGGCGATGTGGTCTACGTGCCGACGCCGCAGGTCGTAGTCGATGAGATGTTGCGCATGGCGAAGGTCGGTCCGCGCGACTACATCATCGATCTGGGATCCGGGGATGGACGCATGGTGATCACGGCCGCCAAGAAATACGGCGCCCAGGGTTTCGGCGTCGATCTCGACAAGGTACTGCTCAAGCTCAGCAATGAAAATGCCGAGCGCGAAGGGGTTGCCGACCGGGCACACTTCATCGATCAGAATCTTTTTGAAACGGATCTCGCTCCGGCGACCGTCATCACCAGTTATCTCCTTCCCCAGATGAACGAGAAGCTGCGGCCGAAGATACTAAGTCTGCGGCCCGGGACACGCGTCGCTGCGCATGATTACCCGATGGGCGATTGGCAGGCCGACGAGTCCAAAGAAATCATCGTTCCCGAGAAGACCGTCGGTAATCCGGGCCGCAGTTATGTTTATCTATGGACCGTGCCCGCGAAAGTCGGCGGGCGCTGGCAGGCTCAGGTGAAGTCGCCCGGGCTGCCGGGCAGTGTCGAGCTCGACTTTGCGCAGCGCTATCAGAAGCTCGATGGCACTGTTAAGGCCGGCACTCAGCAGGTGGCGATGGTGGCACCGAAAATTCAGGGCGATCAGCTGAGTTTCGGATTCGTTATGAAGCCTGGCGACAACCTTACGCGGCACCAGTTCAATGGCACAGTGAAGGGCGACACGATCGAGGGAACCGTCCAGGTCGGTGCGGGCGCTGCGCAGCAACAGTTGCCGTGGAGCGCGAAAGTGGTGCAGCGCGTAGCAGGGCCGCAATGACAGCGCCTGCGATAGCACAAGCCGCGGCATCCAGCGCGCAACCGCGGCCTACGCTGTCGCTGTTCGACGCAGCGATGATGATCATCGGGCTTGTCGTCGGCATTGGCATCTTCAAGGCACCCTCCATAGTCGCCGGCAGCGTCGACAGCGTCGAGGCGTTCGCACTGCTATGGCTGGCGGGCGGGGCTATCTCGCTGATCGGCGCGCTCTGCTATGCGGAACTGGGCAGCTCGTTTCCCAATGCCGGGGGCGAATACTTCTTTCTACGCACTGCGTACGGCGATGCACTCGCATTTCTGTTCGCTTGGGCACGCATGGCGGTCATACAGACCGGCGCCATTGCTGCGATCGGTTTCGTGCTCGGCGATTATGCAACGCTGCTGTTTCCCATCGGCCCCAACAGCGCAGCGATATACGCCGCAGCTTCCATAATTGCGATAACGTTGTTTAACATGCGCGGTACGCAGGGCAGCAAGATTCTCCAGAACGTGCTGACCGTCTGCCTGGTGCTCGGATACGCCTGCGTGATAGTCGCTGCGATGGTGTATACGCCGCCGGTCAGAGAAGCGGCCGCGAGTGCGGCAACTCCGCACTCGGCCTATGGGTTTGCGATGATTTTCATTTTGCTCACGTACGGCGGATGGAATGAGGCTGCCTACCTGAGCGCTGAGATCCGCGATGGACGGCGCAACATCGTGCGTTCTCTGGTCATCGGCATCGCTGCTGTGACCGTCCTCTATGTACTCATGAATCTCGCGTATTACCACGTGCTGGGGCTTGAAGGCATGAGTGCATCGAAGGCGGTCGCCGCCGACATGATGAAAGCGACGCTGGGCGCGAAGGGCGCGATAGTCCTCGCCGTGATTATCGTTGCGGAGGCGTTGACGACGCTGAATGGCACTGTCTTCACGGGCGCGCGCACGAACTACGCGTACGGGCGGGACTTTTCGCCATTTGCTTTCCTCGGCCGTTGGGATGATCGCGTAATGGCGCCGAGAAATGCGCTGCTGGTGCAGGGAATCATCGCGTTGGCGCTCATCGTATTCGGCGCCTTTACGCGCGATGGGTTCTCGACGATGGTGGATTTCACGGCACCGGTGTTCTGGCTGTTTTTTCTGCTGACGGGAATCTCGCTATTTGTGCTGCGACGAGGTGAGCCTGCGCAGCCTAATCCGTTTCGCGTTCCTTTGTATCCGCTCACGCCCATTGTGTTCTGCGTCACCTGCGCGTACATGCTGTACTCGAGCCTCGCCTACGTGCGTTTCGGTGCGCTGGTTGGCGTTGCAGTGTTGTGCGCAGGGGTGCCCGTTATGCTCGTTGCCCGCGCGATGAAGCGGCGTACGTAGCGCAACGCGCAGCGTCGGGCTCATGGTCGTGCGCTCGATGAATCACATCGCGGCCGTCTGCATACTGGTGGCGCCGACCGTTTGGGCGCCATTCATCGGCGCGCCAGCGGCAGAAACATACCCGAGCCGACCGCTACGTATAATCGTGCCGGCGGTCGCCGGGGGCGCCGCGGATGTGGTTGCCCGCTCGCTCGGGCTAAAGATGGCCGAGAGCTGGCGCCAGCAGGTTATCGTCGACAATCGCAGCGGCATTATCGGTGCAGAGCTGGCAGCACAGGCGGCCGCAAATGGTTATACGCTTATGCTCGCGACTTCCGCGCTTATCGTGCGTGAGTGTGTGTACGCAAACCTCAACTACAGCACGCTGCGCGATTTCGCGCCGGTAAGTCAGTTGTTCACGCAAGCGAACGTGCTCGTCGTGCACCCGGCGCTCGGAGTACGTTCGGTGCAGGATCTCGTGGCGCTTGCTAAGGCGAGACCCGGACAACTCAATTTCGGCTCCGGCGGCACGGGAACGTCGAATCACCTCGGCGGCGAGTTGTTTGCACTGCTCGCGGGTATACAGGTCGAACATGTCCCGTATAAAGGCATTCCCCAGGCGATTACAGATCTGCTTGGCGGACGTGTGCAGTTCATGTTTGGCAGTCCTGTAACCATGCTGCCCCACGTGAAGGACGGCAAGCTCAGAGTGCTAGCGGTGGCGACACCGCAGCGATCTCCCGCGCTGCCGGATCTGCCTACGATTGCGGAGTCCGGCGTCCCGGGTTATGAATTTACCGGGTGGATTGGCATGCTGGCGCCGCGCAAAACGCCCAAGGCTATCGTTGCCATGCTGCAGCAGGAAGCATCGCGCATCGTTCATCTGCCCGATGTAAATAAGCGATTTGCGACCGACGCGGCGCTGGCAGTAGGCAGTTCATCCGAGGAATTCACGACGGTAATCAAAGACGAGATCGCACGGTGGACGAAGGTTGTGCGCGCCGCCAACATAAGAGCGGAATGAACGGTTGACCGACCGATGCCACTGAATTCGCATCGACGCTAAGTGCGCGCTTCGACTGCTTCACTGCGCACTTGCAGCATTGGAGCGGACTTTCGATACTCGCGGTTGCCATTCAATGCGATGCACGCGGGCACATTGTCCCGGCCAGACTGCACACGAGCGCAAGTGTTTCGCCGCACGCCTGTGTGCCGTTCATGTCGTCATCGCTAAGCCGCTAACAGCCTGATTTGCCCCGGCTGGATGCCGATTTTAACGAGGGCGCCCGGCAAAAACTCGATACTGCCACCGTAGTGTGGCTGGTCGGCGACGATATCAATGCCCTGCACATCGATGCGATAGCGTATGAACTCGCCGAGAAATTCGCGGTGCGCGACGCTGCCTTGCATCCAAACCTTATC
>Ga0207691_10001020_pt1 | contig 27731 bp, 22 predicted proteins | sample KBSM13metaG_FD_184327 | JGI IMG/M metagenome (GOLD analysis project Ga0207691, IMG submission 184327) | Miscanthus rhizosphere microbial communities from Kellogg Biological Station, Michigan, USA - KBS M1-3 metaG (SPAdes) (version 2) | ecosystem: Host-associated > Plants > Roots > Rhizosphere >...
GTCGGCCGACCCAGCTGCCGCAAAAAGTGCCGCAACCGCGACATGGCTCTTCTTGTTGCTCACTTCACGCTCCTTCAGTTGTTTAGGGTTGGTATTCTTCATGGCAGTGCGTCACCAATGGGGCTGCGCGACCGCTCTGTGGGCAGGCGCCGCTGTTGGCAGGAACCGTGCCTGCAGGGGAGGCTCCGTGCATGAGAGCACGGGGAAAGCGTCAATCAGCACTGCCGGTGCGGGCCCACTGCTCGTCGTCGACCCGCTTCGGAACTCGCGAATCGGGCACCCATGCACGCAGTACGGGCGTCCCACCGGGGGACCTCGCACCGGCCCCGCGCCGCAAGCCGAGCTCTCCTCTCGGGGTAGCGCTCTCTCATCGTTTCGAGCCGGCTTGGTCTCGTCTGTGAATCACTGCCATGAACGTGTGAATGTCTAACCGAGACAGTGCGGCAGCGCGAGAACTTAATCGTATCCAAGCGTAAGCTGTACAGTTCCCTTGGCTCTCGCGTCCGCGTGGCCGGCAAAAAGTAACTCCGGTGATTGCACTCTGAGGGTCCAGCATGAGGCGAAGGGACGTCATCGCAGCGTCGGCAGGTGTCGCGGGGGGACTGCTCTCCGGGTTCGCGCGCTCGGCAGTTCCGTGTCCTCCGTCGCCGGTCAACGTCGCTGGCGGAACCTCTGCGACGACAGCGTGCGTCGGCGCTGCCGGTTACGCCTCGAGCTTCGATTTGACCGAGAACCCGATCTCCGAGGGAGGCATGTGGAGAGTCGGGGGCGCCGGGCTCGACTGGCAGAACATACGCACCTCCGGCGGCGTCGCTTACGGCGTTGGAACCTCCGCGGGCTACAACGATTGCATTGCATGTCTCCCGAGCTTGGCCAACGATAGGCACTTCGTGCAGGGCACGATTCGCAGGAGAGCGGGCTATTCGGCGCCGAGCAGCCACGAGTGCGAGTTGTTGCTGGCATTCTCGATTTCTGCCCATCTTGCACGCGGGTACGAGATCAACATGTGGTTCGATGGAAACGTTCAGCCTGTCCGCTGGAACGGCGCGGCCGGCGATTTCACGATCAGCGGCTCCGCAGCCTGGCCAGACTCGGCCACGGGCCCCGGATTCGGTCGGCCGCTGGTCGACGGTGACGTCGTGCTGGCCAAGTTCGACTCGACCGACGGCAGCCCGCTGATCACGGTACATCTGAATGGCGTGCAGGTGCTCCAGATTCGGGACACGAGCGTGGCCAAGATCAGATCCGGGGCGCCCGGCATGGGCTTCTTCGCGCGCGACGGCGCTGGCGTCGACATGACCGCCTACTGCTTCCAGAGCTTGGCTGCCGGCAATGCATGAGCGTGAAACGATTCAGCCGCGCTTGACGGGGCCGAGTTGCGACGCGCGGACCCTTGGCGAAGGACGCTGACCTGTCTACGCCGACGAGCGGGCCTGTCGTCCGGCTTCCTCAGACATGAAGCACCGGCAAAGCTACTGGAAGTCGATCGGTTTGGCGCTCGCGATCTGCTTCGCCTGTGTCGCCGGTATGGCGATCACCTTCATGATCGGTGCCGCTGGCCCCGCGACCGCTGCCGGCGAGTCCGTGCTCGTCGCCACGCTCCTTGCAGCCTTGCTTGTCGCTGCGGGTGGAGGAGTCTGCCTATGGCGCGATCGGCGCATGACCGCCGACGGAGCTGATCCCCTGGTCGCTGCGCTCCTGCGCGTGCCGTTGCGCGCGAGCCTCTCGAAGTTGGGGCTGCGTGGGCTCCTCGGCAGGGCGCTGCGGCCGGGCGATATCGTGCGCGTCCGGTCGCTGGCCGAGATCGGCGAGACGCTGGTGGCCGAAGGGACGTTGGAGGGCCTGCCTTTCATGCCCGAGATGCAGGCCTTCTGCGGTCATCGCTTTCGTGTCCACCGGCGTGTCGACAAGATCAACGACATGCGCAGGAAGACGGGTCTGCGCCGAATGCGTGGCGTCGTCACGCTGACCGCCGTCCGGTGCAACGGGGCACAACATGACGGCTGCCAGGCGCAATGCCAGATCCTCTGGAAGGACGCTTGGCTCGAGCGGACTACATCGGACGAGACGGAGCAGTTTCCCGGCCAAGCGGTAGCTCCACTCCGGCCAAGTTCCTGCCGCGATGAGAAGACGGGGGCGTTTACCTGCCAGATGACACGACTGTGGGAGGCTTCACAGTCCATGTCGCGCTTCGACCTGCGCCAGGACCTCCGTCCCCTCTTCAACGGCAACGTCGCTCCCCTTGCGTACGTCCTGCTGATGCTGACGCGGCTCTTCAATCTTTTCCAGGCTTTGCGTGGCGGGATCTCTTTTCCATACATGCCGGACCGGCCCGACACCCCGCCGCTGCCGCCGCCACCTTCCGAGGCCTATGAAACAGGCCGCGCCGTAGCCGTACGGAGCCGGATCGAAATCGCGCAGACATTGGTGAACAGCCGGACGAATGGCCTTTGGTTCGACCGCGACATGGTGCGCTTCTGCGGCACGACATCCGTAGTAGACAGGCGCGTTCAGCGGGTCATTCACGAGGCAACGGGCCTGATGGTGACGATGAGGTCGCCTGCGCTCGTCCTGCGCGATGTCGACGCGACCGGCGAGTTCTTGCGGTTGTGTCCTCAGCATGAGCAGATCTTCTGGCGCCAGGCTTGGCTGCGGCCGGCAAGTGGCACCGGTCATGAATCGGCTCCGACCGCTGTTTGATATGGCTGGCGCATCCGCTCCTCGCGTGACCGTCGGACTGCCGGTCTACAACTCAGAGGAATTTCTCGCTTCGTCGCTGGATTCGCTTCTCGCACAGACGTACCGAAATTTCGTGCTGGTGATCAGCGACAACGCGTCGACAGACGCTACGGCCGACATCTGCCTGCGCTATTCGAGGATCGATCCACGCGTGCGCTATTTCCGCAATGACATCAACATCGGCAACCCGCGCAATTTCAACCGTGTCTTCGCGCTCACGCAAACGCCCTTTCTCAAGTGGTCGACCGCGGACGACTTCTGGGCACCGACGTTCCTCGAACGCGCGATGGAGGTCATGGAGAGCCAGCCAAACGTTGCGCTGTGCTATCCACAGGCAGTATTGGTGGATGCGAGCGGCGGTAATCCTCAGGACTACGACGACGTCTTGCACCTCGTGCAGGACGACGCAGTCTCACGCTTCATACAACTGCTCGAAACGATCAAGCTGGCCCACCAACATCTGGGCGTGATCCGCACCTCGATGCTCCGCCGCACCCACCTGCTGGGTCTTCACATCGGGTCGGATATCAACTTGTTGGCCGAGCTCACGCTCTACGGGAAGTTCGTCGAAATACCCGAGCGTCTCTTCTTTCGACGCTTCCACAAGGACTCGGGGAGCTGGAAGCGCGGCGACCGGGAACACGAGGCTCGGCGATACCACGCGAGCACAAGGCAGAGAATCAGGTTCGCTACTTGGAGGGCGCATTTCCGCAACTTTGCAGCGGTCAGCACATCCCCCTTGGATGTCGGCTCGAAGGCGCGTCTATACAACTATCTGCTGAAGCGCGCGGTCACCGATCGGCACCATCTCATCTCCGATCTGCGCCACGAGATCGCGGGATGATTCGTGCCGTCGCCGACTGAGCCGTGTCGACCATGTGGCGGGATTTGTTCAGGTGCGTCGCGCGGGTGGGTGCCCGTGTCTGAATGCGCCACCGAGCCCGCACGAAGATGAGGCGCCGTCGCTTCCTGGAGCAATCGATCGGGGGCGTCGGACTGATGTGCCTTGCCGCGTGCCAGCCCGAAGAGCAGCCGGATGCCGGTCCGGCCACCTACTCGACCTCATTTCCGCTGACCGAGAATCCCATCAGTGAGGGTGGAGCGTGGACGACGGGTGGCAGGGTGGGCGTGGACTGGCAGGACGTCCGAACCGAGCGCGGCCTTGCCTTCGGCGTGGCTGCGTCGAGCGGCTACAACGATTGCATTGCCTGCCTCACACGACTGCGCAGCGCGCGGCACTTCGTTCGAGCGACGGTCCGCAAACGTCCCCGCTACCGACCGCCCAGCACCCACGAGGTGGAGTTGCTCGTGGGGTTCACGATTTCCGAGCACGTTGCCCGCGGGTACGAGATCAATTTCGGCTACGGCATCGACGCGCAGGTCGTTCGCTGGAACGGCCCTGTTTCGGACTTCACGCCGAATGGGAGCGACGACTGGGTCGACGTGGGCACTGGAGTCGGCTATCCGACTGGTCTGGCGGACGGCGACGTCATCGCTGCGACGTACGACGCATCGAGTGGAGCCGTGCTCATCAGACTCCACCTGAACGGCCGACCCGTCTTCAGCGTGAAGGACACAGGCCCGAGGGCGATCAGGACCGGTGCGCCGGGGATGGGCTTCTTCGCTCGCAACGGTCCCGGTTTGGAGATGTCGGCGTATTGCTTGGGAAGCCTGACGACTGGCTGAAAGTCACGTATCGTCGTTTGCCACGGCGTAGCGCGAAATCTGATCGAAGCACAAGGTCCTCGCGTCCGCGCCCAGGTGATGGTCGCGATACCACGTTGCGACCCAGCCTAGTGCCTCGTCAACCGACAGGCGGCCGCGCCACCCCAGGGCAGTCGCCGCCTTGCTGACGTCGAGACGCAGCTCGAGTTCCTCGGGCGCATGGATGCGCTCGTCCTGACACCAAGGTTGATCGACGGGCCAACGCGCGGCGAGCGCCTCGACGACGCTGGCCACCGTGCGCGGATGGTCTTCGTGCGGTCCGAAGTTCCATTCCCCCGAGAAGCGCGGGCCATCCTCGGATAGCGCTTCCGCGAGGCGCAGATAGCCAGCGAGGCAATCGAGCACGTGCTGCCAAGGCCGAACCGCATTGGGATGGCGTAGCACGACAGGACGTTCCTGCAGGAACGCCGCGATCACCTCGGGTATCAACTGCCTCGGGGTCCAGTCCCCGCCGCCGATCACGTTGCCCGCTCGCGCGCTGGCAACGGCGACGCCATGCGCCGAAAATCGGGCGAGCGGGAAGAACGAATCACGGTACGAACGGCCAACGAGCTCCGAGCAGGACTTGCTGCTCGAATACGGGTCCTTGCCGCCAAGCCGGTCCGTCTCGCGGTACCCCCAAACCCATCCCTGGTTCTCGTAGCATTTGTCGGTGGTGACGTTCACCACGATGCACGGGTGCCGGAGTTGCCGCACCGCCTCCAGCGTGTGCACGGTCCCGATGACGTTCGTGGAGTACGTCTCGACCGGGTCCTCGTAGGAGTGCAGAACGAGTGATTGAGCGGCCAGGTGAAGAACCACCTGCGGCCTCGCGGCGGACATCGCCTTGCTGAGCGATGGCAGATCGAGCACGTCGCCCGTCGTCGATTCGACGAGTTCGCCGACGCGCGCGGACGTGTAGAGGCTCGGGTCCGTGGGTGGCGGACGCGAATACCCGGCAACGCGTGCTCCCAGCGAATGAAGCAGCAGGCAGAGCCAACTGCCCTTGAAGCCGGTATGGCCCGTGACGAAGACGCGCCGGCCGCGCCAGAAGTTCGAGGTCATGCTCGAGCCTGCGGTGTGCTCGGCACGATCGCCGGGGCGCCTTCTCCTGTTTCAGGGCCGGGGTCCGGGACGAGCGGCGAGAAGACGAGCTTGCGGCAGTGAAACCCCTCGGCAAAGCCGCTCTCGGCGCGGCATTCGAGGCCGCGCAGCCGCATCAACGCCAGGAGGTTCTCTGCCTTGAACCACGGCTTGTCGCGCTGCGTCGCGAAGACCTTCATGATCGACTCGGCTTTGTGCTGTGCGACGCCCGCGGGCAGAGGGACATAGGCATTGGGGTTGCCGAGGTCCGCGTCGTACTTAGGAATCTCGTATTCCCAGATCAAGTGGTCACGGAAGATCTGCCAGGTGATCTCGCTGACCAGCGCATGGTCCTGGTGCCGATCCGCACCATGGTGCGAGAGTACCCAGTCCGGATTGACGGCAGCACTCGCCTCGGCGATACGGGACTTCACCTGCTCGAAATGGGCCGGAAGCCGGCCGTCGGGCAGATCGTGCACCAAGACCTGACCGCGGGCACGCGACGAGATGAGGTCCTCGCTCGAGCGCAGGGCTTCGCGGCGGCGAGCAGGGTCCGAGGTCAGCACCAGCCAATGGATGCGAAGGCGTGGGTACTGTCGCTGCAGTGCGAGGAGGGTGCCGCCGCAGCCGATCTCGATGTCGTCGCAATGCGCGCCGATGCACAGAACGTCGAGGCGATCGAACGCACGCGGGGCGAAATGGAGGGGGAACACGCCGGTCTCACTTCTTCCAGACCATCCAAGGACAGTCGCCTCGCGCCTCCATGCGGTCCAGGGTGATCTTGTCCTTGAATGTGTCCATCGCCCGCCAGAAGCCCGAGTGCCGATAGACGCCGAGCAGGCGCTTTTCGATCAGCCGCTGGAACGGCGCCTCGACGAGCTCCTCACCCGGCTCGATGTAGTCGAAGATGCTCTGACTCATCACGAAGTAGCCGCCGTTGATGAGCAAGTCCTTGTTCGACATGCCGTCGAAACGCGTGGCGTAGCCGTCGCGCGTCGCATCGACGGTGTGAAAGCTGTGCAAGTTGTTGACGGCCGCGAAGCTTGCCACCACGCGCTTGGCGTGGAAATCGTCGATCATGCGATCGACCGGGACATCCGAGAGGCCGTCGGAGTAGTTGGCGAGGAAGATCGGCTCGCCTTCCACGTGCTTGCGCACATGAAGCAGCCTGTCGCCGATGTTCGCATGCAGTCCCGTGTCTACGAAGGTGATGCGCCAGTCGCTGATGTCGCTGGCATGCAGATCCACCCGCTTGCCGCCTTGGGACAAGGTGAAGTCGTTCGACAGGCACTCGTTGTAATTGAGGAAGTACTCGCGTATCAGGTCACCCCTGTAACCGAGGCACAAGACGAAGTCCTTGTGTCCGAAATGAGCATAGAAGCGCATCAGGTGCCAGATGATCGGCCGGATGCCGATGTGGACGAGAGATTTCGGAATGGTGTCCGAGTGCTCTCGTAGACGGGTGCCGAGACCACCGCAGAACAGGACGACCTTCATCTTTCCTCCCTGGCGGCCGAGACTCCGATCGATGGAGAGACGCTGTGGCACTCTGCGGCGAGCCAAGGACTGGCCCGCTTCCCCATCGCCGCTCCTTGGCCCTTTGCAGCGGTGCCTTCGATGATGTCATCGAAGGCGCCCGGAAGGTAGTGGCGATATCCCCGGGAATCCGGGGTGTCGCGGCTACCGCGGCGGATTCCTCGGTTCAGGAAGGCAGCTTCGCCCTCGAGGACGGTCGAGCGGAACTCAACCCTTCGATTGCAGAGCGCTCCTCGCCGCTTCTTCTCCGCTGAGGAACGCCTCGTCGGTCCAGGCGTGATCCCAGTTGCCGTACCGTCCGCAGTAGAAGATCTCCCTTTCGCGCAGGAACGCGTGGATCAGAGCGACAGCGTTCCTTCGGTCGTGGTCATAGATGACATTGGCGTAGCGGTTGACCATCGCGTCCTTCATGACGATCCGGTCGCGGTCCTTGATGATCCCGCATCGCATGAGATCGGCGATCGCGGGAGCGATGAGGTCGCTCGGCGGCCCGGTCAATGGGCGATATTTGTCGGAAAAATAGACTTCCGCCTGGATGGTCCCGCAGCCCGCCGGCGCATTCCGGGGCGAGAACATGTGCGGCAGATTGATGCGCGAGAAGACGATGTCTTCGTCGTAGAAGTAGGTGATCGCCGAGTCGGAGAGATCGCTTCGATCGATCCCGAGGTTGATGAGGACGACCTTGGTGAAGGCCAGTTGCCTGGCGGCATTCGACACGGCCTCTGGCGCTCCGGCGATCAACGGGACCAGATCGGGAAGCGGGATCGACGAGATCAACCGTTCGTATTCGACCGCGGACCCGTTCGAAAACGACAGGGTTCGAGAGACAGGGTCGATGCCGGAGACACGATGGTCGAGCTTGATCGCGAAGCGCTCCGCAAACGGCTCAAGATACGTCATGAAGCCGCCCTGAACCGGGTATCGATAGGTGTCGACGTAGTTCGTGCCTGACAGCTCTTCTCCCATCGCTCCGCGAACGAGCTCTTCCAGCGTGGGTCGGTACATGCGCGGGCCGAGCCAGTCGGTCGTCAATCGGTCCATCGTCGTGGTGTGGTACTTGTGCCCATAGACCATCGGGAACGTCTCTGCAAACGTCGCGCCGTACGTGGCATGCAGCCATTCGGCGTAATTCATCGCATCCGCCTTCGGCCGGTTCTTCGCGCTGATGAAGTCCTCGATGACCTTCGCGACAAGGCTGCTTGGCAGGTGGTGCAGGTTCGTCTGGACCGGATGGGGGACTCGTCGCCCATGCCAATAGTTGTCGATGCGCAGCCGGCGCTCCTCGAACACGCCGTTCACGTTTTGCGAGAGAACTTCGCGGACATGGACGTTCTTGGTGTACGAGATGTGCCCACCCTCGTCGAAGACGAAGCCACCGTCGTATCGCAGCGAACGCGTGTGGCCGCCAAAATAAGGATTGGCGTCGTAGCAGACGAACGCGGCCCCCGCCTGTTCGAGTGCATAACCGGCTCCGAGGCCTGCCATCCCGGTACCCAGCACGGCGACGTGAGTCACATCGATCTCCTCGGTATTGCGGTCTTCACTTCTTGATGTGCTCCCTGCCAACCCGGCGTCATGCGCTGCCGCTGACGGCACGGTACCAGTCGATGGTCCTTCGCAGTCCTTCCGGCAGCTGCGTTCTGGGACGCCAACCGATCTCTCGAGTCGACGCTGCCACGTCCGCCATGCGAACAGGCTCCAGCGGTCGGTCGGGCAATGCGCCGTAAGCCGGCGACAGGGGTGTGCCGATCAGCGAGCAGAGTAGATCGACCAAGTTCTTGGTCGTGATCAGCGAGCCGGAGCCAAGGTCAACGGTCTTGCCATCGACACCGGGAGCGAGGGCGAGGCGTATCAGACCGTCCACCACGTCGTCTACGAATATCCAGTCGACTGCATACGAGCCACTCGTGATCTTGGGCTGGATTCCGCGGAGGACACTGTTGATGACGTAGGGCACCAGTTTTGTCATGTCGTTCTGACCTGGCCCGTAAACCATGAAGATTCGAGCGATGGCGACCGGAAACTTGTAGAGCGCGTGGAAGAGACGGGCATAGTCGCTGCTGGCCCACTTGGCCGCAGCATAGGGAGAATTGGGGATGGAACGCTGATTCTCGTCGGGCTCGACGAGCGAACCCGCCGTGATCATGCGCGTACATCCGACATCGGCCAGAGCGCACAGGAGGTTCACCGTTGTCTGCAGGTTGCTGCGGAACGCGGGCAACACATGGAGGCGATCCGGGGCGCCCATTACATGGCTCGCCAGATGGAAGACGTAGCTCGGCTTGAGCGCCTGGACCAGCGTCTCGACAGCCGCAGCATCGGCCAGGTCCGTCTGCCAATGTCTTGTCTGGCTCGCGCACCGCGGCGCACTGCGACCGACCGTGTGCACCTCCGCGCCCAAGCTACCGAGGCGCGCCGACAAGCTTGCGCCGATGAATCCCAGCCCTCCCGTGACGACCGTCACCTGACCTTGCAGGGCGCGCTGGATGGCCTTGTCCGTCGCAGCCGCGGCGACTCCGCCCGTGTCACTGCTCATCGTCGTCGATTGCAGTCAGCAGCCCGCAGGCTTCGAGTCGGCGCGCGCCCTCGAGAATCGACCAGAAGGGCACCCTTGAGCGCTCGGCAATGTCGAGCAGACCATGGTTCCCGTCAGAGAAGTTCAAAGTCCAGAACATCCCGAGCCGCGCGGCATCTTCGAGCAGTCCTCTCGCGCCGAGCCTGGGCTCGCCCTTCGGATAGTTGTTGCGGTACCGCCGGTCGGTTTGCACGATTGCCGTCGCAAGTCGGACAACCTCCCAGGAGCCGCCGAGCGACGTCGCGGTGATGAAGCTCAGATCGTCGGCGGACGTGTGGTACTCCGGGTATTCGCCGTCCGGCGTCCGCATGAAGCAACCCAGAGGAAGGTCGAATCCCGGGGAGCAGTATTGCCGTTGGTCGTAGCCTACGGGTGCGAACTCGCGAATCCTCGCGTCCTTTGCGCCGGTGTGCTGCAGGACGTGCAGCATCGCCCGGTCGATGGGCGCGTGGCCGTTTCGACTCTTGATGTAAGTCGGCGCGCCGCGATCGCCGACACCCGCGATCACCAGTCCTGCACGGATCCGCGGCACGAGCTGCTCGTTTCTGGATAGCCAGACAAGTGGCCCTAGCGTCGCCGGCACGAACAGGAAGCGCATCCCGAATCGCTGCGGGAACCGCCCAAGCTCGCGCGCGAGGAGGGCCGTGGTGACGATTCCGCTCAGGTTGTCATTGCACAGCGACGGGTGGCAGGTGTGTGTGGAGAAGAGGATCTCCGCGTCTGACGAGCCCGGAATGAAGAACTCGCCATACGTGAGGCTGCCCGGCTTGATGGTCGATTTGATGAGGACGCGATACTCCGCGTCCTTCAGATCCGACAGAAGACGGTGCGGTGCACAGAAGGCCCAGCCATCACGATAGTAAAAATGCCGATAGGGGATGTCGTCGGGACGGCTCGGTATGGTGAAAAGGTGTTGCAGCAGCTCAGCGCGGGAGATTCGTGCCTCGATGCGTGCGCTGTAACCTGCCACGTGGAGGTTGTTCGCCCTGAAATCGATGACGCGGCGGCCGCTGTCGTCGAGGACACAGGCATCCTCGATATTCCACTCGTCCGGCACGGTCCAGTCGAAGGCCCGGCTGCCGGTGGGGACCTCAAGAACCTCGATGGGCAGCACATCTTGGAGTGCACGGAAGGTTTGTCTTACCCCGTCGCCGGTAAGGCTGCGGCAGAACGGATACAGCCGCTCGACGAGCGCGTGCGCTTCGGATCCGATGCGCCGGGCATAGGCGTCGCTCGGCGCTTCGGGTAGAGGCTCGGAAAGAGCGGCGCCGTCTCCAAGTGGGGGACCCAAAGGCGTCATGGATTCGGTCCGCGAGCGGGTGAGCAGACGTTAGAAGACGGACGTTTCGGGAATCGCGACGACGAAGCGGCCCCCCCATTCACGGACATAAGCGGCGGCCTCAGCGATTTCTCGTTTCAGGTTCCATGGCAGGATCATCACGTAGTCCGGTCGCGCCTCGCGGATCCGCTCGGGGTTGAAGATCGGGATGTGCGTGCCCGGCGTGAACTTGCCTTGCTTGTAGGGATTGGCGTCGACGGTGAAGTCGAGAAAGTCGGTTCGGATGCCGCAGTAGTTCAGAAGCGTGTTGCCCTTGCCCGGCGCGCCGTAGCCGACGACTTTGCATCCGCGCGCCTTCGCATCGATGAGGAAGGTGAGCAGCTTGCGCTTGGTGACCCTCACCTTCTCGTCGAACCCTCCGTAGCGCTCCAACGTGAGAAACCCGTCGTCGATTTCGCGCTGACGCAGCGTCTGGACACGCGGACCGACCTCTCGGGCCGCCTGTCCGGTGTGTCTGGCGTAGATGCGCAACGAACCACCGTGTGTTTCGAGCTCATCGACATCGAAGATCGTCAACCCGTGCCGCGCAAAGACCTTCTCGACGGTGACGAACGAGAAGTAGCTGAAATGCTCGTGATAGATGGTATCGAACTGGTTTCCCGCGATCAGCTTTTGGAGGTGGGGGAACTCCATGGTGATCACGCCGCTTGGAGCCAGCAGGCGCTTCATGCCGGCGACGAAGTCATTGAGGTCGGGGACGTGCGCGAGCACGTTGTTGCCGATCAGCAGGTCCGGGCGGCCATGCTCTCGGGCGATGTCCGCTGCGGACTCGAGGCCGAAGAAGCGCACCGTGGTCGGGATGCCCTTGGCGAGCGCCGCATCGGCCACGTTGGCGGCCGGCTCGATCCCGAGCACCTGCACCCCTGCAGCGGCGAAGTGCTGAAGGAGATAGCCGTCATTGCTCGCGATCTCCATCACCCGGCTGGAGCGAACCAGGCCGAAGCGCTCGATCGCCAGTTCGGCATACCTTCGGCAATGCTCGACCCAGCTCGTGGAGTACGACGAGAAGTACGCGTATTCCTTGAACAGCGTCTCCGACGACACCGAGGCCGGGAGCTGTACGAGGAAGCAGTGCTCGCAGACGTAGGCACGCAGCGGATAGAAAGGCTCCATTGCATGCAACTGGCTGGCCTCGACGTGGGTCTGGCACAGCGGCGACATGCCCAGGTCGACGAAGGTCGTCGTCAGGGGCGTCGCGCAGAAGCGGCAGGTCGGCGATCGCGGTTCGCCGTTCGGGGCCGAGCTCTTCGGGGACGGTGAGCTCGTGGATTCAAGGGCCATGTTCGACGTCGGGTTCGCCAGGAGAACCGTCTTGGACGCGGCGTTGCAACATCTTATTGCAGCATGCCTCAAAGGCCATCGCCGTTCGGCAGCCCGGATCCAGTGATTGCGGGGCTGAATCCGTCACGTCCTCCCCCGCGCCATTGTGGGCGCGGGCCCCCGGGGATGAGGGTGTACGTGTCCGTTCAAGCTGCAAAAATGGCCGTCGGTACATCTCCGCTCGTCTCGATCGAAGAGACCGTGCTGGAGTCCTGCCGCGACCGCGATGCGGCCTTTCTTGTCCGTAGAACAACTTCGAGCAGACTTGCTGCGTGGACTTGAACGACTACCGAGAAAGCGAACTCGAACGAGCCCGCACAGCGGATCTGCTCGAGCTTTCATCCTGCGAGGGTGACACTGCCATCGACGTCGGGACGCGGGACGGACATTTCGCGCGTCTGTTGGCCGATCGCTTCCCCCGCGTGACCGCGCTCGATCTGGCCCGCCCGGTGATTCCCGATCGGCGGATCTCCTGCGTCGCCGGCGACGTCCGCAAGCTCCCGTTCGAGGACAACTCGTTCGATCTGGTGGTGTGCGCCGAAGTACTCGAGCACATCCCGCCCACCGATCTCCGGGACGCGTGCAGGGAACTGGCGAGGATCACGCGGCGTCGGCTGCTCATCGGGGTGCCCTACAAGCAAGACACGCGCGTGGGTCGCACGACCTGCCTGAGCTGTGGCGCCCACAATCCACCGTGGGGTCACGTCAACCGATTCGACGAGGCCAAGCTGCGCCGCCTGTTTGCAGGCCTGGACGTGGAACGCAGGAAGTTCGTCGGCTCCAACGGCGCGACGACCAATTTCGTGTCGTCATTCCTCATGAATCTCGCCGGCAACCCGTACGGCACCTACGGCCAGGCCGAGCCCTGCGTTCGCTGCGGCGCAAGCCTGCTCGAGGCTCCGCCGCGCCACTTCTACCAGAAGGTCCTGACGCGAATTGCATACTGGGGGACGTGCGTCAGCCGCCCCTTCAAGCGGCAGCGCCCGAACTGGATCCATCTGCTTTTTCGTAAGCGTTGACAAGCCGATCTTCGGCGAACGACCATCTTCGGCGGACGAGGTTGATCTTTGGCATGAAGCGCGTGGTCCGCAGCTCCGCTCGGCTCTCCAGGGCAGCGGCCAGTAGGACAGCGGGGAGGCACACGAGACTGCAATCCCCGGAACCGGGGGGTTCCGACGGGCAGAGCGACACGCGGCCAGACGGTTCGGTTTCGTATCCGTCTCGCGTCGGCCTGGGTGTGTTCTGGCTGGCGCTTTGCGTTGAAGCGGCGCAGACTTGCGGATCGCCAAGATTCTCCTGCGCCGGGCCTGCGGCGCCACGGAGGGGTCGCAGCCGTGGCGCCGGGTGTGTCAGTGTTGACCGCGGAGCGGTGCAAATCCGAAGGAAAGGCACATGGAATCCCGCCCGGTGATCCTCGTCGAGTTCAACGAGTTGTGTCCCTCGCTCATCGATCGGTGGATGAGCAGCGGGGACTTGCCGAACTTCAAGCGTTTCCACGATGCGTCTTCGGTCTGGGTCACGGAGGCCGACGAGCTCAACGACCCCTATCTCCAGCCCTGGATCCAGTGGTATTCGCTGCACTCGGGCAAGCCGTTCAAAGAGCACGGTGTGCTGCGCTTGTCCGAGGGTTGCAATCGCGAGCTCTCCAGCATCTGGGACATCCTGCTCGAGCACGGGATGAACGTGATGAACTTCTCGAGCATGAACTGCCGTCGGTTCGAGGCGGGCGGCAGCGTCTTTCTTCCCGACCCGTGGAACGATGCGGAGCGGGCGTTCCCGGCGGAAATGGACGTCTTCCGACGCTTCCTCGTCAAGTCGGTGCAGGAACAGGCGCACGCGTCGTGGCGCATGTCCGAGGGTCTCGAGTTGCTGAGTTTCCTGTCGAGCCACGGTCTGCGGTTGCAGACCGTGTGGGCGGCCGTGCGCCAGGTCGCGGGCGAGAAGCTCCTGCGCAAGCCGACGCGCTGGCAGCGCGTGAAGATCATGGACCTCATCATGCTCGACGTGTTCGAGCACTACTACCAGAAGCATCGGCCGCAGTTCGCGACCTTCTTCAGCAACAGCACGGCGCACCTCCAGCATGCCTACTGGAGGTACCTCGAGCCTGAGAAGTTCTCCGAGCCCATGACGCCGGCCGAACGGCAGCATTACGGCGACGCGATCTTGCAGGGCTACGTCGCGATGGACCGCTTGCTTGGCCGCCTCATGGCGTTGGCCGGGAAGGCCGGTGCCAGTCTCATGTTCGCCACCGCCCTGAGCCAGCAGCCCTACCTGGCGTTCGAGGGTCGTGGCGGCCGCCACTACTATCGACCGCTGAACGTACAGGCGCTCCTCGAGTCCCTGGGAATCGTTCTGGTCGACATCCAACCCATCATGGCCCATCAATACATCCTCGCGTTCGAGGATCGCGAGCGGCGGCTTCAGGCCGAAGAGTCGCTCTCGAAGATCTTCGTCGGCGACCGTCGTCTTTTCGACTGGGTGGAAGGGGAGACTCCGAACAGGCTCGTCGTGGGCTCGCAGGTCTATTCACCCCTGAAGGAAGGCCAGACGTTCGAGATCCGTACGGCTTCCGGTACGCGGACGGAGAGCTTCTTCACCCACTTCTACGAGCTCGAGGCGACGAAGAGCGGCCGTCACCATCCCGACGGGTACTTCTGGGCGCAGGTCGGCCGCCATCGCCGCGAGGAGCGGAAGGTGTCGATCCTCGATGTCGCGCCGACGATCCTGCGCCACTTCGGCATCGATGCGGAGCGGATGAGCGGCACCAGCCTCCCCTTGGCCGCCTGAACCGGCGGCGAGTGGTGCGTCGAGGCTCTCCAGGGCCCGCGCTTCGATGCGGAAACCGGCCCGTACGCCGGCTCGAGTCTGCATCGTGCGCGGTGCGAAGTGCAGCCGCGCTGGCGCCGCTCGCATCGGCAGGTACCGATGCCAGTCGCGCTGTCGGCCTCTGCCGCGACGCAGCTGTTCAAGCAGGAGTTCGCCAATTGGTTTCACCTGATGTTGCGAACGCGTCGACTGTGGGGTGTTCCGACCCGCCAGGCCTTGGCCGACGAATCGCCGCAACGGAGGATGGATCATGAACGGCAACGTCCTGGTGACCGGCGCAGCCGGATTCATCGGTAGCCACGTGGCGGCCCGACTCGCCGAACTGGGGCACGACGTGGTCGGCTGCGACAACTTCAACGCCTACTACGATCCCGCGCTGAAGGAACAGCGGGTCGCTCACCTCCTGACGCCGCGCGGCGTCACCTGCCAGCGCGTAGAGCTGGCCGACGGCGCGGCCGTCTGCGGGCTCTTCGAAGCCACACGGCCGCGCCTTGTCATCCATCTTGCGGCGCAGGCGGGAGTGCGTCACTCGATCGACCATCCGGATGCCTATGTCCAATCGAATCTGGTGGCGTTCGGCCACGTGCTCGAGTCCTGCCGCCGCCTGAACGTCGAGCATCTGGTCTACGCGAGCAGCAGCAGCGTCTACGGCTCCAGCGCCGAGATCCCCTTCGCCGAGGCGGCTGCGACAGATCGTCCGGTCTCTCTTTACGCGGCCACGAAGAAGGCGAACGAGCTGATGGCGCATGCCTACGCTCATGTCCACGGCCTGCGGGCAACCGGGTTGCGCTTCTTTACCGTTTACGGCCCTTGGGGACGACCCGACATGGCGTACTTCTCGTTTGCCGAGAGGATCGTCGCCGGCCGCGCCCTGCCCATCTTCGCGGAGGGCAAGCTGTTGCGCGATTTCACCTACATCGACGACATCGTCGAGGGCGTGGTGCGGATAGCGACGGCGCCTGCCCCGCCCGACGCTGCCGAGAGCGAGGTCTTCAACATCGGCAATCACCGGCCGGTGAGCGTGCTCGCGTTCGTGGAGACGCTGTCCGCGGCCCTCGGTCGCGAGGCGACGCTGGAGTTCCTCCCGATGCAGCCGGGCGACGTGCGGGCGACGGCGGCGGACGTGACCAGGCTGCGCGAGCGCGTCGGATTTCAGCCTGACACCCGTCTCGAGGACGGCCTGGCTGCGTTCGTCGAGTGGTTCCTCAGCTGGAAGGCTCGGGGCGTCGCAACGCCGCCCGGGCCGACCGCCGGCCCTCCCTAGCGTCGTCGCCCTTCATGACGGCTCTCCCCGGACCCTTCGGGGACGCGAGCACTGTCGGTCGCGGGCGTCTGCTCAAGAGTCGCGCAGTCCGACCACGATCGTGCTCGGCGTGAGCACGTGTGCGGCGAAGCGCAGCGGGCGCGACCGGCGGATCGCAGCCACGATCGCCGCTCGCAGCCGCGAGCCCGCGGGCGAAATGAGATCGAAACGATCTTTCGACGTCACGCCGCGTGCTCGCAGATAGTCGCGCAACTGGTAGTAGGTGAACCAGTGCACCGCCGGAAAGGACGTATAGCGCACCCAGTGGCCATGGGTGGTGACGGCGAGTCTTTCGCAGTGTTTCTTCAGCGATCGGGGATACCAGCTGTAGGCCGGCAGCGCGAACTCCTGCTGCACCGGGCAGAGGCGGTTGGTGGTCGACATGTAGAGCACGCCACCGGGCCGCAGGATGCGCACCGCTTCATCGACGCATCGTTGCCAGTCGGGCAGGTGCTCGAGCAGCTCCGAGACGAGGGCGATGTCGACGCTCGCATCAGCGACCGGCAGGGAGGTCGCGCTGCCGACGCGAAAGTCGGCCGGCACCTGCATCTCGACAGCGCGCTTTCGGGCGAGCTCGACCAAGGGCGCGGAAATGTCGACGCCGATCACGCGATGGCCGTCGGCGGCCCACATCAGGGCCTGCATGCCCGCGCCGCAGCCGATATCGACGACATCAAGGGATTCCGTGGCCAGACCGGAGTCGCGACGCGAGGCAAGGGTGGCCCGTCGAGTTCCCTCGAAGCGCTGACGTGTTTGCGCGGACGCGCTCTGCTGCGCGTAATAGTCGACGAAGCGTTGATCGGCATTCGGACCCGGATCACTCATCGCTTTCGCCGCACGGCCGACGCTGGAGGAGGCGACGATTCTAGGGTCGCGGGGCAGCGATCCGCGTCGTGAAACAGAGAACGAAAGGCGCGGATCGCCCGCGCCTTTGCCTCGCCAGCGAGGGCCGTCTAGGGCGCCGGCTTCATCAGGATCACCGGGGACGACTCACCCGCGATCCAGGCCAAGCATCCCAGCGCTGGAACATAGAAGAACGTCCCGTAGTGCGGTTTCTCGCCGCCCGTGGTCGTGTGGTTGGGCATCGTCGCACCAGCGATCGTGACGTTCGTGAATGTCCACGTTCCTGTCTTCCAGTCACCGGACGGCGGCGTCAGCCTCGTCAGGACCTGGCCGCTCGTATTGCCACGGGTGTAGAAGCGCCCGTCCGGCGGATAGAAGGCCCACTGGTTCTCGTACTCGCTGGGCTGGTTCCCGGTGAAGTTCAGCGTGACCCATCCGGCCGAGATGTTGTTCAGATCGAGCGCTCGCAACGGATTTCCGTTTCGTTGCGAGATCAGCAGGCGTCGCACCGGGTCGAGGAAACTGACCTGATTGCCGCCACCCGGCGTGTAATCCGCGGGCCATGGATAGGTCGGTGTCTGCTTGACCCGCCAGTCAGTCGCGTCCAGGTAGGGCAGGTAGTTCTGCGCGTGGAAGCCCGCGTGGATGAGATAGAAACGCCGGGCCACCGGATCGAACACCGCGCTTGCCACTGGCAGCGAATACGACAGGCTGATGGTGTCGTTCGATCCACGGCTCCACAGGCCCGAGCTGAGATCCATGCGATGGATACCCCCGCTCTGGACCGACGAGGTCGTCGTCGCGGATGATCGCAACATGAGGTAGCTTCCCTTGGGGCCGCCCCCCAGCGAAGACGGGATGTAGGTCACGCTCTGGTACAGGTGTGCAGGGGCTGGCACTTGTCCAGACGTCGCAGCGAGCAACTCGAAGAAGGGAGAGCTGCTTGTCTCGTCCATCGCGAAGTCCGCTTGGCGCGCCGCGACGCCGTTCGCGTTGTTCAGGAGCTTCCAGCGTGCATCCGTGAAATCGAAGATCGCGGCGTCCACGTTGCCGGGGGCGTAGTGGCCGCCCGAGCCGGCGATGACGAACGCTCCGGCCGCCGAATAGTCCGGCACGAACGTTCCGGTCCCGTAGCTGTTGAAGAGGGAATACGCCCAGCTCAGGCTGGAGCTCGCATACGCCGCGGGTCGGATGCTGTCGGCGGTGTTCACGCCGATCGCAATCGCTTGCCCGGCCGCCGGCACGATATAGGGAAGGCCGGCGGGCGGAGTGGGTGACGGGCTCGGCGAGGGAGCCGGCGCGGGAGCAGGGGCGGGCGCGGGAGCCGGGGCGGGAGCGGGCGCGGGAGCCGGCGCGGGCGCTGGAGCCGGAGCGGGCGCAGGAGCCGGCTCAGGAGCCGGAGCGGGCGCCGGTGCCGGGGCCGGGGCCGGCGCGGTCCCCACCGGATCCGCGATGGGATTGCGCGAGATGATCAATTCGTCGTACCACGTGTACGCCACGGGATAGACGGCGTTCGGGTCCTTGCCCGTGTTGTAGGGCAACAGCCAGACCTTCCCGAAGCGCTGGTTGTCCGTGGTCGGCCCTGCCGTCAGGTTGTACGGTCCCCACTGGATGACGAGTTCCGAGGGCTTGCCTTCGCGGGCCGCCCACAGCGTCACGTAGCTGTCCTTGAACTCGTCACCGACTCGCGGCCCGAGCCGGAAGCCGATCTGGAAGGTGAGCCACTCGTTGGCCACGTAGCCGAAGCAGTTGCCGACGGGCGGGAAGTAGCTGGTGTTCTTCTGCGTGTACAGGCATCCCGGCGCGGCGCGGCCATTCTGCAACTTGAAATCGGTGGGAGGGCTACCGACGTCATCGAAGAAGTTGTCGTACGGACCGTGCGACGTCGAGCCGGTGCACGAGTCATAAAGGATCGGGAAGCCGTTCTGGTAGTAGTTGGTCTGGATGACGCCGATCGCTTCGCACGACGCGAACACTCGCCCCGGCTGGTCGCCGGTCGTCACGATGATCGACTTGAAGCCGCCGCCGCCGGCCCATTTGTTCGCGATCATCTCTGGGCTGAAACGCTGACGCCACTGGACGTAGAACTGGCTGCCGCCGTCGAACTGCGTGGCCAGGTCGGTCGAGAAGTTCGTGAAGTACGCGCCCGAGGTGTCGGCGCCGGCCTGTGCAGGCACGGTGAAGCGCAGCGAGCCGGCGCCCCCTGCCTTCACGCTGGTGTCCATCACGGCACGGGTGTAGTCCGATGTTCCCCATGGCGGAATGATGCCGGCGTTGGAGCCGAAGGCCCCGTTCGTGCCGCCTGCTCCCCTGCTGAAGTCGGCAGCCGAATCGAATCCGACGCACTTGACCACGCCGGGTTGGGCGCAGCGCGTGGCAAAGTCGCTCGCCGGCGCCGGCGCCGGCGCAGGAGCGGGGGCCGGCGCGGGAGCGGGGGCCGGCGCGGGAGCGGGGGCCGGCGCGGGAGCGGGGGCCGGCGCAGGAGCGGGGGCCGGCGCAGGAGCGGGCGCCGGCGCAGGCGCAGGAGCGGGCGCCGGCGCAGGCGCAGGAGCGGGCGCCGGTGCAGGAGCGGGCGCGGGCGCAGGTGCAGGGGCGGGCGCAGGCGCAGGCGCAGGCGTAGGAGCGGGCGCAGGCGCAGGAGCGGGCGCAGGCGCAGGAGCGGGCGCAGGTGCAGGAGCGGGCGCAGGTGCAGGTGCCGGCGCAGGTGCGGGTGCCGGTGCGGGCGCGGGTGCGGGTGCAGCCGCGAGTTGAACGTCGCAGTGCTTCACCGTTCCCGGGACGGGATCGCCGAAGATTTCGTTGCTGCAAGCGATGTCGCCTCGCACGCCACGGACGGCGAACACGTCCCCCACACCGTAGCGCACAAAGGCCGGAAGTGCGAGCTTGCAGACGCCGCCTTCGGGGGCGCAGAAGCTCCAGGAAAGATGGCCTTTGCGGCGCAAAGACTCGGTCAGCGCCTTGCTTTCAGTCTCGGAAAGCACGCCACTCACCTCCGAGTCGCTCACCGAGGGCGTCCCGTTGTCGGTCGGGGAGGAACCCCCGCAAGCTGCGAGCAACAGGCTAGCAGCGATCTCAGTCAGCACGAAGCCGTTCCGCTTGACGTTGATTCTCATCATCTCTTGTCTGCTCTCAGCGCTCCAGTGGTCCGGATCGGACGTGCCGATGTCTCTTGTCGTGCTGATCGGGGTGGAGCGCTCGGTGGCCTGAATGGCCCTCTTCGGGCCGGCGGAATGAACGTTGCGTTCAATGGAGCCGGAGCCTAACGGCGATCAGCGCGCGCACCCCCCAGATGAAGGGGTCGAGTTGTAACCAAGCCTAAGCGCGGACGGGGACCACGCCCCTCCGTCCTCACCTCGGTCGGAGCGACCGGGAGGCGGCTCGCGTCGTCAAGTTTCTGGCAGCTGCGCCGTTACTGGGGGACACCCGGAAAACATTTCTCGCCGCGAGAGCCCTCGCCGCGACTGGCGCGCTTCGCGCGCCTGCCTCAGACGAGCACTTCGAGTGGCGTCGGATGGCTCAGGAACCCGAGCGGGCTGGCGCTGCGTCCGTAGGCGCCCGACTGGAAGACGACGACCAAGTCGCCCGGCTCGGCCCGCGCAAGCGTCATCCGGTCGGCGATGACGTCGAGAGGCGTGCACAGGGGCCCCACGACCGACACGACCTCGTCTTCCGCCGCCGATGCACGCGTGCCGATCGCGACCGGATAGTTCTTCCTGATCACCTGCCCGAAGTTGCCCGACGCCGCAAGATGATGGTGGAGGCCGCCGTCGGTGACGAGAAACACCTCGCCGCGAGAAACCTTGCGATCGACGACGCGTGCGACGTAGATGCCGGCCTCGCCGACGAGGTAGCGACCGAGCTCGAGCACGAGTCGTGCGTGCGGCAATTGCGCTCGCGAGGAGGCGACGATCCGCCGCATGTGCTCGCCGATGGGGGCGAGATCGAGCGGCTTCTCGCCAGGGAAATACGGGATGCCGAACCCGCCACCCAGGTTGAGCCTGGTCACCCGTGCGGGCGCATCCGCCGCGAGGCGCACGGCGAGTTCCAACGCTTGCGTCTGCGCGGCGCAGATCGCCTCGTGGTGCAGGTTCTGCGAGCCGCAGAAGATATGGAAGCCCTCGAACGACAGCCCGCACTGACGGATGGCGGCGAGCGCCGACGGCACTGCCTCGGCGTCGATGCCGAAAGGCTTCGGACCGCCACCCATCTTCATGCCGGCGGACTTGAGCTCGAAGCCGGGATTGACGCGCACAGCCACCCGCGCCGCGCGGCCGATGCGCTCGGAGGCGGCCGCCAGCGCCTGAATCTCGCGCAGCGATTCCACGTTGAGCAACACGCCCGACGCCACCGCCTGCTCGAGTTCGGAATCCGTCTTGCCCGGGCCCGCGAAGCTGGTCTCGTTCGGACTCACACCGGCATCGAGCGCGACCCGGAGCTCGGCCCCCGACGCGACGTCCATGCCGTCGACTCGCCCGGCCAGAAAGCCGACGACGGCGGGCATCGGATTCGCCTTGATCGCGTAGTGCAGTTCGATCTCGGCGGGAAGGACCCGGCGCAGCAGTGTGACGCGCTCGTCGATGATCGCGCGGTCGTAGGCGTAGAAGGGCGTGCGGCCGACCCGTGCCGCGAGAAGAGACAGGGGGATTCCACCGACCGTCAGTTCGCCCTTCACCACCGGGAAGCGCGATCGGGCACGAGGATCGAGGTGGTTCATGTGGTCGCCGGTCGGCCGGACGCAGTCCGATACTCGTTGGCGATTGACTTGCGATCGATCTTGCCGTTCGCGTTGCGCGGCAACGGCGCGGCTCTCAGTTCGATCGCGTGCGGCACCATGTAGGCAGGCAGCTTCTCGCGGCAAACGGTCTGCAGAAACGAGGAATCCGGCGCATCGTGATCCTCGCGTGCCGTGACGATGGCGACGACGGCCTCGCCCAACGCGGGATGCGGCACGCCGAAGGCGGCGCATTCGGCGATGACGCCGCTGGCGTGGAGCACTTCCTCGACCTCCGTCGGACTGATGCGGTAGCCGGACGACTTGATCATTTCGTCCTGTCGACCGATGAAGTAGAGATACCCTTCGGCATCGCGACGAACGGTGTCGCCCGAGAAGACGGCGATCTCGGCCAGCACGAGACCGGGGTCGCGACGGGGCAGCGGACGAAAGCGCTCGGCCGTCTTCTCGGGGTCGTTCCAGTAGCCCTGGGCGACCAGCGCACCGCGTTGCACCAGCTCGCCGGGTTCGTCGACATCGCACTCGCTGCCGTCGGGCCGGAGCACGAGAATCTCGCTGTTCGGAATGGCCTTGCCGATGGAGTCGGGACGACGGTCCGCCTCCTCGGGCGGCAGGTAGGTCGCACGGAACGCCTCCGTCAACCCGTACATGAGGAAAGGCTTGGCGCGGGGCAGCAGGCGACGCAGGGTAGTCAAGGTCTGCAGCGGCATCCTCCCGCCGGTGTTCGCGAAGTAGCGGAGATGAGAGGCGATGGGTTCCGGCCATCGCACCTGCGTGAGCTGCATCCACAGCGGCGGCACCGCGGTCAGGCCGGTCGCGTGATGCTCGGCGACCGCGTTGACCACGTCCTTGGGCAACAGGTAGTCGAGCAGAACCACCGCGGCGCCGGCGTGAAACGCCGTCGTGAGCTGGCTGAAGCCGGCGTCGAAGGACAGCGGAAGCGCCGCGATCAGGACGTCATCGCTGTCATTCTCGAGATAGGAGGCGACGCTCTTGGCGCCCGCCACCATGTTGCGGTGGGACAGTACGACACCCTTCGGCTTGCCGGTGCTGCCCGACGTGTACAGAATGGCCGCCATGTCGTTGTCGATCACTCGACGGCCCGTTCCGCGGCCAGTGCTCAGGGCTTCGGCCCAGAGATGCACGGCGACGCCGCCATCCAGCGTGACGCCAGAGCGGTCGACGACGATGACGTGCTCCAGTGCGCTGCATCCCCTCAGGCTTTGTGCCAGGCGGTCGAGTCGATCTGCGGAGGTCACGAGCACGCGGACACCGCAGTCCTGCAGGATGTAGGCGACCTGTTCGGGCTTGAGGAGCGGGTTCACCGGAACGAAGGCCGCGCCGTGCGCCGGCGCCCCGAACGAGGCAATGACGGTTTCCGCGCGCTTCTCAAGATAGATCGCGACGCGGTCACCGCGATCCAGGCCGAGTGAAGACAAGACAGCGGCGAAGCGGCGGATGTCGTGCGCGAGAGCTTCGTAGAGGATTGCCGTTCCAGCGTCATGGAGCGCGATCGCGCTCGGACTGCGCTCGGCAGCGAGCCACGGCAATTCGTGCAGTAGAGTGGCGTCTCGATTCATCGCTGCATCATCTCGCATCGACGCGCGAGCGACGCATTGCAGCTGGAACGGCCCATCGCAGATCCTTCGTGCACTCGAGTCGGTCGAGTCGCTGACCGACTCAGCCCTCGATCGCACTGGACCGCAGGTTCAGCCGAACCCGGTTGTCCTTGCGCAGCGAGAGGTGGAGATATGGAAAGAGCGTCGCGCACATGAGCTCAAGCTGCCAGGCTCTCAGGAAGATCGCGCGGCCCACCGGTCTCCAGCCGAGGCGGTGGTGCGCGCGTAACGTCGCAAGATTGAATCGCGTCATCCGGCTGAAGGTGTAGCGAACGCCGCGCCGGGTGAGAAACTCGTTGGCGCCGTCCCACAAGGCCGCAAAGCCCAACCCCAGCCGGTGCTCCGGGAAGAGGTAGAAGTCGAAATCGAACACGGCTTGGTCGACGGGCGAGACGGAGTATGTGCAGCGCACTTCATCCTCGTCGTAGGTCGGGCCGCACAACCACATATAGCCGACGAAAGAGGCTTCACGGAACGCGCCCAGACACGTCGCGTTTCGACGCAGACGCTGGGCGATCACCTCGGGTCGCACCGGCATCAGCGCGATCTCCGGGTCGTCTCCTTTGATCTCCCGGATCGCGAGCTGCCTTCGCATGCTGGCGGGCAGCAACGGTTTGACGAAGATCGGCTGTACACCAAACTCGTAGGCATAGAGCCGCAGGTGCACGCTGAGCCTCGAGAGCACGCGGTCGATCGCGTACAGCAAACCCACGACCGGTCCGAATTCTCGAAACGGGCTTGCGACAGTCTGGAGCATCGTCTGGAATGCCGTCATCCTTTCGAAATCCCCAGCATGACGCATCTCGGGCCGATCACCGATCCCGGGACCGGGGGGTCACGCCGCCTCGGCAGGCGCGACCGTCCGTACTTCCTCCAGCAACGTCGCCAGCTGGCGCGCGCGCCCGTGCCTGGACATCGACTCGACGCGCTCGTCCGACGTCAATGTCGTCTGGTTCGCGCGTACTGCATCGATGAACGCCGCCAGGACCTCCTCGACGAGGAGGGTGTCCTCCAGCGGCGCGACATGACGAACGCCATGCTCGAGCAGAGCCCGGCCGGTATCGCCCTCGGGGGTCGCCAGTCCGAGGAGCGGTCGGCGGGCCCGGAAATACTCGTAGAGCTTGGCCGGTATCTGCTCGTTGCAGTTTGCCGCCTGTAGCAAGATCAGCCCGTCGGCGCTCAGCATTTCCGCCAGCGCCTGGCGATAGCCGATGGAAGGCAGGATCTCGATGATGTCCTCGACGCCGTGTTCGACCGCGAGCCGTCGCAGCAGATCGTCGTGCACGGGCGCCCTGAAGCGCATGGACAGACGACTGGCGCTGACGCGGCCAGCGCGCTTCAGGCGGCCGAGCGCGGCCATCAGTGCAGACGGATCTCGTTCGGACGGATAGACGATGCCGCTGTGAACGAGCGTCAGCCGCCCCGGGTTGAGAGCTCTCCCGGGACGGTCGCGCTCCGCAGCGGCGAACGATTCCTCGTCGTAGCCGTTCTCGATGAGCGCAAAGTGTTCGCCCGGAACCTTCGGGTAGCGCGCGCGGTACGATTCCCGAGCGCTCGGCGTCACGAACACCAGCCGCGCTGCATCGCGCGCAACGGCACGCTCGATGCGATCGAAAGCCCGCCAAGTGCGTCGATCTTCAGGGTAGCCCTCTTGCGCCATCGGGTCGCGGAAGTCGGCGATCAGGGGAACTCCCGAGAGACGATGCAGTTGATGAGCGATCAGATGGGCCGTCGCAATGGGGTAGGTCGACCAGATCACGTCCGGCCGGTGCTTGCGAATCAGGCGAAGCCCCGCCGGGATCGCTCCAAGGACCCACGGGAGCCATCGATCGGGGCGTGCGAGGAAGGCAGGATAGTGGCCGCGGACCGAAAGGTGACGCGCCGTGTCGAAGGCAAAGGCTCGAGCCACGATCGTGTCGGCCGGAACGTCTGCTAGAAGGTCGTCGGAGGTTGCCCAGTATGCGCGCGGATGCGCGGTCAGGACCAGCGGTCGCCAGCCGTATGAGGGCAGGTGTTGTACGAAGCGCAGGGTGCGCTGAATGCCGCTGGAGACGGCGAGCGGCGGGAAGTGGAATGCGATCATCAGCACACGGCGCTGTTCCACCGCGGCAGCCTCATGCGCACACGGCAACGCGCGCGAAACAGCGGTCGCGAATCGGGGGCCGGGAGCAAGCATGAGTCGCCGTGGGAGATTGCACGCGAGGGCGCTGGCTGTGGTGTCCGGGGCTGTGCTGGTGACGATCATGGCGCGGGCAGGCACCGGAGACATTGTCGGATACCCGGCGCACGTCGAGGCATACGACCCCCGCGAAGTGGCCCTGCTGCCGCGCTACTGCACCTACACCCAGCTCTTTCGCGACCACGTACCCGGCGGAAACGACAAGGCGACCATCGACAGTTGGTACGCGCGCCTCGGTCCCACGTTCCATCAGTTGCATCACTTCTGCTGGGGCATCATGCAGACGAATCGGGCCATGCTGCTCGCGACCGATCGGCAAACCCGCGAGTTCTACCTCGCTGCAGCCAATGGCAACTTCGACTACGTGATCGAGCGCTCGCCCCCCGAGTTCATTCTGCTTCCCGAGATCCTCGCGAAGAAGGGTGAGAATCTGATCCGGTTGGGCAAAGGGCAGCTCGCGTTGGTCGAGCTTCAGCGGGCGGCAGAACTAAAGCCCGACTACTGGCCGCCGTACGCCTACATGAGCGACTACTACCGGGAGATCGGTGACCGGGCGAAAGCGCGCGAGGTGCTCGAGGCTGGCCTTCAGCGGATTCCCGAGTCGCAGGGTCTGCGGACGCGCCTTGCCGAGCTCGATTCGAAGCCGAAGACCAAGAAGGGCAGCCGCTGATCGACGGGTCCGCCTGGCGCACGCTGGTCTGCCGGGATGCAACGCCCGCATAAAATCCGGGTCGTCATCGAACGGCGGCTCCTCTCGACGGCCGCAGCCAGCGCTCGGGAGGGGCGGCCTGATGGATATCGAGCAGGAAGTCGTCAAGACCCTGAGGGCGGTGTTGAGCCTCGACGCGCGCAAGCATCCGCTCGCCGCCAGTTCGCCGCTGTTGGGCAGCGTCGCCGAGCTCGATTCGATGGCGGTGGTGTCGATCCTCACCGCGTTCGAGGAACGCTTCGGCATCGCGATCGCCGACGACGAGATCGACGGGCGCACCTTCGCATCGGTCGGCAGCTTGACGCGGTTCGTTCAGGGCAAGCTGGAGTCGTGAGCGCGCGCGAGCGGATCGAGCAATCCGGGTCCTTCCTTCGCGTCGGCGCTGGCTACCGGCTGCGCGTGCTCTCGTCTCCTGCACTAGGGCGCGCGGCGCGCGGCAGCGTCGTGTTCGTCCATGGCTTTGCCGAGGAGATGAACAAGTCGCGCCGCATGGTCGCGCGCATGGCACGTCTGTTGGCAACCGACGGCTGGTGCGTGGTGCAGCGCGACCTCGAGGGCTGCGGCGATTCATCGGGAGATTTCGGCCAGGCTTCATGGAGTGCCTGGGTCGAGGACGTATGCGACGAGCTGGCGCAGGTACCGACGGGGCGACCCGTTTGGCTGTGGTGCATGCGTGCCGGCGCGTTGCTGGCAGCTTCCGCAATCGCTACGCGTCCGGATGCCAACCTGCTGCTCTGGCAGCCAGAGCTCTCGGGCGCACAGCATCTGCAACAGTTCCTGCGCCTGCAGGTGGCGGCGCGCATCGCTGGCTCGGAGTCGGCGCCGGCCGGACCTTCCGCCATGGAAACCTTGCGCTCGGGCGGCGCCGTGTGGGCGGGCGGCTACCACGTCAACGCTGCACTGGCGCACGGTCTGGAGCACGCCAGCTTCGGCGTGCCGGACGGGCATCGCGGACGCATCGTCTGGTTGGAGGTGTCACAGGACGACGCGCCGGCGATGTCGCCGGCCGCTGTGCGCGCGATCGCCGGCTTGAGAGCGCGCGGCCTGACCGTCGAGGCGAGCGCCGTTGCCGGGCCGCCCTTCTGGCAGACGCAGGAGATCGAGGATTGCGAGCCGCTGCTCACCACGACGCTCGCGGCGATCGACGATGAGCGCGCTGCCGCGCTCGCCGCGGTCGAGTGCGCAAGTGCTCCGTCAGACGACGGACGGACAGGACGGTCGGCA